>QFCS01000353.1_pt1 | contig 18533 bp, 21 predicted proteins | sample 3576561 | NCBI WGS metagenome assembly QFCS01 | reverse complement strand
GATCAGGCTGGAGAACGCGATCTTCACCAAGCTGGCGACGACCGGCGCGCTCGGCTCGACGCTGTTCCGCTCGAACAGCACCGGCACGGCGGTCGACGGCAACGACTACGTTCTCTACAACAATACCGACGGCAAGCTCTATTACGATGCCGACGGCAGCGGCGCCGGCGCGAAGATCCATTTCGCCACGCTCACCGGCGCTCCGGCGATCACCAATGCCGATTTCGTGGTGATCTGATACAACGAACTGGAAATCGGGAACCAACAGTGGGTTCACGATACCCTCGAAATGCGGGAAAGAAGCAGAGTAGACCATTGGTGGGTGCGACAGGGATCGAACCTGTGACCCGCTGATTAAGAGTCAGCTGCTCTACCAACTGAGCTACGCACCCGGGTCCGCCGTCAAGGCGATGGGGGCGCATATAGCCATGCCCGTCCGGCCTGTCCAGCCCCGCCACGCGCTATTGCCGACAAAATGCATGTGCGCGGCTGCCATGCCTAAAACATCATGGCAATCGCTGTGGACGTATCGGCCGCAGGCGAGGTCGCCCGGTTTGGCCCGACCGTTTCGTCGCCGTGGCGGACGCCACCGCCTGCCGCCACGCTTGGCTAAGGCGTCGCTTTCGCGCAGAGTGGCGGCCAACAGTCGGGAACACCGGTCGAACAGACCGCAAGCACAAGGAGAAATCATGTCGACAGTGATCAAGGGCGGCACCATCGTCGCCGCCGACCGGACCTACGAGGCCGACATCCTGATCGAGGGCGAGACCATTTCGGCGATCGGCAAGGATCTCAAGGGCGACAAGACGCTCGACGCCACCGGCGCCTACATCATGCCCGGCGGCATCGACCCGCACACCCATCTCGAAATGCCGTTCATGGGCACCACGGCGGCGGAAACATGGGAGAGCGGCACCTTCGCGGCGCTGTCGGGCGGCACCACGCTGATGGTCGACTTCGTCATTCCCGGTCCGGACGGCATGCTCGCCGCGCTCGACGAGTGGCACGGCAAGGCGAAACGCCAGGCCTCGTCCGACTACTCCTTCCACATGTGCATCACCGGCTGGTCGAAGCAGCATTTCGACGAGATGCCGAAGGTGATCCAACGCGGCATCAACACATTCAAGCACTTCATGGCCTACAAGGGCGCGTTGATGGTCAACGACGACGAGATGTTCGCGTCGTTCCAGCGCTGCGCTGAGCTCGGTGCGCTGCCGCTGGTGCATGCCGAGAACGGCGACCTGGTCGCCGCACTCCAGCAGAAATATCTGGCCGAGGGCCTGACCGGGCCGGAGGGCCATGCTTATTCGCGCCCGCCCGAGGTCGAGGGCGAGGCGACCAACCGCGCCATCATGATCGCCGACGCGGCGGGTGTGCCGGTCTACATCGTGCACACCTCGTCGGAGCAGGCGCATGAGGCGATCCGCCGCGCCCGCCAGAAGGGCATGCGCGTCTATGGCGAGCCGCTGATCCAGCACCTGACGCTCGACGAGACCGAATATTTCAACAAGCAGTGGGACCACGCCGCACAGCGGGTGATGAGCCCGCCCTTCCGCAACAAGAGCCACCAGGACTCGCTGTGGGCCGGGCTGATGTCGGGCTCACTGCAGGTGGTGGCGACCGACCACTGCGCCTTCACCACCGAGCAGAAGCGGGTCGGTGTCGGCAATTTCACCAAAATCCCGAACGGCACCGGCGGGCTGGAGGACCGCATGCCGGTGCTGTGGACAAAGGGTGTCGAAACCGGCCGGCTGACGCCCAACGAGTTCGTCGCGGTGACCTCGACCAATATCGCGCAGATCCTCAATATCTACCCGCAGAAGGGCGCCATCCTGCCAGGCTCCGACGCCGACTTGGTGGTGTGGGACCCGAAGCTGTCGAAGACCATCTCGGCGGCCAACCAGAAATCGATCATCGACTACAACGTGTTCGAGGGGGTGAAGGTCTCCGGTCTGCCGCGTTACACGCTGTCGCGCGGGGAGGTGGTGTGGTCGGACGGCCAGAACTCGCAGCCGCGGCCCGGCCGCGGCAGGATGATCGAGCGCAAGCCCTTCGCCGCCGCCAGCAAGGCGCTGTCGACCTGGAAGGAACTGACCGCGCCGCGCGCCATCAGCCGCTCGGCCGAACACATGCCGATCGGCGTGTGAACGGGGATCGCAGGAGGCTCGCTTGCAGGTCAAACGCATCGTCGCCAACATTGCCACCGCGGACGTTTCCGCGGCGAAACGTTTCTACGGCGATGTGCTCGGCCTCGATCTGCTGATGGATCTCGGCTGGATCGCCAGCTGGGGGTCGCAGGCGGAGATGCGTGTGCAGGTCGGCGTCGCCTCGCAAGGCGGCTCCGGTACGCCCGTGCCCGACCTGTCGATCGAGGTCGACGATCTCCACGAAGCGCTGGAACGGGTGCGCGCGGCCGGCATAGCCATCGAGTACGGTCCGACGCAGGAGCCTTGGGGTGTGCGCCGTTTCTATGTGCGCGACCCTTTCGGCAAGCTGGTCAACATACTCGAGCATCAGTGAAGGTCTGCCCGGCCTATATCGGCGATCACGGAAAATGCAGGCGGCTACGGCTCTTGTCACGGCTCGCCGGACAGTCGATAAGGCGCCCACGCCGCCGGCCGAGATGGAGGCGATCGTCCCGGCGTCTCACCCAAAGCGTTTCGCCTGCTTGACCGAAAACTCCGGTCGGAAAGAGGAAAAAAGATGAGCATCCGCAGAATCGATGTCGGCCCGCGCATGAGCGATATCGTCATCCATGGCAACACCGTCTACCTGGCCGGCCAGGTCGGCGCGCCGGGCGAGAGCGTCACGTCGCAGACCAAGGCCATCCTGGCCGCCATCGACGGGCTGCTCGCCAAGGCCGGCAGCGACAAGACCAAGATTTTGCAGGCGATCATCTGGCTGTCGGACATGTCGACCTTCCAGGAGATGAACGCTGTATGGGACGCCTGGGTGCCGCAGGGCCACACCCCGGCGCGCGCCACCGGCGAAGCCAAGCTCGCCGCGCCGGACTACAAGGTCGAGATCATCATCACCGCCGCGGTCTGATTTTCACGGCTCGGCCGGGGCGGTCGCCAGCCGACGCCCCGGCCGCTTGAAGCCGACGCGTTTTCGCGGTCGGTCCTATCGATCCGCCTTCGCCTCGAAACGCGAACGCATCCGGTAAGGAGCCGCCCGTTCGCCAGCGCCGGAAAGCGCCAGCGCCAGTTCGGTGATATGCAGCGCCACATCACCGGAAAAGAACGGCGCGCCGCCGCGTGAGACCGCCTCCGCCTGCGCGGCGATGCCGCGGCAGAAATCGATTTGCGACGGGTAAGCAGGTAGCGTCGGCCGCAGCGTTTCCCTGGCGAGCGTCAATCGCCGGCCCGGGCGCGGTTTCAGCGGCAGCATCGTCGCCAGCCCGCGTTCGACGCGGCCCAAAACCTTGTCGGCCAGGCTGCGCGGCGCTCCGGCTTTTTCGAGATAGACCGGCGAATGATGGTCCCAGAGGTCGCGCACCAGGATCGTGCCCTTGTCGCCCATGATGGTCAGCGAGCGGTCGCGCGGCGCCGCCAGGCCGGAGGTCAGGCGAGCGACCGCGCCGGATGCGAATTTCAGGCAGCCGACGGAAAAATCCGGACCAAGCGTGTGGCCGCGCGCCGCCTCGCCCTTGTCCGCGAAAGCGAGCGCGGAGAAGGCGGTGACGCTGTCCACCGGGCCGAGCAGCGACACCAGCCACGACAGCGCGTAGCCCGCATGCTCCAGCGTGCAGCCGATCTCGAACTCGTGCACGCCCGGCCACTTCGCGCCGGAACGCGAGCGCCATATCTGCCAGCGGTCACGGAAAACCGCGCCATCCTCCATTTCGGCGTAGGCAAGCCGCGGAGTGCCGATCTCACCCTCGGCAATGGCCGCAGCCACCGCCGTATGGGCGGCGCTCAGCGCGTTGGCCGGCGCGGCGGCGACGCTCAGCCCTTTTTCCGCCGCGAAGCGCACGAGTTCCTCCGCCTCGTCGCGGCGCATGGCGAGGGGCTTTTCCGAATAGACGTGTTTACCTTTTTCCAACGCCAGCCGCGACACGGCGTAGTGGCTTTCGGGAGTGGTCAGGTTGGCGACGATGCTGACGGCGGGATCGTCGAGCAGTGCTTGCAGCGACGGGTAGGCCGGGACCTTGTAGAAACCGCGAAACCGCTCCAGCTCGGCCGCGGCGCGATCGTAGACGCCGGCGAGCCGCAGGCCTGGATGGTTGGCCAGCGTCGTCATGTAATAATCGGCGACGAAGCCGGTGCCGACGAAGGCGATGCCTGTCATGAAGTTCTCCGCGAGCCCGTCCTCACGGATATATCGATCCGGCTTTCCGCTTGGTGAATCGGGAAGTCGCCGCGCGAGTTGAGCGGCGAGACATGGCCAAGCATCCGTCTTATCTCACCTCGGGCAAACGAATAGATGAACTCGAGGCTCATCGTCGGATTAACCAAGACGAAATTCGGGACTATTCTCCGCCAAACACAGGGGGCAGGAACATGTTCGTATTGATCATCACGATTTTCGTTTTCGGCCAGAACGGCGTCGTCACATCCGCTACGGCAACCTCGGCCGGTCCGTTCGCCACAAGCGCCGCCTGCGAGGCTGTGGCCAAAGGCTACCGTGGCAAGCGTGCCAACAGTGAGGCGACGGCTATGTGTTTCTCGACGAAGTAGGTGACACACGCCCGCCAGCTACGACGCTTTCCCAGGTAGGGCTGAAGAGCGCTGATTGCCCCTGGGCGGCAAGGGACGTGATTTTCCCCTTCGGCGAATTTGAAGCTGAGGTCTGCCGTGGAAGAAACCGTACCTGCCAGCCTTGACGTGACCGTGCCCTACGCAGCGATCAGCTGCTTGCGGTCGACACGCTCCTGCTGCGGCGAGCGCGAGTAGAGCTCGCGGTAGCATTTCGAGAAGTGCGAGGCCGAGACGAAGCCGCAGGCCACCGCCACCTCGACCACCGGCATGGACGACTGCAGCAAAAGGTGGCGCGCCCGGTCGAGCCGGATTTCCAGGTAATAGCGGGCGGGCGAGCGGCCCATCTCGGTTCGGAACAGCCGTTCGATCTGCCGGCGCGACAGGTCGACATCGTCGGCGATCTCGATCAGCGACAGCGGCTCGGAGAGGTTGGCCTCCATCAGCTCGATGATCGACAGCACCTTGGCGTTCTGCACACCAAGGCGGGCGCGCAGCGGCAGCCGCTGCCGGTCGGTCGGACTGCGCACCCGGTCGGTCAGCACCTGTTCGCAGACGCGGTTGACGACGTTTTCGTCGAAGTCGTCGCCGATCAACTTCAGCATCATGTCGAGCGCGGCGGTGCCGCCGGCGCAGGTGTAGATGTTCTGGTCTACCTCGAACAGATCCGCGAACACGTTGGCCTTGGGAAAAGCCTCCGCGAAGCCGGGGAGGTTCTCCCAATGAATGGCGCAACGCTTGCCGGACAGAAGGCCGGCGGCGGCGAGCACATGCGCGCCGGTACACAACCCGCCGATGGCGACGCCGCGATTATACTCCTCGCGCAGCCAGGCGAAGGCCGAACGGTTGGAATAGGCCTCGACATTGATGCCGCTGCACACCACCACCATCGACGGACGATCGGGGCCGGACATCTTGCGCCGCTCTTCCTCGAGCGAGGTGTTGACGGCGCATTCGACGCCGTTGGAGGCGCGCACCGGCTGGCCGTCGTAACTCGCCAGCCGCCAGCGATAGGCCTCGTAGCCGAGCATGCGGTTGGCGGAACGCAGCGGCTCCAGCGCCGTGGCGAAGGCGATCATGGTGAAGTCGGGAATGAGGAAGAAGACAAGCGACCGTTTGATCGGATGCTTTACGGCGTTCAAGGAAACCCTCGTGCGTCCCGAGTATGCGACATCGATGTCGCGATCAGCACAGCGTCATCAGGAAAAGCCGGTTCTGTCAATGGGATCAGCGGCGGCGACGGCAGCAAAAATTGCGACATCGCCGACATCAACAGCACGCGGCCGGGCGCTTTTCGCGTTCGTGAAACGCTTCAACATGCCTTTGGCCGACAAGTCACGCCGGTCGGGAAAAGTATTTCCGGGGTTCCACGAAAGCGACGCGAAACGTGCTAATATGACAGACCGGTCAAGGAGGCCGTAGCAGGGTGCTTACATCGACCTTCACGGCCCTAAGGGCGCAAGGCATCGCGTCCCGTTCGTTGCGCCGCGCCGCAACAGCGAATTTCACCAACACCGCATCGACAGCCTACGCGTCCTTTGACGGATTGCCCGGGCACACGACGCGGCTGTTCTGGATCGAGATCGTTTCGGCGCGACGAGCCTATCGCGTCAAAACCGGCCACAACATCGAGGATGTTCTGGCCGGTTGAGCCGTTCGACGGCAGAGGCGAATTTTAGCGGGCGACGAAGCCGAGGCGGGCCGCAGCGATCGCGCCGGTCTGGCCGGGCATGGTGCGATCGAGCCGCTGGCGCTCCAGGGCGGTCGTCAGGTTGATTTCGCGGCTGCGGGAGAAGAAACGGGACAAGAACTTCATGACACTGCTCCATGCATAGGGTTACACGGGGTGCCTTCGCTAAGGGGTTAGGAGTGGGGCATCTCGTTGGATGGCGCGGATATAGGCATAGTCTGACCGCGTTGGAGCAGAAAAAGCGAAGCGCTTGATACAAAAAACGACATCATGACTGTCGCAAGAGCGCATCTTGCGGAAAAACTGAAGGAAAATCAAAGCGCTTGACAAGCCGCCGACCAGCCATGCGGCGTTTTCACGGGCGTCATGCAAGACAAGCATATCTGACGAACAAGAAGGCAGCGGCAAGCAACAAAAAACCCGCCGTCATCATCCGGATGGCGGCGGGTTTACATCGGGTCGCACACGATCAGCGATCTCCGGCCCAGGTGCCGATCGGAACATGCGTGCTCGCCTTCCGCTGATAGATGTCCGGCCAGCCGATGTCCTTCTGCAACTCGTAAGGCAGCGAACGCACCTGGCGCTCGGTGAGATAGCGGCTGCGGGCATCGCTGAACTCGGTCGCGAAACGACCAATAGCGGATAAGATAGACATCGACTTCCTCCTTCGTTTGGGCCGGCCTTCGGCAAGGCAGGGCCATGGTCGCGCCATCGGTACGGCCCGCGACCTGTTGCAGTCCCAGTTTTCGTCTGCGTTGGCGGCGGCAATTGTCAGCATGACAAGTTTGTCGCCTTCCACGATGTTGACTATCGCACTTGGCTATTGTTCAATCAAACGAAATGGAATGATTGCTTAAATCAGATTTTTTGAACGGACCCACTCCATGAACGCCCCGCTCAATCATCCGTTGCCACTGCTCGATCTCGACGTGCTGCGCACCTTTGTGGCGATCGCCGAGACCGGCAGCTTCACCATCGCCGCCACAGCGGTGTTCCGCACGCCGTCGGCGGTGTCGATGCAGATCAAGAAGCTGGAAGACATCCTTGGCCGCTCCGTATTTACCCGCGACGCCCGCTCGGTGACGCTGACAACCGACGGCGAGATGTTGCTCGGCTATGCGCGGCGGCTGCTTGCCATCAACCGCGAGGCGGTGTCGAAGTTCATCATTCCCGACATTGTCGGCGTGGTGCGCCTCGGCTCGCCGGACGACTATGGCGAGCGGGTGCTGCCGCACGTGCTGAAGCGGTTCGCCCAGTCGCACCCGTCGATCGCCGTCGATGTCACGATCGACCAATCGATCAACCTGCGGCGCCGCATGGACGACAGGGCGCTCGACATCACCCTGCTCACCAATTCGTACAAGACCAGCGCCATCGGCGCCGAGGTGCTGCTCACCGAGCCTATCGTCTGGGCCGGCGCCAAGGGCGGCTGCGCCCATATGCGCGAGCCGCTGCCGGTGTCGCTGTGGGAGGAAGGCTGCATCTGGCGCGCCGGTGCGCTCGAGGCGCTCGGCCGCGAAGGCCGCAACTACCGGGTCGCCTACATGAGCGCCCACACGGCCGGCCAGCGTGCCGCCATCCAGGCCGACCTCGCCGTGGCGCCGCTGCCGCGTTCCTTCATCGGCAGCGACATGGTCGAGCTCAGCCCCAAGGACGGCATGCCCGACATCGGCAATTACAGCCTTGCCATGATCGTGGCGCCGGACGCCAGCGCGCCGGTGAAGGCGGTGGCTGACCATATCCGCGCCACCTTCGAGGTGTTCAAGGAGACAGGCAAGTTTTAGTACGGTGAGCCCGACTGCCCGCTGCCGTGCGGTTATTAGGTTGGCCGGCGCTCTCGGCCCTTCGAACCTGACGATGGTTCGCTCGCCTCTCGGAGACCGTGCGGGCTCGTGCCGGCACCGGAGCGGCAGGCCGGCGCGGTCGGCACCCCGACAGCGACCTGGTACTGCGTCCCGGCTGGCAGCCAACGACAAGCTCGTCGCTGTCTTCTTCCGAAACCGGCAGATACCCTCTTTCGACCTGCGTCAAAATCCGCGATGATCGTCTTCCTTTCGCGATCTCCCCCCGGTCTGAAAAGATGGCGCTTGCCGGGCACCAGAAGGTGTTTAGGAAGCAATGATGCTGCAGGTGGTGCGACCGCGCTGCCGGGCCTTGAGGAACGATTGCAAACGTCTTCACCCTGACGTGCGAGCGAAGCGGGTTTTCGAAGGCGCATGAACAGGCAACGCGACATTGAGAAGGAGAATGGGATGTCCCTGATCGACCGGCTGACCGCGGACGAGGTTGTCGTTACAGCCTGGTCCGGTGTTCCCGACCCGTTGACCGTGGAAATCATTGCTGGGCAGGCGTTCGGCGCCGTGTCGCTCGACATGCAGCATGGCGGCCACAATGAGGAAAGCGTGCTGCGTTCGATCGTGCCGATCAAGCGCGCTCAGAAGCCGGCGATCGTGCGCATTCCGGTCGGACGCTTCGATATGGCCAGCCGCGCTTTGGATTTCGGCGCCGACGCCGTCATCGCACCGATGGTGAACTCGGTCGAGGACGCGCGGCAATTCGCCGAGGCGATGAAATACCCACCGATCGGCAAGCGTTCCTGGGGGCCGACATTTGCGTTTCCGCGGCACGGGCAGGGCACCTTTCAGCAGTTCCTGGAAGAAAGCAACCGCCGCACCGTGGCGTTCGCCATGATCGAGACGCGCAGCGCGCTCGACGCGCTCGACGACATCCTCGCCGTACCCGGCATCGACGCGATCTTCCTCGGTCCGTCCGATTTCTCGATTGCCTGGACCGGCGGCCGCACCGTAAACGCGACGCTGGAGGATATGATGGAGACCATCGCCTCCGTCGCTGCCCGAGCCCGCGCCGCCGGCAAGTTCACCGGCACCTACGTGATCGACGCGGCGATCGCCGGGCGCTTCGTCAAGATGGGCTACCGGCTGCTGGCCACCGGCAGCGAGGGTCAGCTGATCGCGCGCGGCGCCGCCGCGCAGCTCGGTGCGATCAGCGAGTCGATCGCGGGCGCCTGAACCACTACCCGGCGCGCGGCAGGCTTCTGGCGCTCAGCGACAGCACCAGCAGGCCGCCTGCGAGCATCGCCGCGCCGCTGTAGATGAAGGCGCCGAGCGGGCCGAGGCCGTCTACGAGCAGGCCGCCGAAAATGGCGCCGCCGGCGATCGCCACCTGGAAGGCGGTCACCAGCAGGCCGCCGACGCTTTCAGCCTGGTCGGGAGCGGCGCGCACCGCCCAGGTCTGCAGCCCGACCGGCAGCATGCCGAACGCGAAACCCCACAGCGTGACGGCCCCGGCGGAAAGCCAGGCCGACGGCCCGAACAGCACCATCAGCAGCGCCGCCGCGGCGATCGCCAGCGCGCCGATGCCGATGTTCGCCTTGAGGCTGCGCTCGATCAGGAAGCCGCCCAGGAGGTTGCCGAAGAAGCCGCCGACGCCGAACGCCAGCAGCACGAGCGAGATCGTTTCGATGTCAAGCGCCGGCACGCGCTCCAGAAACGGCCGCACATAGGTGAAGCCAGCGAAATGTCCGGAGGCGATAAGCAGCGTGGCGATCAGCACCATGCGCACGCTCGGCCGCCGCAGCATCTCGGCCAGTGACGACAGGCCGGGCGCGCCGACCGGCGGCAACCGCGGGATGCTCAGCATCTGCACGACCAGCGTCACTACAGCGACGACGCCGGCCAGCGCGAAGGCCGCGCGCCAGCCCCACAATTCGCCGATATAGGCGCCGACGGGTGCCGCGCAGACCGTGGCGACCGAGACTCCGGTGAAGACGATCGCCAGCGCCCGCGGCATCAGGTGCGAAGGCACGAGGCGCATCGCCATGGCGCCGGCCATCGACCAGAAGCCGCCCAGCGCGACGCCGAGTATGACGCGCGCCACAAGCAGGCTGAACAGGCCAGAGGCGGTGGCGGCGAGCAGGTTCGAGACGATCAGAAGCAGCGTGAAGGTCCACATCACCAGTCGCCGGTCGATGCCCTTGGTGACGATGGCGACGGTGGGGGCAGCGATGGCGCCGACCACTGCAGTCGCCGTCACCGCCTGGCCGGCGGTGCCGTCGCTTATGTTGAGGTCGGTGGCGATGCGGGTCAGCAGGCTGGCCGGCAGGAACTCGGCGGTTACCAGGCCGAATACGCCGAGCGAAAGCGAGACCACCGCCGTCCACAATGCCTCGGTCCGCTCTTTTGTCGTGTTTGCCGTCGCAGCCGCATCGGCGGCGCTCGCCGCAGTGAGGGAATCGGACATTGGCGTCACTCCATTATGGTGCAGCGCAAGATAAGGAGTGACCGCCTGGCGTTTCCATGCTAGGGAAGCCATAATGCTTGACAATTCGTCCAGACGTATCACAGCCTTGGCCGGCGACCCGCTGACCGAGATGCTGCGCGGTCTTCGCCTCGACGGCGTGGACTATGGCCGCTGCCAGATGACCGCCCCGTGGGGCATTCTGTTCCCGGCCCAGCAGGCGGCACGCTTTCATTTCGTCGGGCGCCATGGCTGCTGGCTGCTGACGCCGTGCAAGGAGTGGGTCGAGCTGAAGGCCGGCGACGCCGTGCTTCTGCCCCGCGGCGCCGAGCATATCCTCGCCAGCCAACCGGACGTCACGGCGCTGCCGATCAAGCGCTACGAAGTGACGCCGATCTGCGGCAACATCTTCGACGTCTGCGGCGGCGGCGAGGGCGAGGTGGCACTGCTGTTTTGCGGCAGCATGCATTTCAACGTCGACAGCCTGCACCCGCTGCTCAAGCTGATGCCGGACGTGATGCGCGTGCACGAGCTGGCGGCGATGGAGCCGAGCATCAATCCGCTGCTGGAGGCGATGGCGCGCGAGGTCACCATGGACCGCGTCGGGGCGGGCGGCATGCTGGCGCGGCTTGCCGACGTGCTTGCCGCCACCATCATCCGCGTCTGGGTGGAAAAGGGCTGCGGCGACACCACCGGCTGGATCGCGGCGGTGCGCAACCCCGACGTCGGGCGGGTGCTGGCCGCCATCCACCTCGAGCCGGAACGTGACTGGAGTGTGGCCGCGCTTGCCAGGCTGATGGGCGCGTCAAGGTCGGGTTTTGCCGAGCGCTTCGCCGCGGTTGTCGGCGAAACGCCTGCACGTTACGTCACGCAGGTGCGCATGCACCAGGCCAGGCAATGGCTGGCGCGCGACCGGCTGCGCATCTCTGTTGTGGCCAAGCGGCTGGGTTACGATTCGGAAGCCTCGTTCAGCCGCGCCTTCAAGCGCGTAATCGGCGCGGCGCCCAGCCATTTTCGTACTGGCGAGGCCGCGGAGGTTTTCCCTGCGGACGTGGATATCGCCGGCCCGCCCGCCTGACGCCGGCTTGCTGATCTCGGCATTGAGCGCAGTTTACTCAACCGCAAGCGCCGCCCGTCCAGGATCGTATGGCTCAAGATCGGCGTCACGTTCGCCGGTGGCGATCTCGCGCGCCGCCAGTTCGCCGACCAGCGGCGCCAGCGTCACGCCGGAATGCAGCACCGTTACGTACAGGCCCGGCGCCGCGTCGATGCGGCCGATCGCCGGAAAACCGTCGGCCGGGGTCGGGCGGTTGCCTACGGTGATAAAGCCGAGGTCGAGCGCCTCGGCGCCGCGCACCATCACCTTGACCTTGGCCAGCAGGTCGCGCGCCATGCCGTCGGCGCGGTCCCGCGGGTCGCCGCCGGCGAAATCGGTGCCGGCGATCAGCCGGCCCTCGCGCGTCTGGCGCACGTGGAATTCGGGTGAAAGCACCAGCCCGTTGAGCAGCCGACGGTTGCAGATGGTGGAATGGGCGATGAGGCCGGCCGGCCCGGCTATGGCGAGCGGGAGGCCCGCATCCCGCAGCAGCGTGGCGGCTCCGGCGCCGGCGGCGAGCACCACCTCGTCGGCGTCGAGCGCCGTGCCGTCATCAGTGATGACGCCGGTCACGGCGCCGTCTCGCCTGACAAGCCCTGAGATGCGGGTCGCGGTGATCAGCCTGGCGCCGGCGGCGACCGCCGCGGCGAGCAGCGCCTGCGTGGCGGCGACCGGCTCGACCATGCCTTCCTCGGCGGCATGAAGGGCGCGTTCGGGCGGCGCCACGAGATTGGGCTCGATGCGTAGCGCTCCCAACCGGTCGACCCAGCGCAGGTCATAGCCCCAGCGCCGATGCTCTTCCGCATAGGCGGCGAGTTGCTCGGGCGGCAGGTCCCAGATCAGGCCGCCGCACCAGTCGACGGCGAGGCCGGGCACCTCGCCCTGCAGCCGCCGCCAGCCGGCCATGGCACGCCGGCGGAAGTGGAAATAGAACTCCGGATTGCCCCAGCTCGCATTGATCCAGGCGAAGGAGTGACGCGTCGCCAGCCCGGTGCCGTCGCCGGCGTCGACGACCGTCACGGCGCATCCGGCCTTCGTCAGATGCCAGGCGATCGATGCGCCGATGATGCCGGCGCCGACGACCAGTACCCGCTTGTCCATTGGCTCGCCCTCGTTTGTTGCCCGAGCAGAACCAGAGCGGCCGTCGCCGCGCAAGCGGCATTCGCTCCTGCCAGGACGGCTCGTCTACGCCTTCAGCCGCGTCATGAAATTGGCGAATGCCATGCTGCCTTCGGGCCACGGGCCGTAGCCTGAATCGCTGTTGATGTGGCCAGCCTCGCCGGCATGCATGAACAGCGAGCCCCAGGCGGCGGCGATGTCCTCCGCCACCTCCAGCGTGCAGAACGGATCGTTGCTGCTCCCCACCACGATCGACGGGAAAGGCAGGGGATCGCGCGGATAGGGCCCGAAGGTCATCAGGTGCTTCGGCCGGATCGATTGGTTGGCGACGTCCGGCGGCGCCACCAGGAAGGCACCGGCGATCGGCTTTTCCAGAAGATGCAGCGCCTGCACCACGGTCGGTACGCCAAGCGAATGGGCGACCACCACCACCGGCCGCTCGGCGGCGTTGACGGCATCGGCGAAGGTCTGCGTCCAGTCGCCGCGCACCGGCTTCGACCACTCGGCCTGCTCCACCCGTCGTGCTGTCGACAGCTTTTGCTCCCAGCGGCTCTGCCAGTGGTCCGGGCCGGAATTGGTGTAACCCGGCACGATGAGGATGTCGGCTTCCTTTACTTTCATGCCTGTCGATGTAGCGAGCGCTGTGCATATGCGCAATCGAACGAGCCCTACCGCCTCTATTGTCGACTGTGTGGCGGCCTACGCCATGTGCGTCGTTCGCTTTTGTTGAACATGGTGTTCGCCGTCTGTCGGCTTGCGCGCGCATGCGCCCCGTCCGATGTTTACGTTAAGGTCGCGACATGGAGGATGGCATGAACCTGTCCAGGCGAAGCTTTGCCGGCGCGGCCGGCCTCCTGGCCATCGATGCGGCGACTGGCTTTTCGCGAGCGGAGACGACGATGACGAACCTTCCCTTTGCCGCCGACGCGCCGGTCAGCGTTTCGACGGTCGGCATAAAGGCGCGCGACGTGGCGACGGTTGCCGACTATTACAAGGACGTGGTCGGTCTGGCCGAAGTCGGCCGGCGCTCCGGCGCCGTGGTGCTTGGAGCCGGCGGCCTGCCGCTGCTGGAGATCGAGGAATTCAAGGCGGCGAGGCCGGATGATCCGCGTTCGGCCGGCCTCTACCATACCGCCTTCCTGCTGCCGACTCGCGTCGACCTGGCGCGTTGGACACGGCGCGCCATCGAGCGGCGCACTGCGGTGACCGGCGCGTCCGACCATTTCGTCAGCGAGGCGATCTATCTGAACGACCCGGAAGGCAACGGCATCGAGATCTACGCCGACCGTCCGCGCGCCGCCTGGACCTATGACGGCAAGGCGTTGAACATGGGCACGGTGCCGCTCGACGTGGACAACCTGCTCGGCGAGCTCAAGCCCGGCCAGCCGGAGTGGGCCGGTGCGCCCGACGGCAGCATGGTCGGTCACGTCCATTTACGCGTCGGCAATGCCGCCGAGGCAGAGCGCTGGTGGAACGACCAGCTCGGCTTCGACACGGTGGTAAAATACGGCGGCAGCGCCGTGTTCCTGTCGACCGGCGGCTACCATCATCATGTCGGCGCCAATTCCTGGCAAAGCGCCGGCGCGAAGGAGCGCGACGCCGACCGTTCCGGCCTGTCCTTCGTCACCTTCCGCTCGACTCAGGCGACAGCCGAGTCCGAGCACGAGGATCCTTGGGGTAACATCGTGCGGATCGTTCCAGCCTGACGGAGAGGCGGCCGAGGCCTTGCCGGCTCCTGGCCTGCGGGCTACTGCTTCAGCAGCGTGTTCGGCGCGTCGCCTTCGACCTGGTCGATCACCAGCAGCCGCACCGTCTCGGTGCCGGTGTTGCTGCCCCGGTGCCAGCGCTCGATCATCTCGACGATGAAGTCGCCGGCCTTGTAGTCCGTGCTGGTGCCGGTCTCGGCATCGGTGACGCGCAGCGTACCGGCAAGCACGTATCCGTAGCGCGGGTAGGGGTGCTTGTGCACCGGCAGGGCGGCGCCCGGCGCGATTTCGAACATCGAGGCTACCACATGCGCATTCGCGCCTGGCAGCACGATCGGCTGGCCGGCGGCGGTCACGTTTGTCGAGGCGATGGGGGTGATGACCACCGGCTGCGGCGCGGGATCGAGGGCAAGTGCGGCCGAAACGATGGTGCCGGACAGAGCAAGCCCGGCCGCGATGCCGCGAAACGTGGTGACCATGAGCTTCCCCCTAATGCTCGTTGCCGATCCGCTTTTTGGCGCGGCGAGGACGGCGACGCAAGGGCCGACCTTCGTCCGCCTGGCGTTCAGCGGCGCGACCGTGACGAGCCAGTCGATCGCGATAAACTCGTCGACGGCGATGAAATGCCGATCGATGGCGAGGACAGGCCTGTCGGCGAGGAGAGCCCGAACGATGAGGACGGCATGCTGGTGCTCGATAGGGCGGGAACGCTGATCGATGGCGACGGCACGCCGATGGGCGGCACCAGGCTGGTGGTGCCGATGACGAGCGGTGCGTTCAGCGCCGTGCTGTTCGTGATCGGATTCTGGCCGATGGCCTTGCCGAGCGGATCGACCGGCACCACCAGCGGCGTCATGCCGGACGGCAGCGGCTGCGAGGCGATCGCCGACGTGGTCCCCTGGTCGAAGGTGCCCGCCGCGTTCAGCGTCGATTCGTAGCTCGGCGGCGTGCTGCACGGGACGGACGCGTCGGTCGCGGCACCGTTGTCGCCGCACGGAAGGACGCTCTGCGCCTGCGCCATGCCTGCACTGACGAGCAGAAGACCAGCCGCCAAAACAACCGCTCTCATGACAACCTCCTGGAAGCATGCGCGGCGACGGGCGCCGCGTCGCGGCACCAAAACGCCGCGCCCACCGGCGCGGTTTCATGAAATTTGCGTAAGGTTCAGCCGCGGTAGACGACCTGGCGGACGTCGATGTACTCGGCGCGGAAGCCGGCCTCGCAATAGTGCAGATAGAACGCCCAGAGCCGCCGGAACCGCTCGTCGAAGCCGAGCGGAACGATACGCTCCCACGAGCCCAGGAAACGGTCGCGCCATTCCGCCAGGGTGCGGGCATAGTCCTGCGCGAAGATGCGCTCGCGCGCCAGCCGCAGGCCATGATCGGCGCCGAGCGCCTTCAGGATCTGCGGCGTCGGCAGCATGCCGCCCGGGAAGACGTAGCGCTGGATGAAGTCCGGCCGCTTGCGGTAGATATGAAAGGCCGGCTCGTTGATGGTGATGATCTGCATGCCGGCGGTCCCGCCGGCCCTGAGGCACTGCTTCACCTTGGAAAAGAAGACCGGCCAGTAACGTTCGCCGACCGCCTCGAACATCTCGATGGAAGCGATGCGGTCGTAGACGCCGGTCTCCTCACGATAGTCCTGGAGCTTGATGGTCACCTTGTCGGCCAGTCCCGCCTCGGCTATGCGCCGCTGCGCGAAATCATGCTGCTCGCGGCTGATCGTCAGGCCGGTGACCCGGCACCCGATCTCGCGGGCGGCGAACTCGGCGAAACCGCCCCAGCCGCAGCCGATCTCGAGCACATGATCGCCGGCGGTGATGCCGGTATCCGTCGCCAGCGCCCGGTACTTGGCGCGCTGCGCGCCTTCGAGATCGTTGGCGCCTTCCGCATAAATGGCTGAGGAATAGGTCATCGTCGGGTCCAGCCATTCGCGGTAGAAGGCGTTGCCGAGGTCGTAGTGGGCCGAGATGTTGCGACGCGAGCCGCGGTGGGTGTTGGCGTTGAGCCAATGGCGGAACCGCTGAAAGGCGTTGAGCAGCCGGTTGGCGCCGCCGGCCATGCGCTCGCCGGCTTCCACGTTGACGACGAACAGTTCGAGGAAGCTGGTGACGTCGGGGCTGTCCCAGTCGCCGTCGAAATAGGATTCGGCCACGCCGATGGTGCCGCCGGCGAACGCCCGCATCGGCAAGCGCCAGTTGTGCAGGACGACTTCCGCGGAGGGGCCGGCTGACTTGCCGGTCAGCCTGAATCGCGATCCTTCCGGCGTGGTGATCGTCAGAGAACCGCGCGGAAGGTTGAGCGCGGCGGCGAGCACGCGCCGCGCCTTTGCCGGCAAAGCGCGCGCCACCTCGGCGAAATTGTGTTCGGTCAGCTCGATTGCGCCCACAGCGGCGTCGCCTTGTCGTTTCATTCCCCGTCCCCCGCCGCAGCGTGTATGCACCCGGCGCAGAATGGTATGACTAATGCTTTCATGCAACTGACAGAAGGGCTGGGCCCGCCGATTTGGTGGGGCGCTGGAGCTTCGACAATGGTGCTTCAAGCTGGCGCGCGCACCCATTCGAGAAAAATCCGCCGTCGATGACGGTCGATTTACCGTTGTGCGGCATAATAAAGCGTCGCTTCCCGGCGCGCCCTGAGAAAGAACGAATAATGCGCTACGTCATCGTAATCTGCGTGATTGCCGGCCTTCTTGTCTGGGACGGCGTTCACTATGACGGCCGCTACCTCGGCATGGTGCTGCGGACCGTGAGCTCGTTCGTAGGCTGACTTCAGCCCGTTTCGAATCGCCGCACCTGTGCCAAGTCCATTGACGCGGTTGCTGCCGCGCCGCACAAGGCGCTGCATGAACGCGGAGGCACGAGCTTTGATCCGGCACATCGTATTCTTCAGCGCCAAGCGCCCGGAGGATATCGCCGCCATCGAGACAGGCCTGCGCAAGCTCGGCGAAATTCCGCACGTCGGCCGGTTCGAGGTGACCCGCAACAGCAAGGTCGACCCGCTTTGCGATGCGATCGACGTGGTCGTCTACGCCGAATTCGCCGACGAGGCGGCTCTCGCGGCCTACAAGGCGCATCCGATTTACGCCGAAACAACGCGGCGCGTCAGGCCCATGCGCGAATTGCGGTTTTCAGCCGACATCGCCGCGTCGACCTGAGTCGGACGCCGCCGCGGCGCTTCAGTTCATGGGTCGGCGCTCGCTAGGCGCCCGTATCCTGGCACGGCTTTTCGCCCTTCAGGTCGCGGGCAATGCAGCCATATTTGTCGAACATCTCTCCCGTCTCCCGGACGGCTTTGGCGGCGCCGCAGCCGGAAAGCGTCGCCAGAGCCAAGAGGAGAATCGCAGTTTTCAACGGTCCGATCCGATGCGGTGACGAGCACAGCAGAGGTAGGGCGTGGCGTTGGAACCGCAAGGGACACCAGTGCCGAAGGAACGGTGGACGGCATGCGTTCCGCGTATGGTCGAGGTTAACGAGCGGCTATCGAGCGCCCCATTTTCTTGCCGGCTTTCACCAAGGCTTAAGGAACGCCGCGTCGATCGTGTCATTCCTGCCACAGCGTGGCCAGATAGCATCAGGACAACGGGCTGCGACGCGTGAAGCCAGTTGAACCGCAAAGGCCGATCGGTAAATGTCCGCGTGGAAGAGGGGGCGAGTTATCGCATCTTTTTCATAAGGGGATGGGGCAGGGAAACGCTGTCCTTCAGCAAAGAAAAACCCAGACCCAACTTTATAACTTTTGACTGGAGGTCAGAAAATGAACATCAAGAGCCTGCTTCTTGGCTCAGCCGCGGCTGTCGTCGCGGTATCCGGCGCACGCGCGGCCGATGCGGTCGTCGTCGCTGAGCCGGAGCCCATGGAATACGTGCGCGTCTGCGACGTGTACGGCACCGGCTTCTTCTATCTGCCGGGCACCGAGACCTGCCTCAAGATCGGCGGCTACGTCCGCGTCGATCTGCGTGGCGGCGAT
>QFCS01002112.1_pt1 | contig 18539 bp, 16 predicted proteins | sample 3576561 | NCBI WGS metagenome assembly QFCS01 | reverse complement strand
CCGGGTGGTTTGATATGGCGGAATTGACCCTGAGCAGCCTCAGCAAGCACTACGGCGACTTCCACGCCGTGCGCGAGGTTTCCCTGCAGATCGCCGATGGCGAGTTCCTGGTCCTGCTCGGCCCCTCCGGCTGCGGCAAGACCACGACCTTGCGCATGGTGGCGGGCTTCATCGAGCCCTCGGGCGGCCACGTCCGGCTGGCCGACCAGGACGTCACGCTGCTGCCGCCCTGGAAGCGCAACGCCGGCATGGTGTTCCAGAGCTATGCGCTCTTCCCGCACATGACGGTGGCGCAGAACGTCGCCTTCGGGCTCGAGATGCGCAAGCTGCCGCGAGCCGATATCGGGCGCCGCGTCGAGGAAGCCCTCGCGCTGGTCCGGCTTGCCGGCTACGGTCACCGCCTGCCGCGCCAGCTCTCGGGCGGCCAGCAGCAGCGCGTGGCGCTGGCGCGTGCGCTGGCGATCCGGCCCGACGTCCTGCTGCTCGACGAGCCGCTCAGCAACCTCGACGCCAAGCTGCGCCAGGAAGTGCGCGTCGAGATCCGCGAGCTGCAGCGCCAGCTCGGACTCACCACGGTGATGGTGACGCACGATCAGGAGGAGGCTCTGACCATGGCCGACCGGCTGGTCGTCATGAATGAGGGTTCGGTACGCCAGGTGGGCAGCCAGCGCGACCTCTACGAACGTCCGGCCGACCGTTTCGTGGCCGGATTCGTCGGCCGCAGCACCTTCCTGCCCGGCACGATCGAGACGCCCGGCCGCTTCCGCACCGACGGCGGTCTCGCGATCGCCTGCACGGGCGGCGCCAACGGCAAGGCGGTGCTGGCGCTGCGGCCGGAGCAGGTCGAAATCGGCCCGCCGCCGTCGCCGTCCGATGCACGATCGGGACTCGACAACTCCCTGGCCGGCACGGTGGAATTCGTCTCGTATCTGGGAGCGCAGATCGACATCCACGTGCGGCTGTCGCCGACCGACCGCGTGGTCGTGCAGATCGCCAACCGCGAGGGTGGCTTCTCGCCCGAGGTCGGTCATCCCGTCCATGTCGGCTGGCCGTCATCGGTCGGGCGCGTCTTCAACGAATAGTCAAAACAGAACAGGAGGCCATCATGTCCAGAAGCTTCATGATCAATCGGCGGACCGCGCTCGGCGGCGCCGCGGCATTCGCGGCAGGTTCGGCATTGCCGGCCGGGGCGCAGGACAACAAGCGCATCGTCGTCGGCACCTGGGGCGGCGATTATTCGCGCCTGCTGGCCAAGAACATCGAGACGCCGCTGCTGGCCCCCAAGGGCTGGGACGTGGTCAAGGACGAGGCCAATGCACCGCCGCGCCGCGCCAAGATGATGGCGGAGAAGGCACTGCGCCGCGGCACCTCGGACATACAGGGCCTGTCGGCCAACGACATGTACGAGGTCGACCAGCAGGGGCTGGCCGAGAAGATTGACTACGCCAAGCTCAGCAACGCGCCGAACATCATCCCGGCGATGAAGTATCCCTACGGCATCGGCCATATCTATTCGGGCAAGGTGGTCCTCTTCAATCCGAAGCTCATGAAGGCGCCGGAAGGCTTCGCCGACACGCTCGATCCCAAGAACGGCGACAAGCTCGGCATCATCGACATCCAGTACCAGTACACGATGCTTGCCGCCGGTCTCGCCTCCGGGGGCTCGGTCAGCAACTTCGATCCCGGCAAGGAACGGCTGATGGCCTGCAAGAAGGCTGGCGCCCGCATCTATCCGTCGAACGAGGCCTTCGCCCAGGCGCTGAAGAACGAGGAGATCGCCTGCGGCATCATGTGGAAGGCGCGCGCCGTCCAGTGGCAGAATTCCGGCATCAGCGTCGAGACGGTGGCGCCCAAGGAAGGCGTGCCGATGTACGTCTCGGGCTTCATGATGCCCAAGAATGCGCCCAACAAGGCCGGCGCCTACGCCTATCTCGACGCGATGCTGGCGGCTTCGGCCCAGGAGGGCTTCGCGGTCGACATGGGCTACAATCCGACCGTGACCAACGCCAAGGTGCCGCCGGACGTGAAGAAGCGCATCGGCTTCACCCCGGAGGAAGAGAAGCGCCTGGTCGATCTCGACTACGCCTACATGGGCAAGAACGACTCCGCGTTCCAGGAATGGTGGAACAAGTCGTTCAAGGGCTGACATCGCGCACATGACCGACGCGGTCCTGTCCCACGGCCCCGTCGCCGACAAGCGACGGGGCGAAAGCCTCACGGCGGCGGCACTGATCACGCCGGCGACGATCTTCGTCGCCTTCTGCCTGCTCGCGCCGCTCGCCATTCTCTTTCGCTACAGCCTGAACGAATTCGTTCCGGCGCAGAAAATGATGGTCGAGGCGGTGACGGTAGCGAACTACGTTCGCTTCTTCACCGACGCCTACTACACCTCGATCCTGGGAACGACGGTTCGCGTCGCCGTCCTGGTCACAGCCGTGTGCCTCGTGCTCGGCTTCCCGCTCGCCTACGTCGTGGCGCGCACGCAGAGCCGCTTCAAGCACCTGCTGATCATCTCCATCATCCTGCCGCTGTTCGTCGGCAATGCCGTCCGCGCCGCTGGCTGGATGACGATCTTCGGCAACAAGGGCGCCGTGAACGCCACCCTGCTGTGGCTGGGCGTGATCGACAAGCCGCTCGAGATCATGTTCACCGAGAAGGCGGTCATCATTGGCATCATCGCCGTCAACCTGCCCTTCATGGTGCTCAGCCTGCAGAGCGTGATCGAAGGCATCGACCGCTCCGTCGAGGAGGCTGCTTTCAGCCTGGGGGCACCTCCCGGCACCATGTTTCGCCGAGTCCTGTGGCCACTCGCCCTGCCCGGCATCCTGGCGGGCACCATCCTCACCTTCATCCTGGCAATGAATGCCTACGCGACGCCCTTCCTGCTGGGCGGGCCGCTGTTCAAGATGATGGCGCCGCTGGTCTATAACCAGTTCACCCAGCAGGCCAACTGGCCGTTCGGCGGAGCCATCGCCTTCATCCTCATGACCGTGACGCTGCTGCTGACGGTCGCCGCCAACCTGCTGTTCCAGAGGCGCGCCGCACGATAAAGTCGCTCATGGCAGACGACATACGCCCGCGCCGATTCGCCGTGTTGATCGACGCGGACAACACCTCGCCGCGCATCGCGGCGGGCCTGTTCGAGGAGATCGCCAAGTTCGGCGAAGCCAGCGTGCGCCGCATCTACGGCGACTTCTCGAGCCCGCGCCTGAAATCCTGGGCGGACATCCTGCAGAAGTTCGCGATCGACCCCTACCAGCAGTTCGCCTACACGACGGGCAAGAACGCATCGGACATCGCGCTCGTCATCGATGCAATGGACCTGCTCCACAGCGGCCGCTTCGACGGCTTCTGCCTGGTCTCCTCGGACAGCGATTTCACCCGGCTCGCCTCCCGCCTGCGCGAGGAAGGCGCCGACGTCTACGGCTTCGGCGCACAGAAGACGCCCGAAAGCTTCCGCCAGGCTTGCCGGCGCTTCATCTACACGGAGAACCTGCTGCCCGAATCGGAGGCGGCTGAGCCCGGCCAGGCCCCGTCGCGCAAGGCACTCGAGCCGGTCAGCGCGGCGATCCCCCTGTTGATGAAGGCGGTGTCGCAGATGGAATCGGAGGACGGCTGGGTTCCCCTGGGAGTCGTCGGCCAGCAGCTCGCCAACATCGCATCCGACTTCGACCCTCGCACCTACGGCTGCCGCAAGCTCAGCGATCTTGTGCGCCAGAGCGGCGCCTTCGATATCGACCAGGCCGAGGGCGGCCGCAGCGTCCGCATCCGCGCGCGGCCCTCGCCGCGTGCCCAGTCCGCCAGGCGGGCATCCAGGTAGGCAGCCATGCATATCGGACTGATCGGCGGCATCGGACCCGCCGCTACGGATTTCTATCACCGCAGGCTGATCGAGCGGCATGCCGCGGCCGGGCTTCCGCTCGACCTCACCATCGCCTATGCCGATGCGCGCGTGATGACGCGCAACCTGGCCGACCGCAATCCCGGCAAGCAGGCCGAGATCTTCGTCCGCCTGGTGAACCGCCTGAAGGCCGCCGGGGCCGATGCGGCTGCCGTCACCTCGATGGGCGGCCATTTCTGCATCCGCGAGCTCGAGACGATCTCTCCCCTGCCGATCCTCAACGCCCTGCCGGCGATCGAGGCCGAACTCGCGCGGCGCAAGCTTTCCCGGATCGGCATCATCGGCACGCGCAACGTCATGGAGAGCGGCCTCTATGGCAGCATCGCGGCGGCGGAGGTGATCGCGCCCGAGGGTGAGGAGCGCGACCGCGTCCACCAGGCCTATGTCGACATGGCAATGATCGGCCGTGTCGCAGACGACCAGCGCGCCATCTTCTTCGAGGCCGGCCGACGGCTGTGCGGCGAGCGCGGCGCCGAGGCCGTGCTGCTCGGCGGGACCGACCTGTTCATCGCTTTCGACGGCCACGACGCGGGCTTTCCCATCATCGACGGCGCTGCCGTGCACGCGGACGCGATCTTCAACGCCGCCCGGGCTGCCTGAAGGTCAGAGACATTTCTGGACGAGGTTCGAGGCGGCAACGTCGCCCGGCACGCGCTCGAGACACTGCTCGAAGAAGCGCCGCGCGGCGGCGGCATCGTGGCGGGCCAGCGCCTCGACACCGGCCTGAAGCAGGTCGCGCGTCCGCTTCTTGATGTCGCGCAGTTCCGCGGGATCGCGCTCGAACACCTCGTAGATCGTCACTGGCCGCGTCCTGCCCTTCACCACCACGATGTCGATCGGACGGATATCCCAGCCCTGCGGGTCGGAGAGCTGATCCACGGTATCCTGCGAGATCAGAAGCCTGACGCCGTAGATCTTGGTGAGCTCCTCCACGCGCGCTGCCAGGTTCACGGCGTCGGAGATCACGGTGCCGTCCATACGATGCTTTTCGCCGATCGTTCCCATCATCAGCATACCGCTGTTGATGCCGATGCCGATGGCGATCGGGGCAAGGCCCGCCTCATGCCGACCGGCGTTGAATTCCTCGAGCGCGGCCAACATGCCGATCCCGGCGTGCAACGCGTCGTCGGCACGTTCAAACAGCGCCATGATGCCGTCGCCGATGTACTTGTCGATGAAACCGCCATTGTCGCGGATCACCGGCCCCATGCGTTCGAGATAGGTGTTGATGAAGGCGAAGTTCTCGTCGGGCGTCATTCTTTCAGACAGGGCCGTGAAGCTGCGAATGTCTGCGAACATCACCGTCATGTTCCGCCGACTGTTGTCGCCGAGCTGGACATCGACGATGGAGCGCTTGCCAACGATCGCCAGGAAGGCATGCGGCACGAAGCGCTCGATCGACAGGTTGGTCTGTCGCAGGTCCGTGATGGTGCGACGCACCGAGTCGCGCATCGAGGCGAAGCTGGCCGCGAGCTGGCCAATCTCGTCCTTCCGATCAGTGTTCGCGATGGCATGGTCGAGGTCGCCCTTCGCGATGGCACCTGCTTCGCCCTGCAGGTTGAGCAGCGGATCGAGCAGTTGGTGTTGCAGCAGGCGCGAGGCGATCCAGAAGACCAGCGGCAGCATCAGGGCCAGCACAAGCAGCGAGCTGAAGAACACCTGCAAGACGGCCTCACGGGCAAGGCCGATGTCGTAAGTGATCTCGCGGATCACGAACTTCGCGGAGGCGGGGTGGCCGGGATCCTTCGCCGCCTGCGTCTCCTCGCCGCTGTATACGGTGAGATAGCGTCCGCCATCCCCGACGATCTCCTCGCGTTGCCCTTTCCGCACGCGATCGACCAGCGCCGTGTCCAGCTTCCTGCCGACATGGAGCAGCGACCATGTTCCGGCCGGTCCGACCAGGTAGAGATCGACTTCCTTGACGTAAGGATTGGATCGCACCGCATCGGAAAAGAGATCGTGGAAGAAGAAGTCGCTCAGCCAGCCGAAGCGGCCTTCGGCCAGGCTGGGGCGAATCTCCGTCGACGTCTCGATGACGTAGTCCTTCTCCCTGGGGCCGAAATAGCTGTAGGTGCGAAGCACGCCTGTCTTGATCGACATGTCGATGCCGTCGTTCATCACCCTGCCGCCGCCATACACCGAATCGAGGAAGCGCGTGAAGTCGCTTTCGGGGAACACCAGGTTCATGTCGCCAGCGAGATTCGTCTGGAAGACCTTGTGAGCGCGATCGACGAAGTAGATGTGCTGGACTCCGTACCTCCGGGTGAGCTGATCCAGCTCGGCCGCAGACAGGTCCTGAGGCGAACGACCCAGCCTGTCGAGCTCTGCGGCGATCTGTGGCAGCACGATCTCCATGTGCTCGACGATGCGTTCATGCTGGGAACGCAACATCATCTCGAAGACCGCGAACCGATCGGAGAGGCTGGCCTCGAGCCGTCGGATTTCATGGGCCTGCTTCTCGGAGACCAGCCGGTACATCGCAAGGGACGCCACGATCATCGCGCCCAGACTCACCGCCGCCATCACGGCGAACAGGAACAGGCCGACCTTACGTTTCATCCCCACTGCCAACCTTCCTCAACCTCTCGGTCGTTGGCCTAGGGTACACCCCACTTCTGCGCCAGTCGTGCGCAACTGCCGTCGGCCTTCATGGCGCGACAGATGGCGCGCGGGACGCGCCCCACCACTAAGTGTTCGACCAGAGACGCGTCGTGTATGCGCTCTCGACGTTGGCGTCGATCTGCGCCGCCATCTCAGCGTCGGCGCCGACGCGCGGGGCGATGATCTTGCCGAACGATATGCGGCCGGGCGCCGGCCAGGACTTGGGATCCCACAGCTTGGAACGCACCACCGAGCGGGCGCAGTGGAAGTAGCAGTGCTGGATGTGCACGCGGGTGGCCAGCAGCGCAGGCTTGCCCAGCGAGCTCAGCGACGCGACCAGATCCTCGTCGTCGAAGATCTCGGCCGTGCCCGAGAGGCGCAAGGTCTCGCCGGTCGCCGGCACCAGGGCGATCATGCCGATCTTGCCGGTCGCCAGAATGTTGCTCAGCCCGAACGCCAGGTTATTGCCGATCCGTTCGGGGATCAGCAGCGTCCGCGGGTTCTCGACGCGGATGAATCCCGGCTCGTCACCCTTGGGCGAGACCTCGATCGTGCCGTCCGCCGCAGTCGTGCCGACGAGGGCGAAGGGGCAGCGCCTGAGGAAGTCGATCGACTGCTCGTCCAGCGCATCCAGGATCTTGCTGCGCGTCGCCGGACGGGGCTCGGGGATGACGCGTCGCAGATCGTCGACGGAAGAGATACGGGCCATGATTGCTCCCTGCGAATCGTTCGCGACACCATCGACGATCCAGCGCCGCCTTTCAACCATGGCCTGATCAACCATTGCCTGAGGCCGCTACCGAGGTGACTAGGGCTTGAGTCGGTCCATGTTGCCATAGAGCCGGCGCAGCGCGGCGCGCAGCCTCTCGGCCTCGGCCGGGCTGAAGCCCGCAAGCGCTATCCTTTCGTAGCGTGTGGCTATCGGCAGGAGCCGCCGCGTCAGCGCGCGGCCCGTCGGCGTGACGTGCAAGGTGAGGACACGCGCGTCCACCTTGTCGCGCCGCCGTGCCACCAGCCGCTTCTTCTCCATGCCGTCGACCAGGCGGGTCAGCGTCGAAACCTCGATCGCCGTCGTGTCCGACAGCTCGCCCATGCGCAGGCCGTCGCGCTCGCGCAGCGCCGCCAGCACGCGCCATGTCTGCAGGGTGGCGCCGAGCGGCCGCACCTCCTCGCCGAAGGCGGCGGCGATGCGGGCGCCGGCGCGATTCAGCAGGTAGGGCAGATAGCTGTCGAGCGGCCCCATGCTCATCCGGCGAAGTGTGGTGCGATCTCGCGCATGAAGCGCTCCATCTGCTCCTTGACCTGGTCGTGCGGCTTGCGGCCGTAGTTGAAGTACAGGATGACCTCGGCGATGCCGGCCTGCTCGACCTGTTTCAGCGTATCGACGATGTGCTGCGGGCTGCCACACAGGATCGACTTGTCGGTGAGCTTCTCGGGCCGCATGTCGCGCAGGATGTTCACGATCTCGACGAAGTACCTGTAGGTCGGCGGCACCTTCTCGCCCGACGACGATGGAAAGGCCGCGACCAGCGCATCCTGGAAGTAGCGCACCAGCGCCTCCTTGCCGTAGCGCTCCTCTCCGGGTGTCGAGGCGATGTGCACGAAGTAGGAGCACATGGCGCGCCGCATCGGCCGCTTGTATCGGGCCTCGCAGGTCTCGCGATAGGCGCGCACCGCCTCGCCCAGCGAGCCGTAGACCATGGCCGCCGCGAACGGCGCGTAGATCACGTTCCAGTCGTTGCGTGCGGCAAGTTCCATCGAGGGGCGCGAGAAGCAGGCCACGTAGGGGCGCAGCGGCTTCTGCGCCGGCCTCGGCCGCACCTCGACATCCTTGAACTCGTAGAACTTGCCCTTGTGCGACCACTTTCCGGTCTCGGTCCAGGCACGCCATACGATCTCCAGCCCCTCCGCGAACAGCTCGGCCGAGTCCGCGAACGGCGCCTGGAAGGGTTCGTACTCCTTGCGGTCGTAGCCGCGGCCGGCGGCGAAGTCGACGCGGCCTCCCGACAGCAGATCGAGCGTCGCCCATTCTTCGGCCACGTGCAGCGGATGGTGCACCGGCAAGAGCGTCACCGCCGGCGCGAGCCTGAGCTTCGTGGTGGCGCCCGCGAGCTGGGCCAGGATCGCCAGCGGCGAGGCATTGACGCCCAGCAGGTTGAAATGATGCTCGCCGATCCATGCCGAGTTCAGGCCGACCTTCTCGGCCCACAGCGCCTCGGCATAGATGTCCCTGATGAAGTCCTCGGCGCTGCGCGGATTGTCCGGGTAGCGGTTGTCGCTCAGCGTGAAGTACCCGAATTGCATGACGCTCCTCCTGTTGTTCCGGAGGATCGACCCGCCTGATTTATTTGTAAATGCAAATATCAGCCGGCGGCGACCGCGACCGCCGTCACCGGCGGCGACTCTGCCAGCGTGATGATCCAGTCGCGGAAGGCCTTGATCTTGCGACGGCGGATCGCTTCCGGCGGATAGACGAGATAGTAGGCGAGCTCGGTCGACATCTTGAACTCGAAGGGCACGACCAGGCGGCCGGCCTTGAGGTCGGGATCGACCAGGATGCGTCGCCCCAGCGCCACGCCCAGCCCGTCCATCGCCGCCTGGTAGGCCGCCAGCGAAAAATCGAACGACACGCCACGCGAGGCATCGATACCCTTCACGCCTGCTGCCGTCAGCCAGACCTGCCAGTCGTCGGGGAAGTTGCTGATGTGCAGCAGGGTAAAGCGCTTGAGATCGGCCGGCTTCTTCAGCCCGTTCGGTCCCTTGACCAGAGACGGTGCGCAAACCGGCATGACGTCCTCGCTGACCAGCCGCTCGGCGGTGAGCGAGGGCCACTGGCCGCGGCCGTAGCGAATGCCGATATCGACGTCCTCGCGGCCGAAATCGACCAACCCGGTGCCCGTGCTGATGCGCACGTCGATCTCCGGATTGGCACGCTGGAAGCCGCCCAGCCGCGGCACCAGCCACTTCACGGCGAAGGAAGACGTCGTGGTGACGGTGAGGTGGCCGCCGCGATCCTTCTGCAGCAGCTTCTCGGTCGCCTCGTTGAGTTGGTCGAAGGCCGAGCGTACTGCGGGCAGATAGGCCTGGCCGGCCTCGGAGAGCAGCAGGGAGCGATTGCGCCGCACGAACAATTTTAATCCGAGACGCAATTCGAGTCCGCGCACCTGGTGGCTGATCGCCGCCTGGGTGACGTTCAGCTCCTCGGCAGCATCGGTGAAGCTCATGTGGCGCGCAGCGGCTTCGAAGGCACGCAATCCATTGAGCGGCGGCAGGGTTCTCTTCATGGTGCTCCCGTCACATGAGCTATTCTTATCAAAACAGGACAAAGGGTCATTTGTAAAGCCGCCCTCCGCCCGCCAAATCACGGCCATCGAAACGCAACTTCATTCGGTGAGAAGCCCGATGGCCTACCTTTCTCTTCACACTTCCCGGGCGCCCCGCAGTGGCGCCGCCACCGCCTTCGGCGGCTTGCTGGATACCTGGCGGCGCCGCGCCCGCGAGCGTCGCGAACTCGGCTCGCTCGATGCCCGGACCATCCGGGATGTGGGCCTCAGCCCCTCCGAGGTCCAGTTCGAGGTCAACAAGCCCTTCTGGCGACCCTGACATGTCCTGACTCAGTTCCCTGAATCCGGAGCCGGCCCGTTTTCCTACCCTGCGCGGGCCGACCCACTCCGGACACTGGCCGGCGGTCGATTCTCAGCCTCCCTGTCGACCGCCGGCTTTTTCTTTGCCTGCTGCCCGGCGCTGCGATACGGCAGGCGCGATGATGAGCGTATTCCTGCCGCTTGCAGCGATCGTGCTGCTGGGCGCCCTGCTCCGGCATTTCGGCGCCGACATGGAAGACAAGCGCCGGACCCTGAACCAGCTGGTCCTCTACGTCTTCCTGCCTGCGCTGGTCTTCCACACGGTCATGGACTCCCAGCTCGACCGTCTCTTCTACGAGATCCCCCTGGTCGCCGCGACCGGCGTCCTCGGCAGCCTGGCGGTCGCCTTCGCGGTCTTCCACTTCCTCCCGATCCCCGGCCCGACGAAGGGCGCGATGATGCTCGGGGCAGCGTTCGGCAACGTCACCTATCTCGGCCTGCCCGTGCTGCTGGGCACTTTTCCCGGCCACGCGACCGAGGTCGCCGAGGTCGCGGTGCTCTTCGAGGTCACCAAGTCGTCGCTGAACCTGACGCTGGGCGCCATGATCGCCATCGCCTACGGCAGCCAGGAGCCGATCACCTTCCGCAGGACGGCGTTCGAAGCGCTGAAGCTGCCGCCGATCTGGACCCTGGCGGTCGCCGTGCTCTGGAAGGCCTCCGGCGTATCCTGCCCGGCCATCGTCATGGACGCCGCGGCCATCCTCGCCGCCACGGTCAGCGGCATCATGATGCTGTCGCTGGGCATGGCGCTGCGATTCCACGCGACCCGCCTGATGGCGCTCGCCCTGCCGGTCGCCGCCATCAAGCTCGCCGTGGCACCGCTGATCGCCGCGCCGGTCGTGGCCTATCTCGATCTCGCCGGCGTCTACCGCAGCGCCGCCATCCTCGAAGCGGCCATGCCGAGCCAGCTCCTGTCGTTCGTCATCGCCGGCAGGTTCAAGCTGGACGAGGAAACACTGGCCTTCGCGATCATGGCGGACACGCTTCTCGCCTTCGTCACGCTTCCCGTCGTGCATGCGCTGCTGGCAGCCTGAGCCGTCGCCCTTTGCGCCGGCCGCGCGGTCTGCTAGAGGCCGCGCGTGGCCCTCTCCGACTCCCAGATCCAGGACCTCGCGCGCGACGCCATGCAGCGCGCCGCCGGCGGCGATTTCGGCGGCGCCGAGCCGCTGCTCGCGCGCATCGCCGAGGCGCGGCCCAACTCCGGTCAGGCGCTCCATCTGCTCGGCCAGGTGCGGCTGAAGCTCGGCCGCTTCGCCGACGCCCGCGAGCCGCTGGAGCGCGGCGCGAAGTTCCTGCCCAGGGATGCCGCCGCCCAGGTCAATCTCGCCGGCTGCCTGGCCGTGCTGGGCGAACACGAGGCCGCGCTGGCCGCGCTCGACCGCGCCGCGCGGCTGAAGGCCGGCGATGCCGCCATCGCCCACAACCGCGGCCGCTCGCTCGAGGCCCTCGGCCGGCTCGAGGAAGCGGAACAGGCTTACGGCGACGCGCTCGCGGTCGACCATCGCCTGCTGCCCACCCTCTCGGCGCGGGCGCGGCTGCTGGCGGCGCGCGGCGACTGGATGGGCGCGCTGGCCGACCTCGACATGGCGCTGACCAGCCGTCCGGACGACGCCCATCTGCTGCTGCGGCGGGGCGAGCTGCTGCTGCGCCAGGGCGACTGGCTGCGCGGCCTGCCGGATTACGAGGCGCGCCTGCAGATTCCCGGCGAGCGCTACGAGCCGCCGCTGCCGCGCTGGCAGGGCGAGCCGCTCGACGGCCGCCTGCTGATCTATCCCGAACAGGCCGACATCGAGAGCGATGCCGCCGTGCGCGACACGCTGATGCTGGCGCGCGGCATCGACGCCGTCGTGCAGTGCCCGGCCAATCTGGCCGGCCGGCTCTTCGGGCCGACGAGCCGCCGCGGCGAGCCGCTCGACGGCTTCGCCGCCGCCGCGCCGCTGCGCAGCCTGCCCTATCTGCTGGGCTGGACGCGGGAAACGGTACCTCCGCCGGCAGCGCTGCGGCCTTCCACGGTATCGACGGCGACCGGCCCCGTGGGCTGGTTCGCCGCCATCGCGCCACCTGCCGGCCTCACCGTCGAACGCGATCCCGGACAGGTCGCGGCCTGTCGGCGGGTCGTCGGGGCGGACGTGGCGGCCACACATCTCGCCGCCGCATCCGGCGTCCCGACACTCCTGGTGCTGGCACTCGACGCCGACTGGCTGTGGGGGCCGCACGGCGGCCCCTCGCCATGGTATCCGGCACTCGAGGTGGTGCACGCCGAGGACGGCGCGACCCTGGCGGCCCGCCTGGCGGCATTCCTGAATCAGGACGCCTGACCCGGACGAAACCGTCCAGGCCATCAGTGTGCGATGAGCAGCGGAACGCCGGTATCGGCCAGCATGGCCCGGCTCGTGCCGCCCAGCACGAACTCGCGCAGCCGCGAGTGGCCATAGACGCCCATGACGATGACCCCGGCCTGCCACTCGGCGGCACGAGCCAGGATCAGGTCGGCGACGTCGGCCTCGGACGTGGTCTCGCGTTGCACCAACGCCTCCACGCCGTGCCGACGGAGCCAGACGGCGACCGATGCTCCTGAATCGCTGTCCTCCCGGCGGGACGACGCCGTGAGCATCTCCGGCGGCATCGAAACGGGAGTCGCGACAAGGACCACGACGCGGCGCGCCGCCTGCAGGAGCGGCAGTGCCTCGCTTGCAGCGCGCGCCGCCTCGCGGCTGTCGTTCCAGCATAGCAGAATGGTGTCGTTGGAGAGGCGCCCGGCGTCGAAGCGGGGCACGACCAGCACCGGTTTGCCCGAATCGAACGCCACGGTCTCCGGCAGATCGGCCGGCACGATCCTGCCGCCGGTAGCGGCCCGGCGGCCGATCACCACGAGGTCGGCATAACGCGACTGGGCGACGATCGCGTCGACGTCGGCACTGTCGATCACGCGCCATTCGCTGGAGATCGTCCTGGGGCCGATGGCCTCGGTGAAGGCGGCAGCCGCCGCAACCTGATCGGCCTCGGCGCTCTCCGCATAGGCCCGATAGAAGTCGCCGGGCGGGAAGCCCTCATCCGCGACTGGCCGGACCTGCAAGGTCGGACGGGTGTAGAGGCCAACCAGATGGCTGCCGAAGCGCTGCGCGAGATCCGCCGCCATGTCGAGACGATGGCGCGACGCCGGACCGGCATCCCAGTGCACGAGGATCGTCTTGTAGCTCATCGCTGCCTCCAGCCGGTCATGAGGATTGCGTCGCGACCTTGCGGAACCGCAGCAGGCCGAGGCCCAGGAACAGCGCTCCCATCGCGGCGACCGCCAGATACTGCGGCCATACGACGTCGAAGCCCGCGCCGCGGTAGAGGATCGCCTGGGCGAAGGAGACGAAGTGCGTCGACGGCGAGGCCTGCATGATCGTCCGCAGGAAAGCCGGCATGCTCTCGAGCGGCGTGTTGGCGCCCGACAGCATGTTCAGCGGAATGGCGACCAGCATGTAGAGCAGGCCGAGCTGCGGCATGGTGCGCGCGATCGTCGCCAGGAAGACGCCGATCGAAGTCGCGAAGAAGAGGTAGAGTATCACGCCGACCAGGAACAGCGGCACCGACCCCGCGATCGGCACGGCGAGGAGCTGGCGAACGACGAAGTAGAGCGACAGGCCGACCGCGACGGTGATCACCAGCCCGTTGGCGAGGATCTTCGACATCGCGATCTCGAAGGGGCTGACCGGCATGACCAGCAGGTGATCCATCGTGCCGTGCTCGCGCTCGCGCACCACGGCGGCGCCGGCCAGGATGATCGCCAGCATGGTCACGCTGTTGATGATGCCCATCACGCTGGTGAACCAGGCGGTCGTGACGTTGGGATTGAAGGCGTAGCGGACCTGCAGGCCGACCGGTGACGGCGGCGAACCGCCGACCCGCGTCGCGAAGGCCGTGATCTCCGACTGCAGGATCTGCTGGGCATAGCCTGAACCGATGCCGGCCTGCATCATTGCCGTGGCGTCGACGGCGACCTGCAGGGCGGGCTGCCGTCCGGCCAGCACGTCACGCTCGAAGTGCGGCGGGATGTCAACGATGAAGGTCAACTGTCCCGTGTCCATGAGATGGTTCACGTCGCGGGCCTCGACCTGGCGCGCGGGCTTGAAATAGGGCGGCAGGAACGCCCGCGCGATGCGCCGCGACAGCTCCGAATGATCCTGATCGACGATGCCGATCGAGGCGTTGTGCAGCTCCTGGGAGCTGCTCTGCGCCTGCGCCATGATGGCCAGCGAGAAGGAATAGATGACCAACCCGAGCAGCACCCAGTCGCGGAAGAAGCTGCGCAGCTCCTTGGTCGCCAGCCAGAGGACGTTGGACAGGGCGCGCATACCGGTCACTTCTCCTGCGCACGCAGCAGGACGAGGCTGAGCAGCGTCAGCGCCGGGACGAAGACGAACAGCGCCAGCAGCTCGTTCGTCAGGTCGGCAAAGCCCAGCCCCTTGGTGAAGGTGCCGACGCTCAGCGGCATGAAGTAGGTCATCGGGAACAGCCGTCCCATGATCGCGCCGAGGCCCGAGAGCGACGAAACCGGCACGAGCATGCCGGCGAACATGGTGGCCGGCAGCACGGTGAGGATGGCCGTGCCGAACAGGGCCGCGATCTGCGTGCCGGTGAAGGTCGAGATCACACGGCCATAGGCCGTGGTGGTGGTGACATAGATCAGCGCCCCCAGCGCCAGCAGCGGGAAGCTGCCCTTGAGCGGCACGTCGAAGATGACGAGCGCCATCACGAACATCACCAGGAAGTTGATCATGGCGACCACGATGTAGGGCACCTGCTTGCCCAGCAGGAACTCGAGCCGCGTGACGGGCGTGACGTAGAGGTTGACGATCGAGCCCAGCTCCTTCTCGCGCACGATCGCGAGCGCCATCAGGATGGCCGGGATGAGGGCGAGCTGCAGCGCGAGCTGCGCCGGCACCATGGCGTAGATGCTGTCGAAGTTCTGGTTGTAGCGGAAGCGCACCTCGATGTCGGCACCGCCCACGGCGGCGGTCGCCGCCGCGCTGCCATGCCCGCGGATGGTCCGATCGGCGAGGTATTGCTGGTGGACGCCGACCAGGTAGCCGCGGATCGTCTCGGCGCGGAACGGCATGGCGCCGTCGATCCAGACGCCGACCTCCGTCGGCCGGCCGCGGCGCAGGTCGCGGCCGAAGCCGGGCGGGATCTCGACGGTGGCCGACACCTCGCCGCGCTTGAGGCGATCCTGCAGGTCGGTGGGGTCCTTCAGGAGCGGACGCTCGACGAAGTAGGACGAACCGCGCAGCTGCTCGAGATAGGCGCGGCTTTCGAAGGTGTTGTCGCGGTCGAGAACCGCGAAGGTGAGCGAGTTGACATCGGTGGTGATGCCGAAGCCGAAGACCAGCATGAGGAAGGCCGTGCCACCCAGTGCGAAGGCGAGCCGTATGGGATCGCGCATCAGCTCCAGGGATTCGCGGATCGCATAGGCCAGCATGCGCCGCAGGCTGAAGAGCCGCGAGGCCGGCGGTGTCGCAGGAGCTGCCGGCGCAACAGCGAGCAGCGCCTCCTCCCGAGCCCGCTCGGCAGCGGCGGACGGATTGCGCGCGTGCGCCGCCTTCTCGAGATAGTCGACGAAGGCGTCCTCGAGCGTTGCCGCGCCGCGTTCGCGCACCAGGGCGTCGGGCGTGCCGGTGGCCAGCACGCGGCCGGCATCCATCAGCGAGATGCGGTCGCAGCGCGCCGCCTCGTTCATGAAATGCGTCGAGACGAAGATAGTGACGCCCTCGTTGCGCGACAGGTCGATCAGCATTTCCCAGAACGCGTCGCGGGCAACCGGATCGACGCCCGAGGTCGGCTCGTCGAGAATCAGCAGGTCGGGCCGATGCACGATCGCCACCGCCAGCGACAGCCGCTGCCGGATGCCCAGCGGCAGGGTCGAGGACAGCTGATCGATATGGTCGGTCAGGCCGAAGCGGCGGATGAGCTCCAGGATGCGGCTGCGCGCCTGCTCTGCGGGCACATGGAACAGCCGGGCATGCAGGTCGAGATTCTGCCGGACCGTCAGCTCGCCATAGAGCGAGAAGGACTGCGACATGTAGCCGACGCGCGAGCGTGCCGCCATGTCGGCCCCGTTGACCTGCCGGCCGAACAGCGTGGCGGTTCCCTCGCTGGCCGGCAGCAGGCCGGTCAGCATCTTCATGGTCGTCGTCTTGCCGCAGCCGTTCGAGCCCAGGAAGCCGAAGATCTCGCCCCGTTCGATGTCGAAATCGACATGGTCCACGGCGGTGAAGTCGCCGAAGCGGCGGGTGAGGCCGCGCGCGGTGATTACCCGCTCGTGGTCGAAGCGGCGGCGCGGCGGGATCTCGAGCCGGCGATGGCCGGCCTTCAGCTCGTCGGGCAGCAGGCGGATGAAGGCGTCCTCGACTGTGGCTGCCCCGGTCATGGACTTCAGTTCGGCCGGCGCGCCCGTGGCCAGCACGCGGCCATCGTTCATGGCGACCAGCCAGTCGAAGCGCTCGGCCTCCTCCATGTAGGCCGTGGCGACGATGACGCTCATGCCGGGCCGCCGCCGGCGCATGCGGTCGATCAGCTGCCAGAACTGCCGCCGCGACAGCGGATCGACGCCGGTCGTGGGCTCGTCGAGGATCAGCAGGTCGGGGTCATGGATCAGCGCACAGCACAGGCCGAGCTTCTGGCGCATGCCGCCCGACAGTTGCCGCGCCAGCCGGTCGCCGAAATCGGCCAGCCCCGTGCTTTCCAGCAGCTCGGCGATGCGCCGCCGGCGTTCGGCGCGGTTCTGGCCGAACAGGCGGCCGAAGAACTCGATGTTCTCGCGCACGCTGAGCTCGGGATAGAGATTCTTGCCCAGGCCCTGCGGCATATAGGCGATGCGCGGGCAGACGACACCGCGATGGCGCGCGTCCGCCATGTTGCCGCCCAGCACCTCGACGTGACCGTCCTGGATGCGCTTGGCGCCGGCGACGAGGGCGAGCAGCGACGACTTGCCGACGCCGTCCGGCCCGATCAGTCCGACGATGCAACCGGACGGGACATCGAGCGTGATGCCGGCCAGCGCCGTCACACGGCCGTAGCGATGGTTCACCGCGCCGAGACGGACGATCGGTGGCTCCCGCCCGGCCATCGTCACGACTTCGGCTGCAGGCGCGCCGGCCACTCGACCTTGGGATCGAAACGCACATAGGCGACGCCGGGCACGCCGCTCTTCACGGCAAGGGCATGCGCCTTGGTAAGGTCGGCATCGATGCGGACCCTGACGCGGAACAGGAGCTTCTCGCGCTCGGTGCGGGTCTCGACCAACTTGGGCGTGAACTGGGCCTGCGACGCGACGAAGGTCACCTTCGCCCGGATCGGCCACTCCGGATAGGCATCCAGCACGATGCTGGCATCGTCGCCGATCTTGACGCGGCCGGCGGTTGTCGTGGGCAGGTAGATGTCCATGTAGACATAACCGATGTCGAGCAGGGTGAAGACCTTGCCGCCCGCCGGCAGCACCTCACCGACATTGGCGATGCGGTATTCGATGCGGCCGTCGCGCGGCGCGACCAGGGTGTTGTCGGCGATATTGACCTTGTAGAGCTCGACGTCATGCCGGGCGGCGTTGAGCGCGGCCTCGGCGGTACGCACGCGCGCCTGGGCCGCCAGCTCGGCGGCCTGGGCACCATGGACCTGCTGCTGGCGCTGGTCGAACAGCTCGCGCGTGATCCAGCCGTTCTTCAGCAGCTGCTGCGCGCGCTCCATCTGCTGTTCGGCCAGCACGACCTGCGTATGAGCCTGCGTCACATTGGCATTGGCTTCGGCGATCGCCTTGTTGGCCTGCTCGACCTGGGCTTCCGCCTTCTTCAGCGACGCTTCGAGATCGCGCGTATCCATCACAGCCAGGACCTGCCCGGCCTTCACGATCGCGCCTTCATCGACGCGCAGCTCGGCGATGCGGCCGGCGAACTTGGTGGCGATGTCGATCGGATCGGCTTCGAGCCGGCCGTTGCCGTCGGCGATGCCGGCGGGCAGCGGCGGAATGCGGTGCAGCCACCAGTAGGCGCCGCCTGCGCCCACGAGGGCAACCAGCACGAGGAAAGCCGCCAGCCCCATCCAGCGCCGTCGCTTCGGTTGCGGGGGTGGCGCGACGACCGTCGGCAGCCCGGCCGCCGGAACCGGCAGGGCGGGAGGAGAGTCCGGACCGCCGGCAACGCCGTCGGCTTCCTCGGCCTTTGCGGGATCAGTCATGCGTCGTTGCCTATGACCTTGGGAAAGAGACGGCATGGCAACGGAACGCCCGACCAGACCGCCGGTTTGATCGACGGGCTCATTTGTACGGTTTCGCGACGCGCAACTGGTTGATGCAAATCAAGCCCTTTCCCGCATGTCACAGAATCGCCTTTCGCCTCGGCGGCGCGGGGGGT
>QFCS01000573.1_pt1 | contig 18644 bp, 16 predicted proteins | sample 3576561 | NCBI WGS metagenome assembly QFCS01 | reverse complement strand
ATACGACGCCGATGCTGCGCTTGCGGTGGCCGTCGCCGGGCATGATGCGGACCTTGATCTCGTCCGGCGTGATCAGGCCGGGGCAGCTGGGGCCGAGCAGCAGGGTCTTCTTCCCACGCGCGGCTCTCTTAGACTTCATATTCTTGCGCACTTCCAGCATGTCGCGCACGCGATTGTCTTCGGTGCTGCAAATGGCCATGTCCAGGTCGGCTTCCACAGCTTCCCAGATGGCGGCGGCGGCGCCGGCGGGCGGCACGTAGATCACGGAGACGGTGGCCCCTGTCTGCGTTGCGGCTTCCTTGACGGAGGCGTAGATCGGGATGTTGAAGATCGACTCGCCGGCCTTCTTCGGGTTCACGCCAGCCACGAAGGCGTTCTTGCCGTTCGCGTATTCCTGGCACTTCTCGGTGTGGAACTGGCCAGTCTTGCCCGTGATGCCCTGGGTGATGACCTTGGTGTCTTTGTTGATGTAGATCGACATGAGTGTTCTCCGGGCTTACTTGACGGCAGCAACGATCTTCGTCGCGGCTTCGGCCATGGTGTCTGCAGCGATGATGGGCAGGCCGGATTCGGCCAGCAGCTTCTTGCCCAGCTCTTCGTTGGTACCCTTCATGCGCACGACCAGCGGCACGGACAGGTTCACCGCCTTGCAGGCCGTGATCACGCCAGTCGCGATGGTGTCGCACTTCATGATGCCGCCGAAGATGTTGACCAGGATGCCCTTGACGTTGGGGTTCTTGAGCATGATCTTGAAGGCCTCGGTCACCTTCTCGGCCGTGGCGCCACCGCCGACGTCCAGGAAGTTGGCCGGCTCGCCGCCGAACAGCTTGATGGTGTCCATGGTCGCCATGGCCAGGCCGGCGCCGTTCACCAGGCAGCCGATGTTGCCGTCCAGGCTGATGTAGGCCAGGTCGAACTTGGAGGCTTCCACTTCGGCGGGATCCTCTTCGTCCAGGTCGCGGAACGCCACGATCTCGGGGTGGCGGAACAGCGCGTTGGCATCGAAGTTGAACTTGGCATCCAGGGCCATCAGGTTGCCCTTGGAATCGCAGTTCAGGGGATTGATTTCCACCAGCGACGCGTCGGTGTCCATGTAGCACTTGTAGATCTTCGAGAAGATGTCCAGGGCCTGGTCGACGGCAGCGCCGGTCAGGCCGATGGCCGCGGCCACCTTCTTGCCCTGCTCGGCGGTGATGCCGGTCAGCGGATCGATCATCTCGGTGATGATCTTCTCGGGCGTGGAATGGGCGACTTCCTCGATATCCATGCCGCCTTCGCTCGACGCGATCAGGGCCACCTTCTGCGTGGCGCGGTCGGTCACCAGCGACACATACAGTTCGTTCTTGATGTCGGCGCCGTCTTCGATGTACAGGCGGCGGACCTTCTGGCCTTCGGGGCCGGTCTGGTGCGTCTTGAGCTGCATGCCCAGGATTTCGCCCGCCAGACGCTTGACGTCGTCGATGCTCTTGGCGACTTTGACGCCACCGCCCTTGCCACGGCCACCGGCGTGGATCTGGGCCTTGACCACCCAGATCGGGCCGCCGAGCTTCTGAGCGGCTTCCACCGCCTCCTGCACCGTAAATGCCGCAATGCCGCGGGGCACGGGCACACCAAACTGGCGCAAGATTTCCTTGCCTTGGTATTCATGGATTTTCATGAGGTCTCTCTCAGGAACAGGTAAAAGAGGGCGGCCAAGCCCGTCGGGCCGCGGATGGGCACTGAAAACAGCAACCGAGGACTGTATCATGGTGCAACGCACCAAATCTGCGCACCGCGCAAGGTTGGTTCCTTACCCCGAATACCCACTGACGAGGCAGAGCGCGATGGCCAAGGTTTTCATTGACGGCGAAGCAGGCACCACCGGGCTGCAGATCCGCGAACGCCTGCAGGGCCTGCCGCAGATCGAACTGGTGAGCATCGCGCCCGAACTGCGCAAGGATCCAGCGGCCAAGCGTGAACTGATGGCACAGGTCGACCTCGTCATCCTCTGCCTGCACGACGATGCCGCCCGCGAATCCGTCGCCATGATCGATGCCTTGCCGGGACGGCAGCCCAAGATCATCGACGCATCCACCGCCCACCGCACCGCACCTGGCTGGGTGTTCGGCTTCCCCGAGCTCGCCGCAGGCCAGCGCGAGGCGGTCGTCAAGGCGAGCCGCGTGGCCAACCCCGGCTGCTATGCCACAGGTGCCATCGCCTTGCTGCGCCCGCTGGTGGACGCCGGCGTGCTGCCGGTGGATCACCCGGTCTGCCTGCCATCGGTCAGTGGCTACAGCGGCGGTGGCCGCACCATGATCGAAGCCTATGAAAAGGGCGAGGCGCCGGCTTACGAGCTGTACGCGCTGGGCCTCAAGCACAAGCACATCCCTGAAATCCTGGCCTACACCGGCCTCAAGCGCCGGCCCATCTTCACGCCTTCGGTGGGCAACTTCGCGCAGGGCATGCTGGTGCAGTTGCCGCTGCACCTCGACATGCTGCCCACCCAGCCCACGCTGGATGCCTTGAACGCCATCTATGACAAGCACTACGCGGGCAGCGAGTGGGTGAGCGTCGAGCCCGCCACCGACGACGGCAAGCTCGACGCCCTGGCCCTGAACAACACCAATCGGCTCGAGATCCGCGTGTTCGGCAACGCCGAGGCGCGGCACGCGGTGGTGGTGGCACGGCTCGACAACCTGGGCAAGGGCGCCAGCGGCGCCGCCGTGCAGAACCTCAAGCTGATGCTCGGCTTGTAGGCGCATTCCGGCGCAACGCCGGATTGTCCTGCACAGGGACTGTCGAAACCCCGGGCCTCCATTCGTCGTACCCCTGAAAGCGCCGGCCTGGACCCCGGCACGGTCCAGCGCCGAACCACAAGGAGACCGCATGTCCGCCATCCCGCCCACCACCGACGTCGCACCACCTCGGGCCACACGCCGCGAATGGGTGGCGCTGGGCGTGATCGCCCTGCCGTGCCTGGTCTACGCGATGGATCTCACCGTGCTCAACCTCGCCCTGCCGGCGATCAGCGCCGATCTGCGGCCGACGGCGTCCCAGCTGCTCTGGATCGTCGACATCTACGGCTTCATGGTGGCGGGGTTGCTGATCACCATGGGCACGCTGGGTGACAAGCTCGGCCGCCGCCGGCTGCTGATGGTTGGAGCCGCCGCCTTCGCAGCGGCCTCGGTGGCTGCCGCGCTGTCGACCTCCGCGCACGCGCTCATTGCCACGCGCGCCCTGCTCGGTGTCGCAGGCGCCACGCTGGCGCCCTCCACACTTTCGCTCATCTCGAACATGTTCCGCGACGAACGTGAGCGCCGCGTCGCCATCGGCATCTGGATATCGAGTTATTCGGTCGGTGGCTCCATCGGGCCTCTGGTGGGCGGTGTGATCCTGCAATACTTCGCCTGGCCGGCGATCTTCTGGGCCGCGGTGCCGGTCATGCTGCTGCTGCTTGCGTTGGGGCCCTTCCTGTTGCCGGAGTACCGGGATCCGGAGGCCGGCCGGCTGGACTTTGTCAGTGTGGCACTCTCGTTGGCGGCCGTGCTCGGCGGCGTGTTCGCGCTCAAACAGGCGGCCGAGGGACAGCTTGGTGCAACCACCTGGATGGTGGCCGCCGCCGGGCTGGCCGCCGGCGTTGCATTCGTTCGCCGTCAACGCCGGATCGACTACCCACTGCTGGATCTGCAGCTGTTCGGGCAACCGCGTTTTGCTGCCGCCATCTGCACCTACGCCCTCACTTCGTTCGCGATGTTTGGCGTCTACATCTTCATCTCGCAGCACCTGCAACTGGTGCTGGGCCTGTCGCCGCTGGTGGCCGGCCTTTGCACGGTGCCCTGGGCCCTGTCGTTCGTGGTGGGTTCGATGCTCACACCCGCCATCGCGCAGCGCCATACGGCGCCCACCACCATGGTGTCGGGCCTGGCGGTGGCGGCCATCGGCTTCGCGGGTGTGACGCTGGTCGACGGGCCGCACGGGCTGGTGGCACTGATCGTCGGCATGACGCTCATGGGCATCGGCATGGCGCCCGTGTTCACGCTGGGCAACGACATCGTCATCAGCGCGGCCCCGCCCGAGCGCGCCGGGGCCGCGTCGGCGTTGTCCGAAACCAGCGCGGAGCTGTCCGGCGCCCTGGGCATCGCGGTCTTTGGCAGCCTGGCCACCAGCCTGTACCGCGCCGGCATGGCGGGCCAGTTGCCTGCCGACCTGCCCGCGGGGGCCGTGGCGGAGGCATCGACCCTGGGTGGCGCGCTCATCGTCGCCGCGGGGCTGCCCGCGCCACTGGCCGATGCCCTGCGGACGGCCGCGCGCGCCGCTTTCGTCGATGGGCTGCAAGCCGCCGCCGTGGTGGGCACAGGCATCATGGTGGTCAGCGGCCTGCTGGCCTGGCGCATGCTGCGTGCGCCCGCCTCGACCCGGCCGCACTGAGGGCCCGGGCTCAGTCCTCCGCGCCGTCGACCGATGCGCCGCTTACCACGCGGCGAACCACCTCGGCGCTGAATCCACGCGTGAGCAGAAAACGCATCTGCTTCGCGCGCGCGCCCGCATCGGCGGGTGGTTGGCCGAACTTCCTGCGCCAGACCTCGCCAGCGCGGGCCTCCTCGGACCCCTGCAGACCCGCCACCGCCTCGGCCACCGCCTGCGGATCCAGGCCCCTGGCCTGCAGCTCCTGACGCACGCGCGCCGCACCCAGGCGGGAGGAACGCCGGTGCACCACGGACTCCAGCACGCGCTGTTCGTTGATGAAGCCCTTGGCCTCGAGTTCGTCCAGCGCCTTCGCGAGTTCACCGGGCGCGGTTTCGTGCGGGCTCAGCTTGCGCTGCAACTCGGCACGCGAGTGCTCGCGCCCGGCAAGCAAGCGCAGTGCACGGCCCTTGAGGGAGATGTCTTCAAAGCCCATGCGCAATCACATCCTGGCGAACGGCGGCTCAGGCGGCGGGCGTGGCGTCGGCGTCCTTGGACTTGGCGGCCTTGCCCCCCTTGGCAGCGGGTGCGGGTGCTTCGTCCACCGGCAGCAGCGGCACGCCCAGTTCCGTGCGCACCTTGTTCTCGATCTCGACACGCAGCTCGATGTTCTCGCGCAGGAACTCGCGCGCGTTGTCGCGACCCTGACCGATCTTCTCGCCGTTGTAGGCATACCAGGCGCCCGACTTCTCGATCACGCGGTGCACCACACCCAGGTCCAGGATCTCGCCTTCGCGGCTGATGCCTTCGCCGAACAGGATGTCGAACTCGGCCGTCTTGAACGGAGGCGAGACTTTGTTCTTGACCACCTTGACCTTGGTCTCGTTGCCGATCGCGTCCTCGCCCTTCTTGATCGTGCCGGTGCGGCGGATGTCCAGGCGCACCGAGGCGTAGAACTTCAGCGCGTTGCCACCCGTGGTGGTTTCGGGGCTGCCGAACATCACGCCGATCTTCATGCGGATCTGGTTGATGAAGATGACCATGCAGTTGGTCTTCTTGATATGCGCAGTGAGCTTGCGCAGCGCCTGGCTCATCAGGCGAGCCTGCAGGCCCGGCAGGGAGTCGCCCATCTCGCCTTCGAGTTCGGCCTTCGGGGTGAGCGCTGCCACCGAGTCGACCACGATCAGGTCGACCGCGCCGGAGCGCACCAGGCTGTCGACGATTTCGAGCGCCTGTTCACCGGTGTCGGGCTGGGAGATGAGCAGGTCGGACAGGGTCACGCCGAGCTTCTGCGCGTACTGGATGTCCAGCGCATGTTCGGCATCGACGAAGGCGCACTGGCCGCCAAGCTTCTGCATTTCGGCGATGACCTGCAGTGTCAGCGTGGTCTTGCCCGAGGATTCCGGGCCGTAGATCTCGACCACGCGGCCCTTGGGCAGGCCGCCCACGCCGAGCGCGATGTCCAGCCCCAGCGAGCCGGTGGAGACGACCTGGATGTCCTCGATCACCTCGCCCTCGCCCAACCGCATGATGGTGCCCTTGCCGAACTGCTTTTCGATCTGGGCCAGCGCGGCCTGCAAGGCTTTGGATTTTTCGCTGTTGAGGGGATTGTTCTTGACGGCTGCGTCCATGAGGGGCTCCTGAGTTGAGTTTTCGCACACGCCTGTTATTGCATACAGGCTGGATGCTTGAGCAGCAGTTTAACGATGAGTTGACGAGCAAGAGGCATTTATTTGGTCAGTTTGCCTTACCATATGCAGCCATGTCCGACGCCACCCCCGAACTGCCCGACGACCGCTGGCGCGGCGGCCACCTGGGCCGCATCATGGGGCTGGCCCTGCGGCGCTTCGACGAGCGGGTGCTCAGCCTGATGGCACACGATGCCAACGTGCCGCTGGCGCTCTCGCACCTGGCCGCGCGCTCGCAGGTCGGGGCCGCGCACATCCACATCACGCGCCACCTCGGCCTGCACGGCTCGAGGCTGACCGATCTGGCTCACCTGGCAGGCATGAGCAAGCAAGCCATGGGCGATCTGGTGACGCAGTGCGAGGCCTGGGGCCTGGTGCGGCGCGAACCCGATGCCCGGGACGCGCGGGCGCGGCGCATCGTGTTCACCGAAACCGGCCTGCTCTGGCTGGAAGCGTTCCGCCAGGCGGTGGCCCAGGCCGAGGCGGAATTCCGCGCGCAAGTGGGGGACGCCGTGGCCACCGTGGTGACGCTCGGCCTGGAGGCCTACGGGTCGGAATCGCCGGGCGCCCGCGCGGCCGTGCCGCCCCGCTGAAACATCGCGCCACCGGCACCGCCGGCCTAAAATGACTCCGCCCATCGCCGGGCATCCGGCACACGAAGAGCTGTACCCAGCCACCGAGGAGACCCACCCATGCGCATCCTGATCGCCGAAGACGACCACGTGCTGGCCGACGGCCTGCTGCGCAGCCTGCGAGCGGCCGGCGCGGCGGTGGACCACGTCACCAGCGGCACCGAGGCCGACACCGCTCTTATCACCAACAACGAGTTTGACCTGCTGATCCTGGACCTCGGCCTGCCGCGGCTGCACGGTCTGGAAGTGCTCAAGCGGCTGCGCTCGCGCGGCTCCACGATGCCCGTGCTGATCCTCACAGCAGCCGACAGCATCGAGGAACGCGTCAAGGGGCTGGACTACGGCGCCGACGACTACATGGCCAAGCCGTTCTCGCTGCAGGAGCTCGAGGCGCGGGTGCGCGCGCTCACCCGCCGCGGCATGGGTGGCTCCACCAACACGATCCGCCACGGTCCGCTGGAGTACGACCAGGCCGGCCGGGTGGCCACCATCGACGGCAAGATGATCGAACTCTCGGCGCGCGAGCTCGGTCTGCTGGAAGTGCTGCTGCAGCGCGCGGGCCGCCTGGTGAGCAAGGACCAGCTGGTCGAGCGCCTCTGCGAATGGGGCGAAGAGGTGAGCAACAACGCCATCGAGGTGTACATCCACCGACTGCGCAAGAAGATCGAGAAAGGCCCGATCCGCATCGCCACCGTGCGCGGCCTGGGCTACTGCCTTGAAAAAATTGCCGGCTGAGGCCGAGGCCACCCTGGAAACACCGGCGCATGGCCGGGCCTCGCCGAAGTCCTTCGGCCTGTTCCAGCGCGAACAGCGCAGCCTGTTCGGCGAGATCCTGGACTGGATGCTCACCCCATTGCTGCTGCTGTGGCCACTGTCGCTGGCGCTGACCTGGTTCGTTGCCCAAGGCATCGCCAGCAAGCCCTTCGACCGCGCGCTCGAGTTCAACCTGCAGGCACTGACCCAGTTCGTCGGCAACCAGAACGGTCAGGTCAGCTTCAACCTCAACGCACAGGCGCGCGACCTGCTGCGCGCCGACGACAGCGACCTCGTCTACTACCAGGTGATCGACCCGCGTGGCCGCCTTGTCAGTGGCGAGGTCGACTTTCCCAGACCGCGCGAAGACGAGGTTCCCGAGCCCGGCCGTGTGCTGCTGCGCGATGACATGGTGCGCGGCGACGAGGTTCGCGTCGCCTACACCTGGCTGATGCGCAACGACCCGGACAACCTCGTGCTGATGCAGGTGGCGGAGACGCGCGGCAAGCGCTCCACGCTGGCCGCCGAAATCATCAAGGGCGTGATGATCCCGCAATTCGTCATCCTCCCACTGGCGGTGCTGCTGGTCTGGCTGGCCCTGGTGCGCGGCATTCGACCGCTCAACGAACTGGAGCAGCGCATCCGTGCCCGCAAGCCCGACGATCTCAGCCCGATCGAAGAGTCGGCCATCCCGCAGGAAGTCGCCCCCCTGGTGTCGTCCATCAACGACCTGCTCACGCGGCTGAAGGCCTCGCTCACCACACAGCGGCGGTTTCTCGCTGACGCGGCGCACCAGCTCAAGACGCCGCTGGCCGGTCTGCGCATGCAGGCCGAACTGGCACAGCGTGAAACCGATGCGACCGAAATCCGTGGCTCGCTCAAGCAGATCGCGCGCTCCAGCACGCGCGCCACGCACACGGTCAATCAGCTGCTCGCGCTGGCGCGTGCGGAGACCACGGGCCGCGCCCTGCCCAGTGCCCGCGTCGATCTGGCCCGGCTGGTGCGCGGCGTGGTGCAGGAGTCGGTTCCGCGCGCACTCGAGCACGGCATCGACCTGGGCTGCGAGGGCCCCGAGGAAGTGCCCGAGGACTGCCTCATGGACGGTAACCCGACCCTGCTGCAGGAGATGGTGCGCAACCTGGTGGACAACGCCATCAACTACAGCGGACGCGGTGGCGTGGTGACTGCGCGCGTGCTGGTCGACCCGTTCAGCGGTGTGCAGATCCTGCAGGTGGAAGACAACGGGCCGGGCATCCCGGAGAACGAGCGCGAGTTCGTGATGCAGCCGTTCTACCGCGCGCTCGGCACCAACGTGGACGGCTCAGGCCTGGGCCTGACCATCGTGCAGGAGATCGCGCAGCAGCACAGCGCGACGGTGATGATGGAGAGCGCACATCCCGATCGCCACCCACCGGGCCTGCTCGCCTCGGTGCGATTCACACCGAAGGCGCCCCGGGCGACGGTCTGAGGTTCAGGCCTTGGGCCTGTAGATGTTCAGCACCAACCGCTCTCGCTCCACCGCACGCGCCACGGCGGGCAGGGTCGCGAAGCGCTGGGCCAGGTCCCAGGTGGCCGGCAGCGTGGAGGGGTCGATGCCCGCGAAGCCGCCCCAGCGCAGCAGCGTGAGCGCGTAGGCATCCAGCGCACCCGGGCGCTCACCGGTCATCCAGGGCGACGCCTTCTCGGCCATCGCTTCGATCTCACCCAGCAGCCCACGGTAGGACTGGGCGGCGAAAGCACGGACGGCTTTCTGCACCGCCTCGTCGTCGCTGTATTTTTCCGGCATGAACACGTGCGTGAAGGTGGGGTGCACCGTGTTGTTCATCCATGTCAGCGTCTGAAGCGCACGCGTGCGCGCGAGGCCGGACGCTGGCAGGATGCCGGCCTCGGGCAGTTGGGCATCGAGGTGCAGCAGAATCGCCACGATCTGCGTGATCACCTCATCGCCATCGACCAGCACTGGCACCTGGCCACGCGGATTGATGGCCAGGTACTCCGGGCTGCGCTGTTCGTTCTTGTGCAGCTTGACGCCGTTCGGCTCGAAGGCGACGCCCGAGAGTTCCAGCATGCTGTGCGGCACGAACGAGCACGCACCCGGGGCGAAATAGAGTTTCAGGCTCACGGTTCTGTCTCCTCGACGTTCAATGGACGGGTGTTCAGGAAAGGTGCTGGCCCACGATACCGGCGATCTCGAACATCGTCACCTGGTCCTTGCCGAACACCGGGCGCAGCTTGGCGTCGGCATTGACCTTGCGCTTGTCCGCGGCATCCTGCAGGCCGTTGGCCTTGATGTAGTCCCACAGTTTCTTCACCACCTCGGGACGCGACACCAGGCCATCGCCGATGACGGCAGCCAGCGCGCTGCTGGGTTGCTTGCCGCTGGCGGTGGTGGTCTTGCGCGGCGCCTTCGCGGCCTTGGCGGGCGCCGCCTTCTTCGCGGCAGGCGCCTTCTTTGCAGCGGCCTTCTTGGCGGGCGCGGCCTTGGCCGGTGCACCGGCCGCTGTCTTGCGAGGCGGGAACTTGCTGGCGCGCGGTTCGAATTCGAAATTCACCTTGCCGGCTTCCTTGTCCCAGGCGAGGAAGGCCTTGAACGCGCGGCGCGTGCGCATGGAGACGAACTTGTCGAGCAGATCCGTCTTGCCAGTTTCCAGCAGCTTGGTCATCTGCTCGCGCGCCACCGGCTGTTGCAGGATGATCTTGCCGCTCTTGAAGTCGCAGGTGGGTGTGGGTTGCGCCAGCGTGGGCACGGCGCGCTCGCACACGTAGTTGCTGCCGTGCTCGTGCACGGCACCGCCGCACTTGGGGCAGGCACCCAGCGATTCGCTGCCGGTGAAGTCCACCAGCTCGCCCGTCTCCTCGGCCTTCTTGTCGTCACCGAAGTCGAACTCGAGCTTCCAGTTGTTGTCTTCCTCGCTGAACTTGATCACGATCTCGGCCACGAAGGGCCACCCGGCCTTGGAGCGGAAGCCCTCGAGCGGGCCGATCTTCTTGTCGCGCAGCAGCTGCTCTGCCTCCTCCGGTTCGAAGGTGCGGCCGGCCGGCGATTTGCCGAACGAGAAGCCACAGCCCTCGCTGTTGCCATCGGCCCCGGTGCAGCCATAGCGGCGGTAGTTCTCCTTCACCACACCGCCGCAGTTCGGGCACGGGGTGGACAGCGTGGCGTAGTTGCCGGGAATCGTGTCGCGGTCGTATTCCTTGGCCTTCTTGACCATGCGCTCGGTCATGGCAGCGATCTCGCCCATGAACGCAGCGCGGCTCAGCTTGCCATGCTCCATCTGCGACAGCTTGTATTCCCACTCGCCGGTGAGCTCGGCCTTGGACAGTTCTTCCACCTGCAGGCCGCGCAGCAGCGTCATGAGCTGGAAGGCCTTGGCCGTGGGAATGAGCTCGCGGCCTTCGCGCAGCATGTACTTCTCGGTCAGCAGGCCTTCGATGATGGCCGCGCGCGTGGCTGGCGTGCCCAGGCCCTTTTCCTGCATCGCCTCGCGCAGTTCGTCGTCGTCCACCAGCTTGCCCGCGCCTTCCATGGCGCCGAGCAGCGTGGCTTCCGAGTAGCGCGCGGGCGGTTTGGTCTTGAGGCCCTTGGCCTCGGCGGATTCGGTGCGCACCGTTTCGCCTTCACGCACCGGCACCAGGTTCTGGCCCTTGTCGCCGTCCTTTGCGCCCTCGACGTCCTCGGCCGCCTCCTTGCCGTACACCGCCATCCAGCCCGGCTTCACGAGCACCTTGCCTTCGGTCTTGAAGTGGTGGTTGAGCACGGTGCTGATGCGGGTGGTCACCATGAACTCCGCGCTCGGGAAGAACACCGCGATGAAGCGGCGCACGACGAGGTCGTAGAGCTTCTGTTCGGCATCCGACAGGCCACTGGGGGCCTGCAGCGTGGGAATGATGGCGAAGTGGTCGGAGACCTTGCTGTTGTCGAAGACGCGCTTGCTGGGCTTGATGTAGCCATTGCCCAGCGCCGTCTGCGCATGCGGCGCCAGGTGCTTCATGCCACTGCCCGCCAGCATCTCGAAGGTCTGCTTCACCGTGCCGAGGTAGTCTTCCGGCAGCGCGCGCGAATCGGTACGCGGGTAGGTCAGTGCCTTGTGGCGTTCGTACAGGCTTTGCGCCAGCTGCAGGGTGGTCTTGGCGGAAAAACCGAACCGCCCGTTGGCCTCGCGCTGCAGGCTGGTGAGGTCGTACAGCAGGCCGCTGGCCTGCGTGGTGGGCTTGCTCTCCTCGGTGACGCTGGCGGCCTTGCCGCGCACCGCCTCGACGATGGCCAGCGCGTCGCGGTGGTTCCAGATCCGGTCGGCGCGCAGATCGGCATCGGCGTCGTCGCCGGTGGGCTTCCTGAAGTTCGGGTCGAACCACTTGCCGGGGTATTCGCCTGCCTCGGCCAGGAAGGACGCGTGGATTTCCCAGTAGTCGCGGCTCTTGTGCGCGCGGATCTTTTCCTCGCGTTCGACCACGATGGACAAGGTCGGCGTCTGCACCCGACCCACGGTGGTGAGGAAAAACCCGCCATCGCGCGAGTTGAAGGCGGTCATGGCGCGCGTGCCGTTGATGCCCACCATCCAGTCGGCCTCGGAGCGGCTGCGCGCGGCGTCGGCCAGGCCACGCATCTGCTCGTCGGTGCGCAGCTGTTCGAAACCGTCGCGGATCGCCGCCGGCGTCATGGACTGCAGCCACAGGCGTTGCACCGGCTTGCCCAGGCCCTGGTAGCCGCCGTTCTTCAGCCCGCCAGCGTACTGCTCGATCAACCGGAAGATCAGTTCACCCTCGCGTCCCGCGTCACAGGCGTTGATGAGCCGCGTCACGTCCTTGCGCTTGGCGAGCCGGACCACGGCCGACAGCCGCGACTTGGTCTTGTCGATCGGCTTGAGCTCGAAGTAGGGCGGCAGCACCGGCAGGTGCGCGAAGCTCCATTTGCCCCGCTTCACATCGAACTGCTCGGGCGCGGCGATCTCCACCAAGTGGCCGACGGCAGAAGTCACCACATATTTGTCGTTCTCGAAGTGGTCGTCGTGCTTCTCGAACTTGCCCGCCACCGGCGTGAGCGCACGCACGATGTCCTGTGCCACGGACGGCTTCTCGGCAATGACGAGGGTTTTGGCAGGGCCTTCTGTTTTCATCTCTACAATCTGCTTTCACGCGCGTGTACACGCGCACATGGGCACGCGCACACCCGCGCGCACCTGCATGAAACAACCTTACCAAATATTTCGGCCGTGACGAAAAGCCCCCGCCAGGCGCAGCCGCGCCCATCTTCCGCCAAGGCCAAGGCCGCCGCACCCACCGGCCGGCGCATCCAGACACGGCGCTCCGGCGTGCATGGCAAGGGTGTGTATGCCGTGGTCGACCTCGCCGAAGGCGAGACGCTCATCGAATACGTGGGCGAGATCATCAGTTGGGACGAAGCGCTGCGCCGCCACCCCCACGACCCCAGCGATCCGAACCACACGTTCTATTTCCACATCGATGAAGACCACGTCATCGATGCCAAGGTCGGCGGCAACTCGGCGCGCTGGATCAACCACAGCTGCAAGCCCAACTGCGAGGCGGATGTCGAGGATGGCCGCGTGTTCATCCGCGCGCTGCGCAACATCCGGGCTGGTGAGGAGTTGTTCTACGACTACGGCCTCGTGATCGACGAGCCCTACACCCCCAAGCTCAAGGCCGAATACCCCTGCTGGTGCGGGGCCAAGAAATGCCGGGGCACGCTGCTCGCGCCCAAGCGGCCCGGGCGCGCATCGAAACTGGGCTGAGCCCGTTTCTCGCGCATGGCGGACTCCCTGACCCATCACGCCGAAGCGGTGTGGCAGGCCGTGGTGCCATCGTTGCCCGGCTTCACGGTGGAGGTGCTGCCCAGCATCGACTCCACCAGCAGCGAACTCATGCGTCGTGCGCGCAGTGGCATGCTGGAGCCGGTGCTGTTGACCGCCGAAGCGCAGACAGCCGGCCGGGGCCGGCTTGGCAAGGGCTGGCACAGCCGGCCGGGGCAGTCGCTCACGTTCTCCATCGCACTGCCGCTCGCGCCATCGAGCTGGTCAGGGCTGTCGCTCGCGGTGGGCGTGAGCCTGGCGCACAGCCTGCACCCCGATGTGCGGCTGAAGTGGCCGAACGACCTCTGGCTGCAGCAGCGCAAGCTGGGCGGCATCCTCGTCGAAACCGCGAGCACCGGTGAGGCCACGCAGGGCCTGCGCATGGTGGTGATCGGCGTGGGCATCAACATCGCCCGTCCCGAGACCGCCGCCGTCACCGCGCTGGCACCGGCGGGCGCCACCGTGGCGGCCATGGCGCCGGCCGGCCTGGCCGAGGTGCTGGTGGGTGTCACGCCCGGCGAAGCGCTCGAGCGCGTGGTGCCTACGCTGGTGCAGGACGTGCTCGCATTCGCCTCGCAGGGCTTTCCCACCTTCGCGCAGCGCTTCGCCCGCCTGGATGCGCTGCAAGGCCTGTCGGTGCGGCTGTCCGACGGCACGCAGGGCACCGCCTGCGGCGTCACCGAGGAAGGCGCCTTGCAGGTGTTGACCGCCGGCGGCATGCAGAGCGTGACCAGCGCGGAAGTGAGCGTGCGCCCATGCTGAGGTGGGCGGTCGTCCTGCTGGTGCTGGCCAACGCCGGCTATTTCGCCTGGACGCGGGGCTACCTGGACGGCCTGGGCATGGCACCGGTCGAGCAGCGCGAACCGGAGCGACTCGCGGGGCAGGTGAAGCCCGAAGCCTTGCGGCTGCTCAACGGCCCCAAGGGGGTCGATGCGCCCGCCGCCACCCCGGCTGCAGCACCTGCCGCGCCTGAAGCGCCTCCGGCCACCGGGCCAGCGGCGACGGCGGACGCCCCCGCGCCAGCACCTGAAGCTCCCCCCCCGAAATCCGCGCCCGCATCCGCTGTGGCCACCAACGCGCCGCGCGAATGCTGGCAGGCCACAGGCTTCACCGAGCCACAGGTCGAGCTGCTGCGCGCCGAACTGGCCTTGCTGGGCCTGCCGGCCAGCAGCTGGCAGTTCACCGAAAGCCGCAGCAGCGGCCGCTGGATCGTGTACATGGGCCGCTACGACAACATCGAACAGGTGGAGCGCAAGAAAGCCGAACTGCGCGCCCTCGGCGTGCAGTTCCGCGAACTCACCACAAGCGGCCTGGCGCCCGGGCTGGCATTGGGCACCTATTCCACCGAGGCGGCGGCACGGCAGGCGCTGCAGCAGACCGAGCAAGGTGGCGTGCGCACAGCCAAGGTCGCACAGGAACGCGCGGAAAGCGTGTCGTTCTCGCTGCGCCTGCCTTCCATCACCGACGCGCAACGGGCTTCGGTGGATGGGTTGCGCGAGGCCATGGCCGGCAAGACCTTGCGCCGCTGCGGCTGAGCCGGCAGGCCGCCAGGTGGCGGGTCAGCCGCGTGGGCGGCGGCGCTGGAACCAGGCCACGGCGATCACCCAGGCCCACAAGCTCAGGCCCCACAGGTGGCTGGTGGCTCCGCCGCCCCCACCACCACCGGCAGGCGGCGGAGGCATGACGGCCACGCCGCGGACCGTGTCCTCCCCGGACCGGCCGAAGTTGTCGACCACGGTGAGCGAGAACACGTAGGTGCTCTCGCTCACGAGCGTGGCGGTGGCCACGGCGGTGTTGGCCGACGAGAGGGCCACCGGTGGCCCGCTCACCTGCACCCACTGGTACGACACGATGCTGGCACCCGGAATCGCCACGCTCTGCTGCCCGTCGAGCGTGATGACCGTGCCCGGTTCGACCTCATTGAGAGGCCGGATCACCACCGCAGGGCCGGTGGCGAGCTGCACGGAGGTGCGGGCATCCAGCAGACCGGTGCCGCAGGTGGCTGTGGTGCAGTTGCAGACCCCGGTACCCGGCGTTCCGCACGCGGCCAGCCCGGCCACCGCCTCGTGCGGCCGCGCACCGGCCTTCATGCGTTCGATGAGCTGGCGAGGGGTCAGGGAAGGATTGACCGCCAGCATCAGGCTGGCGATACCGGCAGCCTGCGGCGCGGCGAAGCTGCTGCCCTGCTTGTAGCTGTAGATGTCCGCGCCCGGCGTGGTGCTGCCGCTGTTGTCGGTCGACAGCAGCAGGGTCGTGGTGCCCCCCTCGGTTGACCCACCCGGTGCGGCCACGGCGACGCGTGTGCCGAAATTGGAGTACGCCGCTTTGGCGCCATCCTTGCGGACGGAGGCCACGGCCATCACCCGGCGGCAGTCGGCCGGGCGGGTGAGCGTGGTGTCCAGGTTGCCCGCGGCCACGACGATCAGCGAGCCGGCGTTGGTGACCGCGTCGATGGTGGTCTGGTAGGCGCCGTCGCAAGCCACGTCGCCGCCAAAGCTCAGGTTGATCACGCGGGCGGGATTGGGATTCGTGGGCAGCCCGCTCACCGGCAGGCCGGCGGCCCAGCGCAGACCGTCCAGCAAGTCCGACAGCAGGGCGCCGCATTTGCCGGCCACCCGCACGGGCAGGATGCGTGCGTTCCAGTTGATGCCCGCCACGCCTTGCACGTTGTCGGTGGCGGCAGCGATCTGCCCGGCAATGAAGGTGCCGTGCCAGGAGCTGCTGGCGAGGTCGCAGCCTGCAAACAGCGGCTTCGTCCTGTCGTTGGCGTCGACCCAGTCGCCCGGGTCGGTGGGGTCCGCATCGCGGCCGTCGCCGTCGTTCGCCACGGACAGGTCGCTCACAAGATCGTGGCCCGGCAGCAGCTTGCCGGCCAGATCCGGATGGCTGGGTCGGATGCCACTGTCCACCACGGCGACCACGGCGGTGGGGCCGCTGCTGCTGCCCGTGGTGTCGCCCCAGGGGCTGGGCAGGTTCAGGCCTGCCGCGTTGCCGGCAGCCAGATCGGGTGCCTGCAGGTGCCACTGCTGCGAGAACAGCGCGTCGTTGGGCATGCGCGGCGCCAGGCGTGGCACGAGCACATCCGGTTCGACCCAGGCCACGTCGGGATGCAGGCGTGCACGGCGCACGGCGTTTTCGAGCGCCTGGCCTCGCAGGGGCCGGTCGAAACGCAGCAACCCCGCGTTGCCCGCTTCACCGGGCGTGGCGTCGGGAAGGCCCGCTTCCTTCTTCAAGCGGGCCAGCCGTTCACGCCCCTTGCGGGCCTGGCCGTCCCATTGGGCGCGGACCCGGTCGCGGCCGCTGGCCCAGGGGCCCTCGCCGCCGAGTTTTGCCGAGGCGTTCGCATCGTCCTTGAACACGATGATCAGCCCGGCGGCCTCGCGGCCTTCGGTCTGCGACTGCGCCATGGCGGAGGTTGCGCCCACCCCGGCCAGGGCGGACGCGCACAGGATCACCAACGTAGGAAGCAGTCGCCTCATGGGAATGGGGGCACCAGGCCATGGGCCAAGTGCAAGTGTGTGTAATGCAGCGAAAGATTTTGACACGCTCCCGCCGCCGCCCTTCGGCAATTCCGCACAGCCGGTCGGTCAGGGCGCTCAGACCGTTGCTTTGTTGCCTTGCAACACCTCGAACCAGTCCAGCGCCTCGTTCCACAGCGGCACTGCCCTGGGCCGGAAGTACCCCATGTGGCCGATCGGTCCGAGACCCGAACGCCGCGGGTCGATGGTGATGGCTCGCACAGCCGTGTTGCGGTAACCCGCCATGAACGCGTCGCGCGAAGCCGGCGGGGCCCAGGCGTCGTCCAGCGCATTGGCGGCCACGATCGGAAAGCGGACCAGCGCGAAGCGGTCCGTGACGGCCTTCATCTGCGGGTCGTCGAAGAAGTAACGAGGGAAGCGGCACCACCGGCGCCACTGCCGGTACACGTCCAGGGGCAGGTCCTCGCCCATGCCGAGGCGGCTCCAGGGCAGGTAACCGGCGAAACGGGTCCAGACGGGCCCCAGCACGCGCCACATGAAGAGCACGCGCAGGCGTTCCAGGGGCGGCATCCAGCCATGCCAGCCGGCGCCCGTGGCAAAGGTCCAGGCGCCATCGATCCATTCCTGATGCGGCAACAGGCCCAACGCGTGGCCGCCATACGAATGCCCCACGAGATAGAGCGGCATGCCGTCCTGCCGCATGGCTTCGACGCCGGCGGCCAGGTCGAGCCGGCCCCAGTCGAGGTAATCCATGCGAAAGCCCTTGAGCGAGGGCGGTGCCGAATGTCCGATGCCGCGGTAGTCAAGTGTGAGCACGTCGAAGCCGCGTCGCGCGGCGTGCTCGGCAAAGCGCTTGTAGAAGCCCTGGGGCACCGCAGTGGCGCCGCCGATCACCAGATGGCCAAGCGGTGGCGTCGGGCTGCGGTAGCGGGTGGCCGCGAGGGCATAACCATCGGCGGCGTGCAGGGTGAGCCGTTCGATGCGAATCTCTGCCTCGGTGGCGGGTGAAGCGGTCATGGGAGTCTCCCGTCAGAACGGTTCAGCGCTTGGCACGCGCGGCCAGCAGCGTCAGCAACGTCTGCGTCGCCTGCTGGATGGGTTCGGTGCTGTGGGCCACCCGCGCCTGCAGGAGCCCTCCTTCGTAGGTGGCGACGATCAGCGCCGCCACGCCCTGCGCCGATTCGCGTGGTTCACCCACCTGCTCCAGCGCCTGCGCAATGCGCTCCCGCAGCGTGGCGAACGCGCGCGCCAGGGCCTCGCGCAGCGCATGGTCGTCGGGTGTGCTTTCCAGGGCAACCGTCGCCAGCGGGCAGCCGGCGTGAAAACCGGTGCTGCTCAGCCGCGTGGTCGCGGCCTGCATCCATTGCCGCGCGGCCTCGATCGGATCTTCGTGCCGCGACAGCAGACCGTCCAGCCACGCCAGCATGCGCGCGACCACGTCGTCGATGGACGCCACGGCCAACTCGGTCTTGCCGCCGGGAAAGTGGTGGTACAGCACCCCCTTGGGTGCGCCAGCCTGCGCCAGCAGCTCGGTCAGTCCGATGCCGTGCAGACCGCGTCGGCACAAGGCATCGGTCATGGCCGCGATCAGGCGATCGCGGGTGCCGGGCAGGGCGTCAGTGGGGAGGTGAGGCATGACCGCAATCTATAGACCGGTCGGTCTGGTGTCAACATGCGCCCTGTTGCGCAAGTGGCATGGCCAACAAAAAAGCGCCCGAAGGCGCTTTCCCGAATCAAGTGAGCTTGCGCTTACTTGGCGACCACACGCACCATCTCGAGGCACTTGTTGGAGTAGCCCCACTCGTTGTCGTACCAGCTCACCACCTTGATGAAGGTCTTGTCCAGCGCAATCCCCGCGTCCGCATCGAAGATCGACGTGCGCGTGTCCCCGCGGAAGTCGGT
>QFCS01001230.1_pt1 | contig 18673 bp, 16 predicted proteins | sample 3576561 | NCBI WGS metagenome assembly QFCS01 | reverse complement strand
TGGAGTCGCGACCGTCATGATGCCAGCCCTGCGTCTTGGCGGCCGCAGCGAGGTCTGACACAGCCGGACCCCTCGCTGCGGAGTGAGTCGCGCGCCCGGCGCCCCCACCCGATCATCGTCGAGGAAGTCATGACCACCAGCAACGACCGCAGCAGCAACCATCCTTCGGGCGTCACCGTCCCCGCGCAGAAGTCCAGCGGGATGCCGTTCCACCGCTACCGCGCCTTCGAGCCCGTCACCGTGCCGGACCGCACCTGGCCGGACCGCAAGATCACCGCCGCGCCGCGGTGGCTGTCCACCGACCTGCGCGACGGCAACCAGGCGCTCATCGACCCGATGAGCCCCTCGCGCAAGATGACGATGTTCGAGCTGCTCGTGAAGATGGGCTACAAGGAGATCGAGATCGGTTTCCCGGCCGCGAGCCAGACCGACTTCGACTTCGTGCGCCAGCTCATCGAGGGCGACAAGATCCCCGACGACGTACGGGTGTCCGTGCTGACCCAGGCCCGTGAGGACCTGATCGCGCGCACCGTCGAGTCGCTGCAGGGCGCCGACAAGGCGACGGTCCACCTCTACAACGCGACCGCGCCGCTGTTCCAGCGCGTCGTCTTCGGCGTCACCGAGGCCGAGTGCATCGCGATCGCGACCCGCGGCACCGAGTGGGTGATGAAGTACGCCGACCAGCTGCTCGGTGGAGCGGGCGGCACCGACTTCGGCTACCAGTACAGCCCGGAGATCTTCACCCAGACGCCCACCGACTTCGCGCTGGAGGTGTGCGAGCGGGTCTCCGACGTGTGGCAGCCCGAGGCCGGTCGCGAGATCATCCTCAACCTGCCGGCGACCGTCGAGATGTCGACGCCGAACACCTACGCCGACCAGATCGAGTACTTCTCCCGCGGGCTGACCCGCCGCGAGCACTCCGTGATCAGCCTGCACCCGCACAACGACCGCGGCACCGCCGTGGCGGCCAGCGAGCTGGCGCTGATGGCGGGCGCGGACCGCGTCGAGGGCTGCCTGTTCGGCCACGGCGAGCGCACCGGCAATGTCGACCTGGTCACCCTGGGCATGAACCTGTTCAGCCAGGGCATCGACCCGATGGTCGACTTCTCCGAGATCGACGAGGTGCGCCGCACCGTCGAGTACTGCACCCAGCTGCCCGTCCACCCGCGGCACCCGTGGGCCGGCGACCTGGTCTACACCGCCTTCTCCGGCTCCCACCAGGACGCCATCAAGAAGGGCCTGGAGGACCTGGACCGGATCGCCGCGGAGCAGGGCAAGCCCGTCGGGGAGATCCCGTGGGAGGCGCCGTACCTGCCGATCGACCCCAAGGACGTCGGCCGGACCTACGAGGCCGTGATCCGGGTGAACAGCCAGTCCGGCAAGGGCGGCGTCGCCTACGTGCTGAAGGCCGAGCACAGCCTCGACCTGCCGCGTCGCGCGCAGATCGAGTTCAGCCGGGTCATCCAGCAGCACACCGACACCCAGGGCGGCGAGGTGACCCCGGAGGCGATCTGGTCGATCTTCCGCACCGAGTACCTCGACCGCGAGTCGCCCTACAGCCTGATCTCGTTCTCCTCCACCACCGACGAAGAGGGTGAGGACCGTCAGGAGGTCCGGCTCGGCGTGCGGGGCGAGGAGCAGACCTTCACCGGCCGCGGGAACGGCCCCGTCGCGGCGTTCGTCGACGGCATGCGCCAGGCCGGCGCCGACATCCGGGTGCTCGACTACGCCGAGCACGCGCTGTCCTCCGGCGGAGACGCCCTCGCCGCCGCCTACGTCGAGTGCGAGATCGCCGGCGAGATCGTGTGGGGCATCGGCATCCACCACAACATCGTCACCGCCTCGCTCCGCGCCGTCGTGTGCGCGGCGAACCGCGCGCAGGCGATCACGATCCCGGCCGGCGGCTGACATGGCGCGCGCCGCGCTGGCCTCCGAGAAGGTCGGGCAGATCTTCGTCGAGGGCCGGCGCGGCCGCGACCGCCTCGAGTTCAGCGAGTACGGCGCCGGCGACGCCTGGGTCGTCCTGGTGCCGCCGCTCCTGGTCCCGCGCCAGGTGCACGCGCACGCCGCGCGGGCCCTGGCCGCGGCAGGACTGCACGTCCTCGTCCTCGACCCGCTCGGACACGGACGCTCCGACCGGCCGGCCGACCCGTTGGCCTACGCGGTGCCCGCCTTCGCCGCGCAGGTCGTCGCGCTCCTCGACCACGTCGGTGCGTCACGGGCCGTCGTCGGCGGCTCCTCCTTCGGTGCCAACGTCGCACTCGAGGTCGCCGTCGCCGCGCCGGAGCGCGTCTCCGGCCTCCTGCTCGACGGCCCGGTGCTCGACAACGCCCTTACCGCCCAGCTCGCCGTGCTCGGTCCCGCCCTCTACACAGCGCGCTACGCGCCCGCGGCGCTCAGCGCGCTCCGGCTCGCGACCCGGCCGCTGCCGCGCCGCCGGCTCCCCGACGGACTCGCGCTCGCACTGACCACCCTCGACACCCGCCCCGGCACCGTCGCCGCCGTCCTCCACGGCGTGCTGTTCGGCAGGCTCGCCCCCTCCGCGGACGAGCGGTCCGCCATCGGCGCACCCACCCTCGTCCTCGCCCGCCGCCACGACCCGTTCCACCCCGCGAGCGACGCCGCGATGGTGGCCGACGAGATCGCCGGAGCCGTCCTCGAGCACACCGAGACCGCGCTGGAGTGGCGCCGCCGGCCCGAACGACTGGACCTGGTGGTGGCCCGCTTCGCACGCGATTGCGGCCGTCCGGCACGCCGCGGGCGTCGTACCCGGTCGTCGTAGGGAGCTGGCGTCCCGCCACGGCCGGGCTCACCGGGAGGTGCCACGGGGTGGCGCGCCGCGTCGTACCCGTCCAGGCAGCACAATGGGGGTGTGCTCTACCGAGACGAGGCGATCGTCCTGCGCACCCACAAGCTGGGTGAGGCGGACCGCATCGTCACGCTCCTGACCCGGGCCAACGGCCGGGTGCGGGCGGTCGCCAAGGGGGTGCGTCGTACGACGTCGCGGTGGGGGTCGCGGCTGGAGCCGTTCACGCATGTCGACCTGCAGTTGGCCAACGGGCGCAACCTCGACACGGTGACCCAGGCCGAGACCCGTGGTGCGTACGGCGCCGCGATCGGACTCGACTACGAGCGCTACACCGCCGGCACCGCGATGCTCGAGACGGCCGAGCGGCTGGTCGTGGAGGAGCGGGAGCCGGCGCGCCAGCAGTTCACGCTGCTGCTCGGCGGCCTGAACGCGATGGCGACCGGCGACCGGCGGCCCGCCCACGTCCTGGACTCCTACCTGCTGCGCGCGCTCGCGATCGCCGGGTACGCGCCCGCCTTCGTCGACTGCGCCCACTGCGGCCGCCCGCCCGTGACCGCGACCGGCGAGCTCGTCCAGCACCGATGGTTCAACCCGTCGATGGGCGGGGTGCTGTGCTCCACCTGCCGCATCCCCGGCTCCGCCACCCCCGCCGGTGGCACCCTCACCCTTCTCGGGGCGCTGCTGGCCGGAGACTGGCCCGTCGTCGAGGCCGCCGATCCCCGCCACGCCCGCGAGGCATCGGGGCTGGTCGCCGCGTTCGTGCAGTGGCAGCTGGAGCGGGGCCTGCGGTCGTTGGCGTACGTCGAGCGCTGAGCGCTCCTCGCGGCACCGGCGGAGGCCGCCCCGACCCGCGAGCCCCCGGGCCCGCCCGAGGCTGACAGACTCGCTCTCGTGACCCGCTCGTCCCGTCGTACCCGCGCCGCCGCGGCTGCCGCCCGCGGCCCGGTCCGCCCGCCCACGCCGCACCCGTCGGGTGCGGTCCCGCCGCCCGTGCCGGCGGAGCTGGTGCCGCACCACGTCGCGGTCGTGATGGATGGCAACGGCCGGTGGGCCAAGGAGCGGGGGCTGCCGCGCACCCGTGGCCACGAGGAGGGGGAGTCGAGCCTCTTCGACGTCGTCGAGGGGGCGATCGAGATCGGGGTGAAGGCGATCTCGGCGTACGCCTTCTCGACGGAGAACTGGTCGCGCAGCCCCGACGAGGTGAAGTTCCTGATGGGCTTCAACCGCGACGTGATCCGGCGCCGCCGCGACGAGATGCACGAGCTGGGCGTCCGGGTCCGCTGGGCCGGGCGCGCGCCGCGGCTGTGGAAGTCGGTGATCACCGAGCTCCAGGTCGCCGAGGAGCTGACGAAGCACAACGACGTCCTGACCCTCACCATGTGCGTCAACTACGGCGGCCGCTCCGAGCTCGGCGACGCCGCCAAGGCGCTGGCCCGCGACGTCGCGGCCGGCAGGGTCGACCCGGACAAGGTCGACGAGCGCACCCTCGGCCGCTACCTCTACGTGCCGGAACTCCCCGACGCCGACCTCATCTGGCGTACGTCGGGCGAGCAGCGGCTGTCGAACTTCATGCTCTACCAGGCGGCGTACGCCGAGTTCGTCTTCTCCGACGTGCTGTGGCCCGACGTCGACCGCCGCCATCTGTGGCAGGCGATCGACACCTACGCCCGGCGTGACCGCCGGTACGGCGGAGCCGAGCCCAACCAGGTCTGAGCCGGTCGGAATTCCCCCACTCGGCGGTCGGGATTCCCCCACTCGGCGGTCGGGATTCCCCGACTCGGCGGTCAGTGCTCGTCGTAGTGCGCGCCGTGGGGAGCGTGCCGGTGCCCGTCGTGGACGTAGTCGACGTGGTCGTCGTGGGGGACGGCGAGGTGGCCGCAGCCGGGACCGTGGTCGTGGGGGTGGTCGGCGCAGGAGGCGTGCGCCGGGGCGGCCTGTCCCTCGGCGAAGGGGGCGCGCAGCCGGGCGCGGCGACGGCTCCAGACCCCGAGCGGCCAGGCGACGATATAGCAGGCCAGCGCCAGCAGCACGATGGTCGGGCCGGGGGCGACGTTGACCTCGTAGGAGGCGAAGGTGGCGACGACGAGGCCGCCGACGGAGGCCAGGGTGCCGAGCGCCATGGCGGCGGTGATGGTGGTCCGGAAGGAGCGGGTCAGCTGCTGGGCGGTGGCGACGGGCACGACCATCAGCGCGGAGACCAGCAGCAGGCCGACGGTACGCATGGCGACGGTGACGCTGACGGCGGCCAAGACGGCGACGAGGACGTTGTAGGCGCGCACCCGGAGCCCTGCGACGCGGGCGAACTCCTGGTCCTGCGCGACCGCGAAAAGCTGAGGTGCGAGACCGAGGCACAGGCCGACGACGAGGATCGCGAGCACCATCGTGACGAGCACGTCGTCGGGGGAGATGGTGGTCAGCGAGCCGAACAGGTAGCGGTTGAGCCCGGATGCGCTCTGCCCGTCGATGCCGGTGAGGAAGATGCCGCCGGCGAGGCCGCCGTAGAAGAGCAGTGCGAGGGCGACGTCGCCGTTGGTCTGCCCGCGCTCGCGGATGACCTCGATGAGGACGGCGCCGAGTACGGCGACGATGACGGCCATCCACAGGGGCGAGGTGCCGGTGAGCAGGCCGAGGGCGACGCCGGTGACGGCGACGTGGCCGATGCCGTCGCCCATCAGCGCGAGACGGCGCTGGACGAGGAAGGTGCCGATGGCGGGGGCGGCGAGACCGGTGAGCAGCGCGGCGATGAGGGCGCGCTGCATGAAGGGCTGCGAGAACAGCTCGACGGGGCTCACCGGTGGTCTCCTCGGGGACGATCGACGGGTGAGGTCACCTGCGGCACATGGTCGGGCACGGAGCCGTCGTCGTGGTGATGGTGGTGATGGGTGTGCGGCTCGGCGAACCACGGCTGGTGGACCTCGTGGTCCCGCAGCGGCGGCCCGTCGTAGGCGACGCGGCCGTCGCGCAGGACGACGGCGCGGTCGACGAGCCGCGCCAGCGGGCCGAGCTCGTGGGCGACCAGCACGATGGTGGCTCCACGCTGCTTGAGCCGCTCGAGGGTGTCGGCGAGGACCTGCTGGTTGGGCAGGTCGACGCCGGCGGTGGGTTCGTCGAGGAAGAACAGCTCGGGCTCTCCGGCGAGCGCGCGCGCGATGAGCACGCGCTGTTGCTGGCCGCCGGACAGGTTGCTGACGGCGTCGCGGCGCCGGTCGCTCAGGCCGACCACGTCCAGCGCGTCCTCGATCGCGGCCCGGTCGGCGCGCGACATCGGCCGCAGCAGGCGGCGCCGCGTCAGCCGGCCGGCGGCGACGACCTCCCACACGGAGGCGGGGATGCCGGACCCGGCGGTGGCGCGCTGCGGCACGAAGCCGATGCGGCTCCACGCGTCGTACTGGTCCAGCGGGGTGCCGAAGAGCCGGACCTCGCCGCTGACGAGGGGGCGCAGGCCCACGAGGGCCCGCACCAGGGTGGACTTGCCGGAGCCGTTGGCGCCCATGAGGGCGACGAAGTCGCCGGGGGCGACGGTCAGGTCGATCCCGCGCAGCACCGGACGTCCGCCGAGCGCGACGCTGCCGTCGCGGATCGCGACGGCAGCATCGGCGCCGGGTACGGCGTGCGCGGGGTCGTCGCTCACGAGCAGCCGTTGGCCGTGGTCAGTGCCTGCAGGTTGGCCCGCATGAGCGTGAGGTAGTCGTCGTCGGCGGTGGCGTCGGTGAGGCCCTCGACGGGGTCGAGCACGCCCTCGGTGAGGTCGAGGTCGGCGGCGAGGCTCGCGCCGAGCGCGGGCTTGAGGGGCTCGCTGAACACCGTGGTGATGCCTTCCGTCCGGATCAGTTCCTGCAGCTCCCCGAGCGCCGCGGCCGTGGGCTCGGCGTCGGGGGAGAGTCCCACGATCGACGCGACGTGCAGTCCGTACTTCTCGAGGTAGCCGAAGGCGTCGGGGGACACCACGATGGTGTCACGCTCGCAGGTCGCCAGGCCAGCGGTGTAGGCCTCGTCGAGTGCGGTGAGCTCCTCGCGCAGGTCGGCTGCGTTGGCGCGGTAGGCGTCGGCGTTGTCGGCGTCGATCGCGGCGAGCTCCTCGGCCACGGCGTCGGCGGCGTCCGCGACGCGCAGCGGGTCCTGCCAGAAGTGCGGGTCGAACTCGCCGTGGTCGTGGTCGTGTCCCTCCTCCTCGGCGTGCTCGTCCTCGGCGTGCTCGTCCTCCGCGTGCTCGTCCTCGGCGTGCTCGTCCTCGGCGTGCTCGTCCTCGGCGTGCTCGTCGGAGTGCGCGGCGTGCTCCTCGACGCTCTCGTCGGCGGCGACCAGGTCGACCACGTCCGCGACGTCGAGCACGGCGCCGGTGGCGTTCTGCTCGACGCTGTCGTCGACGGCGGGCTGGAAGTCGGCGAGCAGGACGACTAGGTCGGCGTCGGCGATCTGCGCGGTCTCGCTGACGGAGAGCTCCAGGTCGTGCGGCTCGGTGCCGGGGCGGGTGAGCAGCTCGACGTCGGTGCCGGTGCCGTCGGCGACCCGCTCGGCGACGAAGGCGAGCGGGTAGAAGGCGGCGGCGACGGTCGTGCTCCCGTCGTCGCTGCCGCCGTCGTCGCTGAAGGCGGAGCAGCCCGAGGCGAGGACGGCGAGAGCGGAGAGGGCGGCGAGGCCGCGAGGCAGGCGAGAGCGCATGAGAATCATTCTCAAGTCCGATGCGACGCCGGTCAAATCGGCGCTGCGTAGAGTGCGCTCGTGCTCGTGGTGAACCGCTTCCGCGCCGGTGCCGACCCCGACCGGCTGCGGGCCGACCTGACGTCGGTCCTCGCCCTGCTCGCCGAACGGCCGGGCCACCGCGCCGGGTGGGTCGGGCGCAACCTCGACGAGCCCGACCTGTGGGTGCTCACCACCGTGTGGGAGAACGTCGGCGCCTACCGGCGGGCGCTGTCGTCGTACGAGCTGAAGCTGCACGGCGTCCCGGTGCTGAGTCGCGCCGTCGACGAGCCCGGCGCCTACGAGATCGTCGAGCCCGACTCGGTGCTCAATGTGGCCGGCGCTCGCGTAACCTAGGCCCGTGCCGTGCCGCCCCGGCGGCGCGCCCCGCGACCCCCGGCGCGACCGCGCCGGAAAGTCACGCCCGGCAGCCAGCCGGGCACGTCCCAGCAGAAGGAAATCCCGTGGCCAAGCCGCCCCCGTCCACCGTCGACCAGGTCGTCTCCCTCGCCAAGCGCCGAGGCTTCGTCTACCCCTGCGGCGAGATCTACGGAGGCACCCGCTCCGCCTGGGACTACGGTCCGCTCGGCGTCGAGCTCAAGGACAACATCAAGCGCCAGTGGTGGCGCGCGATGGTGCAGAGCCGCGACGACGTCGTCGGGCTCGACTCCAGTGTCATCCTGCCGCGCCAGACCTGGGAGGCGTCGGGCCACGTCGCGACGTTCAACGACCCGCTCACCGAGTGCCTCTCGTGCCACAAGCGCTTCCGCTACGACCACCTGCAGGAGCAGTACGCCGAGAAGAAGGGGATCGAGAACCCCGACGACGTCGACCTCAAGGACGTCGCCTGCGCCAACTGCGGCGCCCGCGGCTCGTGGACCGAGCCGCGTGAGTTCTCCGGCATGCTCAAGACCCACCTCGGCGTCATCGAGGACGAGTCCGGGCTGCACTACCTGCGCCCCGAGACCGCCCAGGGCATCTTCCTCAACTTCGCCAACGTGGTGACCTCGCAGCGGATGAAGCCCCCGTTCGGCATCGCGCAGATCGGCAAGAGCTTCCGCAACGAGATCACGCCCGGCAACTTCATCTTCCGCACCCGCGAGTTCGAGCAGATGGAGATGGAGTTCTTCGTCAAGCCCGGCGAGGACGAGGAGTGGCACCGCTACTGGATCGAGGAGCGCACCCGCTGGTACGTCGACCTCGGCATCGACCCCGACAACCTGCGCCACTACGTGCACGCGCAGGAGAAGCTGAGCCACTACTCGAAGGGCACCACCGACATCGAGTACCGCTTCAACTTCGCCGGCTCCGAGTGGGGCGAGCTCGAGGGCATCGCCAACCGCACCGACTTCGACCTCTCGACGCACGCGCAGCACTCCGGCAAGGACCTGTCGTACTTCGACCAGGCGGCCAACACCCGCTACGTCCCGTACGTCATCGAGCCGGCCGCCGGTCTCTCCCGCAGCCTGATGACCTTCCTCGTCGACGCGTACGCCGAGGACGAGGCGCCCAACACCAAGGGCGGCGTCGACAAGCGCACCGTGCTGCGCCTCGACCCGCGGCTGGCGCCGGTCAAGGTGGCCGTGCTGCCGCTGTCGCGCAACGAGGACCTCACCCCGAAGGCGCGCGCCGTCGCCGCCGAGTTGCGGGCCCTGTGGAACATCGAGTTCGACGACGCCGGCGCCATCGGCAAGCGCTACCGCCGCCAGGACGAGATCGGTACGCCGTACTGCGTGACCGTCGACTTCGACACCCTCGACGACCAGGCCGTGACGGTGCGCGACCGCGACTCCATGTCCCAGGAGCGGGTGTCCCTCGACAAGCTCACGGGCTTCTTCGCCGAGCGGCTCGTCGGATGCTGAGCCGCACCCGGCCGGTGTCTCGGTGGATCGCGGCCCCGGCGCTCGCCGGGCTCGTCCTCGCGACGCTGGCCGGGTGCGGGTCCGACGACGCGGGGGACGAGGACGACGCGCGCCCCAGCGCCGCGGCGACGACCTCGGTGGCGCCGTCGGACTACCTCGAGGTTCCGGCCGGGATCGCCCTCACCGAGCCCGGCACGGCGCTGGAGCTGGGCGAGGAGGCCGTCGTGGCCTACCAGCTGCGCCAGGACGACGTCGCCACGGTCGCGATCACCGTGCAGCGCATCGAGCGGACCACCTTCGAGAAGTCCTTCCCGGGCTGGAACGTCGACGCCGCCACGGCGGCCCGTACGCCGTACTTCGTGCGTCTCTCGGTGACCAACCTGGGCGAGGAGGATCTCGGGGGCCGCCGGCTGGACAGCGTCCTGTGGGCCGACGACGGCACCACCTTGGAGGCGGCGAACCACTACGACGCGAAGCAGCTGCCGGTGTGCAGCGGTGGCCCGCTGCCCGCGGCCTTCACGGCGCAGGCGAGCGCGGAGCTGTGCCAGGTGTACTTCCTCGCGCCCGAGCAGGAGCTGCGCAGCATCTCCTTCCTGCCGTTCGGCGGCCTCGACGCCGTCACGTGGAGCGGTGACCTCAGCCCGGTGCGCAAGCCGGGGAAGAAGGGCGGCAAGGGCGCGGGCGAGGACGACGCCAGCCCGTCGGGCAGCCCCTCCGGCTCGGCGTCGTGACCGGCCTGCGCCTGGGCTCCCTCGAGGTGCCCACGCCGGTCGTGCTCGCCCCCATGGCGGGCATCACGAACGCGGCGTACCGCCGGCTGTGCGCCGAGCACGGCGCGGGCCTCTACGTCTGCGAGATGATCACCAGCCGCGGCCTGGTCGAGGGCGACGAGACCACGAAGCGGATGCTGGTCTTCGACGAGCTCGAGACCGTCCGCTCGGTGCAGCTCTACGGCACCGACCCCGCCTACGTCGGGCAGGCCACCAGGATCTTGTGCGAGGAGTACGGCGTGGCCCACGTCGATCTCAACTTCGGCTGCCCCGTCCCGAAGGTCACCCGCAAGGGCGGCGGGGGAGCGCTGCCGTGGAAGCGCAACCTCCTCGGCGCCATCCTGCGCGAGGCGGTCGCCGCCGCCGCGCCGTACGACGTCCCCGTCACCATGAAGACGCGCAAGGGCCTCGACGACGACCACCTCACCTACCTCGACGCCGGCCGGATCGCCCAGGACTCCGGCGTCGCCGCCATCGCCCTGCACGGGCGCACCGTCGCCCAGGCCTACTCCGGCGAGGCCGACTGGGAGGCCATCGGCGAGCTCGTCGCGAGTGTCGACATCCCCGTGCTGGGCAATGGCGACATCTGGGAGGCCGCCGACGCGGTGCGGATGGTCGAGCAGACCGGTGCCGCCGGCGTCGTCGTCGGCCGCGGCTGCCTGGGCCGCCCCTGGTTGTTCCGCGACCTCGCCGCGGCCTTCTCCGAGGACGGCGCGGGTGCCACCACCTTGCCGACGCTCGGCGAGGTCACCGCGATGATGCGCCGCCATGCCGAGCTCCTGTGCGAGCACATGGGGGAGGAGCGGGGCTGCAAGGAGTTCCGCAAGCACGTCAGCTGGTACCTCAAGGGCTTCCGCGCCGGCGGAGAGCTGCGCCGCTCCCTCGGCCTCGTCGACTCGCTCGCCGCGCTCGACGCCCTGCTCGCCGGACTCGACCCGAGTGAGCCGTTCCCGGCCACCGAGCTCGGCGCGCCCCGCGGGCGCCAGGGCGCCCCGCGCTCCAAGGTGGTGCTCCCCGAGGGCTGGCTCGACGACACCGACGGGCTCTGCGAGGGCTCACCAGGCGTACTCGAGGACGTCGACGAGACCACCGGCGGGTGAGTCGTCTCACGTGACGGACGTCTTTGTTGATTCGTTGACCACTTCAGCCGTGTGCTTCACTCACACGATGTGCCCGATCCGGATACGGTGTCGGGCACCGCACCTGTCAGCGAGAAGCAAAGGAATCAGCGCGTGGCCACCAGCCACAAGCGGGAAACCGCGCGACGTACACCCCGAGCCGCCACCCTGGCCGGCTCCCTCGCCGTCCTGGCGACCGGTGCCGTCGTCTCCGTGGGCGTCCTCGGCAGCCAGGCCCCCGACCGCGACCTGCTCGCCGTCGACAGCACCGCCGCCGCAGGGTCCGCCACCGGAGCCCTCCGCGACCTGCCGGTCCTGTCCCGCGACGCCCGTCGCGGCGAGGACGCCGCCCCCAGCCGCCTGCAGCGCATCCTCGCCGAGGACGCCGTCGCCAAGGCCGTCACCGGCGCCCAGAAGAAGCAGTGGACCACCGCGCCGCTCAACCTCTGGTCCCGCCCCGACGCGAAGGCCGAGCAGCTCGGCGAGATCGACGAGGGCGAGCGCGTCCTGGTCACCGGCCGCAGCTTCGCCGAGCGCGTCGAGATCGTCGTCGACGGCAAGTCGCGCTGGGTGACCACCGGCTACCTCAGCGACGAGGAGCCCCCGAAGCTCGGCGGTGACTGCACCAACGGCACCAGCGTCCCCGGCGCCGTCAGCGCCAACATCAAGAAGGTCCACGCGGCCGTCTGCGCCAACTTCCCCGAGATCAGCACCTACGGCACCTTCCGCGGCGACGGCGAGCACGCCCAGGGCATCGCCGTCGACATCATGGTCTCCGGTGCCCGCGGCTGGGAGATCGCCGAGTTCGTCCGCGCCAACTACGCCGCGCTCGGTGTCAGCTATCTGATCTACTCCCAGAAGATCTGGTCCGTGGAGCGCTCCGGCGAAGGCTGGCGGTCCATGTCCAACCGCGGCTCCACCACCGCCAACCACTACGACCACGTCCACGTCACGACGTACTGACGGCGCTGGCGCGTCGCCCGTCACGGCCTCGTCGCGCCCCGCGCACCGATAGGGTCGGCGGGTGGACCAGGTCGAGCGGCTGTACGACGCCTCGGCGCGCGAGCGCATCGTGGCGGAGCCGCCGAAGCGGGTCGACGCCCCGGAGCGGCTGGCGTTCGAGCGGGACCGGGCGCGCGTCGTCCACGCCGCGTCCTTCCGGCGCCTGGCCGCCAAGACGCAGGTCGTGGGGCCGCAGAGCGACGACTTCGTGCGCAACCGGCTCACGCACAGTCTCGAGGTCGCCCAGGTGGCGCGCGACCTGTCGCGGGCGCTGGGCACCCACCCGGACATCACCGAGACCGCGGCGCTCGCCCACGATCTGGGCCATCCGCCGTTCGGGCACAACGGGGAGCGGGCGCTGGCCGAGCTCGCCGCCGGCTGCGGCGGCTTCGAGGGCAACGCGCAGACGCTGCGGCTGCTGACGCGGCTGGAGGCCAAGTCGGCCGACGCGGCGGGGGAGTCGGTGGGACTCAACCTGACCCGCGCGACCCTCGACGCCTGCACCAAGTACCCGTGGGGCCCGGCGCAGGCGCCGGTCTCCGGCAAGTTCGGCGTGTACGACGACGACCGCGCGACGTTCGCCTGGCTGCGCACGGGGGCGCCGGAGGGCCGGCGCTGCGTGGAGGCGCAGGTGATGGACCTGGCCGACGACGTCGCCTACTCGGTACACGACGTCGAGGACGGCACCGTCGCGGGGAAGGTGGACCTGACCCGGCTGGACACGGCGGCGGTGTGGGAGACGGTGCGCGCCTGGTACGACCCGTCGGCCCGCGACGACGACCTCGACGCGGTGCTGGCGCGCCTGCGGGAGGTGGGCAGCTGGCCGCGCACCCCGTACGACGGCGGCAGGGCCGGCCTCGCGGCGTTGAAGAACCTCACGAGCGATCTGATCGGCCGGTTCTGCGGAGCGGTGCAGGAGGCGACCTTCGCGACGTCGCCGGGTCCGTTCGTGCGCTACGAGGCGGACCTGGTCGTGCCGGCGCCGACGTGGTCGGAGATCACGGTCCTCAAGGGCATCGCGGCGCACTACGTGATGGAGGACGCGTCGCGGATCGCGCTGCAGGTGCGCCAGCGCGAGCTGCTCGCCGAGCTGGTCGCGGTCCTGCTGGAGCGTGGTCCGGATGCTCTGGACGACGCGTTCGCGCTGGACTGGAAGGCGGCGGCGGACGACGCGGCCCGCACCCGGGTGGTGCTGGACCAGGTCGCGTCGCTGACCGACGCGAGTGCCGTCGCCTGGCATGCCCGCCTCGTGGGCTGACCCCCGCCCACCGGCAGGAAGACGACCGGCCGGCCGCAGCGTGGGCTGCGGCCGGCCGGGTGCCGAGGCGGTGGTGCCGGGCGGTCAGCCCGTCACGGGGACGTGCGACTCGACCGGAGTCGGGCTGGGCGCGTCGGACGGGTCGCCGGTCGGAACGCTGCGCGTGACCTCGCCGCAGGTCGCGGAGGCGACCGTCAGCTCGACCTGGCCGAGCAGGTTCACGTAGAGCGCGTCGACGGTGAAGGTGCCGTCGGCGTTGGTGGTGTGACGGTTGGCGGTCACCGTCAGCAGGCCCGGGATCTCGACCGAGGCGTTGGGCTGGTCGACGTCGAGGTCGAGCGGCAGGCCGAGGGCGCTGACGTCGGTGATGGTCGTCGTACCGGTCGTGCCGTTGCACTCGGCCACGACGGCGTCGGCGCCGATGATCTGGTCGCGGCCCGCGAGCACGTCGCACAGGCCTCCGAGCTGCAGGTTGGTCAGGTTCGAGAGGTTCAGCGCGCCGAGCAGGCTCAGGTCGAGCGGCGTGCCGTCGGTGGCGTCGCTGATGTCGTCGAGCAGGCCGCCGATGGTGGGCAGCAGGTTGCCGAGCAGCGCCTCGTTGATGGCGCCGGTGACCGGGTCCAGGGCGTCGGTGAGCTGCGTGCAGGCGTCGCCCAGGGGGCCGGTGAGGGCGGGCGGCAGTGCGGAGAGCAGGCCGTCGCCGACGCCGAGGTCGGTGACGCTGGACTTCGCCTTGCCGTTCTGGGCGGACACGTTGACGATGCCGCCGCTGACGACCGGGTTGTCCGGAAGGGCGACGAGGGAGTCCTCGGTGAGTGCGCCGTCGGTGGAGGTCACCGTCGGGAGCGGCTCGAGGACCGCGTTGCCGGCGATGTTCAGCTCGAGGCCGAACGCCGACGACGGGTTCCCGGCCGCGGTCGCGGTCCCGCCGCCCAGGAGGGCGACGGAGGCAGCGCCGGAGACCAGCAGCATGGCGCCGGCAACCGGAGCGAGGTGCCGTTTGAACTTCATGGGGTTTCCCTTCATCTTCATCACTTGTCGACCCGAGCCGTGCATCTGGGGGAGTTCAGGCGGAGTCGACCATGACCGGCGTACCGATCGGGACGGTCCGGAGGAGGGCGAGGGCGTCATCGGGCACCCTCACGCAGCCGTGGCTGACGGCCTTGCCGAAGACCGACGGGTCGGTCCATCCGTGCAGGGCCACCGTGCCGGGGCCGCCGCCGTAGGAGTCCAGCGTGTCGCTGTGACTGCCCAGCGGCAGGATCACCGGCGAGAACGGCTGCTTGTCGTCGACGATCTGCCCGAGGACGAACGTGCGACCCGTCGGCGTGGGCGTGCCGTCGGCGCCGATGGCCACCGTCCAGGTGCCCACCAGCTCGCTGTCCTCGAAGAGCTCCAGCGAGCGCTGCCCGAGGTGCACCTTGACCAGGAAGCGGCTGTGGGCCTCGGTGAGCTGGGAGGAGCGCAGCCAGCCCGTGGAGCCGTTCGGCTTCGACGGCAGCATGACCTGCACCCAGTCGCGGTTGCGGGTGATGACCGGCAGCCAGGTGTCGCCGAACTGGCGCGGGCCGATCTTCGCGAACGGGGTTCCGTCCGGCTCGTCGTACAGAGCGGTCATCCGCTTCGGGTGCACCACGGTGCCCTTCGGGACGCGCGTGGGCCGCGGGTCCTGGGGCGCGTCCTTGATCCGCGTCTGCGTGGTGCTCTCGGTGAGCGTCTTCAGGTCGACCTTCGAGGTCGGCGCGGACGCGGGTGAGGTCGGCTCGTCCCCGTCGGAGAGGAAGAGGACCAGGGCGGAGATCGCGAGGAGTACGACGACCAGCAGCACCGGCCAGCTGGCGCGCGTGCGCGCCGACGGCTGCTCCATGCTCGGTCCCTCCCCGAACGTTCATCGTCCCCATGACCCCTTCCGCGGTCCTCCCGCATCGGCAACGACGCAGGTGGGACGAAAGTCACGGCGACAATAGCCGAATCCTTTGCCGACCCCTCTCCGGTTCCGCTCGGCAGGCGCTCGTCGGGGCGTGTCGAGCCGTGTCGGACCCCTGAGTAGGCTCCGGTCATGGCCGGACGGATCCGTGACGAGGACATCGCGGCGGTCCGGGAGAAGGCCCGGATCGACGACGTGGTGTCGAGCTATGTCACGCTCCGCAATGCCGGCGGCGGCTCGATGAAGGGCCTGTGTCCCTTCCACGACGAGAAGTCGCCGTCCTTCCACGTCACCCCCAGCCGGGGGTTCTTCCACTGCCTGGCGGGGGAGACCAGCGTGCTGACCTGGGAGGGACCGCGGGAGATCCGTGCCCTTGCCGGAGGGACGCACCGGATCCTCGGCGCGCGGGGCGACTGGATCGAGGCGCCGTTCCGGTCCTACGGCGTGCAGCGCCTGCACCGGATCGTGGTCACCCGCGACCGGGAGCGCAAGGAGCTCTACGCCACCGACGGGCACCGCTGGTTCATCCGTGCCGGCGCGGACGACCGTGGCTCGCGCGAGGTGCTCACGAGCGACCTGCGGGGCGGCGCCCGACTGGTGGCGACGTTCCCGCGCTCGCGGATCCGTCGTACGACGCCCTCGCCGTTCGGCATCGCGCACGGGTTCACCTACGGAGACGGAACGCGCGACGGGTCCGGCTCGACGGCCCTGATCCGTCCTCCGAAGGACGAGGCGATGCTGAAGTGGTTCCCCCACAGCCACACCACCGTGAGCGACGACGGCGACCTGCTGGTGCACCACCTGCCGCGCAACTTCCGGGACCGCCCCTCGCTCGACGAGTCGGTGCCCTACCTGTACGGCTGGCTGGCAGGCTGTTTCGCGGCCGAGGGCTGCGTGACCTCGGACGGCGCCGTGATCATGAGCTCTGCCGACCGCGAGGAACTCGAGTTCTTCCGGACGGTGTGCACCCGGCTGGGCATCGCGACGTACGGCATCACCACGCAGACCCGGCTCGGCGTCGAGCCCTCCGAGCTCTACCGGATCCACCTCGTCGACGCGGACCTCGAGGACGACTTCTTCCTCCTCGACTCCCATCGCATGCGATTCGCCGGCAACGCCGAGGGGTTCGCCCGTCGTGAGTGGGTCGTCGAGAGCGTCGAGGAGACCGATCGGGTCGAGGAGGTCTTCTGCGCCGAGGTCGAGGACGGCCACGCCTTCACGCTCGAGGACAACATCCTCACCGGCAACTGCTTCGGCTGCCAGGAGGGCGGCGACGTCTTCACCTTCTTGATGAAGATCGACGGCCTGTCCTTCGGCGAGGCCGTGGAGCGGATGGCCGACAAGTACGGCGTCCACCTGCGCCGCGACGAGTCCGGCGGCGACGACCGGCCACGCGGTCCGCAGCGACGGCGGCTGGTCGAGGCGCACGCGGTGGCCCAGGAGTACTACGCCGACCAGCTCGGCTCGCCGGACGCGCTCGCCGCGCGGCAGTTCCTCGCGGAGCGCGGCTTCGACCAGCAGGCGGCGCTGACGTTCGGCGTCGGCTTCGCGCCGCGTGACGGCGAGGCGCTGTGGCGGCATCTGAGCGGGCGCAGGTTCTCCTCCGAGGAGGTCATCGCCTCGGGCCTGATCGCGTCCGGGCGCTCGCTCTACGACCGCTTCCGGGGCCGGCTGGTGTGGCCGATCCGGGAGGCGACGGGCGACACGATCGGCTTCGGTGCGCGCCGGATCTTCGACGACGACCGGATCGAGGCCAAGTACCTCAACACCCCGGAGACGCCGATCTACAAGAAGAGCCAGGTGCTGTACGGCATCGACCTCGCCCGTCGCGACATCGCGATGAAGTCGAACGCGGTGGTCGTGGAGGGCTACACCGACGTGATGGCCTGCCACCTGGCCGGGGTCACCACCGCCGTGGCCACCTGCGGCACGGCCTTCGGCGACGACCACGCGCGGGTGTTGCGTCGCTTCCTCGACGACCATGCGGAGCTGCGCAGCGAGGTGGTCTTCACCTTCGACGGCGACCAGGCCGGGCAGAAGGCCGCGCTCAAGACCTTCCAGGGCGACCAGCGCTTCGTCGCCCAGACCTACGTCGCGGTGGCTCCGGACGGGATGGACCCCTGCGAGCTGCGGATCAAGAAGGGCGACGAGGCGGTGCGCGAGCTGGTCGCCACCCGTCGCCCGCTCTACCGGTTCGTCCTCGAGAACGTCGTCAAGCGCTACGACCTCGACCGTGCGGACGGCCGGGTCGACGCGGTCCGCGAGGCCGCCGGGCTGGTCGCGTCCGTGCGGGACCAGTCCAAGGTGATCGCCTTCGCCCAGGAGATCTCGCGGCTGGTCGGCTCCGACATCGACACCAACCAGGTGCTGGCCTCGGTCCGCCGGGCGGCCAACCGGGATCGCGGGCAGCAGCCCGCGGCCGCGCCGCCCGCGCCCGCGCCGCGGACGAACGTCCCCGACCTGCGCGACCCCCGCTTCGGCATCGAGCGCGAGACGCTCAAGCTGGTTCTCCAGCACCCGGTCGTCATCGGCCGCACCAGCGCCGACATGGGGGCCAACGACTTCACCCACCCGACCTACCGCGCCGTGTGGGAGCTGATCGCCGCGGCCGGCGGTGCGGCGGCCGGGCAGAGCGACCCGGGCTGGGTCGCGAAGGTCCGCGACGGCGCGGACGACCCCGCGGTGTCCTCCGTGGTCAGCGCGCTCGCGGTCGAGCCGATCCCCGCCCATCGCGACATCGACGCGACGTACGTCGCCACCCACCTGTTCCGGCTGCAGGAGCTCACGGCGCTGCGACGCATCGACGAGCTGAAGTCGCGCCTGCAACGGACCAACCCGGTGGAGAACGAGGCGGACTTCAACCGCATGTTCGGCGAGCTGGCGGCGTTGGAGCAGCACCGGCGCACGCTGCGGGAGAAGATCGTGAACGGCGGGTCATGAGGTTCCCGCCGCTGCCCGCGCGCCGCCCGCCCTTCGAGGTCGGGCCGGGGGAGCGCCTGCTCGCCTGGGCGCCGGTCCACGAACCGGGTGAGGGGCCTCGGCTGGTCGGGGGCACCCGCGACGCCCTCTACCTGCCGCAGCGCATCGCCTGGGAGCAGGTGGCCGCCGCCGACTGGGACGCCGAGGAGTCGGCGCTGCGGGTGGTGGAGACCGGCCGCTTCGGGGAGCCGACTCCGGTGCACGTCGTGCGGCTCGACGACGCGAGCCGTCTGCTCCAGCTGGTGCGCGAGCGGGTGACGGCCAGCAT
>QFCS01006324.1_pt1 | contig 18691 bp, 13 predicted proteins | sample 3576561 | NCBI WGS metagenome assembly QFCS01 | reverse complement strand
TGCTGAGAAAGCGCGCCGCCCGCAGCTTCGATGCGATCACCCACGCGCTCGGCGACATTGTCGGTCTCTTTTCAGTCACAGAATGCCAAAACTTCTTCAAAGCCGCAGGGTATGAGGCAGAATAAATGCGACACGCTTTAGGCAGCTCACCCTTAAGGACGTGGCATATTCGTACGATCTCCTCGAATGGTGCTATAGGGTATCTCGTAAATACGAGGAATATTGGTGAGCAAATCAAACTCGACGGAAACACGAGGGGTGGCCAAACAAACGGCCGGTCGCATGACGCGTGAGGCTTGGATCGAGGCTGGCGTTGCTGCGCTCCTGGAAGAGGGCATTGCCAGCGTCAAGATTCAGGTCGTGGCGAAAAAGCTTGGAGTATCGCGGTCGAGCTTCTACTGGTTTTTTGCCGATTTGCAGGAATTGCATCGCGAATTGCTCGAATACTGGCTGCGCAAGAACACCAGCCCGATCATCGAACGGGCGCTTCGCCCCGCGCCGACGGTGACGAAAGCGGTGTGCCATATCTTTGAATGCTGGGTGGATCCGGCGCTTTTTAATCCGCGCCTCGATGCCGCGGTGCGCTCCTGGGGGCAGGTGGATACGGCGGTGCGCGAGGTCGTCGACCAGGCGGACGGCCAGCGCGTCGATGCGGTGACCCGCATGTTCCTGCGCTATGGCTATCCGGATCAGGAAGCCTTCATTCGCGCGCGCGTCCTCTATTTCACGCAGATCGGCCACTACACCCTCGGCATGCGCGACGACCGCGAAATGCGGCTGCGCCTTCTGCAACCCTATCTCCTCAGTTTTACCGGCCGCGAGGGTTCGGAAGAGGAGGTTGCGGCTTTCGAGGAACTGGCGCGTCGGGTCCAGCCGAACGGCTGAACAATGGGCACGCCTGTACATTTCGGAACCTTTGTATCGTAGGAGAAATTCGGCAGGGCAGTTACCATGTCGCTCCGCCTGCTGCAATTTTCTGGACATTTGTGTCCAGAGCGACTACGCATAATGCCGGACCGGGCATTGGAGGCCCGGATGGGACGGATTTTTCATCTATGGGGCAACGCATGAAGCGACACTCGGCCTTGCCATTTTGCCGCCGCGCCGGGAGCGCCGGTACGCGATGACCCGCCATTATTCGGCATTCTCGCTCTTCAAGGAGGGCCTCAAGGGGCAGAAGGGCTGGCAGCAGGCTTGGCGTTCGCCGCAACCGAAACCGCGCTACGACATCCTGATCATCGGCGGCGGCGGCCATGGTCTGGCGACGGCCTACTACCTCGCCAAGACGCACAACATCCGCAACATCGCGGTCATCGAAAAGGGGTGGCTCGGCGGCGGCAATACCGGGCGCAACACCACCGTCGTTCGCTCCAACTATTTCTTCCCCGAAAGCACGGCGCTCTACGAGATGGCCCTGAAGCTTTATGAGGGGCTCGGGCGCGATCTCAACTACAACATCATGCTGTCCCAGCGCGGCATCGTCACGCTCGCCCATAGCGAGGCGGAGATGGAGATGGCGGCGCGCACCGTCAACGCCATGCAGATCAACGGCACGGATGCCGAACTTTTCGGCATCGACGACGTGCGCCGCGTTCTGCCGCTGCTCAATCTCTCGCCGCAGGCGCGCTATCCGGTGTTCGGCGGCGTCTGGCAGGGGCGGGCCGGCACGGCGCGGCACGATGCGGTCGCCTGGGGGTATGCGCGCGCCGCCGACCGGCTGGGCGTCGATATCATCCAGTCCTGCGAGGTCGAGGAATTCCTGATCGAGGGCGGGCGTTGCCGCGGCGTCAAGACCAGCCGCGGCGAGATCCGTGCCGAGCGCACGGGCATGGTCGTCGCCGGCCATTCCTCGCATCTGGCGGCCAAGGCCGGCTTCCGCCTGCCGATCACCTCCTATGCGTTGCAGGCCTGCGTTTCCGAGCCGATCAAGCCCGTGCTCGATACCGTCGTGCTGTCGCCGGGAACCGGCACCTATGCCAGCCAGTCGGACAAGGGCGAACTGGTCGTCGGCGGAGCGCTTGACCGGGTGCCCTCCTATGGCCAGCGCGGCAATCTGCCGGTGCTGGAGGAGGTGGTTTCGGGCCTGCTCGAAATGTTCCCGTCCTTCCGCCAACTCCGGCTGATGCGGCAATGGGCGGGCATCGTCGATGTGACACCGGATTCTTCGCCGATCCTCGGGGAAAGCCCGCTGCCGGGCCTGTTCCTGAATTGCGGCTGGGGCACGGGCGGCTTCAAGGCCATTCCGGCCGGCGGCACGCTGCTCGCCCACCTGCTGGCGACCGGCCGGCATCACGATGTCAGCCGCCCCTTCGATCTCGACCGTTTTTCGCGCGGGCGATTGATCGACGAGGCCGCCGGCTCCGGCATCGCGCATTAGGAGGTTTCGATGCAGCTTTTTCCATGCCCCTTTTGCGGCCCGCGCAACGAAAGCGAATTCCATTTCGGCGGCGATGCCGGCAACCATCGCCCGGAAGGGTTTCGCACCGTCACGGACGATGAATGGACCGCCTATCTGTACGAACGCAACAATCCGCGCGGGGCGGCAAACGAAATCTGGATGCACATGACCTGCGGCGAAATTTTCCGCATGGAGCGGGATACGGTGCATCACCGCGTCGCGCAGTCCTTTGCGCTCGGAGAAGGAGGCGACGATGACGGCATGGCGCACTGAGGGCGGGTTCGACATCGACCGCACGCGACCGCTGCGCTTTTCCTTCGACGGGCGCGCGATCGACGGCTTTGCCGGCGATACGGTCGCCTCGGCGCTGCTGGCCGGCGGCGTTTCCGTGCTCGGTCGCAGCTTCAAGTATCATCGCCCGCGCGGTCTCTGGGGCGCCGGCGTCGAGGAGCCGAATGCGCTGGTCGATATCGCCGGCGACATGCCGAACACACGCGCCACGCAGGCGCTTGCCGTCGAGGGTATGGCCGTGCGCAGCGTCAATGCCGATCCGAGCGCCGAGAAGGATCGCCATGCCTTCCTTGATGCCTTCGCGCGCTTCATTCCGGCTGCCTTCTACTACAAGACCTTCATGGTCCCGGACTGGCATCTGTTCGAGCCGCGCATCCGCCAGATGGCGGGTCTGGGCGTGCTGGACGAAAAGGTGCAATGCCCTGCCTTCGCCGAACAGATAAACCATCATTGCGACGTGCTGGTGGTTGGCGCCGGGCCGGCGGGCCTGCTCGCCGCCCGCACGGCGCAGCGCGCCGGAAAACGCGTGCTTCTCTGCGACGACGGCCGCCGGGTCGGCGGCAGCCTGCTGTTTCGCGCGAGCACCATCGAGGGAAAAACCGGCGCCGCATGGGCGAGGGATGTGGCGGCGGAACTGGCCGAGGCCGGGGCTCTGGTGCTGAGCGGCACGACGGCCTTCGGCATCTACGACCACCACCTCGTCGGGCTCAACCAGAAGGGCGCGGATGGCGCGCCGGATCGTTTCTGGCGGGTTCGCACCAAATCGATCGTGCTGGCGACGGGCGCCATCGAGCGCCCCTTGCCCTTCGGCAATAACGACCTGCCGGGCAGCATGTCGGCGGAAGCCGCGCTCGTCTATCTGCGTCGCTTCGGCATCGCCGCCGGGCGCAAGGTGGTGATCGCCACCAATAACGGCCTGGCCTATGAGACGGCGGAAGCGCTGGCGGCGGCCGGGGCGGATGTCACCGTCGTCGATTATCGCGCCGATGTTGCGGCCCCGGGCGGACTGCGTGTTCTGGCGGGACGCACCGTCGTGTCCGCCATGGGCCGCGGCGCGGTCAACGCCATAAAGCTGTCGGACGGCAGCGTGCTTCCGGCCGATGCCGTGCTTGCCTCCGGTGGCTTTACGCCGAGCGTTCATCTCTATTGCCAGGCGCAGGGCAAGCTGGATTGGCGTGACGATATCCTCGCCTTCGTGCCCGGCTGGCCGGTCGAAGGTGTCGACGTGGTCGGGGCCGCGGCCGGCGATTTCAGGCTTCCGGCGGACTTTGGCGCGACTGAAGCCCGCGAATTCGGCATCGTCGCCGCCTGGCCGAAGCCGGGTGCGAAGGAACGGGTCTGGATCGATCTCCAGAACGACGTCACCGCCAAGGATGTCGAACTCGCCGTCCGCGAAAATTTCGTCTCCGTCGAGCATCTGAAGCGCTACACCACGCTCGGCATGGCGACGGATCAGGGCAAGACCTCGAATGTCAACGGTCTGGCCCTGATGGCGGAGATCACCGGCCGGCGCATTCCCGAGGTCGGCACGACGACCTATCGCCCGCCCTTCACGCCGGTGCCTTTCGCTTCTTTCGCCGGTGCGCGCTCCGGCACGCGCATGAAGCCGCTGCGTCGCCTGCCGCTGGAAAAGCAGCATCGGGCCGATGGCGCGGTGTTTCGCGATTACGGCGGCTGGCTGCGCCCGGCCTACTACGGGGGCGGCCCGGCCGACGAACGCATCCAGGCGGAAGCGCAGGCGGCGCGCAGCGGCGTCGCGCTGTTCGACGGTTCGCCGCTCGGCAAGATCGAGGTGATCGGGCCGGATGCCGCGCCTTTCCTCGATTTCATCTATTACAACACCATGTCGACACTGGCGCCCGGCCGTTGCCGCTACGGTTTCATCCTGACCGAAGGCGGCAATGTTTATGACGACGGCGTTCTGGTGCGGCTCGATGAAAACCGTTTCGTCGTCTCCTGCTCCTCCTCGCATGCGGCGGGCGTCCACGGCCTGCTGGAGGACTGGCGGCAGGATCGCTTCGACAAGCGGCGCGTCTTCATCCACAACGCCACCGCCGAGATGGCGACGTTGACGGTCACCGGCCCGAAGGCGCGGGCGCTGATGGAGATACTCGACCTCGGCATCGCGCTCGACGATACGGCCCTGCCGCATATGGCCGTCATGCCCGGCGTTTTCGAAGGGGTCGCGGTGCGCATCGCCCGTATCAGCTTCACGGGCGAGCGCTCTTACGAGCTCTCCGTGCCGGCCGCTCATGCGGCCGCGCTGTGGGCGCGGCTGCGGCAGGCGGGCGAAGCTTTTGGCGCGAGCTTGCTCGGGCTTGAGGCACTGATGATCCTGCGCGCCGAAAAGGGTTATATCGTCGTCGGCAAGGATACAGATGGCACCAGCCGGCCGATGGATTTCGGCCTCACCGCGCCGCTGGAACGCAAGAAGGTCGAGTTCATCGGCCGTCGCTCGCTGCTGACAGAGGATGCCGCCCGCGCAGATCGCCGGCAGTTCGTCGGGCTGGAGGCAATCGACGACAAAGGCCTGCTGCCGACCGGCGCGCATGGCATCGAGCCGACATCGACCGGCCTGCGCAGCACCGGCTATGTCACGTCGAGCTATTTCAGCCCGGTGCTGCAGAAGCCGATCGCGCTCGGTCTGATCGAGCGCGGCCTGTCGCGCCTGGGCGAGGTGGTCGAGCTGCAGCATCTGCGCCAGATCAGGCGCGCCCGCATCGTATCCGCCTGCGCCTTCGACGAGGAAGGGAGCCGCCTCCATGCTTGATCTTTCCCACACATGGCGGCCGGAACCGGACTGGGCGCAAGATCGTCTCACCGGCCCCGGCATCGCGATCCGCGCCTCAACCGGTTTGACGCAGCATCTCGTCAGCGGCGACCTCGGCCGCTTCCTGGCGCAATACGATCTCGGCAGGGATGTCGGCGGGCTGGCGGTGGCTTGCGGCGCCCGCTATGCGGTGCGGCTTGCGCGCGACCGGATGCTTGTCATCGGCCTTGCACCGGGCGAATGTGCGGATGGATGGCATGCGGCTGGTTATGCTGTTACCAGTATCGGCGCGGGACAGCGCGTTCTGGAGATGCGTGGCGAAGGCGTTCGCGATCTCCTGGCGCGGGCGGTGACGGTCGATCCGGATCAGGCCGGCCCGTCCGCCGCCATGCCGTTCGGCGGCGTGACATGTGCCGTATACTTTCACGAAGGGCCGCAGGCGTTGCGTGTGCATATCGAGCGAGGGCTTGCCGCCTATCTCTGGGAATGGCTCGAATGCCAGCCCTTGATTTCGAAAGAAGCGAGCGTTCAAGCGACAAATTAGGTTTGGAAGGAGCGACCCGCACTGGTGCGGGCGAAAACGGGAGTGAGACAATGAAAAAGATCCTGATTATCGGCACGGCGCTTGGCCTGCTCATGGGCACGGCAGCACGCGCTGAAGACATCACCTTCGCTGTTGCCGGTCCGTTGACTGGTCCGCTTGCCACGATAGGTGATCAGTTCAAGCAGGGCGCGCAGGCCGCCGCCGATGCCATCAACGCCAAGGGCGGCGTGATGGGCAAGCAGATCAAGCTGCAGTTCGAAGACGACCAGTGCGATCCCAAGCAGGCCGTTTCCGTCGCCAACCGCATTGCCGCCGCCGGCATCAGGTTCGTCGATGGCCATGCCTGCTCGGGTTCGAGCATTCCTGCCTCGGCCGTCTATGCCGAAAACGGCACGCTGATGATGAGCCCGGCGTCGTCGAACCCAGTCATGACGGACGATGCCGCCGCCAAGGGCTGGACGAACATCATGCGCCTCTACACGCGCGACGACGCGCAGGGCGCCTTTATCGGCCCGTGGATCGCCAAGGAATATGCCGGCAAGAACGTCGCCGTGCTGCATGACAAGACGGCCTATGGCCAGGGCGTTGCGGATGCCGTCCGCGCGACGATGAACGAGAACGGCCTCAAGGAAGTGATCGCAGAAGGCATCAATGCCGGCGAGAAGGACTACAATGCACTGGTGACGAAGCTGAAGGACGCCAAGGTCGATGTCGTCTATTTCGGCGGTTATCACCCGGAGGCCGGACTCATCCTGCGCCAGGCCGCCGAGCAGGCCTACAAGTTCCAGCTGATCATGCCCGATTCCATCGCCTCGCCGGAATTCTGGCAGGTTGCCGGTCCGGCCGGTGAAGGCACGATGTTCGTTTTCCCGTCCGATCCGCAGGCCAAGCCAGAGGCAAAGGAAGCCGTCGAGAAGATCTCCGCCGGTGGCTTCAAGCCGGAAGGCTTCACGCTGTTCTCCTATGCCGTGATCCAGGCCTTCGCCCAGGGCATCGAGCGCGCCGGCTCGGATGATCCGACCGAAGTCGCCAAGGCATTGAAGGACGGCAAGTCGATCGACACCGTCGTCGGCACGGTCACCTTCGACGAGAAGGGCGACCTGAAGGACGCCAGCTACGACATCAACCGCTGGAGCAATGGCGCTTACGCGCCGATCGCGAAGTAGGCGCGAGTAAAAGCGAAGGCTCGGCCGAGCGCCGGGCCTTTTGCGGCTGGAGCCGGCCGCGAAACGAAGTCCTTGTCCTATGCGCCAACCGAAGCCCTTGAGTGTCACGCAGAACACGGTGGTTTCGGCCTCCCGTCGGGGGCGACAGCTACCAGGCAGTCATTTTGCCCGACTTGCTGCGAAACTGAGCCTGAGCCGGAGATGGCCTTCCTCGCCCGTCGTCGCGATCCCGGCTGGTTTATCCGAAGATAAATCAGACCACCTGCGGATGCAGGTCATCTTTTCGATATGTGTTGTCGTCGGTTCGCATCCCTTCAAGAGCCCACACATTCCACAACGCTCCCGACCCCGTTAGCTACCGCACAATAATCTGGCGGAGGATGGCTTTGGCAGTGGCGCTGCGGTTGGCAGGCCGGGGACAAGAAGAACTTGTCTAAGCGTGTCAATTTCTTCGTTTAAGCCGATGGTTTCCCCGGGCATGCTCCAACGTGCCTCATGGGGATCGTGTAATGACGAAAGCACTTGTCACGGGGGCGACGCGGGCTCCCGGGCGCGCGGTCGCCACGATGCTTGCAAAAGAAGGCTGGGAAGTACACGCGCTTGGTCGTGACCGCATCGCGCTCGACGAGATGCGCGGCGAACACGGGATCGTGCCGCTGGCGATGGACCTGACGGATCGCGAATATGTGTGCGCCGTTGCCGAAGAGCTGGAACCCGATGTCCTCGGCCACGCTGCATGTCAGTCGTGCCATCCTGCCTTCGATGATCGAGCGGGCCGCTGCCGGTGCGATCGACGGTTTTGCGCGCGCTCTTGCCGACGAGGTCCGGGGCAGCGGGGTTTTCGTCCACCGCCTCCCTTCGGGAAAGCCGCCTTTCCGGCATCTGGGTTTGCAGATCCTCTCGTTGCTATCGGCATCCGGTTTTCAATCTCACATCATCGAACGACAGGAACATGGATATGGAACGTAATGGAGGGCAGTTGCTCGTCGAGTGCCTCTTGGCGCTGGGGGCGACGAAGAGCTTCGGGGTGCCGGGGGAAAGCTATCTCGCGGTGCTCGATGCGCTGCACGATACCGGCGGACGCCTCGACTATGTTCTGTGCCGCAATGAAGGCGGCGCCGCGTTCATGGCGGCGGCCTACGGCAAGCTGACCCGCCAGCCGGGCATCTGCTTCGTGACCCGCGGCCCCGGCGCCACCAATGCCTCGATCGGCGTGCACACGGCCATGCAGGATTCCGCGCCGATGATCCTCTTCGTCGGGCAGGTCGGAACCGATATGAAAGGCCGGGAAGCATTCCAGGAGGTGGACTACAAGGCCGTTTTCGGCACGATGGCCAAATGGGCGGTCGAGATCGATCAGGTCGAGCGCATCCCGGAAATCCTTTCCCGTGCCTGGACGCTGGCCGTCTCCGGCCGTCCCGGTCCGATCGTCATCGCCCTGCCAGAGGATATGCTGACCTCGCTCACGGCAGCGGCGCCGCTGCCCGGCCCCGTGGAGATCGCCGAACCCGCGCCGTCGGCCGCAAGCATGCAACGCTTGCGCGGCTTGGTGGAAGGCGCAAAGCGCCCCGTCATTCTCTATGGCGGCTGCAACTGGGCCGAAGGCTCGATGGCCGCCGTCCAGCGGTTCGCCGAGGCTTCCGACATTCCGGTCGTTTCCGTTTTCCGCTACCAGGACCAGTATGACAACGCGTCGCCGACCTTTTGCGGCGAGGCCGGCGTCGGCATGGTCGCCTCCGTCAAGGAATTGTTGCGCGAGGCCGATGTCATCCTTGCGGTTAACAACCGCTTCGGGGAGAATTCCACGGACGGTTACACGCTGCTCGACGTGCCGCAGCCCCGCCAGCATATCATCCATGTCCATGGTTCGGATCTGGAGATCGGCAAGGTCTACCGGCCGGCGCTCGGCATCCATGCCGGCCCGAATGCGTTTGCGCAGGCGCTGGGCGCGCTCGAACCGGTCAGGGGAGAGTGGGGGCAGTGGCGGGCCAAGGGGCGCGCGGCGTACCAAAAGGGCTTCGATCTCCCGGACCTGCCGTCGCCGGTCGACATGGGCAAGGTCACGGCTCTACTGAACGACGTGTTGCCTGACGATGTGATCCTGACCAATGGCGCCGGCAATTTCACGGTCTGGCCCAACAAGTTCTTCAAATTCGGGCCGAAGGCCCGGCTTCTTGCCCCGCAATCGGGCGCGATGGGCTATGGCGTTCCGGCGGCCGTGGCCGCCAAGGTCGCCCATCCCGAGCGCACCGTCGTCTGCTTTGCCGGCGACGGCGATTTCCAGATGAATTGCCAGGAACTGGCGACCGCCCTCCAGCATGGAGCGCAGCCGATCATCCTGCTCGTCAACAACGGCATTTACGGCACGATCCGCGCCCATCAGGAGCGGCACTACCCGGAACGGGTTTCCGCCACGACGATGGTCAATCCGGATTTCGTGGCGCTGGCGAAGTCTTACGGCTTCCATGCGGAGCGCGTGGAATCGACGGCGGACTTCGCGGCCGCCTTCGAGCGTGCGCGCGCATCGAAGACCGGTGCCCTTCTCGACCTTGATATTTCTCCCGAGGCGTTGACCCCGCGCCAAACGCTGAGCCAGATGCGCAAGGCCGCTCTTTCTGCAAAGGAAACCGCATGACACAGCGTCACGACATCCGCCTCGGCGCCGATATCGGCGGCACCTTTACCGACATCGCGCTCGATGTGCGCGGCAAGCTGTTTTCGACGAAGGTGCTGACCAATTATTCGGCGCCCGAACAGGCGATCCTCGACGGTATCGAGATCGTCGTCAGGGATGCGGGCATTTCGCCTGGCGATATCGACATCGTCATCCACGGCACGACGCTCGCCACCAACGCGCTCATCGAGCGTCGCGGCGCCCGCACCGCGCTCGTCACCACCGAAGGTTTCCGTGATGTCATCGAGATGCGCACGGAAAACCGCTTCGAGCAATACGATCTCAACCTCGTGCTGCCGAAGCCGCTGATCCCGCGCGAGGATCGTTTCCCGGTCAAGGGCCGCATCGATGCGCAGGGCCGAGAGCTTCAGCCGCTCGACGAGGCGGCGCTGGAGGTTTTGGCTGGTGTCATCGCCGAGCGCGGCTTCGGGGCCGTCGCCATCGGCTTCATCCATTCCTACATGAACCCGGCGCATGAGGAGCGTGCCCGCGAGATCCTGTCGAAGAAACTCTCGATCCCGATCTCGATCTCGGCGGAAGTCTCGCCGCAGATGCGCGAGTTCGAACGGTTCAACACGGTTTCAGCCAATGCCTATGTGCGTCCGCAGATGGCCGATTACCTGTCGCGCCTGCAGGTTCGGCTGAAGGAGATGGGGGCGCAGTGCCCGGTCTTCATGATCCATTCGGGTGGCGGCCTAATTTCGGTGGAGACGGCTTCCGAATTCCCGGTTCGCCTCGTCGAATCCGGCCCGGCCGGCGGGGCGATCTTCGCCGCCGATATCGCCCGCCGTTTCAGCCTCGACCGCGTCGTCTCCTACGACATGGGCGGCACGACGGCGAAGATCTGCCTCATCGAGGATTACCAGCCCCATACGGCGCGCACCTTCGAGGTGGCCCGCACCTACCGGTTCTGCAAGGGCTCGGGCATGCCGATCTCCATTCCCGTCATCGAGATGATCGAGATCGGCGCCGGCGGCGGTTCCATCGCCTGGGTCGATGCCATGGGCCGCATCCAGGCCGGCCCGGAATCGGCGGCCTCCGAGCCCGGCCCCGCCTGCTACCGGCGCGGCGGCGAGCGGCCGGCGATCACCGATGCGGATCTGGTGCTCGGCAAGCTCGATCCGGACAATTTCGCCGGTGGCAAGATCAAGCTTTCGGTCGACAATGCCAGCGCGGCGATCGCCCGCGATGTCGGCGACCGGCTGAAGCTTGCCACCGAGGCCGCCGCCTTCGGCATCGTCGAGGTGGTGGACGAGAACATGGCCAATGCGGCGCGCGTCCATGCGGTCGAAAACGGCAAGAACATCTCCGAGAACATCATGATCGCCTTCGGCGGTGCGGCACCCCTGCATGCCGCCCGTCTCTGCGAAAAGCTCGGCGTTGACCAGTGCCTCATTCCGCAAGGGGCGGGCGTAGGGTCGGCCATCGGCTTCCTGAAGGCGCCGTTCGGCTATGAGGCGCTGGCTTCCAAGATCATGGGCCTGACGAAATTCGATGCCGGGGCGGTCAATGCCATGCTCGACGACCTGAAAGCGACGGCCGAAGGCTTCGTGCGCGCCGGGACGGACGGCGAAATCGTGCGCGAAATCACCGCCTTCATGCGGTATCGGGGGCAGGGCTGGGAAATCCCCGTGGCGCTGCCCGACCGCGCCTTCACCGGCGCGGATACGGCGATGATCGAAGCGGCCTTCAAGGAGCGTTACGCCCAGTTCTTCGGCCGTGCCGTCGAAGGCCCGGAAATCGAGTTCGTCACCTGGTCGGTCAAGGCGCAGGATATCCGTCCCGAGGGCGAGCGTGTCGCTCTCGAAACGGACGGTGCCGTCGTGCCAGCCCCCATGCGCCGAGCCGTCTTCGATCCGGCCTCCGGCAAGATGCTGGAAACCGCGATCGTGCTGCGCGAGACGCTTTCTGCCGGTGCGCGGGTCAGCGGCCCTGCCGTCATTGTCGAGCGAGAAACCTCCACCATCGTCACGTCGCCGTTCGATGCCGTCATCCAGGTCGACGGCACCATTCTCCTCGTGCGCAAGGGACACTGATCATGAGCGATATCAATGAAATTCGCATGCAGGTCATGTGGAACCGCCTGATCTCGGTCGTCGAGGAACAGGCGCTGACGCTGCTGCGCACCGCGTTTTCCACCTCCGTCCGCGAGGCGGGCGATCTTTCGGCCGGCGTCTACAACGCCAAGGGCGAGATGCTGGCCCAGGCCGTCACCGGCACGCCCGGCCATGTCAACACCATGGCCGAGGCGGTCCTGCACTTCATCGCCGAAATCCCGCGCGAGGAGATGTATCCGGGCGATACCTATGTCACCAATGATCCGTGGAAGGGCACCGGCCACCTGCACGACATCACCATGGTCTCTCCCTCCTTCAAGGGCGGGGAACTGATCGGCTTCTTTGCCTGCACGGCCCATGTGGTCGATGTCGGCGGGCGCGGCTTCGGGGCGGATGGCAAGTCGGTCTATGAGGAAGGCATCCAGATCCCGATCATGAAATTCGCCGAGCGCGGCGTGGTGAACAAGGACCTCCTGAAGATCCTGCGTCTCAATGTGCGCGAACCGAACCCGGTGATCGGCGACTTCTATTCGCTCGCCGCCTGCAACGACGTCGGCCACAAGCGGCTGATCGAAATGCTGGGCGAGGTCGGCTACGACAATCTCGATACGCTCGGCGATTTCATCCTGTCGCGCACCCACGCAGCGACGATGGAACGTATCGCCGGTCTGCCGAAGGGCGCCTGGACGAACGAGATGCTGACGGACGGCTATGACGTGCCGATCCGGCTCGCGGCCGAAGTCTCGATCGTCGACAGCGGCGTCAATGTCGATTTCTCCGGCACGGACGCGATGAGCCGCTGGGGCATCAACGTGCCGCTCATCTATACGAAGGCCTATGCCTGCTACGCGCTGAAATGCGTCGTCGCGCCTGATATTCCGAACAATTCGGCCTCTCTCGCCGTCTTCAACGTCTCTTCGCCTACGAACATCCTCAATGCGCCGCGCCCGGCGCCTGTCTCGGTGCGCCATGTCATCGGCCATATGGTGCCGGATCTCGTGCTCGGTGCGCTTGCCAAGGCGCTGCCGGGCCAGATTCTGGCGGAAGGCGCAGCCGCCCTGTGGAATATTCACATTTCGGCCCGCCCGGTCGCCGGCACTGCCGGTCGCCGCGCCGAGGTGCTGATGTTCAACTCGGGCGGCATGGGGGCGCGTCCGGGTATCGACGGCCTGTCGTCGACGGCGTTCCCGTCGGGTGTTCACACCATGCCGATCGAGGCGACCGAGCATACCGGTCCCATCGTCGTCTGGCGCAAGGAACTGCGCCCCGATTCCGGCGGGGCCGGCAAATATCGCGGCGGCCTCGGCCAGATCATCGAGATCGCACCGGCGGAAGGTCACGAGTTCGATTTCTCGGCGATGTTCGACCGCATCGCGACGCCGCCGCGCGGCCGCGACGGCGGCGAAGATGGAGCGCCCGGCTCGGCGAAGCTGGATGACGGCACGAAGCTGCGGCCGAAGGGCTGGCAGCATGTGCCGGCGGGCCGTCGGCTGGTGCTGGAGCTGCCCGGCGGCGGCGGCTTCGGCAATCCGGCCGAGCGCCCGGCCGAAGCCAGCGCCGAAGACCTGTCCAAGGGTTACGTGACGGAGAAAAAACGATGAGCCATATCGCCAGCCGGCTTTCCGCCGTCAAACCCTCGGCTTCCATGGCCGTCTCGCAGGCCGCCAAGGATCTGGCGGCAACAGGTGTGGACGTGATCGACCTCGGTCTCGGCGAGCCGGATTTCCCGGCCCCCGCCCACATCACCGAGGCCGCCTTCGAGACGGCACGCCGGGAGCGTATGCTTTACACCGCCTCGCTCGGCACGGCGGACCTGCGCAAGGCGATCGTCGCCAAGTTCAAACGCGAGAACGGCCTCGACTACGCCATCGACGAGATCGCGGTCGCCAACGGCGCCAAGCAGATCATCTTCAATGCGTTGATGGCGACGCTGGAGGAGGGCGACGAGGCGATCCTGCCGGCGCCTTACTTCGTCTCCTATCCGGAAATGGTGAAGCTCTTCGGCGGTGTGCCGGTCACCCCGGCCTGCCCGGCCGAAAACGGCTTTCGCCTGACGCCCGAGGTGCTGGAGGCGGCGCTGACGGAAAAGACCCGCTGGCTGTTCCTCAACATGCCGGGCAATCCGTCGGGCGCGGTCTATACCAAGCCGCAGTTGCAGGCGCTCGGTGCGGTGCTTGCGAAATATCCGAAGGTGATGATCCTCTCGGATGAGATCTACGAGCACATCATCTTCGACGGGCGCAGCTTCGTTTCCTTCGGTGCGGCCTGCCCGGAACTGCGCGATCGTTCGCTGATCGTCAACGGCATGTCCAAGGCCTATGCCATGACCGGCTGGCGCGTCGGCTATGCCGCCGGCCCGAAGGATCTGATCAAGGCGATGGCGACGATCCAGAGCCAGTCCTGCACCTCCGTCTCCGCCCCGGCGCAGATCGCGGCCAAGGCGGCGCTTGAAGGGCCGCAGGATTGCGTCGCCGCGTTCCGGCACGCGTTCGAGCAGCGGCGCGACCTCGTGGTCGAGGCTATCGCGAAGATCGATACGCTGAGCCTCGATCCGCCGGAAGGTGCTTTCTACGCCTATGTTGGCTGCGCCGCGCTGATCGGCGCGAAGACGCCGGCCGGAAGGACGCTGGAAGACGACGTGGCGGTCGCAAAATACCTTCTCGACGAGGGGCATGTGGCGGCGGTTCCGGGTACGGCCTACGGCCTGTCGCCCTTCTTCCGCATTTCCACGGCAACCTCCGACGAAGTTCTGGCCGAAGCGGTGAAGTGTATCGGCGCGGCTGTCGCCAAACTCGAATTCTGATTGGGCATGTGATGGCAAAAGATTACAACACGATCCTGATAACCGGCGCCGCAGGACGCCTTGGCTCGGAGCTGCGCGAGGGGCTTGCTCCGCTTGCAAACAGGATCCGGCTCGCCGACCGCACCGGGATCACCGACCTTGCGGATCATGAAGAAGCGTTCGTCTTCGACCTCTCGGATGCCGAGGCGGTCGAGAACGCCGTGAAAGGCGTGGACGCCATCGTGCATTTCGGCGGCGCGCCATTGGAAACGGCGTGGAAAACCATCCTCGCCTCCAATATCGAAGGCTCCTACAATATTTACGAGGCGGCCCGCCGAAACGGCGTCAGGCGTGTCGTCTATGCGTCTTCCGTTCATGCGATCGGCTACCACACGCTGACCGATCGCATTGATGAAGACGCTCCCGTCCGGCCCGACAGTCTCTATGGCGTGTCGAAGTGTTTCGTGGAGGCACTGGCCAGCCTCTACTGGGACAAGTTCGGCATGGAGAGTGTGTGCCTGCGCATCTTCTCCTCCTTTCCCGAACCGCCGGAACGACGCATGTTGTGGTCGTGGCTGTCCTTCGACGACTGTGTGAGGCTGGTTTCCGCCTCGCTGACCGCGCCGCATGTCGGTTGCACCATTGCCTACGGCATGTCGAAGAACAAGGTCTGCCCGGTCGACACGGCCAATTGGGGCCTGCTCGGCTATCAGCCGCAGGACGACACCGAATTCGTCCGCGAGAAGGTCGAGGCGACGGTGCCGCCACTCGATCCGCATGCGCCGGCGACCCGGCACCTCGGCGGCTGGTTCGTCGATCTTCCCCATCCCGACGACGAGGCAAAGTGATGCAGGATACATACGACGTTGTCATCGTCGGCGGCGCGGTGATCGGTTCCGCCGTCGCCTATTATCTCGCGGCCAATCCGGGCTTCGACGGCTCGGTGCTCGTCATCGAGCGCGACCCGACCTATTTGAAGGCGGCGACCTCGCTGTCGTCGTCCTCCATCCGCACGCAATTCTCCAACCCGATTAACGTGAAGATCAGCCAGTACGGCTCCGAGGTTATTCGCAATTTCGGCGAGATGATGCAGGTCGGCGACGACAGGCCGGATCTGGGCTTCCATTCCGGCGGCTACCTGTTCCTGGCCGGCACGCCCGAGCAGGCTCAGATCCTGAGGGAGAACCATGAGGCGCAGATTTCCTGCGGCGCGGATGTCGTACTCTGGAACCGTGACGAACTGGCCGATGCCTTCCCGCATCTCAACGTTGCGGATATCGAGCTGGCCTCCTATGGCCGTTCCGGCGAGGGCTGGTTCAACAATACCGGCCTGATGTACGGCTTCAGGAACAAGGCCCGCTCGCTGGGCGTCGAGTATGTCACGGATGAAGCCGTGGCCATCGGACGCGACGGCGATGCCGTGACGTCGGTGACGTTGAAATCGGGCGCGGTCATCAAGGCCGGCACGATCGTCAACGCTTCCGGCCCGCGGGCGGCGCTCATCGCCCGCATGGCCGGCCTCGATATTCCGGTCGAGCCGCGCAAGCGCACCCTGTTCGTCTTTGATTGCGCCCAAACGCCGGAGGGAACCGCGACCGTCAACCAGGGACGGCTGCCGCTGATGATCGATCCGTCCGGCGTATTCTGCCGGCCCGAAGGCCGTTTCTTCCTGACGGGCTGCCCGCCGGTGGAAGACCCGGCAGCCGACTGGGACGATTTCGAGCCGCGCTATGAGGAGTTCGAGGAAATCATCTGGCCGGCGCTGGCCGAGCGCTCACCCCGGTTCGAGGCGATCAAGGTGGTGAACCAGTGGGCAGGGCATTACGACTTCAACACGCTAGACCACAATCTGGTCGTCGGCCGGCATCCGGTGGTGCGCAATTTCGTTTTCGCCAACGGCTTTTCCGGTCATGGGCTGCAGCAGGGGCCGGCGACGGGACGCGGTGTGTCAGAGTTGATCACCTACGACGAATATCGCACGCTGGACCTGACGGAGGTCGGCTACGAGCGGATCGTGGAGAATCGTCCGTTCCTTGAAAAAGCCGTGATATAACGGCCACCGGCCCCACCGATGGGTGGGGTCGGTCGTCAATTAATATTGCCTGCTGGAGGGTGAATTGGCTGGACAACATACGCGGCTTCCCCCTCTCAATGCGCTGCGCGCGTTCTGGGCGGTTATGCGGCAGGGCACTTTCCGCAGTGCGGCTGACGAGCTTCTCGTCACCCCGCAGGCCATCAGCCAGCAGATCAAGTTGCTGGAAGATACTCTGCACGTCCCCCTGTTCGAGCGGAAGGCGCGGGTGATCGAGCCGACGGAACACGCAATCATCCTGTCGCATTTCGTCCAAGCGGGTTTCGACGAGTTCACCGAAGGCATTCGCCGGGTCACCAATTCGACCTACCGCAACCGTATCAACATTAATGTCAGCCCGTATTTCGCCACGCGCTACCTGATGGAGCGGCTTGAGCGCTTTCGCCAGCGCATGCCCGGCGCCGATATCCGCATGACGACGATGGTCAATGTCCGCGACTTCGCAGCAGAGGAAGTCGACGTTTCCATCCAGTGGGGCTTCGGCAACTGGAAGGAATATGACGTCAGACTGCTGATGCATGATCCGAAGATCATCTGCTGTTCGCCGGAGCTGGCGAGGCAGATTTCCTCACCGGCCGATCTCGGCCGCATGACGCTGCTCCATCCTGTCGTGGCTCGGGATCTCTGGCGCAAGGTGCTGGCGCATCTCGGTCTGCCATCGATGGAAATGGCGGGCGAGATCGAATTCCAGGATGCGGCGACCATGCGTCGAGGCAGCATTTCCGGTATCGGTGTCGGGCTCGTATCGAAGCTCGATGCGTTGGCCGACATCAAAGCTGGGACGCTCGTCGCGCCGCTCGGTATCGATATTCTCGAGGCTATGGACAAGAAGGATGTCCCCGGCTTCTATCTTGTCGTTCCCCGCGCCCATAAGCGCGTGAAGATCATTGCCGCCTTCTGTGATTGGATCGCCGCCGAACAATGGTGAGACATGTCTCCCGAAGGGGCGCCAGGGCCCCCCTTCGGGAATCGGCTCACAGCGCCTTCTCCAGCTCCGGCAGGATGTCGAAGAGATCGCCGACGAGGCCGTAGTCGGCGACCTGGAAGATCGGCGCTTCCTCGTCCTTGTTGATGGCAACGATCACCTTACTGTCCTTCATGCCCGCCAGATGCTGGATCGCGCCCGAGATGCCGCAGGCGATATAGAGCTGCGGCGCGACCACCTTGCCCGTCTGCCCCACCTGCCAGTCGTTCGGCGCATAGCCCGCATCGACCGCCGCACGGCTTGCGCCGACCGCCGCACCGAGCTTGTCGGCGACGGGGAGGATCACCTCCTGGAACTTCTCCGACGAGCCGAGCGCACGGCCGCCCGAAATGATGATCTTTGCCGACGTCAGTTCCGGACGATCCGACGAGGACAGCGCATCCTTGACGTGGGTCGAGAGGCCCGGGTTCGCAGCGGTCGGGACGGTTTCCACTTGGGCATTACCGCCTTCCGGTGCAGCGGCGAAGGACGCCGTGCGCACGGTGATCACCTTCTTCGCGTCGGTGGACTGCACCGTCTGGATCGCATTGCCCGCATAGATCGGACGCTTGAACGTGTCGGCCGATACCACCTCGACGATCTCCGAGACCTGCGCCACGTCGAGCAGCGCGGCCACGCGCGGCAGAACGTTCTTGCCGACAGAGGTCGCGGCCGAGACGATGGCGTCATAGGAGCCGGCGAGCGACACGATCAGCGCGGCCAGCGGTTCGGCAAGGTTGTTGGCAAGGCTTGCATCGTCGGCAAGCAGAACCTTGGAGACGCCCGAGAGCTTCGCTGCCTGTTCGGCGGCGGCCTTCGCATTGCTGCCGGCGACGAGCACATGCACGTCCGGGCCGATCCTGGAGGCTGCCGTCAGCGCCTTGGCGGTCTGGTCGGAAAGGGTGGCGTTGTCGTGGTCTGCCAGAAGAAGAATGGCCATGTTCGTAATCTCC
>QFCS01001229.1_pt1 | contig 18733 bp, 17 predicted proteins | sample 3576561 | NCBI WGS metagenome assembly QFCS01 | reverse complement strand
CCTCGACGGCGAACCGGGCGCGGCTGGCGGGGCTCCCGGGGCCGTAGTCGTCGTCGCGCCGGTTGGTGAAGGCCCAGAGGAACTGGTCGATGAGGTAGCCGTGGGCGGCGTGGATCTCGATGCCGTCGAACCCGAGGTCCTGGGCGAGGCGGGCGGCGCGCACGTACGACGCGAGGACGTCGTCGATGTCGTCGAGGGTGAGCGCGCGGCCCCGCTCGCCGCCGCGCAGGTCGAGCCCGGAGGGGCTGACGGTGCGCTCGGTCTCGCCGTCGGGGGTGGCGTCCTTGCGGACCGATCCGATGTGCCACAGCTGCGGGAAGATCCGCCCGCCGGCGGCGTGGACGGCCTCGACGATCGTGCGCCACGCGGCGGCGGCCTCGTCGCCGTGGAAGTTCGGCGCGTGGTCGCGCATGCCGGCGCCGGGGTGGTCGATGTAGGTCGCCTCGGTGAGGATCAGGCCGACCTCGCCGGCGGCGCGGCGGGTGTAGTAGTCGAGCACGTCGGCCCCGGGGATCCCGCCGGGGGAGAACCGCCGGCTCATCGGCGCCATCACGAACCGGTTGGCCAGCTCGAGGCCGGGGGCGCGGAACGGGGTGAAGAGAGCTGCCGGGTCGGGGGTCTGGCTCGTCACGGGCTGCGGCCTTCCTGTTCCGGGGTCGGCGCGGCGGCCACCCTCAGCGGAAGACTAGCAAAACTTATAAAGTTTAGAAACCCTAGGCCTGGGTCACATCGTGCGCGGCACCGAGGTGATGCGGCGGAAGCCCTCGGCCGCGCGGGCCGAGACGGCGTCGATGATCCGGTCGCCGAACTCGTCCACGATCGACTGCTGCGCCGCGGTCAGGTGCTTGCGCGCCGCGCGCTCGACGGCGACCGCGTTGCCCTTGCCGATATTGGACGCGATCCGGCGGTGCGCCTCCAGGGCGGCCTTCTGGCGGTCGACGCCGGGGTAGTCGCCCACGCGCTGCGCCTCGTTGGCCCAGGTCTCCTCCTGGGCCGACCAGACCGACTCCAGCGTGCGGACCAGCAGCCGGATGGCGGGGTTCGGGACCGCGTCGACGATGTACTCGTGGAACTCGCGGGACAGGTGGGTGAAGGCCGGCCCGTCCCCGAGCGCCTCCTCGGTCGCCTTCAGGTTGATCTCCAGGCGGTCCATCAGCTCCGCGCGGTCGTCCAGCTCGGCGACGATCGAGGCGCAGCTCGGCTCGAACAGCCGGATCGCCTCGGCGAGGTCGCGGATGCTGGAGCGCTCGCCCTGCAGGGTGAGACCCACGGCGTACGCCGCCGAGGAGCCGTTGGGCCGGTGGATCTCGGCGCCGCCGACCTTGCCGCGGCGCACCGTGACCAGGCCCTCGACCTCGAGGATCCGCAGGGCCTCGCGCAGTGAGGGGCCGCTGACGCCGAACATCGCGATCAGCTCGTCCTGCTTGGGCAGCATGCCCTGGGGGAGGGTGCCGTTCAGGATGCGCTCGCGGAGCTCGGCGGCGATGGTCTCCGCGATGCGGACCTGACGTGCGCGGGGCGCTGCGTCGGCGCGATCGAGCATCCGAACCTCCCAGATTCCTTGTAAGTTTTGTGACTATAGCAGCGGAATCTCGGATCGGCGAGGCTTCACGACCTCCCCTGCGGCCGCTCCCGCCGAGTGGCGGGACGGTGCTCCCGAGCGCTGTGCTGGATCAAGGTACCCACGCGTCGTGCCCAGGGCGAGCAACCGGGCGCGTCGGGTCAGCCCGCGTGGTCCGCGGCCGTGGCGACGAGGCCCGGCAGGCGCCGGCCGATCACGTCCTCGGCCTCGTCGGCGATGGCGCGGACGACATGGGCCACGGAGGCGATCTCGTGCACCAGGCCCTGGGCCTGGCTCGCCCACCACATGCCGCCCTCGACGTCGCCGCCGGCGAGCACCTCACGTCGGCCCCGCGCTCCCGAGGCCAGGTCGGCGAGGTCCGCGAAGGTCGCGCCCGGCCGCGCCCCGATCTCCGCGATCTGCTCGCTCACCGAGTTGCGGGCGACCCGGGCCGTGTTGCGCAGCTCGCGGAAGACCAGCACGGTGTCACGCTCGTCGTTGGCGACGATCTGGCGCTTGACGTTCGCGTGGACCGGCGCCTCGTCGGTCGCGATGAAGCGGGTGCCCATGTTGGCCGCGCAGGCGCCCAGGGCGAGCGCCGCCGCCAGCCCCGAGCCCGTCGCGATGCCGCCGGAGGCGATCACCGGGATGTCCAGCGCCCGCACGGCGGCGGGGATCAGCACCAGGCCGGCGACGTCGTCCTCGCCGGGATGGCCCGCGCACTCGAAGCCGTCGATGCTGACGAAGTCGACGCCCTTGCGCTGGGCGGACAGCGCGTGCCGCACGCTCGTCGCCTTGTGGATCACCTTGATCCCGGCGCCGTGGAAGTCCGGCAGGTGGGGCTCCGGGCTCGAGCCGGCGGTCTCCACCACCGTCACCCCGCCCTCGATGATCGCGTGGCGGTACTCGTCGTACGGGACCGGGTCGATCGTGGGAAGGATCGTCAGGTTCACGCCGAACGGCCGGTCGGTGAGGTCGCGGGTGCGCCGGATCTCCGCGGCGAGGGACTCGGGCGTGGGCTGCGTGAGCGCGGTCAGGAAGCCGAGGGCCCCGGCGTTGGCGACGGCGCTGATCAGCGGCGCGGTGCCCAGGCCGGTCATGCCGCCGCACACGATGGGGTGGTCGATGCCGAAGGTCTCGGTGAGGGTGGTGCGGATCATCGTCGGGGGCCTTCCGTGGGCGTGGGGGGCAGCGGGCAGAGGTGGCGGGAGAGGTAGTCACGCTCGGCGTCGTCGAGCGCGCGGGGCCGGCCGTCGGGTCCGAGGGGGACGACGACCGCGCGGGCGCCGACGCGGTGGGTCCCCTCCTGGGCGGCGTCGTGGGTCACGGTGAAGGAGCGCACGCCGATCCGGCCGATCCCCAGCGTCACGCGGAGGGGGAGCCCGTGCCGGACCGGCCGTGCGAAGTCCAGCTCCAGTGCGGCGACGACGAGCGGGTCCGCGAAGCCGGGGGAGCCGTCGACGCTCGCGACGCCCTTCATCCAGCGCAGCCGGCACTCACCGAGGAGGTCGACGACGACGGCGTGGTTGACGTGGCTCAGCGTGTCGAGATCCGACCAGCGCACGTCGATGTCCATGACGACCTGCTCCGCCGGCTGGTGCTGGTCCCCCCGCTCCACGGGGGTGATGCCGGGTGTGACCGCGCCGCTGTTCCGCATCGCTCTCCTCGGGTCCGGATGGAGTCTTAATCTATATAAGTCTTGCGAATTTGAACAAGTTCGTGTCAGGCTTCGGTCACGGCACGACGCAGTGCCCGCCCGGGCATCCGGACGGGGACGAGAACAGGGAGATGCGATGGAATTCACGTGGTCCGAGACGGACGTGACCTTCCGCAAGGGGATCAGCGAGATCGCCGACTCGGCGCTCCAGTCCCGCCTCCTGCTGCCCGGGGGCGGCCCCGGCGGCACCGAGCACGTCGACTTCTCCCGTCAGTTCTGCAAGGACCTCGCCGCCCGCGGCTGGCTCACGCCGAGTTGGCCGGTCGAGTACGGCGGCGGCGGCGCCACCGCCTGGCAGCACATCGCGCTGAGCGAGGAGCTCTGGCTGCGTGGCGAGCCCCGCGGCCCGCAGTACATGAACGTCAACTGGATCGGGCCGGCGATCATGGCCTACGGGACCGAGGAGCAGAAGGCCTTCCACCTGGGCCGGATCTCCGAGGGCGACGCGTTCTGGTGCCAGGGCTTCTCCGAGCCCGACGCCGGCACCGACCTCGCGTCCCTGCGCACCCGCGCCGTCGTCGACGGTGACGACTACGTCGTCAACGGCCAGAAGATCTGGACGTCGTACGCCAACGAGGCGCAGTTCTGCTTCCTGCTCGTGCGGACGACGACCGAGGGCTCCAAGCACGACGGGATCACCATCCTGCTGATGCCGATGGACACCCCGGGCGTGACCGTGCGGGACATCCCCGCGATCGTCGGGGAGCACATCTTCCACGAGGTGTGGTTCGACGACGTCCGCGTGCCGGTGACCTGCCGCCTCGGCGAGGAGAACCAGGGCTGGCCGATCATCCGCGCCGTCCTCGCCCACGAGCGCACCGGGGCGCCCAAGTACGCCCGCGCGGCCTTCGTCCTCGACGAGATCGCGGAGATCGCCCGCGACCGCGGGATCCTCGACGACCCCGCCGTGAGCCAGCGGCTCGGCGCCGCGCGCGCCGCCTGCGAGAAGGCCCGGCTGCTCACGTACGTCGCGATCGACGAGCGGGCCAAGGACAAGACGCCGAGCGCCGTCGCCTACCCGGCCCGCGCCGCGATCGTGCAGGCCGACCGCGCCGTCGCCGAGGCCGGCATGGAGGTCATGGGCGCGGACGTGCTGGCGCACGGCCTGCTCGACGACCAGTTCCACACGGCGTTCACGGCCGGCGTCGCGACCGGCACTTACGAGGCGCAGCTCGAGCTCATCAGCCGGCTCGCCCTGGACCTCCCGAGGAGTCGTTGATGAACTTCGAGTACGACGAGACGCAGGCCGAGCTGGTCGAGCTGGCCGACAGCGTGCTGGGTGCCGAGGCCGGCGCCGAGCGGGCCCGCACCGTGCTGGGCGAGGGCGGCTACGACCACGACCTGGAGGCGAAGCTGGCCGACCTGGGCCTGCTCGACCTCGCGGTCGACGAGGACGCCGGGCCGCTGGAGGCGACTCTCGTCGTGGAGCGGGCGGCGTACCACCAGGCGGTGCTGGCGATCGGCACCCGCGCGCTCGTCGTCCCGATGCTGGGCCTCGACCTCGACGGCCCGGTCGGCCTGGCGAGCAGCACCGGCGGCCAGCCGATCCGCTTCGGCGCCCAGGTGGGCAGCGTGCTGGTCCTGGCCGACGACACCGTCGAGCTGGCCCGGGTCACCGAGACCGGCGACTCCGGCTTCATGACGGACTACGCGATCAGCGACATCCGACTGGAGCGGGTCCGCGACCTCGGGCCCGAGCTGCGCGAGCCGCTGTCCCGGTGGTGGCGGATCTCGCTGAGCGCGGAGATCGTCGGGCTCGCGAGCGCGGCCCTCGACCTGACCCGCACCTATGTCACCGAGCGCCACCAGTTCGGCAAGCCACTGGGCGCGCTGCAGGCCATCCAGCACCGTCTCGCCGAGGTCTACGTGGCGATCGAGGGCGCTCGGTGGCAGACCCGGTACGCCGCCTTCGGCGAGACCGACAACGAGGCGGCCGCGAGCGCCGCGGTCTCGGCGGTCGAGGCAGCCCGGCTCACGATCTGGGAGCTGCACCAGCTGACCGGCGCGATCGGCTTCACCAAGGAGTACGACCTCCACCTGCTCACCATGCGCCTGCACGCGCTGCGCGTCGAGCTCGACGGCGTCTCGGGCGGTCACGCCCAGGCCGTCGCCGACCTCCGCTGGGACCTCAAGCGTGGACCCGCCGCCGACGGCCACCGGGACTCGGCGATCATGGCCACGATGTCTCCGAGGAGTTGATGGCGATGGAGCTGGCCCCCGGCTACCGCGACCCGCGGTTCCCCGCGGACGACGAGGTCGTCCTGCCGCAGATCATCCGCCGACTGGCCGCGAGCCAGCCCGACGAGGTGTTCGCGGTCTTCCAGGACGGCGAGGAGTGGTCGTACGACGACCTGGCGCGCCGTACCTGGCGGCGGGCCCGGGGCCTGATCGACCTCGGCGTCGCGCCGGGCGACCACGTGGCCACCTGGCTGCCCATCGGGCCGGCCGTCCTCGAGGCCTGGTTCGCGACGAACGCCGCCGGTGCGATCTACGCGCCGATCAACCTGTCCTACAAGGGCTCGCTCCTGCGCCACGCCCTGGACCTGACCGGTGCGAAGGTGCTGATCGCGCACGCCGAGCTGATCGACCGGCTCGCCGACGTCGACCTCGCCCACCTCGAGACCGTCATCGTCGTGGGCGGGCAGGACGTCTCCTCCCGGTTCCGCCAGGTGCCGTGGGCCGAGGTCGCCAGCGACGACGACAGCTGTCCCGACACGGTCTCCGCGCGCCGGCCGTGGGACGACATGGCGCTGATCTTCACCTCGGGCACCACCGGCCCGTCCAAGGGCGTCCGCTGCTCCTACCTCAACCACTACGTCGACTCCTTCACGACCGTGCACCCCGAGTGGGTGACCGGCGCCGACCGCTTCTTCCTGTGCCTGCCGATGTTCCACTGCGGCGGCACGAAGGCGACCTACGCGATGCTGCGCCGCGGCGGCTCCCTGGCCGTGGTGCCGGAGTTCCGCACCGGCACCTTCTGGGACGACGTCCGCTCGCTCGGCGCGACCACCGGCATCCTGATGGGGTCGATGACCAGCTTCCTCACCAAGCAGCCGGCCCGCGACGACGATCAGGACAACCCGCTGCGGGTGCTCCAGACGGGGCCGATGCCCGACGACGTCGCCGAGTTCTCGCGCCGCTTCGACGTCGCGGTCTACACGAACTTCGCGCAGACAGAGATGCCGGCGGTCGTGCGCTCCGAGCTGAACCCGGAGAACACGAAGTCCTGCGGCCGGCAGGTCGACCCCGACCTGTACGAGGCCCGGATCGTCGACGAGTTCGACCAGGAGCTCCCGCCCGGCGTGGTCGGGGAGCTCGTCGTACGGCACGCGTGGCCGTGGGCGCTGAACTCCGGCTACAAGGACATGCCCGAGGCGACCGCGCGGGCGTGGCGCAACGGCTGGTACCACACCGGAGACGGGCACTATCGCGACGAGGACGGCAGCTTCTACTTCGTGGATCGGCTCACCGACTCGCTGCGCCGGCGTGGGGAGAACGTGTCGTCGATGGAGCTCGAGGCCGCGATCCTCAGCCACGAGGACGTCGCCGAGGCGGCCTGCGTCGCCGTCCGCGCGGAGGACCTCGAGGACGAGATCAAGGCCGTGGTGACGCTCCGGCCCGGCGCGGAGCTGAGCTTCGAGGCGCTGACCGAGTTCCTCGTCCCGCTCCTGCCGTACTTCATGATCCCCCGCTACTTCGAGGTCGTCGACGCGCTGCCGCGCACGCCGTCGCTGAAGGTCGAGAAGTACCAGCTGCGCTCCCAGGGCATCACTCCGGCGACGTGGGACCGCGAGGCCTCCGGCCTGCGCCTGCGGCGCGAGAAGTTCAGCGAGGTCGTCTGAGGCCTCGGCCCCGGGCGACATCCGTACGACACACGAGGAGAGCACATGAGGAAGGGCATGGTCCGGCTCGCCGACCTCCCGCACCTGTCCCGGCCGATCGGGTGGTTCCAGATCGGGTGGAGCCACGAGTACCCGGTCGGCGAGGTCAAGCCACTCAAGTACTTCGACATCGACCTCGTCCTCTACCGGACAGCGTCCGGCGCGCTCCTCCTGCGGCAGGCGCACTGCCCCCACTTCGGCGCCCACCTCGGCTACGGCGGGACCGTCGACGGCGAGTGCATCCAGTGCCCCTTCCACGGGTGGAAGTGGAACGCCGAGGGCCGCAACGAGTCGATCCCGTACAGCTCGATCGTGAACAAGAGCAAGGAACTCGAGAAGTACCACGTGCGGGAGGTCAGCGGCCTGATCTTCATGTGGCACCACCCCGACGGCGGCGACCCGCAGTGGGAGTTCCCCGAGATCCCCGAGTTCGGTGACGAGGAGCGTTTCCACACCCCGCGCGACGGCGGACACCACCTGTGGGAGGGCGTCGGGTTCCCGCCGCAGTTCGTCGTGGAGAACAACGCCGACTTCGCGCACTTCCGCTACGTCCACGAGTGGTCCACGGTCCCGGAGGTCGAGCTCGTCGAGGCCGTCGGTGAGCGGTTCACCGCCCGCTACACCGGCATGCTGGACACGAAGAAGGGCCCGAGCTCCTTCCGCATCGACTCCGACTCCTACGGCGTCGGACTCACCATCGCGCGCCTCACCGGCCTGCGCGACACCGTCAACGTCACGGCCATCACGCCCGTCGACGCGACCACCTCCGACGTACGGATGTCGGTGTCGGTCGAGCGCCTGGCCGACGACGGCGACGAGGTTCCGCGGGTGGTGCAGGGCATCCGGAAGGCCCAGCTCATCACGACGCTGGAGCAGGACACGCCGATCTGGAACAACCAGCTCTACAACCTGATGCCTCCCTACCCGAAGGAGGAGGCGCGGGACTTCCTCAAGCTGCGTCGCTGGACCGAGCAGTTCTACGCCGAGTCGACGAAGCTGGAGTACGAGTGATGTCCGCGCCCGAGGTGTCCCTGGACCCGGTGGCCTTCCGGGCCGAGGCCGACGAGGTCGTCGCGGGCCTGGTGGAGCGCTACCGCCCCGAGGCGTGGGAGCCGACCCTGGAGGCCGACGTACGACGGGCGCGCGAGCTGCAGGGGCACCTGTACCGCAGCGGGCTGTCGATGGCCGGCTGGCCGGTCGAGTACGGCGGCCGCGGCGGCTCGCCGCTGCTGCGCACGGTGCTCGCGGAGACCGTCGCCGACCACGGCCTGCACACGACGAACTCCTCCACCGTGCTGGCGTTCGCCGAGATCCTCGGGCCGGCCTTCGCGCAGTTCGCGTCCGCCGCCCTGCGGGAGGAGTTCTTCCAGGCCTTCCTCGGCGGCGAGGAGGGCTGGTGCCAGGGCTTCTCCGAGCCCGGCGCCGGCAGCGACCTGGCCGCGCTGCAGACGACCGCCCGCCGCGACGGCGACCACTACGTTCTGCGCGGCGAGAAGGTCTGGACGAGTCTGGCCCAGTTCGCCACCCGCGGCGTGATCCTCGCACGCACCGGCGACCGCGACTCTCGGCACCGGGGCATCTCCGCGCTCTTCGTGGACATGGACTCCCCGGGCATCGACGTGCGCCCGCTGCGCACGATGGGGGACCGCGCCGAGTTCTCCGAGCTGCACCTCGACGACGTCCAGGTGCCCGCCGACCGGCTGATCGGCGCCGAGGGCGACGGCTGGGCGCTGGCCATGGCGATCCTCGGTAACGAGCGCGCCAGCATGATGTGGCAGGAGTCGGCGATGCTGCGCCGGACCTTCGAGGAGCTGCTCGTCGAGGTCGAGCCCGAGCGGCTCGACGCCGCGCAGGTCGGCGACGCCTTCCTCGACCTCTGCGCGATGCGGGCCACCTCCCGCCAGACCCAGCACCGGGTCGCGCGCGGCGAGCTCCCCGGCACGGCGGCCTCGCTCGACAAGGTCCTCGACACCTGGGCCCACCAGAGCATCTTCGACCTGGTCCGCGATGCCCTGCAGGAGGACCTGACGCTCGGCGCCGGCCCCCGCCTCGACCGCTGGCGCGACGAGTTCTACTACTCCCGCGCCGCGTCGATCTACGGCGGGACCGCCGAGATCCAGCGCAACATCATCGCCCAGCGACTGCTCGGCCTGCCGAAGGGATGACGGTGGACAACCAGGAGATGCGGGCCGCGGCCACAGCCCTGCGCGAGGCCTTCGCCCGCCCGGAGCGCGCCGACGAGGCCCTCGACGAGTTCGGCTGGACCCACATGGCCGACGAGCTCGAGCACGAGGCGGTCAGCCTGCTGTTCACCGCCCAGGGCGCGGCGGCCGGCACCTCGGGCGCCCTCGCGTGGGTCGTCGCCCGGCCGCTGCTCGACGCACTCGGCATCCCGGCGCTCGACGCCCGCCCGAGCACCGTCCTGCCGGAGCCCGGTGGCGCCGTACGGGTCGGCGCGGGGAAGGTGACCGTCGACGGCGTCGCCCTGCCCGGTCGCGACGACCGGGCCGTCCTGGCCGGCGTCGACGACGCGGGACAGCCCGTCGTGGCGGCTGTCGCGTGGCGACCCGAGCCGGCCGGCGGGGGCATGGACACCGCCTTCCGCGGAGCGCGCCTGCTCGGCCACGTGGTCGAGGGCGAGGTCGCCGAGATCGTGACCGGCGAGGCCGCGGCGTCCGCGATCGAGGCGGCCCGCGCGGCCGGGCGCCGGGCGCTGGCCCACGAGCTCAACGGCGTCATGCTGCGGATGCTCGAGCTCGCGACCGAGCATGCCTGCCTGCGCACCCAGTTCGGCGCGCCGATCGGCAGCTACCAGGCGGTCCAGCACCGCCTGGCCGAGGCGCGGGTCCGGCTGCAGGGCAGCTGGGACGTCGCCGACGCCGCCTGGGACGACCGCAGCCCGCACGCCGCGACAGTCGCGAAGGCCCTCGCCGGACGCACCCTGCGGATCGTGTCCTCGCACTGCCAGCAGGTCCTCGCCGGCATGGGCTTCACCGGCGAGCACTTCTTCGCGACCCTCTTCCGCCACGGCCTGGTGCGCGACACGCTGTTGGGGTCGGGCGCCGACCTGCGCCGGGCCCTGGGCGAGGAGATCGCCGCGCGGCGCACCCTCCTCGACGTCCCGGTGCTCGGCCTCGACGTCCCCGACAGCCTGGCCCGCATCGACCTCTTCCGTTCCGCCTGACCGTCCGCGGTCCCTCCCCAGGAGACACCCATGAGCACCCCCTACGACCTCAGTGGCCGGATCGCCCTCGTCACCGGCGCCACCAAGGGCCTCGGCAAGCAGATCGCGGCCGGCCTCGCCGAGTGCGGCGCGCACGTGGTGGTGGTGAGCCGCAAGCAGGAGGCGTGCGACGAGACCGCCGCGGAGCTGACCGAGCGCTTCGGTGTCGCGGCCACGCCGATCGCCTGCCACGTCGGGGACTGGGACGCGATCGACGCCCTGGTCGACGACGTCTACCAGCGGCTCGGCCGCGTCGACGTGCTGTTCAACAACGCCGGCATCGCGCCGCTCTACGACAAGCTCGAGAACGTCAGTCAGGAGCTCTTCGACAAGGTCTTCGCGGTCAACCTCCGCGGCCCCTACCGGCTGACCACCCTCGTGGGCGCCCGGATGGCGGCCGGGGACGGCGGCAGCATCGTCAACGTGAGCGCCGTCGGCTCGCTCAAGCCCGCCGTCGACGCGCTGCCCTACTCGGCCTCCAAGGCGGCGCTCGACGCGCTGACCGCCGGCTTCGCGAAGGCCTACGGCCCGCGGGTGCGGGTGAACTCGCTGATGCCCGGCGCCTTCATGACCGAGCTCGCCGAGCACTGGACCCAGGACGTCGTCGACCGCAACGCCGCCGAGTCCACCCTGGAGCGGGTGGGGCAGCCGAGCGAGATCGTCGGCGCCGCGCTCTACCTGGCCAGCGACGCGTCCAGCTTCACCACCGGCACCGTGCTCCGCGTCGACGGGGGCATGGCCCTCGGCCAGACCCGGACCCTGTCCTGACCGGGCCCGCGGACCCTGCCATGGACCTCCCCGCCTGCACGACGCTCGCCCTCGCGGTCGACGGGCACGTGCTGACCGTGACGCTCGACCGGCCGGACAAGCTCAACTCCTTCGACGCGGTGATGCGCGACGAGCTGACCGCGGTGTGGGCGGCGGTCGGGGAGAGTCCCGACATCCGGTGCGTCGTCGTGACCGGCAGCGGCCGCGCCTTCTGCACCGGTGCCGACGTGGCCGGCATGGACGGCGAGCGGGCCGGCGAGGCCACGGTCGACGCCGAGCTGGCCTACCTCCCGCGCTCCGTCGAGGTCCCGGTGCTGGTCGCCGTCAACGGGATCTGCGCCGGGGGCGGGCTGCACTTCCTCGCCGAGTGCGACTTCGCGATCGCCGCCGACACCGCGACCTTCCTCGACCCCCACGTCTCGGTCGGCCAGGTCAGCGGGCTCGAGCCGGTCTCGCTGATGCTGCGGGTCCACGAGCAGGCGATGACACGCATGGTGCTCCTCGGCTCCCACGAGCGGGTCGGCGCGGCCGACGCCCTGCGGATCGGCCTGGTCACCGAGGTCGTCCCGGCTGCGGACCTCGCCGGGCGGATCGCCGATCTGGCCGCGCGCGTCGCCGCCGGTTCTCCGTCGGCTGTCGCGCGCAGCCTCGCCGCCGTCCGCCGGGTCCGCCGCGGCCTGGTCGACGACGCGATGGAGCACGCCTGGCGCCTCGTCCAGGACCAGTGGGACCACCCGGACGCCGCCGAGGGACCGCGCGCCTTCGGCGAGAAGCGGCCGCCGTCGTGGGGACCCCGATGAGCGAGCGCACCGCGGTCGTCACCGGCGCGACCGGGGGGATCGGCGCGGCGGTCGCCCACCGGCTCGCCGGCGACGGCTACCGCGTCGTGCTCCTCGGCCGGCGTCCCGAGGCGCTGGCCGCGCTGGCCGAGGAGACCGGGGCCACCTGGCACCGCGTCGACTTCGCCGACGAGGACGCCCTCGCCACGATCGCCCGCATCTGCGGCCCGGTCGGCCTGGTCGTCCACGCCGTCGGCACGTTGGAGAACGTCCGGGTCAGCAAGCAGCCCCTCGCCGACTTCGAGCGGTCGCTGGCCGCCAACCTCGGCAGCGCGTACGCCGTGGCGCGGGCCTTCGGGCCGGTCCTCTCCCACGGCTCCCGGGTGGTGTTCGTCGCCTCGACGGCCGCGCTGGCCAGTGGCAGCCACCTCTCGGCGTACGCCGCCGGCAAGGCCGGGGTGCGATCGCTGGCCGGGGCGCTGCGCGAGGAGCTCGAGCCCGCCGGCATCGGCGTCCACGTGGTCATGCCGGGTGCGGTCGACACCGAGATGATGAGCGTGACGCGGGTGGCGCGCGCCGCCCTGCTGCCTGCCGACGTCGCCGAGGCCGTGCGCTGGCTGGACTCCCTCCCGACCCGGGTCCGGGTCGACGACCTCGTCGTGGCGCCCGCCGAGCGGCATCCCGACGCCCACCAGATCCTGCCTTCCGAGGAGGAAGACCGATGAACGAGAACGACGTCCGCGAGCGGGTCCTGGCCGCAGCACGCCGCACCGACCCGGCCGCCGAGGCCGGCGAGGCGCGCCGCCTGACCGGCGGTGCCTCCGGGCTGACCTATGCGATGGAGCTGCGCGGGACGATGAACCCCGCCGGCGGGAACGTCGTGGTGAAGGTCGCGCCTCCCGGACTGGCGCCCGTGAAGAACCGCGACGTGCTGCGCCAGGCGCGGCTGATGGACGCGCTCGCCGGCCACCCGGCAGTGCGGGTCCCGTCGATCCTGCTGCGCGACGAGGGCGCGCCGGTCGAGGTGCCGCCGCTGTACGTGATGTCCTTCGTGGACGGGGTGTGCTTCGAGCCGATCGGGGACCCCGTCGACGTACCGCTCGCCCCCGACGAGGTGCGGGCGCGCCAGCTCGACACCGCCCGCCAGCTCGCCGCGCTGCACTCCGTCGACCCGGCCGCGGTCGGTCTGGGCGAGGAGCCCGTCGTCAGCCTGTCCGACGAGCTGGCCCGGTGGGAGCGGGTCATCGCCACCGTCGACGAGGACCTGCGGCCCCGCGCGGAGGAGATCGGCGCGGCGCTGCGGGAGCGCCTGCCCGCCGCCATGGCGCCCGTCATCACCCACGGCGACTACCGGCTGGGCAACACGCTCGCCGCCGACGGCCGCGTCAACGCCGTCGTGGACTGGGAGATCTGGGCCGTCGGCGACCCGCGCGTCGACCTGTCGTGGTTCCTGATGCACACCGAGGCGGCACGCCTGCCCACCTCGCTCCAGGACGCCGACGGCAACCCGTCGGAGGAGGAGCTGCTGGCCGAGTACGTCGCCGCCCGCGGCCTCGCCGAGGCGCCCGACGACCTCGGCTGGTTCCACGCCTTCACCCAGTTCAAGGGCGCCGCCATCGTCGGCCAGATCGTCAAGCACAACCGGCGCCGCGACACCCCCGACGCCCGCGTCGTGAGCTGGGACCCGCACGTGCCGCCGACCTTCCTCGCCAACGCCGAGAAGCACCTGGCCGCCCTCGGATGAGCGACCCGGCCCCCTACCCGGCCCGCGACCGCGCCGCGATCGCGGGCATCGGCGCGACCGAGTTCTCCCGGGCCTCGGGGGTCAGCGAGCTCGCGCTCGCGGTCCGTGCCTCGCGCGCCGCGATCGAGGACGCCGGCCTCCGGCCCGGTGACATCGACGGCATCGTCCGCTGCGACATGGACTCGGTGCGCCCCTACGACCTGTCCCACGCCCTCGGCATCGACGACCTCGCCTACTGGGGCGAGGTCGGGCCCGGGGGGGTCGCGCCGAGCGCGATGATCGGCCAGGCCGCCGCGGCGGTCCTGACCGGACAGGCCACCAGCGTGCTGGTCTTCCGCTCGCTCAACGGCCGCTCCGGTGCCCGCTTCGGGCAGCCGGGCGCGGGATCGGCCACGGTCGGGGGCGGCGGCAGCTACGACGAGTACTTCACGCCGTACGGACTGGTCGCGCCCGGCCAGGTCTTCGCCATGTTCGCGCAGCGCCACATGACCCGGTTCGGTACGACGGAGCGCGATCTCGGCGCGATCGCGCTCACCTGCCGGGAGCGCGCCAACGCGAACCCCGCGGCGCAGATGCACGAGCGCGTCCTCGACATGGACGGCTACCTGGCGAGCCGTCCGATCTCGGCGCCGCTGCGCCTGTTCGACTTCTGCCTGGAGACCGACGGCGCGTGCGCGGTGGTGGTGACGTCGGCGGAGCGGGCCCGTGACCTGCGGCAGCCGCCGGCGCTGATCCGCGCGGTGGCGCAGGGGACCGGTAGCGACGTCCAGCCGGGCCTGGGCTGGTCGGCGCTGATGCGGCCCGACATCGAGAGCCTCCCTGCGGCGGCAGTGGCGCGCAGGCTGTGGGAGCGCGCGGGCCTGGGGCCGGCGGACATCGACGTCGCCCAGCTCTACGACTGCTTCACGATCACGGTGCTGCTGCAGCTGGAGGACTACGGCTTCTGCGCCAAGGGCGAGGGTGGTCCGTTCGCCTCGAGCGGCGCGATCGGTCTCGACGGCGCGATCCCCGTCAACACCGCGGGCGGCCAGCTCTCGGAGGGCTATGTGCACGGGATGACCCACGTGCTGGAGGGGGTGCGCCAGCTGCGCGGCACCTCGACCGGCCAGGTGGCCGGCGCGGAGACCGTGCTGGTGACGTCCACGCCGTACTCCCCGGGCAGTGCGATGGTGCTGAGGGCCGACCGGTGAGCGCCGCCGAGCGCCCGGTGCCCGTGACCGACGACCCCGACACCGCGGGCTTCTTCGCCGCGGCGGCCCGCGGCGCGCTCGCGGTGTGCGCCTGCGCGACGTGCGGCGCCACGCTGCACCTGCCGATGCCCTGGTGCCGCCACTGCGGCAGCGACGAGGTGACCTGGCGCGACACCGCCGGCACCGGGCGGCTGCACGCCTGGACGGTGGTCGAGCATCAGGTCCACCCGGCCTTCCCGGTGCCGCACACCCTCGTGCTGGTCGACGTCGACGGCGAGGACGGCGTACGCCTCCTCGGTCGGTTGGACGGCCGGCCCGCGCTTCGTGTCGGCCAGGCGATGACGGCCGTCTTCGAGACCCTGCCCGACGGGACGGTGCTGCCGCAGTGGCAGCCGGACCCGTCCTGACCCGCCCCCACCCGAGAACGCTGAAGAGGTAGCCATGACGTGGAGGTTCGAGACCGATCCCGACTTCCAGGAGAAGCTGGACTGGGTCGACCGGTTCATGACCGAGGAGGTCGAGCCCCTCGACTTCGTCATCGAGTACGCATGGGACATCCACGACCCGGCGTCGCGGATCCTCGTCCCGCCGCTGCAGGAGAAGGTCCGTGAGAAGGGCCTGTGGGCCTGCCACCTCGGCCCGAACCTGGGGGGACCGGGCTTCGGCCAGCTCAAGCTCGCCCTCCTCAACGAGGTGCTGGGCCGCTCGCCCCACGGCCCGATCGTCTTCGGCTGCCAGGCGCCGGACTCGGGCAACGCCGAGATCCTCGCCCACTACGGCACCGACGAGCAGAAGAAGCGCTTCCTGGAGCCGCTGCTGCGCGGCGACATCGTGTCGTCGTTCTCGATGACCGAGCCCCGCGGCGGCTCGGACCCGACCGGGTTCTCGACCGCCGCGGTGCGCGACGGCGACGAGTGGGTCATCAGCGGGGAGAAGTGGTTCTCCTCCAACGCCCGCTACGCCGACTTCCTGATCGTCCTGGCGGTCACCGACCCGGACGCGCCGCCGCACCAGCGGCAGTCGATGTTCGTCGTACCGGTGGACACGCCGGGGGTCGAGATCGTCCGCAATGTCGCGAGCTTCGGCCACACCACCGCCGACCACGGCTACATCCGGTACGACGGCGCGCGGGTCCCTGCCGACGCGCTGCTCGGCGACGTGGGCGGCGGCTTCGCGGTCGCGCAGACCCGGCTGGGCGGCGGTCGCATCCACCACGCGATGCGGACGGTCAGCCTGGTCAAGCGCGCCTTCGAGATGATGTGCGAGCGGGCCCTGTCGCGGCAGACGAAGGGCACGACGCTGGCGAACCTGCAGCTGGTGCAGGCGATGATCGCGGACTCGTGGATCCAGATGGAGCAGTTCCGGCTGCTGGTGCTGCGCACGGCGTGGCGGATCGACAAGTTCGACGACTACAACAAGGTGCGGGCCGACATCGCCGCGGTGAAGGCCGCGATGCCGACGGTGCTGCACGATGTGGCCTCGCGCGCGCTCCAGGTGCACGGCTCGCTGGGCGTCTCGGAGGAGATGCCGTTCGGCGAGATGATCATGGAGTCCTACCGGATGGGCTTGGCCGACGGCGCGACCGAGGTGCACCAGGTCAACCTGGCCAAGCAGCTCCTGCGTCACCACGAGGCGACGGCAGAGCTGTTCCCGTCGGGCCACCTGCCGACGCTGCGCGCGCAGGCGGAGGCCAAGTTCGCCGAGCAGCTCGCGGGCCTGGAGCGCTGAGGCTCCCGGCCGACCGGAGGAGGAGACATGGCTGACCTGCAGTTCCCCGAGATCGACGCGGCCCACTTCCGCCAGACCCTCGGCCAGTACCCGACGGGCGTCGTGGTCGTGACGGGCACCGACGCCGAGGGCCGCGCCCTGGGCATGACGGTCGGCTCGTTCACGTCCGTCTCCCTCGACCCGCCACTGGTCGCCTTCCTGCCCGACCAGAGCTCCAGCTCGTGGGCGGCGCTGCGGACGGCGGGGCCGGGCTTCTGCGTCAACATCCTCGGCGACGACCAGGAGGACGTCTGCCGTCAGGTGGCGACGCGCAAGACCGACAAGCTGGACGGTGTTCCGTGGCGGCCGAGCGCCCAGGGGAACCCGGTGCTGGAGGAGGCGGTCGCGCACATCGACTGCGTCACCGAGGTCGTGCACGACGCGGGCGACCACCACATCGTGGTCGGCCGGGTGCTGGAGCTCGACGTGCACCGGGGCGGCTCGCCGCTGCTGTTCTTTCGCGGCGGCTACGGCTCCTTCCGCCCGAGCTCGCTGGCCGCGGCGGACGCCGACCTCCTCGAGCAGCTGCGCGCCGTCGACCTCGCCCGCCCGGCGATGGAGGAGCTCGCCGCGCGGCTGGGCACGGAGGTCACGGCGATGAGCCTGGTCGGCCGGGAGCTCGTCGTGGCGGCCGCGGCCGGCACGACCCGTCAGGGTGCGGCGCCGACCCGGGTGGGTCAGCGGATCCCGTTCATGCCGCCCTTCGGCAGCCCGTACGCCGCCTGGGGCGGTCCGGCCCTGCTGGACCGGTGGCTGGAGGGACTGGGGCCGCAGCCGTCCGCGGAGGCGCTGGAGGAGTTCCGGGCGATGGCGGACCGGGTGCGGGAGCGGGGCTGCTCGCTGGCCCTCGACCACCCGTTGACCGAGCAGATCGAGGAGGTCAAGGCCTCGCTCCACGACGGGATCCCGGGTGTCACGGAGGCCGAGCTGCTGCGGCTGGTGCGCGACCAGCTCGCGACGTACAACCCGGTGGAGCTGGACGCCGAGGGACCGGTCGAGCTGCGCACTGTCCTGGCGCCGGTCTTCGACGGGGCCGGCCAGGTCGCCTTCCTGCTCACCCTCTGGGGGCCGGGCGGAACCCAGGATCGGGCGGACCTCGACCGCTACGTCGATGCCGCTGTGACGACCGCCGCGCGGATCACCGACCGCATCGGCGGCCGGCTCCCGCAGCCCGCGCCCCGCTGAGGGGCGCGGGCGGCCCGCCCGCTCAGGCGGGGGACCGCTCGGCGGGCACGACCGCGGCCCAGGAGATCCGGTCGTCGGCGATGTTCGCCTCCTCGACGTCGAGGGAGTGCGCCGGGATGTCGAGGTGCGCGGGCGCGAGGACGTCGTCCCACTGGCGGGCGAAGTCCTCGGCCTGTGCGCCCCAGGCGCCGCGGTTGGTGCCCAGGAGGACCCGTGCCATGCGGCCGCCGCCGACGACGAGGACCTCGCCCGTGCACGGGACGGACTCGTGGCACAGCGCGACGACGCCCTCCGCGACGGCCTCGGCGGTGAAGGTCTCGTTGAAGGAGCCCGGCGCCATCGCGTACTGCTCCTCGAACATGGCGGCGAAGGTGGTCGACGACATCCGGCTCGAGCCGAAGGGCCACACGGCGTTGACCTTGATGCGCGTGTCCGCGGCGTCGAGGGCGAGGGTGCGGGTCAGGCCGATGATCCCGGCCTTCGCGGTCCCGTAGGTCAGCGCCCCGGCGGCGCCGACGACCGTCGCGGACGACGTGTTCACGACGCGGCCCGCGGGGGACTCCAGCAGGTGCGGCCAGGTGGCCCGCAGCACGTTCACGGTGCCCACCAGGTTCACGTCGAGCATCCGCTGCCACTCCTCGGGCGTCAGGTCGGCCACGCCCTGCCGGTTGGGCACGATGCCGGCGTTGTTGACCACCACGTCGAGCCTCCCGTACGACGCCACGGCGTGCTCGACCATCGCGGCGGCACCCTCGGGGGTGGCCACGGAGGCGGCGACCGCCGTCGCCGTGCCGCCGCGGGAGGTGATGGCGTCGACGACGGCCTGGGCGGCGTCGGACGAGGAGCCCTCGCCGCGGGTGTCGCCGCCGAGGTCGTTGACGACCACGCGGGCGCCACGGGCGGCGAGCGCCTCGGCGT
>QFCS01002111.1_pt1 | contig 18855 bp, 16 predicted proteins | sample 3576561 | NCBI WGS metagenome assembly QFCS01 | reverse complement strand
TTGCTGCCGATGCCAAGCTCAAGGACAAGATCGTCGTCTTCACCGGTGAACTCACCACGATGACCCGCGACGCGGCGAAAGCGCGAGCCGAGGAACTGGGCGCCAAGGTCACCGATTCGGTGTCGAAGAAGACGAGCTTGGTGGTGGTGGGCGAGAATGCCGGATCCAAGGCGCGCAAAGCCGCCGAACTCGGTATCCAGACCATGACCGAGGAGGAGTGGCTGAAGCTGGCGGAGTGACAGGCGGACGGGCCGCGGCCGCAAGAAAAAAACGGCCGAGCGATGCCCGGCCGTTTGCTGTTCCGGATGTCGGATCGCTTTACTGGACGACGATCTCGACGCGGCGGTTCTGCGGCTCGCGCACGCCGTCGCCGGTCTGCACCAGCAGGCCCTGCTCGCCGCGGCCGATGACCGCGATGGCCTGCGCCGGCACGCCGTCGCGTACCAGGGCATCCTTGACCGCGTTGGCGCGACGCAGCGACAGCGCCATGTTGTAGGCTTCCGGGCCGGATGTGTCGGTATGGCCGGTCGCCGTGATGCGCGCGCTGCCCTTGGCCTTGAAGGCGTCGGCGGCCTGCTTGATGGTGGCGAGTGCCTGCTGCGACAGGTTCGAGCGATCCCAGTCGAAGAACACCATGAAGGACGGCGGCGCGACCGCGGGAGCCGGCGGCGGTGGCGGCGGCGGAGCGGAAGCGCCGAACTTGATCTGCACGCTCGCGATCAGGCTCACGTTGTTGTTGTTCCAGGTGGTGCCGGCCACCGAGGGGTTGGTCGTGCCGAAGTAGCGGCCGTCGAGATTGAAGCGAAGGTTCGGCGAGGCATTGTAGCCGATGCCGAGGATGCCCTGGTAGGCGAAGACCGTGCTGCTGAGGTTGTAGTCGGAGTCGACGAAACCGACGCCAGCGCCGGCGCCGACGTAGGGGACGATCGTTCCAGTGGCGTTGAAGTCGTACAGCAGGTTGGCCATCGCGGACACCTGACTGATCTGGCCGGTGATGGCTCTGTTGCCGAAGAAGTTGCCGTTGTTGTTCTGACGGTAGAGACCTTCGACCTCGATACGCGGGCCGATGAAGTCGTAGCCGATCTTGCCGCCGGCGGCCCAACCCGTCATCGGGCTGACGCCCTGACCAAGGACGGTGGTGTTGAACATCCAGTTCAAGCCGCCCTCGACGCCGAAATAGACGCCGGGCTGGGGGACATCCTGTGCTTGGGCGACGGCTGGCAGCGCTGCTGCGGCGGCCATCGCAATCAAGACCTTCTTCATCCGTATCTCCTGCTGGAAGACTTCAGAGAGGTGCTATGCGTTGGGCTGAGCGGGGTGCGTAGCGCGATGAATTTAGCGATGGATGGTTGCAGGTGCCATTGTCCGGCGCCGTTGTCGACGCATTCCGGACAAACTGTGACCCTGGAGTAACAGTAGACCCTAAGTACTTGTCACAGAATGAACTCTTTGTTCATCCGATGAGAAAGAAACCGGTGATCTAAAGAGGCTGCGTCGCGTGTTCGAGCCAGGCGCGCGAACCATCGTCGAGTTGCGGCCCGACGACTTGGCGGACACGCCGGTGATAGTCGTTCAGCCATTGACGTTCGGCGTCGGTCAGCAGCGAGACTTCGATGCAGGCGAGATCGATGGGCGCCAGGGTCAGTGTCTCGAACTCAAGATACCGTCGGTCGGCGCCTTCGATGACGGCTTCGCGCACGGCGACGAGATTCTCGATGCGGATGCCGTAGGCACCCGTCTTGTAGTAGCCGGGCTCGTTGCTGACGATCATTCCGGGTTGCAGGGCGACGCTGCTGGCGACCTTCGAGATGCGGTGGGGGCCTTCGTGGACCGACAGATAGGCGCCGACGCCGTGTCCCGTGCCGTGATCGTAGTCGAGGCCGACCTGCCATAAGGCATAACGCGCCAGGGCATCGAGCTGCGAGCCGGTCGTTCCCACCGGGAAGCGCGCCATGGCAAGCGCGATATGTCCCTTGAGGACGCGCGTGAAGCGGTCGCGCATTTCCGGCGTCGGTGTGCCGATCGCCACTGTGCGGGTTATGTCGGTCGTGCCGTCGCGATATTGTCCGCCGGAATCCACGAGATAGAGGCTGCCGGGCTCCAGAATTCGTTCGGTCGCCGTGCTGGCATGGTAATGCACGATGGCGCCGTTGGGCCCGGCGCCAGAGATCGTGTCGAAGCTGAGATCGCGCAACTTGCCGGTCTCCTGCCGCAGCGCCTGCAACCGCTCGGAGACTTCGATCTCGCGCAAGGGCCGCCGCGTGGACTCGCTGGCCAGCCACTCGAGGAACCGGCTGATGGCCACGCCATCGCGGCGATGTGCGTTACGGATGCCCTCAAGCTCGATGGGATTCTTGCACGCCTTTGGCAGCGCCACCGGATCGGCGTCGCGCACCAGGCTGACCCCGGCCGCCTGCAGGCGGTCGGCCGCCCATACCGGCACCGTCGCGGTTTCGACGAGCACGCGCTTGCCGATCTTGCCCAGCATGTCGAGGGCGGCGCCCAGTTCTTCGGGCGGTGCAAGCGTAACGGCATTGCCCAGCCAGGCCAGGGTGCGTGCCGGTACCTTGCGGCGGTCCATGTAGAGGTCGACATGGCCATCGGCATGCAGCAGGGCGAAGCCCAGCGCGAAAGGGGTACGGGGCACGTCGCCGCCGCGTACATTCAACAGCCAGGCAATCGAGTCCGGGGCGGTGATCAGTGCGACGTCCGCGCCCTTGGCTTTCACCGTCGTTCCGATGCGTTGTCGTTTGGATTCGCTGCTTTCGCCAGCGAACTCGTCGGGATGGGGTTGTACGGGCGCCAGGGGCGCCGGCGGCCGTCCTGGCCAAATTGCATCCACCGGATTGGAATCGACCGGCACGAACGTGCCGCCGGCGCGTTCGCAGGCGCGGGCGAACCGGTCGTGGCCGTCGACGGTCTGCAGCCAGGGGTCAAAACCGAGCCTGCCGCCCTTGGACAGGTTGGCGGCGATCCATGCATCCGGCGACTGCTCGGGAATCTGGTGCGGTACGAAGGCTGAGGTGTCGACCTGGGCCTGTACGGCCAGCGTATAGCGGCCGTCGACAAAGATGGCGGCACGATCGGCCAGCACAATGGCGAGCCCGGCGGAGCCGCTGAAGCCGGTCAACCAGGCCAGCCGCTGGGAGCCCCGCGGCACATATTCGCCCTGATGCTCGTCGGCACGTGGAATGACGAAACCGTCGAGTCCCCGGCGCTTCAGCTCCTCGCGCAATGCTGCCAGCCGGCTGAGAGGCGCCGGTGATGCCGTCAAGCCGTCATCCGTCTGTGCCAGGATATCGCGCCAGGCTACAAGTGCCTTGGTCAGTACCGGATCTGCCGTCGGAGCGACCAACTCGACCCATTCTGGACCAGCAAGCCCCTCGGGTGCCGCCGCTACCCCACGCATCAGGGAGCGCAGGGCATCTGGATCCGGCGCTTGGCCGCGTTGGCGCAGCAACTGCAAGACGTCGTCTGGGGCAGAACTCATGCGCGGACCCTACGCGGGGGAAGGAAATGAGGCAAACACGCAATATTATGTCTCTCGCGACTGCGAGATGCGCAACTAGATCGTCACATGCATGAATTGCATATCAGTCGTTCCAAGGCTTCACTTATCCTTCTACTTCAAGGCTCTATATTTGCTTCTGTGCAGTGCAGCATTGGCTTTTGCGATGCACAATATGGAGAAGAACATGATGACCCAGCCGATCCAGAGATTTGAAAATCTGGCCAGCGAAACTGCGCCGGCGGGGGGAAACGATATCGTCGAGACGGTGTTCACCTTCGATGACCGCCGGCTGATCGAATTGCGCGCGCGCTATGCCCGCGCCGAGATGCTGAGCAATGCCATTGGGGAGATCATCCTGTGGTTCGGTCGGCAATACGGCCGGCTCGCCTCGGCGTTCAAGGCAGACCTGAAGCTGCGCGCCGCCGAGGGTCAGCTCTATCGCATGTCGGACCGCGAGCTTGCCGACATCGGCCTCGCCCGCTCGGACATCCAGTTTGCCGTGCGCGAGAACGCCCAAGGCGTTGCCCCCGCGCTCGACAGCGCCACCCATACCGTCCCCGCGGCCAACGAGAACCTGCGCCGCGTGGCGTAACGTCAGTAGCGTAAGCGTAGCGTAAGCGTACGGGCCGGCGAAAGCCGGCCCTTTTTTTGTCCGCTGGCTCTATCGATCGAGGCGCATGACCAGTGTGCGCCAGTCCGCGCCACCGGTTTCGCGGTCGACATGCCTTTCCGGCATGAATCCCTTGTCGCGATAGGCTGCGACGATCTCGTCCGCCTGCTCGACCAGCAGGCCGCTCAGCACCACCCGTCCGCCGGGCCGTAGTGCGATTGCGAAGGGCTCGGCCAGACCGAGCAGCGGACCGGCCAGGATGTTGGCGACGATGAGGTCGAAGGGCTGGCGGGCCTGCAGGGCCGGGTGGTCGAGACCGATCGCATGCACGAAGGCGCAGAGGTCGCTGACGCCGTTCAGCGTCGCATTCTCCTGCGCCACCTCCACGGCCTGATCGTCGTTGTCGCCGCCCAGTACGCGCCGGCGCCAGAGCTTGGCCATGGCAATCGTCAGGATGCCGCTGCCGCAGCCGACATCGACGGCGTTCAACGTCTCGTCCGGGGCGAGCGTCGCCAGCATTTCCAGACAGCCGCGCGTCGTCGCGTGGGTGCCTGTCCCGAAGGCCATGCCGGCATCGATGCGCAGGCCGATCGTCCCGGCCGGCTGGCTGTCCGCCGCATGCGAAGGATGGACCCAGAACGGCCCGACGGCGAAGGGCTGGAACGAACGCTGGTTGTCGGCCACCCAGTCCCTGTCGGGCAGTTCCTCCCAGTGCCAGCCGCTGCCGACCGCCGCCTCCACTGTCGTCCTGTCGCCTTCGCCGAATATCTCGATGCGCCACGGTCCGGCACGCGACAGCTCGCGGCTGGTGACCACGAAGCCGGCTTCGGAGAGATGCTCGAGCGTCTGTTCGCGATCCAGGCGGTCGGCGGCAGGCACGTCGAGCCAGGCTGTCCACACGCTCATGCCGCCTCGATGAAGCTGTCCAGCACCTTCTTCGGACCGGCCTTCTCGAACTCGATGTCGAGCTTGTTGCCGTCGACGGCGATGATGCGGCCGTAGCCGAACTTCTGGTGGAACACGCGCTGCCCGACGGTGAGGTCCGGCCTGTCGCCATCGACTGCCCGACGGTCGTCGAATGTCTCGTCGCGCCAGCGCATGCGGCTTCGGCCCGACCTCACGCCGGCGACGCCGAGGCTCTCATAGTCGAAGCCGCTCGCCTGCTCGCGCAGGCCGCGATGATGGCCGGCGGAATAGGTCGCGTAGAGCCCTGCGTCGCTGCTTTCGGCCAGATGGCCGGTCGGCAACTCGCGCAGGAAGCGCGAGGGGATCGCCGCCTGCCACTGGTTGAAGACCCGCCGGTTCGCGGCGAAGGAGACGTAGGCACGCTTGCGCGCGCGTGTCAGGCCGACATAGGCCAGCCGCCGCTCTTCCTCGAGGCCGGCGACTCCCTTGTCGTCGAGCGCGCGCTGATTGGGGAAAAGCCCTTCCTCCCAGCCCGGCAGGAAGACGGTGTCGAACTCCAGCCCCTTGGCAGCATGCAGGGTCATGACGCTGACCATGTCGCTGCCCGCGCGCTCGGCAGTGTCGGTGAGCAGTGCCACGTGCTCGAGAAAGGCGGGCAGCGTGTCGAACTCCTGCAGCGCATTGGTCAGTTCCTTGAGGTTCTCCAGCCGGCCTTCCGCCTCCGGCGACCGGTCGGCGCGCAGCATGTCGGTGTAGCCGGACTCCTCGAGAATGGTCTCCACGACCTCGACGTGGTTCAGGCCGTCGAGCATCGAGCGCCACCGGTCGAAACTGCGGATAAGGTCGCCCAGCGCCTTGCGCTGGCGTCCCTTCAACTCGTCGGTCTCGAGCGCCCGCCGCGTCGCTTCGAACAGCGAAACCTTCTGTGTGCGTTGGATCAGCCGGAGTGTCCGAAGAGCGGATTCACCGAGGCCGCGGCGCGGCGTGTTGTAGATGCGCTCGAAGGCGAGGTCGTCGTCAGCCTGCACCGTCACGCGGCAGTAGGCCATCGCGTCGCGGATCTCCTGGCGCTCGTAGAAGCGCGGCCCGCCGATGACACGATAGGGCAGGCCCATTGTGATGAAGCGCTCCTCGAACTCGCGCGTCTGAAAGCCTGCTCGTACCAGGATGGCGATCTGGCTGAGCGGATGCTTGTCGCGCTGCAGAGCCTCGATCTCCTCGCCGATCGAGCGCGCCTCCTCGTCGCCGTCCCAGACTCCACGGATCGAGATGCGCTCACCGTCTCGGACATCTGTCCACAGGGTCTTGCCGAGCCTGCCCTCGTTGTGGGCGATGAGATGCGAGGCGGCCGCCAGGATGTGCGGTGTCGAGCGGTAATTGCGCTCCAGCCGGACGATGGTGGCGCCCGGAAAATCCTTCTCGAAGCGCAGGATATTGCCGACCTCGGCACCGCGCCAGCCGTAGATCGACTGGTCGTCGTCGCCGACGCAGCAAACGTCCGGTGTGCCTTGGGCCAGCAGGCGCAGCCACAGATACTGCGCGACGTTGGTGTCCTGGTACTCGTCGACCAGGATGTGGCGGAACCGGCGATGGTACTGCGCCAGCACGTCCGGATGCTTCTGCCAGAGAGTGACGCAATGCATGACCAGGTCGCCGAAATCCACGGCGTTCACCTCGACCAGCCGCTGCTGGTACTGGCGGTAGATGTCGGCAGCCTTGCCGCCTGCGAAGTCGCCGGCATCCTCGGTCGACACCTTCTCCGGCGGCAGTGCGCGATCCTTCCAGCGCTGGATGACGCCGCTCAGGACGCGGGCCGGCCACTTCTTGTCGTCGATGCCTTCGGCCTGCAGCAGCTGCTTGATCAGGCGGGTCTGGTCGTCAGTGTCGAGGATGGTGAAGTTGCTCTTGAGGCCCACGAGTTCGGCATGACGACGCAGCACGCGCACGCCGATGGCATGGAACGTGCCCAGCCACATCCCGTCGGCAGCGCCGCCGATCAGGCTGGCGACACGGTCGAGCATCTCGCGGGCGGCCTTGTTGGTGAAGGTGACCGCAAGAATTTGGGATGTGCGCGCGCGTCCGGTGATCAGAAGATGGGCGATGCGGGTGGTCAGCACGCGCGTCTTGCCAGTGCCGGCCCCGGCCAGCACCAGCAGCGGGCCGCCCTCGTGGGTGACGGCGAGTCGTTGCTCGTCGTTCAGCCCATCGAGATGGGCAGTCGGCGCAAGCGCGCGCCGCTCCGGATGGAGGCGAGCCCCGTCTCCGGGAAGCGGAACGGGTTCTTCGGTGATTTCGAACGGATCGGCGGGAGGCGCCATGCAGGGTCATATAGCAATCGGAGCGCCGGACGCCTATCTTCGAGGTCCGGGGGAATATGCCGGGACAATGCGGAGGTGTGCCGATGGCCCGAGGGGTTAATGGTTCGGCAAACGGCGCGGGTCACGTCCCGAATGGCCGGGAGGCCGTCGAAGCGCGGCTGCCCGGCGTTTCCAACCTGCCGGCACCCGTTGCTGCGGCATTGTCGGCCGTGGTCGGCCTGCGCACGACGGTTCCCAGGGAGCGGCGCTCGGCCCAGACCCTGGGCGCGGAACGCGAAGGCCACGGTGTCCTGATCGGCGATGACGGCCTGATCGTCACCATCGGCTATCTCATCATGGAGGCCGACAGCGTCGCCATAACGGACATGGATGGCAACGAGTGCTCCGCCGATGTCGTGGGCTATGACTACGAGAGCGGCTTCGGGCTGGTGCGCGCCGAGTTCCCGATCCGCTCGCGCCCCCTGGGATTCGGTGATTCCGACAGCCTCGAGCTGCGCAGCGAGGCCTATGTCGCCGGATTGGGCGGCGAAAAGGCCACCCTGAAGGTAAAGGTCGCCGGCCGGCGTGAATTCGCAGGCTACTGGGAGTACCTGCTGGACAACGCCATCTTCACGGTGCCGGCCTATCCGCTGTGGGGTGGTTCGGCCCTGATCGGCCAGGACGGATCTCTGCTGGGGGTCGGCTCGCTCCTCGTCCAGGAGGCGCTCGGACCGGGAGCGCCAGCCTTTCCCGGCAACATGTACGTTCCGATCAACCGGCTGAAGCCGATCTTCCAGGAACTGGTCACGAACGGCCGCCTGGCGACACCGCCGCGGCCCTGGCTGGGAATCTATACCGTGGAGCATATGGGTCAGCTCGTGGTCGGCGGCGTGTCCGATGGCGGTCCCGCCGACCGCGCCGGCCTGCAGCGCGGCGACATCCTGCATGCGCTGAACGGCGAGGTGCTCGACGATGTCGCCGACTTCTATCGCAAGCTGTGGGCCAGCGGGCCGGCGGGGGCCGTCGTGACGTTGAGGCTGGAACGCGACAGCGATGCCTTCGATGTCACGGTGCGGACGGGCGACCGGACACTCTATCACCGGTACACCTCGGACTGATCGCCGGCTGCCTCCCTCAACTGTGCTCTTGCACGATGCGCCTGGGCCTGCATAGGTTGTCGAGACAAGGGCAGCAAAAGGGAGAGACGTCGATGGCCAAGGTCTTCGCCTCACAGGCCGATCTGGCAGACAAGAAAATCACCTTCAGCCGCCTGTCGGAGCACGCCTACGCCTTCACGGCCGAGGGCGACCCCAATACCGGCATCGTCGTCGGCGACGACGCGGTGCTGGTCGTCGATGCCCAGGCGACGCCGAAGATGGCGCAGAAGGTCACCGAGTACATCCGCACCGTGACCGACAAACCTATCAAGTATGTCGTTCTGTCGCATTATCATGCCGTGCGCGTGCTCGGCGCCTCGGGCTTCGATCCGCAGCACGTCATCTGCAGCGAGGCCACGCGTGAGATGATCGTCGAGCGCGGCGCGCAGGACTACAAGTCGGAGCTGCAGCGCTTTCCGCGCCTGTTCGATGCCGCGGAGACCATCCCGGGCCTCACCTGGCCGACCATCACCTTCAAGGAACGCATGTCGATCTGGCTGGGCAAGCTGCAGGTCGACATCATCCATGCCGGGCGGGGACATACCAAGGGCGATACGATCGTCTGGCTACCCGAGGAACGCACGCTGTTCAGCGGCGATCTGGTCGAGTACGGCGCGACGCCCTATGCGGGGGATGCCCATTTCAAGGACTGGCCCGAGACGCTGCAGAAGCTGCGCGACCTCAAGCCGGCCGCCCTTGTGCCGGGCCGCGGCGATGCGCTGATGGGCGAGGCGGCGGTCGAGGAGGGCATTGCCGGCACGCAGGCGTTCCTCGGCGAGCTGTACAAGGCGGTGTCGCTGAGCGCCGAGGCAGGCGACACGCTGAAGCAGGCCTACGACAAGGCGTTGGCCGCGCTGTCGCCGCGCTACGGCAACTGGGTGATCTTCGAGCATTGCATGCCCTTCGACGTGTCGCGCGCCTATGACGAGGCGAAGGGACTCGATCATCCGCGCATCTGGACGGCCGAACGTGACATCGAGATGTGGGCGGCGCTGGAGAAGGCGGACTGAGTCGGCATGTCCGCCAAGTTCGTCGTCGGGGTTGCCTTCGTCATCGAGAAGGACGGCTCGATCCTGATGCTGCGCCGCAGCCCGCTCAAGGATCATGCGCCGGGTGAGTGGGAGACCGGCTCAGGCCGTGTCGAGGCGGGTGAGACGCCCGAGCAGGCGGTCCACCGCGAGGTGCGTGAGGAGACTGGTCTCCAGGTCGAGATCGTGGGGCCGATCGATACCTTTCACTTCTATCGCGGGCCGAGCCGCGAGGAAGTCATCGGCATCACCTTCTGGTGCCGCTATGCCGGCGGCATGCTTTTGATCGGCGAGGAGCACGACCGCGCCGAATGGCTGGGCTTCGACACGGCTGTCGCCCTGCTGCCAGACAATGGCGCTGCGGCGGCTGTCGCCAAGATCGCGGGCAACGTCCAATGAGCTCGTATCGATACCTTCACTATCCCTATCGCCGCCCGCCCGAACTTGACGCGGCCGGCGGGCGGCGTCCCGTGGTCATTGTTGGAGCGGGGCTGGCCGGCCCGACTCTCGCTCTGGCACTGACCGCTCGTGGCGTTCCGTCGGTCGTGCTCGACGAGGACGATACGGTAAGCATCGGCAGTCGCTCGATCTGCCAGGCCCGCCACAGTCTCGAGACCTGGGATCGCTTCGGCATCGCGCAGCGCATGGTCGAGAAGGGCATCACGTGGGAGCAGGGCGAGGTCCTGCTCGGTGACCGACCCGTCTATCGGTTCAATCTCGCACCTGAGTCCGGCTACAAGTTCCCCGCCTTCGTCAACCTGCAACAGTATTATGTGGAGGAGTATCTCTACGAGCGCTGCCTGGCAGACGAGTGGATCGACCTGCGCGTCCGCAACAAGGTGGTCGCGGTGGCACCCTGCGACGAGCATGTGAAGATCGAGGTCGAGACGCCGGACGGTCGCTACGCGCTCGAAGCGGAGTGGCTGGTCGCCTGCGATGGCGTACGCAGCCCCATTCGTCACATGCTCGGCCTGCCGTTCGAAGGCGAGGTCTTCCACGACCAGTTCCTGATCGCCGATATCCGTCTGCTCGATGAGCTGCCGAAGGAGCGACGGTTCTGGTTCTATCCGCCGTTTCATCCTACCAACTCCGTCCTGCTCCATCGCCAGGCGGACAACGTGCTGCGAGTCGACTTTCAGCTCGGTCGCGACGCCGATCCGGAGGAGGAGAGGAAAGTCGAGAACATCGATCGCCGCCTGCGGCTGATGTTCGGGCCTGAGGCGCGCTGGGAGCACGAGTGGAGCAGTGTCTATACCTTCACCTGCCGGATGATGGAGCGCTTCGTGGCAGGCCGTGTGGTCTTCGCCGGCGATGCGGCGCATGTCGTCTCGCCGTTCGGCGCGCGGGGCGGCAATGCCGCCGTGGCCGACGTCGACAACCTTGCCTGGAAGCTTGCCATGGTCGTTTCCGGCGACGCGCCGGCGGTGCTGCTCGACAGCTACTGCAGCGAGCGCCGCGCCGCGGCGCGCGAGAACATCCTGAACTCCACGCGCAGCACCGACTTCATCACGCCGAAGTTTGCCGCCTCCCGCGCCTTCCGCGACGCCGCCTTGTCGCTGGCACGCGACTTTCCTTTCGCCCGCTCGCTGATCAACAGCGGCCGCCTCTCGGTGCCGACCGTTCAACCGGGCTCGCCGCTCGATACGCCCGATCGCGACGCCGACTGGGTGGGTGGGCCGGGGCCTGGCCGTGTCATGCTCGATGCTCCGGTTGGTCCCAAGGCCGATGAGGGAGGATGGCTTATCGACCGGCTGAGCCGCGATTTCACCCTGCTGACCTTTGGCCTCGAGCGGTCCAATGTCGGTCCGCTGCCTGACCGGGTGAGCCACGTCGGCCTGCCGGGACACGAAGTTGCACGTCAACGCTACGACGCGCGGCCCGGCACGACCTACCTGATCAGGCCGGACCGCTATGTCGCGGCACGATGGCGGGCGTTCGATCCTTCGCTGGTGGCGGCTGCCGTCGACCGGGCGATGGGAAGGGGGGCGGCATGAGCGATATGGCCAGGGGCGCGCTGCGCCGTACGCTCAACCTCGCGCGGCCCGACGACGTCTACAACGCCATCGTCGATGCCCACAGGGGGCTGAGCGACGAGGAATGCCGTGCGTTCGATGCGCGCCTGATCCTGCTGCTGGTCAACCATGTCGGCGACGAGGCAGTGATTCGTGAGGCTCTGCGGGAAGCGGGGCAGGCGGCGCAGCCGGCAGCAGGACTGCCGTGAAGGACATGCTCACCGGGCGCCTTGCGCTGGTGACGGGAGCCGGGCGCGGCAACGGGGCGGCCATCGCGCGCGGTCTCGCACAGGCGGGCGCGCGGGTTGTCGTCACCGATATCGACCGCGACCAGGCGCACGACGTCGCCGAATCGATCGTTGCTGCGGGCGGCGACGCGCGCGGTTATGCACTCGACGTGGCCGATCCCGAGAGCTGTACCAAGCTGGCTGCGGATATCGCTCTTCTTGTCGGGCCGGTCCGCATCCTGGTCAACAATGCCGGTGTCTTCCTGCGCGGCTCGTTGCTTGGTGACGAGGCGCGTGGCCGCTGGCAGGAGACGATGGCGGTGAACGTCGAAGGCGCCTTCAACGTCACTCTTGCCTTTGCCGACCAGTTGCGGCGCACCAGGGGAGCCGTGGTGAACGTGGCGTCGGTGAATTCGTTCGTAGCGCCACCGGGCAGCGGCGCATACAGCGTCTCCAAGGGAGCCGTGGCCCAGTTCACGCGCGTGCTGGCATCGGAGCTTGCCGCTGACGGCGTGCGCGTCAATGCCATTGCGCCCGGCATCATCGCGACACCCATGACGCAGGTGACACGGTCAGATCCCGCGAAGCTCAAACGTGTCCTCGACCATGTTCCGATGCGGCGTGTCGGCGAGCCCGAGGAGCTGGTCGGCCCCGTGGTCTTCCTGTGTTCGGATTGGGCGAGCTACGTGACCGGTGCCATTCTTGCCGTCGATGGGGGCTTTCTTGCCGTCTGACAGTTCCACAGGGGAAGACGCTTCCGTGCTCGTACGAGTCGCGGCCGTCGATGATGTCGATCTGTTGCATCGCTTCTCGGTCGATCTCGCGACCTATGAGGACGATCCCGATGCCGTGACCTCGACGCCAGAGTCGCTGGCGCGAGACGGTTTCGGCGAGGACCCGAAGTTCGCCGCCTTGATCGCCGAACGTGCGGGAAAGCCGGTCGGCTTCGTGCTCTACACCTTCAACTATTCTGTCTGGACGGCGGCACGCGGTATCTTCATCGAGGACATCTGGGTCGTCCCCGAGGAGCGGCGCGGCGGTGTGGCGCGCGCCCTGATGCAGGCGCTGGCGCAGGAATGCGCCGCCAGGGGCTACCGGCGCATCGACCTGAATGTGCTGGACTGGAACCGGGCACGCGGGTTCTACGAGCGCCTGGGCTTCAGGTGGATCAAGACCTGGCTGCCCTACCGGTTGAGCGGCGAGGCACTTGAACGGCTCGCCTCGCCGGGCTGAGGACTCAGGCGCGTGCGCCGCGCGACGCCTCGAACAGGAACCATACGCGGCGCTCGGTCTCGTCGATCCAGTTTTCGAGCAGGCTCGCCGTTGCGACATCGCCGTGCCCATCGCACAGATTGTGTACCTGCCGCATGTAGGCCACGAGCTCGCGGTTGTCGTCGCGCAACTCGGCCAGCATCGTGGTCGGCGATACGAATTCGGCATCATTGTCCTGCAGCCGCTGCAGGCGGCTGATCTGGCCGACCGATCGCAGGGTCGTGCCGCCGATCTTGCGCACGCGCTCGGCGATGGGGTCGGTCATCGCGAAGATCTGGTCACCGTGCTCGTCGAGCAGCAGGTGATAGTCGCGGAAATGCGGCCCCGACATGTGCCAGTGGTAGTTCTTGGTCTTGACGTAAAGCGTGAAGACATCGGCCAGCAGGGTGGTCAGGGAGGCCGACAGGTCCGCAACGGCGTTGACGCCGAGATCGGTCGGGGTGACGAGTGGCGCGGTGCGGCGCGACGTGTGCGTGACATCGGTCATGGCGGTTCCTTCTTCCGGGGATCGGATGGCCAGAAAATGATGACGACGCGGGACCGGGTCTTTCGCAAAAGCATCCAGGGCGACCATACGGAGGTGTAGTCGCGGCACACGAACGCGCGATGGATGCAGGAGCCTTGAGGGCGCAGCTTGCCGGTGACGCAGGTGCTGCATCGCGGCCGCCTGCCCAGCAGCCAAAAGGCGAGGCGCCATGACCAGATACATCCTGGCCATCACTCTGGCCATCATCCTGAGTTGTGCAGCGGCGACGGCGCAGGTGGCTGTTCAGCCCGGAGGGAGTGTCGCGTCGCCACTCGGCATCACGTCACCCCTGGGCCTTGGTCCTGGCATGCCGGTCGCTCCAACGAACATTCCGATGGGAGCAACCGAGCTGGCGACCCCGGGAATCAGTCAGCCGCCCGACGGGACTTCGACCGGGATCGGGGCGATCGCATCACCCTGTGTGCTCGGCACCAGCTCGGCGGGTATCGATGCAACGGGCAACGCCATGTTCGACGGCGGTGGCCTCCCGGCCGCTGCGGGAGGCGGTTGCTCGACTGCGGCCGGCAGCGCCATGATGAATCCCTCGGCCTCTGCATCGATGCCAGCGTCCATGGGGCCAGCGTCCATGGGGCCAGCGTCCACGGGATTGTCGTCGACCGTCGGTCGCGTCGGCATCCCGCTCGGCTCGGTCGAGCTCGGTGGCGGGGGGCTCAGCCCGCCACCTGACCCGACCGTTGCGATCTCGCCGTCGGTCGCGCCCGCCGCCCCGCCGGCGTTCGCGTCACCCGAGGCTGCAGTACCGACGGCAACGACGGTGCCATCAGTCGTCTGCCCGACGATGTCTGCGCCCACGTCGGGGGGCGCGATGACGCCCGGCAGCTGCTGAGGAGAGGAGTGATGCCGCGCACCCTCGTGGCGACTGTCATTGCCGTGATCGCCGTCGCCGTGGCGGTCTCAGGCGGCGGCCTTGCGATCGCGCATCGCTGGGACTCCGAGCGCAAGGCCACCATCGCGACGGATTCCCCTGTCCCGGTGGTCGCCGGAGAGGTGGCGCGTCACGATGTGCCGATATATCTGCGCGGCGTCGGCACAGTGATCGCCTACAACACGGTGGTGGTGCGCAGCCAGATCCAGGGCGAGCTGACACGCATCGCCTTCACGGAAGGACAACCGGTCCGAGCCGGCGGCCTGCTGGCCGAGATCGATCCGCGCCCGTACCAGGCGCAGCTCGACCAGGTGACGGCGACCCGCGATCGCGACCGCGCGCAGTTGGTGAATGCCGAGGCCAACCTCGCGCGCTACACCGAGCTCGGCGCCAAGGGCTGGGCGAGCCAGCAGCTCGTCGATACCCAGCGGGCGCAGGTTCAGCAGCTCAGGAGCGCGATCAAGGCCGACGAGGCACTGATCGAGGCGGCAACCGTGCAGCTTGGCTACACACGGCTGACGTCGCCGATCGACGGCATCACCGGCGTGCGCCAGATCGATATTGGCAACATCATCCATCCGACCGATCCCAGTGGCCTGGTTGTCGTGACCCAGGTTCAGCCGATCTCGGTCATCTTCACGCTCCCCGAGACGGACCTGCCGCGGATCCAGCAGCAGATGGCGCGCGGTCCCCTTGCCGCGCTGGCCTACAGCCAGGATGACAAGATCGAGCTCGATCGCGGCCGGCTCGCGCTGCTCGACAACGAGATCCTGCAGACGACCGGCTCTGTACGGCTCAAGGCCGAGTTTCCCAACGCCACGCATAGGCTGTGGCCGGGCGAACTGATCAATATCTGGTTGCGGCTCGAGGTCAGGCATGACGGCCTGACGATTGCACCGTCGGCGGTGCAGCAGGGGCCGGATGGAGCCTATGTCTATGTCATCGGAACCGACAGTACCGTCTCGCTGCGGCCCGTGACGGTCGGGCAGGTGAGCGGCGGCCAGGCGCTGATCACGCGGGGGCTCGCCGCCGGGGAGCAGGTCGTGGTCGATGGCCAGTACCGTTTGAAGGCCGGCAGCCGGGTCGTGCCGTTGCATGGCAAGGCGGCGGAGGAGGCCGCGTCCGAGGACATGCAGCGCACGCCGATCCCATGAACCTCTCGGCCCTCTTCATCGGCCGGCCGATCGCGACCGTGATGCTGATGGTCGGCTTGCTGTTGGCCGGGCTGGTCGCCTATCCGCTCCTGCCGGTGGCGGCGCTGCCGACCGTTAACTATCCGACACTGCAGGTGACCGCCCAGCTTCCCGGCGCCGATCCGCAGACCATGGCCTCGTCGGTGGCGACGCCGCTCGAGCTGCAGTTCGGGCAGATTCCCGGCCTGACGCAGATGACGTCGGCCAGTGCGCTCGGCATCACGCAGATCACGCTGCAGTTCGACCTGGGACGCTCGCTCGACGGTGCCGCAACCGACGCGCTCTCAGCCATCAATGCCGCATCGGCGCAGCTTCCCGTCGGGCTGCCGTATCCGCCGACCATCCGCAAGGTGAACCCGGCCGACACGCCGATCCTGGTACTGGCGCTGACATCAGAAAGCCTGCCGCTGACAGTCGTCGATGCCTATGCCGAGAATATCCTGTTGCAGAAGATCTCACAGATCTCTGGCGTCGGCAGCGTCGGGATCGGCGGCCAGCAGAAGCCGGCCATACGCATCCAGCTCGATCCGCAGGCGCTCGCGTCGCGTGGCATCAGCCTGGAGGATGTGCGCAACGTCATCACCCAGGCCAATGTCGACATGCCGCGCGGAACGCTCAACGGCCCGCGACAGACCTATACGATCGATACCAACGACCAGCTCCTCGATCCCGAGGCGTACAATTCGCTGATCCTGGCCTACCGCAACGGGTCGCCCGTCCGCGTGCGCGACGTCGGACAGGCGGTCGACGGGCCGGAGAACACGCTGGTCGCCGGCTGGTTCAACCACAAGCGCGCCATCATCCTCGCCATCCAGCGCCAACCGGGTGCGAACGTCATCGAGACCGTGGCGCGGGTGAAGGCGATGCTGCCGGTGCTGCAGGCATCGATTCCGGCGGCCATCAAGGTGAGTGTCATCTCTGATCGTACCGAAACGATCCGCGCCTCGGTGGCTGATGTGCAGTTCACGCTCGTTCTCACCGTGGCGCTAGTCGTCATGGTGATCTTTCTCTTCCTTCGCAACGTCTGGGCCACGGTGATTCCCGCCGTCACGGTGCCGCTGTCCCTGATCGGCACCTTCGCCGTGCTCTATGTCCTCGGCTACAGTCTCGACAACCTGTCGCTGATGGCGCTGTCGATCGCGGTCGGCTTCGTCGTCGATGATGCCGTCGTCGTCATCGAGAATACGGTTCGCCATCTTGAGCAGGGTGCCTCGCCTGTCGAGGCGGCGCTGAAGGGCGCCAGCGAGATCGGCTTCACCATCGTTTCGATCACGCTGTCGCTGATCGCCGTGTTCATTCCGCTATTCCTGATGGGCGGCTATGTCGGATTGCTGTTCCGCGAGTTCGCGGTGGCGGTCAGCGTCTCGCTGGTCCTGTCTCTGGCAATCTCGCTGACGCTGACGCCGATGATGTGTGGCCGTTTGCTGAAGCCGCCATCCGGCACGCATGGCCGCCTCTATCGGCTCTCCGAGAAGGCCTTCGACGGCCTTCTGGGCGCCTACGAGGCTGGTCTCAAGGTCGCTCTCCGGCACCGCTTCATCACGCTGATGGTGATGCTCGGCACGGTGGCTCTGACGGGCTGGCTCTATGTCGTCATGCCCAAGGGCTTCTTCCCACAGCAGGACACCGGTCTCATCATCGGCCTGTCCGAGGCCGGACAGGACATCTCCTATTCGGCGATGGTGGAGCGGCAGCAGGCCTTGATCGATGCCGTCCTGAAGGATCCGGCGGTCGCGTCGATCGGCTCGGCGATCGGCGCCGGCGGCGGTACCACAACGGTCAATACCGGCCGGATGTTCATTGCGCTGAAGCCGCATGACCAGCGCGACGTGTCGGCGGACCAGGTGATTCGCCGCCTGCAAACCCGCCTCGCAAAGGTGGAAGGCATCCGTCTCTACATGCAGGCCGCCCAGGACATCACCGTCGGCGCCCGGCTGGCCAAGACACAATATCAGTTCACGCTGTCCGATGCCGACCCCGGCGAACTCAACCGCTGGGCCAGGATCTATCTCGATCGGCTGGAGGCCGTGCCCGGAATCACGGACCTGACCACCGACCAGGAGAACGCCGGACCGCTGCTCGACATCGTCGTCAACCGCGAGGTCGCATCCAGCTACGGCATCCTGCCGGCCACTGTCGACAACACGCTGGACGACGCTTTCGGGCAGCGAATCGTCTCGACCATGTTCACCATGCTGAACCAGTACCATGTCGTCCTCGAGGTGCTGCCGCGTTTCCGGACTGATCCTGAGGCCCTTGCCGACATCTACGTCCGCTCGGCCAGCGGCCAGCAGGTGCCGCTCAAGACACTTACGCGAAGCGGCGTGAAGATCTCGCCGCTGGTGGTGAACCATCAGGGACAGTTCCCGTCGGTGACGATCTCCTTCAACCTCACGCCCGGCACCTCGATCGGCGAGGCGGTCGCCGCCATACAGCGAGCGGGACAGGAACTCGGCAAGCCGCTATCGCTGGCGACCAGCTTCCAGGGCAATGCCCAGGCTTTCCAGGCGTCATTGGCCAGCACGCCGCTGTTGATCCTGGCCGCTCTGGTCGTGATCTACCTGATCCTCGGTGTGCTCTACGAGAGTGCCATCCATCCCATCACGATCCTGTCGACGCTGCCATCAGCGGGCGTCGGCGCGCTGTTGCTGCTGATGGCGTTCGGCTTCGACCTCAGCGTCATCGCTCTCGTGGGCATCATCCTGCTGATCGGGATCGTGAAGAAGAACGGCATCCTGCTGATCGACTTCGCCCTGCAGGCGGAACGTCAGCAGGGGCTTGCGCCTGAAGAGGCCATCTACCAGGCCTGCATCCAGCGCTTCCGGCCGATCCTCATGACGACCATGGCGGCCATGTTGGGCGCCGTGCCGCTGATGCTCGGCACGGGCGCCGGTTCGGAGATCCGCCAGCCGCTGGGCTACGCCATCGTCGGAGGGCTCGCCGTCAGCCAGATCATGACGCTGTACACGACGCCGGTCGTGTTCCTCTATCTCGACCGGTTGACGCGCCGACGGAAGACGGCGGCTACTTCTTCCCCAGCCCCATCACGCGGCCTGCCTTGAGCGGGCGCGGCAGATTCTTGTGGCTTGCCCACAGCGCCTCCAGGCGTTCGGTGACGGGAGTCGGCCAGGGCGCTGAGCGGCGCGTTGCATAGTCGATGTTCACGACGATCACCTCATTGGTGGCTGCGAGGTAACCCTGCTCGGCATGGAACATCTCGTGGAAGAGAT
>QFCS01001228.1_pt1 | contig 18890 bp, 22 predicted proteins | sample 3576561 | NCBI WGS metagenome assembly QFCS01 | reverse complement strand
GGTCAAGTCCGCTGGGGTGGTGTACGAGATTGATCCCTCGGTCGGGCGTGTCGGTCAGGCCGTGATGGCCTGGAGTTCGGGTTCGGTCACCTCCTCGATGTCGGCGAGGGTGTCGACGGCTTGCGCTCGGGCGAGGACGTCGAGTCCGAGGTAGCGACGGCCTTCGGCCCATTCGTCGTGCTGCTCGGCCAGGACGGCACCGACGAGCCGGATGATGCTCGGTCGGTCGGGGAAGATGCCGACCACGTCGGTGCGGCGGCGGATCTCGCGGTTGAGCCGCTCGTTGGGGTTGTTGGACCAGATCTGGCGCCAGATCTCCTTGGGGAACGCGGTGAACGCGAGGATGTCGGCGCGGGCTTCCTCGAGGTGCTCGGCCACCGTCGGGAGTTTCTCGGTCAGGGCTTCGACGACCCGGTCGAACTGGGCGTGCACGGCCTCGGCGTCGGGCTGGTCGTAGATCGAGTGCAGCAACGCCTTGACCCAGCCCCACGAGCTCTTCGGGGTCGCACTCATGAGGTTCGCGGCGTAGTGGGTGCGGCAGCGCTGCCAGGCGGCACCCGGCAAGGTCGCGCCGATCGCTGACACCAGGCCGGCGTGGGCATCAGAGGTGACGAGTTTGACCCCCGCCAGCCCGCGGGCGGTGAGGTCGCGGAAGAACGCCAGCCAGCCGGCACCGTCCTCACTCGAGGTGACCTGCACGCCCAGGATCTCGCGGTGCCCATCAGCATTGACGCCGGTCGCGACCAGGACGTGCACCGGCACCACCCGGCCGCCTTCACGGACCTTGAGCACCAACGCGTCGGCAGCGACGAACGTGAACGGCCCGGCGTCCTCGAGCCGCCGGGTGCGGAACTGCTCGACGTGCTCGTCGAGCTCCTTGGCCATGGTCGAGACCTGGGACTTGGACAGGCCGGTGATGCCGAGGGTCTGCACCAGCTTGTCCATCCGCCGGGTCGAGACGCCGAGCAGGTAGCACGTCGCGACCACGCTGGTTAGTGCCCGCTCGGCCCGCTTGCGGCGCTCCAGCAGCCACTCGGGGTAGAGCGACCCGGTGCGCAGCTTGGGCACTGCGACGTCGAGGGTCCCGACCCGGGTGTCGAGATCACGGTGCCGATAGCCGTTGCGGGAGTTGACCCGCTCCGGTGTCCGCTCGCCGTAGCCGGCGCCGCACACCGCGTCGGCCTGGGCGGAGAGCAGCGCATTGACGAACGTGGTGAGCAGGTCCCGCATCAGGTCGGGGCTCGCCTGGGACAGCTGCTCGTTCAAGAACTGGGCAGGGTCGATACTGGGCACAGCGGTCATCAGGGTGTCCTTCTTCGAGTCGGTTGTGAGAGATCACTCGAAGGATCCACCTGGTGGCCGCGCCTACGTTGGAGGCACGCGCTCACTCAGGTCCGTCGTACACCACTCTGCTGGACTCCACTGCCCTGGCAGGTGGCGGTGAGCCATCTACCAGGGCGTTGTTGCCTCTACCTCGGTGGTCTACCGCCCGGGTAGAGGCAAGGACACGTAGTTACAAGGGCCCTCAGCCCACCCGCCGCTCGCCGGCGAAGGCGGGAGCGAGGGAGGAGGCGAGGGAGGGAGAGGGGGCGGCAGAAGGGGCGGCAGAGGGGGCGGGAGAAGGGGCGGCGGCGCCCTCGGCCCCTCGCAGCCGTACGGCGAGCAGCGCGGCCTGCGTGCGGTGCTGGAGTCCGAGGCGGGCGAGGAGCCCGGTGACGTGGTTCTTGACGGTCTTCTCGGCGAGGAAGAGCTGCTCGGCGATCTGCCGGTTCGTCATCCCCTCGGCGATGAGGAAGAAGATCTTGCGCTGCTGGGGGGTGAGCTCGCAGATGACGTCGAGCGACTTGCGCTGCATCTCCATCTGCTCGACGACCCGGCTGGCGACGGCGGGGTCGATGAGGGAGTGGCCGCCGGCGACGAGCTTGACCCCGTTGACCAGCGAGTTGCCCTCGATCTTCTTGAGCACGTAGCCGGAGGCTCCGGCGAGGATGGCGGCGGAGATGGCGTCGGGGTCGTCGTAGGTGGTGAGGATGAGGCCCTTGATGTCGGGGTCGACGGAGCGCATCTCGCGGCAGACGTCGACGCCGGTGCCGTCGGCGAGGTTGGCGTCGAGGATCGCGATGTCGGGTCGCAGCTCGAGGATCTCGCGGAGCGCGACGTTCGCGCTGCCGGACTGGCCGACGACCTCGAGCTCGGGGTCGGCGGACAGCAGGCTGGCGACGCCTCGACGGACGACCTCGTGGTCGTCGACGATGTACACGCGGATGGGGTTAAGAGCTGCCACCCTCCGATTGTGGGGCCTGGACACGCCGGCCGGGCCCTTCCTCCCGCAGGTCCGCACGGAGGAACCGGTGGAGTGGTCCGGAAGGACTAGACAACCGGGACCGATCGGTGGTTCACCGGGCGCGCAGTGCCTCGAGGGCGGCCGAGACGTCGCGTTCGCTGCGGCGCAGCTCGGCGAGGAGGTCGACGATGTCGCGGGTGCTGAGCCGGTCGTCGTCGACGCTCGGGGAGAGCCATTCGGCGGCCTCGTCGGCGGTGATCCGCGTCCCCAGCACGATCCGGTACGACGTGTCGTGGAGCTCGAAGCAGATGTCGGCGACGACCCCGGTGTGGTGCTCCCCGGTGGCGGCGTCGCGGACGACGACGTGCTCGCCGGGCTCGAGGCCGCGGGTCAGGCTCTGCTCGGTGTGGTGGACGGAGAGGGACCGGCTGCGTCGGGTGAAGGGGCTCAGGGCCACCACGATCTGCTCCACCACGTGCTCCTCGGCTCGTCCCGCGGGCCCGCTGTCGGACCCTTCACTGTGTCAACACGCGGGGGGCGGCTGTCGTTACGCGAGGGGCGGTCCTCTCCTGACTAGCCCGTCCGGACTAGTCCGATGGTCCGGACGGGTAGTCACCGGTATGTGGAGCGGGTACGTTGGGTAGCGACGCATTCAGACGCACGACGTGGCCAAGCCCACCGCCACACCGCTTCCGATCTTCGGGAGTACTCCGTGTCATCCGTCATCGCACCTACCGCAGCACCCGCAGCAACCCCCATCTCCACCGCGCCCAGCGCCCGCCAGGCCGCGGTGAAGCAGTCCAGAGCGACCCGCTCGGCCGAACGCAAGGCGCGGACCGCGTCGCTGCTCGCGCAGGCGCGCGCGACCGAGGGCGCCGAGCGCGACGCGCTGCTCGACGAGGTCATCGTCCTCAACATCCCTGTCGCCAAGTCGTTGGCGAGCCGCTACCGCAATCGCGGTCAGAGCCTGGAGGAGCTGGAGCAGGTGGCCTGCCTGGCCCTGACCCGCGCCGTCCAGGGCTTCGACCCGGAGCGCGGGGACGATCTGCTCGTCTTCGCGGTTCCCAGCATCCTCGGGGAGCTGAAGCGACACTTCCGTTCCGCCGCGTGGGTGGTCCGCCCGCCGCGTCGCATTCAGGAGATGCGGCCGGAGCTGGTGGCCGCCGAGGAGGATCTCGCCCAGCAGCTGGGCCGGCCTCCGACGCCTCGCGAGCTGTCCGACGCGCTCGGCTATCCGGTGGAGGAGGTCTTGGAGGGCCTGTCCTGCGGGGACCTGGCCCACGCCAGCTCGCTGGACGAGCCGGTCTCCCCGACGGGCGGCACGCTGGGCGATCTGCTGCCCAGCGTGGACGCCGGGTTCGAGCAGAGTGAGGCGGTCGCCCTGCTGGGCCCGGCCTGCCGACGGCTGAAGAACCGTGATCGGTGGATCCTGCGGATGCGGTTCTACGACCAGTTGACCCAGCAGGAGATCGCCGAGCAGCTGGGTGTCACGCAGGTGCAGGTGTCGCGGCTGCTGCAGCGCATCTTCAACGACCTGCGTCGTTCGGTGGGGGCCGACCACCGGCCTCACGCCGCCTGACCATCCACCCCTCCATCCACCCACCCACGCTCCACCCACGTCCCCACCCCGGAAGGTGCACCGGGGTGCCGTGACCGGGCGGGCCGTCGCATCCGGCGGCGGCCCGCCGGAGGTCACGACGATGGTCCACCGATATCGGTCCCTCGACACGCTCAGAGGACCAAGTCGGTGGACCATTGTCGTGTGCGGCCCGGGAAGCCCGGGAAGCCGGGGAAGCCCCCGGGAAGCCCGGGAAGCCCGGGAAGCCCGGGAGGCTCAGTCCTTCTCGGAGCGCTTCTTGCGCCGCCGTACCCGGTGGCTGTCGTCGCACCACGGCATCCGGTCGGACCGGCCGCAGCGGCACACGGCGACGACGGAGCGCTCGACGGGGGCCGCGGTGCCGTCGGCGGCGACGATCTCGTCGGCGCCGCGCACCAGCAGCGGCCCGCCGGGGCACTCCATGACGGTGACGCGTCGCTTCGCGCTCTCGCTCATCCGGCGGCCTTCCGGTGGCGCTGCTCGTCGGCGGCCCGCTCGGCCTTCCACCGGTCCTGCAGCACGTCGCCGGCGAGGCCGTCGACGGTGAGGCAGGCCATGGCGCCGAAGAGGACGTCGTCGGCGAGTGCGGGGTCCTCGCGGACCAGGGGCGCGCAGATCTGGCGGATGGCGAGCTGTTCGTGGACGGCGTCGGCCTCGACGTGCTCGTCGTAGTAGTCGGCGACCTCCTCGGGCAGCCCGAGCCGGCGCGCCCCGCGCAGCACCTGGCCGCAGGGCAGGGAGCTGGTCGCCTCGAATGCCGCGAGGTGGCCCATGGCGGCGCCCCGCAGGCGCCGGTTGAGGGCGAAGAGCGACATCACGTTCACCGAGGCCAAGGTGGCTCCCGTCGCGTCGGCGACGTACGGCGCCACGTCGGTCGGCATCTCGAGCGCGGCGAGGGCGCGGGCGTACAGCTCCTGGTGGAGCCGGTCGGGCCGGCCGCCGCCGTACTCGTCGTACTGGAGCTCGGCGAGGGCGACCTTCGCCTCGCCGGTGATGCGGGGCAGGACGAAGCTCTGGGGGTCGGACTCGCGCAGGTGGTAGACGGCGCGCTCGGCGAGGTAGGCGGTGAACTCCTCGCGGGTCGCCTTCTTCTCGAGGAACGTGGCGAGGCCGGACTCGGAGGTGGCGGTCATGCGCACGAGGGCCTTGGTGACGCGCTCGGCGGGGTCGTCGCCGAGGTGGCCGAGCTCGTCGGCGGGCATCCGGGTGGCGACGAGGGCGCGGACGGCGTTCTCGAAGGTGTGCTCGAGGGCGGCGCGGCTGACCAGCAGGAGGGGGTCCCACTCGGTGGCGGGGTCGACGTCGTCGAAGCCGCGGTAGTGGAGCTCGTAGAGCATCCACAACGCGAGCTGGAAGTCGCGGTCGGTGAGCGGATAAGTGATGTCGTCGCCCACCTCGGGGGTGGGCACGGGGTGCGGGCCGTCGGCACGCGGGATCAGTGCGCGGACCACGCCCTCGCTGAGGGGACCGCAGGGCTCGGGCAGGCTCATCGGGCTCGTCGGGCTCATCGGCTCCGTGCCTCCCAGACGTCGCCCAGAATGACGCGGAGCGCGACGTGGCGCAGCCGCCACAGGTGACCCCCCGTTGTGCGGCGCGGGACCGATTCGGAATAGTTCGCGTCGCAGACGACCTGATGGTTCATGTGTCCTCCTTCGGTGGTGGGCGGGTACCCCCGCCGTCGGTCGACATACGCCGCACGGCGCATGCGCGAGGCGCCTGCACGAGGACCGTTGGACAGGGAGGTGGGGATGGGACGTCAGGGTCCGGGTGAGGAGCCCGAGCAGGTGGCGCCGTTGGCGGGTGTCGAGGGGGCGCGCCAGACGGGACGCTTCGTCTACCACGTCGCCGGCGCTCGCTGGGAGTGGGACGAGGACGTCTTCGCGATTCACGGCTACAAGCCGGGCGAGGTCGAGCCGACCTCCGAGCTGGTCATGAAGCACAAGCACGAGCTGGACCGCTCGCTCGTCGAGGACACCTTGAACAACGCCGTGGCCGACGGCCTGCCGTTCAACGTGTACTACCGGATCATCGTCCACGGCGAGGTCCGCAATGTCGTCCTCGTCGGCGAGGGCGAGTACGACGAGGGCAGGGCCCCCGTGGGCCGCGCCGACCGCCTGCTCGGCTACTACCTGGACCTCACCCCCGAGCTCGAGGCGGAGACCAGCGCCGCCGCGGACGCGGCCGTGGCCGCGTCGGCGAAGGCGCGGGACACCATCGAGCAGGCCAAGGGCATCTTGATGCTGGCCTACGGTCTCGACGCCGACGCGGCGTTCGCCATGTTGAAGTGGTGGTCGCGCAACAGGAATGTGAAGGTGCGGGAGGTCGCCGAGCGGCTGATCCAGGTGGCTCGGGAGGGACATGTGAGTCACCCGGGGCTACGCCGGTTGTTGGACGCGTTGCTCGACGACCTCACCGCGAGTCGGTCCGACTGAGCAGCGGGGTACCCGGGTCTCCGGAGCCCAACCGGGTAACGCTGCGGCCATGACCGAGAACACCCCAGACGCCATGCCCGCGGGCGACGGCTTCCCCGCCCAGCAGCAGACCCCACCGGGGCTGACGGAGGAGATGTCGCCGGTCCCCGACCACGGCGAGGACAGCTACGTCGGTCACGGCCGCCTCGAGGGCCAGGTGGCGCTGGTCACGGGCGGCGACTCGGGCATCGGGCGCGCGGTGGCGCTGGCCTATGCCCGTGAGGGCGCGCACGTGGCCTTCACGTATCTGCCGGAGGAGGAGCCGGACGCCCGAGCCACGGTCGCCCTCGTCGAGGACGCGGGGCGGCGCGCGCTGCCGATGGCGCTGGACCTGCGCGAGAGCGCCGCCTGCGACGAGGCGGTGGCGCGCACCGTCGCCGAGCTGGGAGCGCTGGACATCCTCGTCAACAACGCCGGCTTCCAGATGGCGCGCGACCATGCCGTCGACGACCTCGCCGACGAGCGGATCGACCGCACCTTCAAGACCAACCTGTACGCCGTACTGTGGCTGGTCCGCGCGGCCGCGCCGCACCTGCGCGAGCGGCCCGGCTGCATCGTCAACAACGCCTCCATCCAGGCCTTCGAGCCGTCGGAGACCCTGCTCGACTACGCGGCGACGAAGGCGGCGGTGAACAACCTGACGGTGAACCTGGCGGCGTCGCTCGGCGGCGACGGGATCCGGGTGAACGCGGTGGCGCCGGGCCCGATCTGGACGCCGTTGCAGCCGGCGACCCAGGAGCCGGAGAAGATCGAGGTGTTCGGCACGGACACTCCGCTGGGACGGGCCGGGCAGCCGGCGGAGGTGGCGCCGGCGTTCGTCTTCCTCGCCTCTCCCGCCGACGCGTCGTACGTGTCGGGGACGGTGCTGGGGGTGACGGGCGGCAAGCCCGTCTTCTAGCGCGATCCGGGCGGTGCCGGCCGGTTCGCCGGAGGGGAGCGGCCGGAGGGGAGCGGCCGGAGGGGAGCGGCCGGAGGGGAGCGGCCGGATGGGAGCGGGGAGGCCGGGTACCGGTTCGACATGGACGATGCAACCCGAGGAGACCGTCCCGCGAGCGACGAGACCGACGAGACCGACGACACCCCGCAGGACGGACAGGTGTCGGAGGTCGGTCGGCTCGAGGATCCCGACCAGCCGGTCTTCCCCTCCGACGCCGTCGCCGGCTACCCGCTGGACGCCGACGAGGGCGGCGAGGGCGTGCAGGAGGGCGCCGCCGGACCGGACGCGCGCACCGGGAACGAGCGGCCGCGCGGAGACCGGCGCGAGGAACGGCGCGAGGAACGAAAGGGGGAGAGCCGATGAGCATCCCGGACCCCGAGCGCCCCACCGGCCCCGACGAACCGGTCGACCCGGACCAGAAGCCCGTCCCCGAGCGGGACCGCGGCACCCCGGAGGACTACCGGGTCCCCGACCCGGACCCCGAGGCGGTGGTGGACGAGCCGGACGGCGTACCGGCCACCGGCGCCGCCGGCGCGGACGACCCCGACGAGCAGTACCCGCGGATGCAGGACGTGGAGGAGGACCGGGCGTGACCAGCGCGGCGCTGCGGCGCCGTCCCCGCCCCCCGGAGCAGCTGACCCGGAACCTGAACGAGCTGCTCCAGGAGCTGCGTGTCATGCAGACCGGCGTGCAGATCCTCACCGGGTTCTTGCTGACGGTGCCGTTCTCGCCGCGCTTCGAGGAGCTCTCCGACTTCCAGGAGCGGCTCTACCTCGCGATCCTCGCGACCGCCGTGCTGACGACCCTCGTGATCGTGGCGCCGGTCTGCTACCACCGGCTGCTGTTCCGCCAGGGCGAGCGGGCCTGGATCGTCACGGCCGCGCACGTGTGCGCACTCGGCGGCCTGACGGGCCTGGCGGTCGTCTCGACCGCCGTCGTGGTGCTGGTGTTCGACATCGTCGCCGGTCCGGTCACGGCAGCCGTGGCGGCGGGCGGTGTCGCCGTCTCGTGCCTCGCCCTGTGGGCCGCGGTCCCCTTCGCCGCGAGGAAGAAGCCACGGTGACGACGGCGCGGCGCGTCGCCGGTGCGCTCCTCGCCCTGGCCCTCCTCGGCGCCACCGCCGCGTGCGCGCTGGTGAGCCGGCCCGATGCGACCGGCTGGGACCGCGAGGCCGAGCGGGCGCTGACCGACCTGCGCAGCGAGGTCGCGACGGCCCGCCTGGCGCTGGAGACCGCGGCGGAGCAACGCGCGTGGCCGTCGTACGTCGTGGTGCTGCTCGCCGACGCCGAGGAGGCCGCGGGCACGGCCGAGGAGGACCTGTCGGCCCTCCAGGTCCCGCCGGCGCGCGAGGACGCGGCGCTGGAGGTCGAGGAGTTGATGGCGGAGGCGGTCGCCGCCGTCCAGGACGCCCGCGCGCTGGCCGTCGCGGGCCGGTACGACGACCCGCCGCTCCTCGAGGACCTGGACGCGCTCGCGACCCGGCTCGCGACGGCCGCGGCGGCCGCGTCGGCACGGGGGGCGGGCGGGTGAAGCGCTACCTCGCCGTCCTGCTGGGCGTCCTGACCGCGATCGGCGGCTTCGTCGACATCGGCGACCTGGTCACCAACGCCCAGGTAGGTGCGCGCTTCGGCTGGGGGCTGGCGTGGGTGGTCGTGGTGGGGGTGATCGGCATCTGCGTCTTCGCGGAGATGTCGGGCCGGGTGGCGGCGGTGAGCGGGCGCGCCACCTTCGACCTGGTCCGTGAGCGGCTGGGGCCCCGGATGGGCCTGCTCAACCTGGTCGGGTCGATGCTCGTCACCCTGCTGACGTTCATCGCCGAGATCGGTGGCGTGGCGCTGGCCCTGCAGCTGGTGAGCTCGGTGAGCCACGTGCTGGTCGTGCCGTTCGTCGCGGCCGCGGTGTGGATCGTCCTGTGGCGCGCGAGGTTCTCCGCGATCGAGAACGTGCTGGGCCTTCTGGGTCTCGCCCTGATCGGCTTCGCGGTCGCGCTGTGGCAGCTGGGTCCGGACTGGGGCGACCTCCTCACGTCCCTGTCGCCGGCGGAGAAGCCGGCGAGCGAGAGCTGGCTGGTCTACGCCTACTTCGCGGTCGCGCTGTTCGGCGCCGCGATGACGCCGTACGAGGTGTTCTTCTTCTCCAGCGGCGGCGTCGAGGAGCGTTGGACCCGCAAGGACGTCGGCGTCATGCGTGCCAACGTCTTCATCGGATTCCCCCTCGGCGGCCTGCTGTCGCTGGCCATCGCGGGGTGCGCGGCCGTCGTGTTCATGCCGCAGGGGATCGCGGTGGAGACCCTGGGGCAGGTGGGTCTCCCGATCGCGGTGGCGCTCGGGAAGGTGGGGCTGGCGATCGTCGTCCTCGGCTTCTTCGCCGCGACCTTCGGCGCCGCCTGCGAGACCGGCCTGTCGACCGGTTACAGCCTGGCGCAGTACTTCGGCTTCCAGTGGGGCAAGTACGTCCGCCCGCGGGAGGCGACCGGCTTCCACGTGATCCTCCTCGTCGCGACCGTGCTGGCCGCGGGCGTGCTGCTGACCGGTGTCGACCCGATCCTCGTCACCGAGTTCTCCGTGGTGTTCTCGGCGATCGCGCTCCCGCTCACCTACTTCCCGATCCTCGTCGTCGCCAACGACCCCGACTACCTGGGCGAGCACACCAACGGACGCCTGGCCAACGTCCTCGGCACGGTCTATCTCCTGCTCATCGGCCTCGTCTCCCTCGCCGCGATCCCGCTGATGGTGCTGACCTCGATGGGGAAGGGGTGAGGGAGATGCCGCACGACACCGGCGACACCGGCGAGGCCGGCGAGGTCGGGTACGACGTCCTGCTGCACGTCATGGACCGGCAGATCGTCGACGCCGACGGCCGGATGGTCGCCAAGGTGGACGACGTCGAGCTGACCGTCGCCGCCGACGGGAAGCTGCGGCCCAGCGCCCTCCTCGTGGGGATGACGGTGCTGCTGCCCCGCTTCGGGCGCCGCCTCGGCACGATGCTGCACCGCACGCAGCTGCTCCTGCATGAGACCGCCGCCGACCGCGACCTCCCCCTGGTCGTGGAGCTCGACCTCGTCGAGGAGGTGGGCAGCGGCATCCGGCTGCGCCGGCCCCGGCACGCGCTGCTGGAACGGATGGACCGCGCCCGTGCCGAGGACCCGCGCCGGCGCCGCGTCGGCGCCCTGGTGGGGATGCCGGTGCGCTGCGCCGCGCTGCCCCGTGACTCTCGCGTGCTGGACGTACGGGTCGCCGGCCGGCTGGACGGGCCGGGACGGCACGAGGTGAGCGCCCTGATCGTCGGCCCCGGACGCCCCGGCGCCCTGCTCGGGTACGACCGTCGTACCGAGCCGGGGCCGTGGCTGGTCGCGCGGGTCGTCGCCCGGCTGCACCGCCATGCCCGCGTCGTCGACCTGGGCCGGGAGGTGGCGGTGGACTGGGAGGCCGGGGAGGTGCGGATCGGTGCTGGGGCGTCTCTGCGGCCGCTCGTCGGGTAGTGCACGAGGAGTCACGTACCGACCGGCGAGGAGGAGACATGCCGGAGAAGAAGCCCGGACCCAGCATCAAGAACCCCGATGCCTACGAGGCATTGCGCGACGACGGCGCCAGCAAGGAGAAGGCCGCGCGGATCTCGAACGCGATGGCCGCCGAGGGCTCGTCCACGATCGGCCGCCGCGGCGGCAAGGCGGAGCCCTACGAGGAGTGGACCGTCGAGGAGCTGCGCAAGCGCGCCGCCGAGATCGGCATCGAGGGCCGTTCCTACATGAAGAAGGACAAGCTCATCCGCTCCCTGCGCAACCACTGACACCCGCGCCGAGTGGGGGATTCCCGACTGCCGAGTGGGGGATTCCCGACTGCCAAGTGGGGGATTCCCGACTGCCAAGTGGGGGATTCCCGACTGCCGAGATCCAACAGTCGCATCTCGGCAGTCGGATATCCCCCCTTGGGCGGTCGGATATCCCCCACTCGGCGGTCGGGAATCCCCCACTCGCGGGCTAGACCCAGCGGGAGAACCAGACCCGGTCGAGCCATTCGGAGTTCGTCAGCATCTGGTTGGTCCAGATCGGCCAGAACCACGCGAAGTTCACCAGCGTGAGGATGATGAAGGCCCCGCTCACCACCACCCCCACCGTACGACGCGGCGAGGGCAGCCGGGAGGGCCCGATCAGCGTCCCCATGGTGAGCGTGAGCGCGATGATCGTGAACGGCAGGATCGCGATCGCGTAGAACAGGAAGATCGGCCGGTCGTCGTACATCATCCACGGCAGCCAGGTGGACAGGGTGCCGACGACGGCGAGGCCGTAGCGCCAGTCACGGGCGCCGATCCACATCACGACGGCGAACATCAGGGCGAGGGCGCCGCCCCACCACAGCACGGGGGTGGGGACGAGCAGGACCTGCTTGATGCAGTCGCTGTCGGGGGCGGCGTCGCAGCCGGGGGCGTCGGGGGAGATGTCGTTGGTGACGGCGACGCCGACGGGCCGGTTGACGAGCAGCCAGCTGGAGGGCTGGGACTCGTAGAAGTGCTCGGAGCAGTTCAGGAAGTTGGTGTGGAAGGTGTAGACGTCCTGGTGGTAGTACCAGAGCGAGCGCAGCGACTGCCAGGCCTCGCCGAGCCCCTTCGCGTCCTTCTCGTCGGCGGTGGGCCAGCGCCGGGTGTCGTCGAGGTCGGTGGCGACGTAGGAGTCGTCGTCCTCGGCGCAGTGCCCCTGGCCGGTGTACTGGCGGTACTGGGTGGCGCTGAGGTGCTCCTCGTACTGGTCGGCGTGGGCCAGCCAGCCGCCCCAGGTGGCGATGTAGACCAGCGCGGCGACGATCACGAGGTGCACGAAGGCCGGCAGCCCGTCGGCGATCGCCCCCTTGGGCACCGCCCACCGGAGGCGGAGGGAGCGGCGGGCGCCGGCGCTCCACAGCCAGCAGAGCAGCCCGAGCGCGGCGAGCGGGTAGAGCGCGGTCCACTTGGTGCCGACGGCCAGGCCGAAGCTGATGCCGCCGAGCAGCAGCCAGGGCCGGAACAGGATGCGCGGCCCCCACCCGCTCAGGACGTCGCCGCTCGCCGCGGCCGCCCGCGCGAGCCGGGCGCGGTGCCAGTCGCGGTCGGCGACGAGGCAGTGGACGCCGCACAGGATGAAGAGGGCGAGGAAGATGTCGAGGAGCGCGAGGCGGGACAGCACGAAGTGCAGCCCGTCGAGCATGAGCAGCAGGCCGGCGACACAGCCGAGCATGGTGGAGCCGGTGAGGCGGCGGACCAGCCGGCACATGACCAGCACCATGAGGGCGCCGGCGACGACGGAGGCGATCCGCCAGCCGAAGGGGTCCATCCCGAAGGCCTTCTCGCCGAGCGCGATGAGCCATTTGCCGACGTCGGGGTGGACGGCGAGCGAGGGCTCGCCGGTCCACACGCCCTGGGTGTGGCCGGCGAGGATGTCGGCGTTGATGTCCGTCTCGGTGTTGCCGTCGACGTCGCTGAGGTAGGTCTGGATGTAGCCGTTGTTCAGCAGCGACCAGGCGTCCTTGGCGTAGTAGGTCTCGTCGAAGGCGAACCGGTTCGGGTTGCCGAGACCGACCAGGCGCAGTCCGAGGGCGAGCAGGGTGACGCCCAGCGGCGCGAGCCAGCCGACGAGGCGCTCGCGGCGCCCGAGCCCGCGCAACGGGCCCAGGGCCCGGTCGACGGCCCGCGGGACGCGGAGTCCGGTGGCGGTCGTGGAGAGGCCGGTACGGCGCCCGGGCCGGCGGGTCTCCTCCTCGACTGCGGTCACGGTGCGGAAGCCTACGTGGCGGCCTGCCATGATCGGACCCGTGACCGGAGTCCTCGTGTTGGCAGGCACCCCGATCGGCCAGGTGGGCGATGCCCCTCCCCGTCTGGCCGAGGAGCTGGCGGCCGCGGACGTGGTGGCCGCGGAGGACACGCGCCGCCTGCGCCGCCTGGTCACCGACCTGGGCATCGAGCTGCGCGGGCGGGTGGTGTCGTACTTCGAGGGCAACGAGGCCGCCCGGACCCCGACGCTGGTCGAGGCCCTCGAGAACGGCGAGCGGGTGGTCCTGGTGACCGACGCCGGGATGCCGAGTGTGTCGGACCCGGGCTACCGGCTGGTGGCCGCGGCGGTCGAGGCGGGGGTGCGGGTGACGGCGGTGCCGGGCCCGTCGGCGGTGTTGACGGCCCTGGCGGTGTCCGGGCTGCCCGTGGACCGGTTCTGCTTCGAGGGCTTCCTGCCCCGCAAGGCGGGGGAGCGGGCGCGCCGGCTGGCGGATCTGGCCGACGAGCCGCGCACGCTGGTCTTCTTCGAGGCCCCGCACCGCACGGCGGCGGCCTTGGAGGCGCTGCGGGACGCGTTCGGGGCCGAGCGCGCCGCGGCGGTGTGCCGGGAGCTGACGAAGACCCACGAGGAGGTGCGCCGGGGCCCGCTCGCCGAGCTGGTCGACTGGGCCGCCGAAGGGGTCCGGGGCGAGGTCACGATCGTCGTGACGGGCGCGGATCCGCGCGCGTCGGTGGCGGGGGACCCGGACAGCCTGCGGGCCGCGGTGGCGGCCAAGGAGGACGAGGGAATGCGTCGCAAGGACGCGATCGCCGCCGTGGCACTCGCCGCGGGGCTGCCGAAGCGCGAGGTCTACCAGGTGGTGCACATCGATGAGTGAGTGGCGGAGCGGGCGGACCGGCGGCACGGACCGGGTCGCGACGGTGACCCGGCAGGGCCTGGTGTTCGACGTGATCGACGAGGGCCCGCTCGAGGGCGAGCCGGTGCTGCTGCTGCACGGCTTCCCGGAGCGGGCGACCTGCTGGCGGCTGGTGGCGCCGCTGCTGCACGAGGCCGGGTACCGGACGCTGGCGATGGACCAGCGCGGCTATGCGCCGGGCGCGCGTCCGCCGCGGCGGCGCGACTACCGGGTGGCGCTGCTCGCCGAGGACGCGGCCGCGGTGATCGACGCGGTCGCCGGGCCGGGCGGCTCCGTGCACGTGGTCGGCCACGACTGGGGGGCGATCGTCGCGTGGACGCTGGCCCAGCACCACGCCGACCGGGTGCGCACCCTGACGGCGGTGTCGGTGCCGCACCCGGGGGCGTTCGTGTCGTCGCTGACGCGCTCGACCCAGCTGCTGAAGTCCTGGTACATGCTGGCCTTCCAGCTGCCGCGCCTGCCGGAGGCCTTCCTGGGCCGGGCCCGCTCGGCCTCGGACCGCCAGCTGCGCGCCGCCGGGATGACCCGCGCCGACATCGAGCGGGTCCACGAGGAGATCGTGGACGCCGGCGCGCTGCCCTACGCACTGGGCTGGTACCGCGCCCTGCCGTTGAACGACCCGCGCGCGATGCGCACGAAGGTCGCCGTCCCGACGACGCTGGTGTGGAGCGACGACGACATCGCGCTGGGCCGCTGGGGCGCGGAGGCCACGGCGCGGTGGGTCGAGGCGCCGTACCGGTTCGTGGAGCTGGCCGGCGTCTCGCACTGGATTCCCACGCAGGCCCCGGAGGCGCTGGCCGAGGCGGTCCTGGACCGGATCGGCGGCGAGGGCCTCGACGGGCCGGAGCCGGCGTGAGCGAGGCCCAGGAGCGGCCGCCCGTCCCGGAGCCGCTGCCGCATCCGGTGGTCGACAACCACTGCCATCTCGACATCGGTCGCGGCGAGGAGCCGTGGGACGCGGGCGAGGCGATCACCGCCGCGGCCGCGGTCGGTGTGACGCGGATCGTCCAGATCGGCTGCGACCTGCCGGGCGCCCGGTGGGCGGTCGCGGCGGCGGCCCAGCACCCGGCGCTGGTGGCGGGGGTGGCGCTGCACCCGAACGAGGCGCCCCGGATCCTCGCGGAGGGCGGCCGCAGGGCGCTCGAGGCGGCGTGGGAGGAGATCGAGCGGCTGGCCGGTGCCCATGCCCGGGTCCGCGCGGTCGGCGAGACCGGGCTGGACGCCTTCCGTACCGGCGAGGAGGGCCGTGCCGTGCAGGTGGAGTCCTTCCGTCGCCACATCGACCTGGCCAAGCGGCTCGACAAGACGCTGGTCATCCACGACCGCGACACCCACGACGAGGTGCTGGAGGTGCTCGACGCCGAGGGCGCGCCCGAGCGCTGGGTGATGCACTGCTTCTCCGGGGACGCCGCCTTCGCGCGCGCCTGCCTGGACCGGGGCGCCTTCTTGTCGTTCGCGGGCACGGTGACGTTCAAGAACGCCGGGCCGCTGCGCGACGCGCTGCGGGTCGCGCCGCGCGACCGGGTGCTGGTGGAGACCGACGCGCCGTACCTGACGCCGGTGCCGTTCCGGGGGCGCACCAATGCGTCGTACCTGGTGCCGTTGACGGTGCGGGCGATGGCGGCCGAGCGCGGCGACGACCTCGCGGAGCTGTGCGCGACGATCGATGCGAACACCGACGCCGCGTTCGGCGGCGGCTGGTAGGACCTTCCGCCATGCGTGACTGATGTGACGGATGAGGCGGTACGACGTGATGCCGGTCACGCCGGGCAGGCGCGAGAGGGCTCGCCGAGTTGCAATCGGGTGGCGAGTCGGGGTCTCGTGGACGACTGACGGCCGGGATCGGGAGCAGTCTCCGGCCAGCTCACGAGGGGGCGCTTCCGCCGTACGAGGCGCAGCGTGTCCCGAGCTGGCCGCCCGAGGCCCGGGCAGTACGACGTTCGGAGAATCGTGCGACTTGCGCACCTCGGTCCTGCCTCGTCCCTGAAGGGACTCCTCGCGAAGCTGGCGCACAGCCGGGTCGCCCTCACCGTCACCATCGCCGGTGTGCTGGTCGCGGTCTCCGCGGTCACGTGGGGCTACTCCTCGATGACCCACGAGGTCACGCTGTCACTCGACGGCGAGGAGCGCACGGTCTCCACGATGGCCGACACCGTGGAGGACGTGCTCGCGGACGAGGGCGTCGAGCTCACCGAGCGCGACGTGGTACAGCCCGACCTGGACGAGGAGATCGGTAAGGGCGACAAGATCGCCGTGCGCTTCGCGCGCCAGATCGAGCTGACCGTCGACGGCGAGACCAGCACGCACTGGGTGACCGCCACCGACGTCGACGGCGCCCTGGCCCAGATCGGCACCGTGTACGCCGCCAGCCGGCTCTCGACGAGCCGCAGCAGCGACATCGGCCGCGGCGGCACCGAGATCGAGGTCGTCACCCCGAAGAAGCTGACCTTCGCGCTGGCAGGGAAGAAGCCGGTGACCCGCGAGGTGCCCGCGCTGACCGTCGAGGAGGCGCTGGCCGAGGTCGGCGTCGAGCTCGACGAGCACGACCAGGTGAAGCCCGCCCGCGACGCCGCGGTGTCCGACGGCGACCGGATCGTGTTCACCGACATCGAGATCCGCCGGCGCGACGTCGCCGGCGAGGTCGTGCCGGCGCCGGTGCGCGAGGTCGACGACGACGCGATGCTCGAGGGCGAGCGTGCCGTGGAGACCGAGGGCGTCGACGGCGCGCGCGACGTGCGCTACAAGGTCACCGTGCGCAACGGCGACGTCGTGCGCCGCGTCGTGGTCCGCGCGAACGTCACCCGCGAGCCGACGGCCGAGGTGGTCCGCGTCGGCACGAAGGCCGCGCCGGTCGTCTCCTCCTCCGGCAACGGCGTGTGGGACCGGCTCGCGCAGTGCGAGTCCGGCGGCAACTGGGCGATCAACACCGGCAACGGCTACTACGGCGGCCTGCAGTTCAGCCTGGGCACCTGGCGTGCCTACGGCGGACCGGGCTATCCGCACCAGGCCTCGCGCGAGACCCAGATCGCGATCGCGACCAAGGTCCGCGACGCGGCCGGCGGGTACGGCGCCTGGCCGGGCTGCGCGGCCAAGCTCGGCCTGCCCCGCTGACCACGGGCAGGGGAGGCCGCCCACCCCACGGTCACTACGCTGGTCCCCATGCCTGACACCTCCGCTCCGCGGCTGCTCGGCCCGGCGGAGGTCCGCGACCTGGCCGTGCGGCTCGACCTGCGCCCGACCAAGCAGCGCGGGCAGAACTTCGTCATCGACGCGAACACGGTGCGGCGGATCGTGCGCGAGGCCGGGGTGGGTGAGGACGAGGTCGTCCTGGAGGTCGGTCCGGGGCTCGGCTCGCTGACGCTGGCGTTGCTGGAGACGGGCGCCACGGTGACCGCGATCGAGGTGGATCCGCTGCTGGCCGGTGAGCTGCCCGCGACGATCGCGGCGTTCGCGCCGGCGCAGGCGGAGCGCTTCCGGGTGGTGCTGGCTGACGCGCTGAGCGTCACCGAGGTCCCGGGGCCGCCGCCGACGGCGCTGGTCGCGAACCTCCCCTACAACGTCTCGGTCCCGGTGCTGCTGCACCTGATGGCGCTGCTGCCCTCGTTGGAGCACGGGCTGGTGATGGTGCAGGCCGAGGTCGCCGACCGGCTGGCCGCGCCGCCGGGCAGCAAGACCTACGGCGTCCCGTCGGCGAAGGCCGCCTGGTACGCCGACGTACGGCGGGCCGGTGCGATCGGGCGCAACGTCTTCTGGCCGGCGCCGAACGTCGACTCGGGCCTCGTGGCCTGGCGCCATCACGCCCCGCCGACGGACCGGGTCTCCCGCGAGCGGGTGTTCGCGGTGATCGACGCTGCCTTCGCGCACCGGCGCAAGGCCCTGCGGGGGGCGCTGCGCACCCTCGCCGGCAGTGCGGAGGCGGCGGAGGCCGCGCTCCGCGAGGCGGGCATCGACCCGTTGACGCGCGGCGAGGCTCTCGGGATCGACGAGTTCGTGGCGATCGCGGTCGCCCTGGACTCCGCCGGGGAGGGCGAGGGATGAGCCAGCCGAAGGCGGCGCCGCGGGTGACCGTGCGCGCCCCCGCGAAGATCAACCTGCACCTGGGGGTGGGTGCGCCGGGCGCCGACGGGATGCATCCGCTGGCGACGGTCTACCAGGCCGTCGGCCTGTACGACGACGTCACGGTCACCGACGCCGCGAGCTGGTCGGTGGGTCTGACGGCGCCGGCGGACGGCGTACCGCTGGACGACGCGAACATCGCGATCCGGGCGGGCCGTGCCCTGGTGGCGCACCACGGCATCGACCGCGCGGCACGGATCACCATCGCCAAGGGCATCCCGGTGATGGGCGGCATGGCGGGCGGTTCGGCGGACGCCGCCGCCGCGCTCCTGGCGCTGGACCGGCTGTGGGATCTGCAGACGCCGGACGACGAGCTGCTGCGGATCGCGGGCACCTTGGGCAGCGACGTCCCGTTCGCCCTGGTGGGCGGCACCGCCCTCGGGACGGGTGACGGCCAGCTGGTGAGTGCGGTGGAGGACCGGACGTCGGTGTGGTGGGTCGTGGTGCTCTCCGACGAGGGGCTCTCGACGCCGGCGGTCTACCGCCACTTCGACGAGCTCTCGCCGGACGCCCCGGAGCGGCCTGCGGCGCCGGAGGAGCTGCTCGACGCGCTCGCGTCGGGCTATGTGGACGAGGTCGGCGACCTGCTGGCCAACGACCTGTGGGCGGCGGCGCGCGATCTGCGTCCGGACCTGGTGGAGGTGGAGACGGTGCTGCGCGGACTGGGCGGCGAGGGGGTGCTGCTGTCGGGCTCGGGGCCGACGCTGCTGCTGCTCCACGACGACGTCAACGCCGCCCGGGCCTCGGCGGCCGCGTTGGCCGAGCGGGGGCTGCGCTGCACCCTCGCCCCGGGGCCGGTGGCCGGAGCGCACGTGGTGACCTATGC
>QFCS01001227.1_pt1 | contig 18950 bp, 28 predicted proteins | sample 3576561 | NCBI WGS metagenome assembly QFCS01 | reverse complement strand
TTCCAGGACTGGGAGGCGCGGCGGGGGTGGCGGTGGGTCGTGGCGAGGCGCACGACCCGTCGTCGGCCACCGACCTTCACGGCGACGTCCTGCCAGGCGACTCCGCGGGCGAGGATGCCGTTGCCGGCGGCGGTGAGCTGCTGGTAGCCGTGCCCGAGTCGGCCTGGGTCGTCGACGGCCTTGCCGATGAGGTCGAGCTGCTCGGTGTCGATGACCAGCGCGACGCCGCGCGTGGCGTCGCTGGTCATCCGCTGGACGACGGCGTACCGCGCGCCGAACGCTTCGTTGACGAGCGCGGCGTAGTCGTTGCGCTTCGCCTCCTGCAGCCCGATCCAGGCAGGGCGGCGGGCCGCGAGCACCGCGGGCACGTCGCTCGCGCGGTTGGTGAAGTCGTCGTTGAGGGAGACGCCCTCGATGACGCCCGCGCGAGTGAGCGCCCGCTTCCACGGGGTCACGACAGGATGACCTTGCGGGCGCCCGGGTTGGCCTCGAGGATGCGGCGGCCGCGGGGCGAGTCGAGGAGTGCGCGGGCCTTGCGCTCGCACGCGCCCAGCCCGCGGTCGATCTCGAAGTGCATCTCGTCCTTGCGGCCGCGGTACTGCCCACCCCATCGGATGCACCCGGCGAAGAAGCCGTTCACGCGGGAGAGGATCAGCCGCTCCTCTTCGGGCGAGAAGGTGTCCTCCTTGCCGAGCACGTGCTGGGTGGCGTTGAGGTCCATCGCGGTGCCGGAGGCGTGGTTGGAGAGGGCGACGTAGCCGCGGACAGGGCGGTAGGCGTAGCCCCACTCGTCCCAGGTGCCGCCGTCGATGTCCTCGACCTTCTTGTCGAACCACATGGCGAGGTGGACCAGCAGGAAGCCGGTGGAGCCGTCGCGCAGGCTGAGGTATCGGTCGGTGCCGGGGATCTTCCACACCCGCAGACGGGGAAGCGGGCCGGTGACTCGACCGCTCAGCGCGGGGTAGCCGTTCTGGGACATGTTCACGGGAGCTCTCCTGTCGTCGGGTCCGGCTCGGCCGGCTCGGTGCTCTTCGCGACGGCCTCGATCGCGCGGAAGGCCGAGATCGACTCGGCCTTCGTGGCAACGCGTTCGATCGCGCCCTCCTCGAGCTGGCGCACCCGATCGGCGAGCAGGAGCAGCTCGGCGCGGATCTCGGCGATCTCGACGTCCTGGCTCTGCTGGCTGTCCAGCAGCTGCGCGATGTGTGCGACGGCTCGTTCGACGGTCTCCATCCGCACGCCGATCCCCGGCAGCGCCGGCGCGAGCACGCGATCGGTGATCGAGTCGACGATCGCGTCGCGCCCCACAAGCGCGTCTAGTGCTCCGGCGACCCGGGCCCGGGCGTTGCGCCACCGCGGTCGGATCACCCGCAGGTAGCCGAAGACGACGCCGATCAGGGTGCAGAGAGCGAGGACCCCGCCGGCGATCTCGAACGACCTGTCGAGCACGTCAGGCCGCCTCGTAGGCGCCTTCGACGAAGATGGTGTCTCCCGCCGCCCATCCGAAGAAGCCCCAGGTGACGAGGGCGCCAGACTGGTCCATCAGCGCGATGGTGTCGGACCCGGCGCGGATCGCGGTGCGGCCGGTGTAGGAGTTCGCCGAGATGTCGCAGACGACCGCCAGCCCGACGGGGAAACGTGGCAGCGCGCCGCGGGCCATCGGCACCGGAAGGCCGAGCGTGATGTTGCCGGACCCGGGGGCGACCGTGCCGCCGAAGGTGACGGCGATGTTGAAGCGGATCGCCTTCCCCGTCGCCTGGTACCAGCCGAGGACCGACCCTGCGCTCGAGGATCCGTTGAGGGCGGGCGTGTAGGGAGTCCAGGGGTCGCCGAGCGCCTTGAGGTTGTCCCTGACCTGCTCGTTCATGTCGACGGCCGTGAGGATGGTGTTCGGCATCCAGGTCTTCGGAGTGTTCCGGGGCACGGGGGTCTCCTTCTAGATGGCCAGGACGCCGCGGTCGAGGCGTCCGTAGGTCGAGTGGTCGAGGATGAGGTAGTCGGCGACGGGCCAGCCGGGCGAGAGGTTCAGCGCGATGTCCCAGGACGCCTCTCCGAAGGTCTCTGTGTATCCCTCGACGAAGAAGGTGTCGGCGGTCGGCGGGGCCTGTGCCGGGCCGTTGAGGAACTGCACCTTGGATCCGATGTCGAGCGCCAGGATCTGGGCGAGCACGGCGGGCGTGGCGATCCAGTCCAGGACGTTGATCGTCGCTGAGGGGGCTCGGGGCCGGGGGTTGCTGTTGGCGTACACGCGGGCGGCGGCCAGGGTGAAGGGCTCTCGCGGGTCCTGTGCTGCCGTCCTGACGTCGGCTGACGCGTCGCCGTACTCCTGGCGCGACTCCTCGTCGGTGACTCGCACCTCGACGGTCTCGTCGAGGTTGCTGCCGGTGGAGATGTTGACCAGGCCTTGCCGGTCGATGCGCGGCGCGAAGTCGGAGCCGATGGTCTGCTTCGACAGGTCCAGGGTGAGCGCGATCGGCGCGAGGGTGCGGGCGCGTCGGCCGCGGAGGGCGAGTCGTCCGGCGCGGTCGTCGTAGAGGACGCCGGCCTCGGTGGTCTCTACTTCTCGCAGGAGCTCGACGATCTGCGCGCCGTCGGCGCGCAGGGAGGTCATGGTGATCGAGCTGGCGTCGAAGTCGCACTCGGCGGCCGGGATGTGGGCCCAGTTGGCGAGCCGGGCGGCGCGCTCGTTGGTGGTGTCGCCGGCGAACGCGGTCAGCCCCGCGTCGGAGATGAGATCGAGGGTCGACGGCGACAGCGCGGTGTCCCAGATTCCGATCCGGCCGAGCACGATGTCGCGGCTGTAGGTCAGGAAGACCTCGGGGTGGGTGGCACGGAGGCGGTTGAGCCCGAGCACCTCGGCGGGGGCGCTGGCGGTTCCGGCGAGGACGCCGTCGAGGTAGGCCGCGAGGGTGATCGTGGCGCCGTTGCACGTGAGGGTGGCGGCGATGTGCCGGGTGGTCGAGGTGTCGCTGAGCGTGGCCGGCCAGGCGACTGTCCGGGTGGTCCCGCTCGGGAGCCGCAGCACGACGTTCTCGAGGCTGATGAACACGCCCGTGCTGGCGCCGGGGTTGGTGAGGGTCGCGAAGGGCAGGTCCTCGAATGCGCTGCCGCCGCCGGGGTTGCGCACCTTCGAGTAGAAGGCGAACGTCGCCTCGCCGGGCGCCCCAGGTCCCATCGAGAGCGCGGTCCGGAGGTCTGCCCCGATGGTCCCCATCTGCTGCGACGCGTTCCGGTCGAGGAAGACCGCCGGGCGGCCGTCGACGCCGAGCACCAGTCCGGCCGCGATGTCGGTGTCGCGGGTCCCGACGCCGAAGGTCACGGGCGGGCTGAGGATGGTGATGGGGTCGGCCGAGCGGGTGAACTCGGCGCCTTCGGAGCTCTCGCTCGGCTCGGTCAGGGGCCAGTAGTACTTCACGCCGCTGCGGACGATGGTCTCGTCAGTGGTGGAGACCTGCGGGGTGTCCACGCCGAGGCGGGCGAGCCGGGATGCGCCGATCACCGGGGCGTGCGCGGAGGTATCTCCCCCGCCGGGCCACTCGACGGGCCACTGGTTGACATACCCGGTGGCCCGGACGTGGTCGACGCCGTTGATGCGTGCAACCACTCGAATCGGTCGACCGATCTTCACGTTCGGGTAGTAGGGCGACGCGGGATTGCCCCAGGTGAAGCGACCGTCGGTGTTGTCGAAGGTCAGGCGCAGCTGGTTCGCGTCGGTCTCCGCAATCTCGTCCGCGCGGCCGTACTCGATTCCGATGTCGCTCTGCAGCTCGACGTAGCGGCTGACGTCGGTCCAGACCCGGTCGACGGCCGGCGTGCGGTAGCCGGCGTTCCAGGCGATCTCGGTGCGGAGGTCGACGCCGGGGATGCTCATGCGGATGCCACCTTGATCTGCAGCGGGCGGTTCGACGACCGCTGGAATCGGATGAGGGCCTGCTCGATCGCGCGCCCCAGCTCGCTCTCGCTCCCGACGAAGCCGTTGACGACGACCGTGACGCCGCCTCCCCCGCCGGCCGACTCGGCGCCGCGGCGTGCGGACGCGTACATCGCCTCGGTGCGGTGGTTGGGGTAGACCCGGGCGCCGCGGGGCATGCCGACGAGCTCGCGGCCGTGCTCGCCGACCTCGGCGAGGCCGCCGCCGAACGAGGAGACGCCCTTCGCGAACGAGGGGATGACGGTGAACGACTTGCCGCCCAGCACCTTCGGGAGCGACACCGTGAGGGGCAGGTTCAGCATGCTGTTGATGCCGGACCGGATCTTCCCGACCAGGTCGGCGACGAAGCCGCCGGCGTTGCTGGCAGCGCTCTTCACGCCCTCCCAGATCTTCCCGACGAGGGTCTTCCCCGCCTCGAGGAAGCGACCGCCGGCCTCGCGCAGCTTGCTCGGGATCTCCTTGACGCGGGCGACGACCCAGGCGGCGCCGCTGCGGGCGGCGGCCTTGATGCCCTCCCACATCCCGGAGAAGATCCCCTTCACCGCGGCGCCGGCCGCACGGAACGCCGTGCGGATGGTGTTCCACAGCTGGGCGACCATGCCGCGGATGACCTGCGCGGCGCCGCGGAGGATCTGCTTGATGCCCTCCCACGCGCCCTTCCAGTCACCCTTCAGCAGCGCGGAGACGGTGCGGAAGATCCCCTTGATGACCTCGAACGCCCCGCCGACGATGGTCTTCAGGTTCTCGAAGGTGGAGCGGAGGTTGTCGACGATCGTCGAGCCGAACGTCGCCCACAGGGAGCGGATGATCGACACGCCGTCGCGGAAGATCTGCTTGATGCCCTCGAGGTTGCCGCCGACGTCGCCCTTGAGCGCGCCCATGACGGTCGACACCACGGACCGGATCCGCTCGAAGACCGGGACGAGCTGCTCGCGGATGACGGGTGCGTACTCGGTGAGCTTGTTCAGCGCGACGGTGGCCTTGCTGGCGAGCTCGCCGAGCGCGGGCATGACGGCGGCGAAGATCGTCTCGCCGAGGTTGCCGAAGGAGTGCTTCGCGAGCTCGATCTGGCCCTGGGTGGTCTTCGCGAAGGCCTTGCCCGACCCGCCGAACTGCTTCTCGAGCTCGCCGAGGATCTTCTTCTGCGCGCCCATCGTGTCGCCGGACTCGACCATCGTCTTGATGGCGGCCTTCTGGTCGGCGTCGAACTGGACGCCGGCGCGGCCGAGCGCGGACATGCCCTTGATCGGGTCGTTGAGCGCCTTGCCGACGAGCATCGCGGAGGACTTCATGTCGGTGCCCATGGCGACCGACATGTCGTTCATGATCCGCGTGGCCTGGTCGAAGACCTTGTTGCCCTTGCCGGCGTGGTTCTGGATGTTGGTGAAGGTCAGCAGGAGGTTGGCGCCCTCCTGCACGGCCTCGGCCTCGGAGGCGGTGAGGACCTCGAGCCTGCCGGCGAGCTCCTCGACGTGGCGGCCGGTGACGTTCGCGGCGCCGCCGGTCGACTTGATGACCGAGGCGGTCTGGGCGTTGATCTGCTCGACGCGCGCGAGGGCCTTGACGGAGTCGACACCCCAGGCGGCCAGACCGACGCCGGCGGCGACGAAGCCGCCGGCAGCGATCTTCCCGAACGACGCGATCTTGCTCGAGAGCTTGCTGGTGGTGCTCTCCACCTGGCCGGCGGTGCGGGACAGAGACCTGTCCTCGCCCAGGAACTCGACGACGATCCGACGTCCGGTCATGGGTGACCACCGCCTCTCGGGGCGCGCTATTCAGATGGCAGCTGGGTGCGGTACTCGTTGATCTCCCGCAGGGTCATGCGGTCGAGATCCCACGGCTTGAGGCCGTAGAAGTGGGTCAAGGCGGGCAGGTCCGTGAGGAGTGCCCGCCTCACGCTTCCGGGGAGATGTGCTCCGGGGTCGGGGACGGACTGTCGACGCGCTCGACGTCGTAGTCCTCCATGTCGGCGTAGGTGACCTCGACGTCCTTGAACTCCAGGTCCTCACCGCCGAGGAGGCGCGCCATCCACACGATGCCGGCGACGGTGTCGATGTCAGGGTCCCGTCCGAGCTCGTTGATGAGCCGCATGAACGAGCTGCCGTACTCCAGGCGGAAGCGGCGGGCGATCTGCGGGGAGACGTCGCCGAGCCGGACCTCGTAGGTCTTGTCGTCGTGGGTGATCCGCACGCCGGCGTCGAGCTCGGCCTGACGTGCTTCCTTGGTCTTGCGGGTGTCCTTGCGCTGCAGGGACGGACGGTTCTCGGTCACGGGGCTCCTTCGTGGGTGGGTCAGGCCAGGCCGTTGCGGCTGACCAGGTCGTCGAGCGCATCGAGGTAGGTGTCGACGTTCTGCTGCTCGGTCTCGCGGATCGCGGGGTAGAGGAAGTAGCCGTCCTCGCCGCCGAGCCACGCCTTGAACTGCGGGTACGCCATGGACCCGAACTCGGCGCCGAGGGCGAAGGGATAGCTGCTGCCGCCGAGCCCCACTCCCCCGCCGCCGGTGACGTCGGTGGTGTCGAGCGACGGCGCGGACTTGCCGGCGACGCCGCCGCGGCCCTGCGCGTTCGAGGTGGCCTTCTCCTCGACCTGGCGTGCGACGTCGCGGCCGGCCTGCTCGAGCTGGCCGTCGAGGTCGTCGGCGAGGTTCCCGAACGCGCGGGCCGTCTCCTTGTCGCCGCGGAGCCGGATCGCGCTGTCCTTCACGCGAAGTACTCCTCGGCCGCCGGCGGCTGGCCGTGCTGGGCGTACCAGGCGTCGATCTGCTCGTGCGTCGCGGCGGGCCGGTGGTCGGCCGCGGCCCGGCGGTGGCACTCCGCGGCGCCGGGGTCGAGCGCGTCGATGACGGCGCGGGCCCGGAGGTAGCTGTCGAGCTGCCAGCCCTGGGGCGCGGTGTCGATCACCCAGACCGTGCCGGGCCCGTCGTCGACGCGGGTGGCGAGCACGACCTTGAGCACCGACGCCCGGGCGACCCGGGCGAGGTAGCGGTGCACCGACGCCGGGTCGTCCCAGTCGGCGTGCTCGCCGTCCAGGCCGAGCGCGACCGCGAGGCGGTCGAAGTCGATGACGACGTCACCGGGCTGCCGCTGCTCGTCGACGAGCGTGCTCTTCCCCGAGCACGGCGGCCCGGTGACGACCCGCAGGCGCATCGTCAGGGCGTGGTGTCGGTGGTGGTGTACGCGATGGAGATCGGCGACGCGGTGCCGTTGTGCCGGCCGACGCCGGACAGCTCCTGCTCGATGCCCTCCGCGCCGCCGGCGGTGCCGGACCACTCGTCGAACCGGGCCGCGGGGATCGTGACCTCGAGCTTCGGGCGGGTGGTCGCGCCGATGAGGGTGGGCGCGAGCCACGTCGCCTTGATCTCGGCGAGCGCGCCGGCGGCGGTCAGCGACGCCGCGCGGGCGCGGTGCGCCATGGACGCGAAGTCGCCGGACATCGAGAAGGTGATCTCGCGGCGCCCGTTGGTGTTGGGCTCCTTCTTGTCGGTGCCGTTGCTGATGCAGCGGCGGTCGACGTTGAGGGAGTTGTTCCCCGCGATGGAGATCTCGTTGAGGCAGAACCCGACGTCGGCGCCGCCGACCAGGACCGTGCCGCCGGCCCAGGTGAAGTTCTCCATCAGCGACGGGTACGCCGCGGCGGCGAGCACGGTGTCGGTCTTGACCTGCTCGAAGTCGAAGCCGGCCTCGAGCACGAGGTTCCCCTCGACGCTGTTCGACAGCGTCCACTCCGTGATCTTGCCGCCCTCGAAGGTGAACGGCTGGACCGTCCCGGACGGGTTGAGCGGGCGGGCGACCTGCACGGTGAGGGACTTCCCCCACAGCTCGGCCATGGTCGCGGTGTGGGTGTAGCAGCCGTCCGTGGGGCCGCTGGTCGCGATCCCGCCGAGCATGTGCTTGAGCAGCACGCCGAAGCCCTTGCTCAGGACGTCGAACTCGACGGACCCGGCGGCGCCGACGAAGTACGGCGTGAACCGGTCGGACCGGGCGACCTGGGTGCCGGTGCGCAGCGGGTCGCCCTCGGTGCGGCCGTAGGACTCCTCGATGCTCTCCGAGTTGTACTCGAAGGTGCGGGTCGGGGTGACCGGCGTGCCGTAGGTCGACTCCTCGCCGAGCATGAACTGGTGGTCGAGCATGCCCATGTCAGGACTCCTTCTGCAGCGCTGCGATGAGATCCGGCTTCTTCTTGAGGCCGCTGGTGTCGATGCCGCGGGTCTCCGCGAGCTCGCGGAGCTTCGGCACGGTCAGGGACTCGAGGTCGTCGGGCACGAGCTCGAAGTCGTCGCGGCCGTCGAGGTCGACGTCGGTCGCGAACGGCTCGCCGGCGGCGACGGTGCCGACGCCGGCCAGGTCGACGGCGTCGTGCCCGCCCACGTACTTCCAGGTCTTCATGGGGTCCCTTCCAGGCGTGCTTTCCACTCGACGGTGTAGGTGACGAGCGCGGCGGTGCCGCCCTCGATGCCGCGGTAGTCCGAGCTCCAGCCGGTCACGCGGAGCGTCTGCAGGCCGGTGATGCCGAGTCCCTCGCCGGACTTGCGGAGGCTGATCCAGTCCTCGACCTCGGCGCCGATCGCGAACGCCCGGTCCTCGGCGGCCTCGGCGCCCTCGCCGCTGAGGCGGACGTGCACGGTGATGTCGAAGGTGGCGGTCTCGTCGCGGACGTTCCGGCCGGCCCGGAGCCCGGCCGGCGGGGTGGTGCTCGAGCTGCGGCCGAGGTAGACCTTCTCCGCGCGCTTCGACGAGAACGTGAAGCCGTAGGACACCTCGACGTTGTGCGCGGCCTTGGTGGTGCCGTTGAAGTCGTCGAGCGCGCCGAGGTGGTTCTTGAGCCCGTCGGCGACGGCTGCGCGGACCTTGGGCGCGACGGTCTGCGCGACGGCCATCAGGCGAACCCGAACACGTCGAGCCGGTCGCGGTACCCGACGATGACGCGGTCGACGGCCGGGAGCCCGGTCGGGTGGTCCTTGTCGACGTCGCCGTACCCCGAGGTGCCACCGAGCTCGTTGACGAGCTCGCTCGTGCGCGGGTTGCTCCACGCGTCCGAGTCGTTGTCGAGGAGGTGCGCCCGGGTGAGCTGCAGCGCAGCCTCCTTGACGTCCCCCGGCGGCTGCTGGCTGTAGCCGGCCGCGTAGGTCACCGAGACGTTCCCGAAGCCGGCAGCCCACGGGATCGGTGAGCCGCCGCCGAGCTGGCGCAGCACACCGGACCGGATGCTCAGCGGCACGGTGACCGGCACGCCGTCGACCGTGACGCTGAGGTCTCCCGTGGCCACGGCGTAGGGCTCGCTGAGCACCAAGTCGGCGCGGCCTCCGTCGAGGACCTCGGTGTGCGTGCGGTAGACGAACGAGACGCCGCCGACCTCACGCTCGATGACGCCGACCGCCCACGCCGCCGCCGCCTCACAGCGGTCGTCGGGGTAGCGGTCGGCGTCGTCGAGCTGCGGCAGCGCACGCAGCTCGGGGAGCGCGAAGTACTCGGGCATTCGTCAGGCCTTGTCGGTGCCGGACTTGCGGCGACCAGCGGGCTTCTCGTCGAAGCGGGCGAGTTCGGCGGTGACGAGCTTGGCTCGGTCGCTGAGGCCGCGGGACTCGAGGCTGGCCTTCTCCTCGTTGAGGGCGCGGACGTAGTCGGCGCGCTGCTCGGCGGGGGTCTTCCCGGGCGTGGGGATCTGCCCGGGGCCCTGGTGCTTGCTGCTGTTGCTCATCTTCTCTCCCTCGTCTCGCTGGGTCGACGTGGCGTGACGACGCCCCGGGGATAGCCCGGGACGCCGTCAGGCTGGGCGTCAGAAGGTCGGCGCCGCCAGGCCGGTGCCGCTGATCTTCCGGACGTGGGGCTGCCGCCCGAAGGTGTAGGCGAAGTAGCCGTAGACGACGAGCAGGACGCCGAGGTTGGCGGCCTTGGTCTGCTCGGCCCGGATGAACATCGGGGCGGAGGGGTCCTCCCACAGGTGGCACTCCTGCGGGTCGACCAGGTAGAGCTCGTCCTGGTTGGTGCCCGCGCCGAGGTTCGTCGGGATGTTGTTGTCCACGACGACCGGGGTGGAGTTGGGCAGCTGACCGCGGACGCCGGCGCCGTAGCGCGAGTCCGTGACGACGCCGCCCTGCTGGGCCGGGATGCCGGGCTGGCCGAGGAACGGCCACGAGGCGCCGACCTGCGACTGCATCCAGTACCAGCGTCGGGAGTGCATGACCGCGAGGGTCTCGCCCGAGCCCTGGTCGAGCAGAGCCCCCTCGACCTCGCCGAGGCCCTGCAGGACCTTCGGGTAGAGCTCGGCGGCCGTGGGGCTGGCCGAGGTGTACGCGACCGGCGTGGCCATCGCCGAGAGGCCGGTGGTGGACTGGTTGATGAGGGTGCTGTCCACGGCGGTGGCGTAGCGACGGAACAGGTCGTCGAGGACGACGGCCTCGACGCCGGAGCCGCGCTCGATGGCCTGGCGCGAGATGGTCTGCTGGCCGGCCGCGGTCTGCACCGGGATGGTCAGCAGCGTGTCGTCCATGTTGGTCTCGGACACGGCGTCGTTCTCGGCCGCCTGCAGCGCCACCGAGGAGGCGGTGGTGATGCGGGAGATGTTGACCGTCATCCCGCTGTCCGGGAGGTCGTGGTGCCGGATCGCGTCGGCGAACGGCCGGCGGGCGGCCGCGGCGGGCGCGAAGAGATCGACGAGGTACTGCGGGACGGTGAGGCCGGCGAACGCACCGGTCCCGACGGCGCGGGTCAGCTGCGCGCCGCGCTCGACCTGCTCCTCGCGCATGTGGCGCTGGATGCGCTCCTGCGCGGCGAAGTCGCCGAGGAAGGCGGCGGTGACGTCGCGCTCGAACCCGGCGCCGCGGGGGTCGGTCTCCGCGGCGTAGGTGCGCTGCTCGTTGGTCACCACGGCCGGGGCACGGGTGTCGCTGGGCGACTGCGCGCCGGTGGCGGCGGTGACCGCGGAGCGGGCGTCGGCAGCCTGGTCGGCGGCGAGCTCGGCCTGGAGCTCGGCGATGGTCGTCTCCCGCTCGTTGACGTCGGCGTCGATGGCGGAGTTGCGGGTGCGGAGCTCCGCGACCCGGGCCTGGCCGACGTCGTCCAGGTTGTCGGCGCCACGGAGCTCGGCGAGCTCGGTGACGTTGGCGGCCCGCTCGGTCATGAGCGTGGCGATCTCTGCGCGGCGGCGCGCGATGAGCTGCTCGAGCGTCATCTGTTTCTCCTTCGTGGAGGTGGTGGTGGATGACCGACAGGCGATCGTCGTCAGGCCAGGCAGGGCGCGGCGCGACGCGGGACACGCGACGGGTGGGTTGTGCTGGTCAGGCCAGCAGGGAGCGAGGTACAGCGAGGTCGGCCTCGCTGACGAACTCGCGCCCGGTCTTGGTGGCGGTGGCCCGGAGGCTTCCGCTGGTGTGGGGGTTGGCGCCCCAGCCGACGATCGCGACGTCGCCGCGGTGCAGGTCGACCTTGTCGATGCGGTACTCGTCGTAGTCCGGAGACCAGTGGCCGGCGTCGATCCGGAAGGCGAACGACATCTCGTCGATGAGCGCGGCCTCGAGCTTGGGCGCGATGTACGCGACGTCGTGGTCGCGGGCGTCGAGGGTGGCCTGCACGCGCAGGCCAGTGTCGTCGACGCCGAGCGTCAGGCTGCCGTTGGTGGTCCGTGCGATACGACGGGTCTGGTCGTGGGCGATGACCAGGGGTACGTCGAGGTCGGCGCGGTTCAGCGTGTCGTTGAAGGCGCCCGCCGAGACGACCTCGGTGTAGGGGCCGAAGAAGTCGTACATCTCGTAGGGCGTCTCGGTGACGGAGGCGTAGCCGTCGAACGTGAGCACCTCGCCGTCGTCGCCGGCGGCGCGGGTGAGCTGCAGACCGCGGACCGCTGCGCGCACCCAGGCGATGCCCGGGGCGTCCTCGGCGCTGCGCCTACGCGAGGGGCGGTCGGCGGGTGCGTTGGTGCCGCTGCGGCGGGCGACGGCTGCTTCGGCCAGCGTGCGGTTCACGGCGCCTCCTGAGGGCTGGGTGCGATGACGGTGGGCGGACTGGGCGCCTTCGAGAAGATGGCGAACTCGGCGAGCTGCTCGGCGGTGAAGGGCGGCCGGTCCTCGAGCTCGCGGGCCTCGCTCGGCGCGAGGATCCGGGCGTCAATGCCGACCTTGTGTGCGTCGAGGCGGGACTTGAGGTCCATGCGGAGTACGGCCGCGGCGTTGAGCTTCGCGTAGCGGGGGCGCGGTAGGAGGTTCCACGACCATGCGTCCTCGCGCCTGGCGATGGCCGGCCCGAGGTTCATCACGAGCAGCTGCAGGTTGCGCTGGGTGATGTTGGCGTAGGTGATCGACGAGCCGCCGGACTCGGCGTCGATCATGTCGGCGGGGGTGCCGAGGAACCGGCAGACGTCCGGGATGGTGGCGCCCATCATCTCGAGGAACTGGGACTCCGACGCCTTGGCCGAGAGCATCTTGTACTCCCAGTCCATGCCGGAGACCCACACGTCACCGGCCTGCACGGTCGCCTTGAAGTTCTCCTTGACCGCGGCGGCGGCCTTCTTGTCGAGCGTCTTGCCGGTGTTCTTCAGGTGGCCGCCGGGCACGCTCGAGTTGCTGAACCAGTCGTGGGCGAACTCCTGTGCCGAGAGGTGCGCGTTGAGCACCGAGGCGGCGTAGGCGATCGGCGACAGCCCGATCGGCGAGCCGGCGCGGGTGAACTGCTTCTCGTGCCAGATCTGCGACGGGTTGTACTCGGTGCGACCGATGCGGACCTTCTCGATCTTGCTGCCTCGCCCGATGAAGGAGACTGAGTCCATGTCGGCGAGCTCGACCACGACCGGCAGGTTGTTCGCGTCGCGCTCGAGGACGACGCCGACGCTGTTGCCGAGGGAGTCGAGGTCGACCTGGCTCGAGTACACCCACTCCATCCATCGCACGCCTTCGGCGCCACCGGGCTGCAGGAAGACGGCCGGCTTGGACACCTCGACCTGGATGCCGTCGGCGCGGCGGAACACGTCGACCGGCATCGAGGAGATCAGGTCGGCCCTGAGCCGGAGGCACGCCCAGACCGCCGAGTGACGCAGCGCCTTGTCGCGCGGGACCCGGCGGTGCCCGCCACCGAACCGGCGGCCGGTGCGCTCGGCGACGAGGTCGGCGGCCGAGAGACTGGCGGCGCGGTTGAAGAGGAGGCTCACGCGATCGCCCGCGCGACGAGGAAGCTGGCGGCCGCGGTGACCAGCAGGGTGGCCGGCGGCCAGACGAGGAAGGCGAAGCCGGCGAGGCAGGCGAAGCCGAGGAGCTCGAGTGCGGTGGCGAGCACGGGTTCCTCCCTTCTCAGAGGAACGAGTCCTCTACGTCGTAGTCGTCTTCCAGCTCCCACAGGTCCAGCGCGCCGGCGGCGGCCGCGAGCGGGGAGATGTCGATGGTTCGGTCTCGCAGCTCCCAGAGCTCGAGCTGGCCGGTGAAGCGGGTGGCGGCGTTGCGGACCGCGGCGTCGAGTTCGGGCTGCGCCAGGTGCTCGAGCTTCTTGCGCTTCGCGTGCACGAGCTCGATGAAGGTCGCGGTGGCGCGCGCGACCTCGGCGTCGCTGATCGGCTGGTACTCCATGCCGGCGGCCTTGAGCCCGGGCAGGAGCACGGAGGCCTGGGACTTGTCCTGCAGCGCCGGCTTCCCGATGATGCGCTGCTTCTTCTGCAGCTTCTGCAGCGCGGGGACGACCCAATCCCATCCGGCCTTGGTCTGGACCATGACGAGCCGGTCGGTGTCGGTGCCGGGGCCGGCGATGCCGATCGACGCCTTGGAGCGGTCGTGCGCGACGGCGACGTACACCTTCGCCTGGTCAGGCTGCTTCGCGGCGGGGCTGTGGAGTCGGTTCCACTTCGCCAGGTCGATGACGCCGCCCTCGTCGTCGTTGGGCGGGTCTTCCCACCAGACCATGAACTCCCGCGCGAACTCCAACGGTGGCATCGCCTGCCTCATCGATCGGACGGTCTCCGGGAAGACCCGGAGGCCCCAGGCCGGCATGATCTCGGCCCACCGCTTCTCGTCGTCGAGAGCGCATCCCACGGCCGTGAGGGCGTGGTCGCACGCCTTGGACTTGCAGCCCTTCCACGCGTTGCGGTCGCCCCACTCGGCGTAGAACTGCCGCGGGCTGCTCCCCGCCCGGCCGCGCTTGCGGTGCTCACGCAGGACGTCGGAGTAGAGCTTGCCGGCCGACGACGCGGCGACGACCTGGGCGTCGGGGATCGTGGTGAGGGTCGGGTAGAGGGAGCCGACCATCTGGCCCGTGACGGCGAAGTACTCGTCGAGGACGATCTTGTCGGCGGTCAGGGCGCGGCCGGAGTCCTTGCGCCGCGCCTTGTACTTCATGCGGGTGCCACCGAGGAGGTGGATCTCCCACGACCCGTTCCCGGTGATGACGCCGGGGCTGTCCTTCTCGCCCTTGGTCGGGTCGAGGTGCTTGGCCAGCGAGGGCGTCTCCTCGATCCGCGCGCGCAGGTCGATGAACGCCTCCTCGGTGGCGTCGAGCTCGTGCGCGGTGTGGATGATGAGCGACTCCTCGGTGACGTACAGCCACCCGAGCTCGATCATGATGATGCTCGCGGTCTTGAGGTTCTGCCGGGGCCCGATGATGTCGACCTCGAACGCCGCCGGCCGGCCGTCGGCGAGCTGCCCGAAGGTCTGGTCGAGGATCCACTGCTGGTTCTCGTCCGGCACCAGCCCGGCCGACGCGGCGATGTCGGCGACCTCGGGCCCGAAGGTGTAGAGGTACTCGACCTCGTGGCACCAGGCTGCGGGGTTCTTACGCTTCGCGAGCTTCGGCTGCCTTCCGCCTCTTCTCGTCACGCCGCCTCCTGGCCGATGCGACCTCGTCCTCCTGGCCCTTCGTGCCGGACCGCAGTCGGAGCAGGACGCGGTCGAGCTCGCGGGAGACAGCGGCGATCGCCGACCCGGTGTCCTTCGCCGAGGTCATGCGCGTCGCGAGCACCAGCGCCTGGGCGCCGAGCACCGTGTCGAGCTTGCCCAGCTCGCGCAGCTCGGAGCGGGTCCGCTCGACGATCGAGGGGTCCGCGCCGAACGCCTCCGCCTCGCCCTCGCTCGCCCGCCGGCGCGCCTGCTGCCGGCACCGGTCCCCGCAGTACTTCCGGGTGGCCCGGGCCGCCTCGAACGCCTCGCCGCACTGCCCGCAGGTCACGGTGACCGCCATCGGCCGACCTCCTTACCGTGACATGGACGAGCCGGGGAGAGATAGACCGCGGCAGTGCCGCGGTGGTGATCGCCGTCAGTCGAAAAAACTGAGCGCCTCGCTCGTGAGGATGGTGCCGACCGCGCGGTCGCGGCGCCGTCGGTTGCAAGGGAGGCAGGCCCCCCTCAGGTTGGAGCGCACGAGCGCGAGGGCGCGGCACTCGATGACGGGGATGACGTGGTCGGCGGTGGTCGACCAGTAGGTGCAGCCAGGCAGCCGGAGCCAGCACACCGGCTCGTCGGCCACGACGTCGCGGGTGAGCCGGCGGAACTCCTGGGTCCCGCGCGGGTCGCCCTTCGCCACGGCCCTTACCTCCTGGTGGTGTGGTGGTCCTCCGGGCCGCGGGCACGAGGACCAGCCACACCACAGCCACCGGCCCCCAGCGGAGCCCCCGCCTGGGTGGGGTGGAACGAGAGAACCCCGCGGCGTGGGCTGCGGGGTTCGGGCTGCGGGGACACTTCACCCGCTGGCGATATCTTCCACCAGCCCGGCCCGTGGCGCTAGTCATCGGCCTCGGTGCGGCGTGTCGCGAGGTACTGGGCGGCCAGCGGCTGCAGCTCGTCGAGGCGGTAGAGCGGTGCCTGTCCCCCGCGTCCCTGGCCGTGCAGCATGCCGACGGGCATGACCTTGCCGCGGTGCTTCCACTTCGAGATGAGGGCGGCGGGGATGCCGAGGATCTCGGCGGCTTGGGTGGTGGTGACGTGCCGCATCATCGTCTCGCGATACTTTGTCTAGACCTCTTGACTTGAACTGGCAAGACCCCTAGACTTATAGTCATGAAGCGCAGGGACCTGATGAAGAAGTTGAAGCAGATCGCCAAGGCCGAGGGCGTCACGATGGAGAGCCACGAGGGTGGCTCGCACACCGTGGTCACCATCGCCGGACGACAGACCACGGTCCCCCGACACAACGAGATCAACGAGATCACCGCCAAGGCGATCCTCAAGCAGATGGAGGCAAGAGAGTGAAGGTCACCGCGAAGGCCACCCGCTCGGGCGGATGGTGGGCCGTCGAGGTCCCCGAGGTCCCGGGCGCGTTCACCCAGACCAAGCGCCTCGACCAGGTCGCCGAGTCCGCGGCCGCCGCGGTCGCGGACCTGCTCGACCTGGACGTCGCCGACGTCGAGGTCGAGCTCGCGCCGGCCCTCGCCGCCGAGGTCGAGCAGCTGGTCGCCGCCGCCCACGCCGCGGCCCGCGCCGCAGTCGACGCGCAGGCTGCCGCCTCGAGCAAGATGCGCGAGGCGGTCGCCCGACTCCGCGCCGACGAGCACCTGTCCACGCGAGACACCGCGGCGCTTCTCGGCGTCTCGCACCAGCGCGTCGCTCAGCTTGAGGCCCGCTGACCTCACGCTCGCCCCTCGCTCATCCGGGCGACCTCGGCGTGGTTGCCCTCCCGCCATGCCGACCAGGAGTCATCGGTCAGGACGTGGTCGATCCACGTCGGGTGCTCAGCAGGTAGTGCGTCCGCGTCGATGTCGCCGTACTGGTGGCGACCGCACGTGAAGTAGGCGCCATCAGCGAGATCGTTGCGGTCATCCCAGTACTCGTCCCGCTCGTCGTCGCTCAGATCGTCAGGCGGATCCGCGTGCGTCACATATCCGAGTCCTCGGTCGATCTCTTCGGAGCAGCCTCGGGCATCGCAGTACGCCGGGACGCCGTACCCACGGAACCTCCGATGGCGGGGATCCCAGACAACCGCCCAACCCATCAGGAGACGCCTTTCGACTCGATCGCCGTCGCCTGCGCGTGGACGATGTGCTCGGTGAACTGCCGGTACTCCGACACCTTCGGGACCGGGTACGGCGCGACCTGCGCTAGCCAGCCGCACGAGCACCGGTGCTGGTTCGGTACGAACCGATGCCCGTCGATCACACGCAGGAGTAGATCCCGCAGGCCCTCAGTCACCGGCGTCGCCTGCCGCTGCCTTCGTGGCGGCGTCCCAGATCGCGCGCTCACGGCCGACGAGCGGCACGTGCCGGAAGTGGATCGCCTTGGAGCAGACGAGCGGGTCTACCCGGGCGCCGTCGGTCCAGCCGGTCCGCGGGAGGTAGCCGTGCTCCTCGACGGTCTCGTAGGTGATCGCTGTCGTGCAGGTGCGGCAGATCCCGGTGTCGCCGATCGTGGCCTCCCGGGCGAGCGCGGACGGCGAGATAGGCACGAGCAGGTCGCGTGGGTCGACGCCCCGCGCAATCAGGTCCTCGCGCCATGATGCAAGACGGCGCCCCTTCTCCAGGAGGTCCTCGCTCGGCGTGGTCTCGGTGGCGGCCAGCAGGGCGGGGTCGTCCAGGATGCTCTCCAGGCGCTCGATCAGCGCTCGCTCGGACGTGTAGGGGGCGGGACTTGCCGACGCCCGGTACTCGGTCACCAGCGCGGCGAGCCGGGTGCGCAGGTCGCTCTCGGGCGCGGCCATCAGTTCCGCACCCCGAGCCAGCCGAGCAGGTCGTACATCGAGGTCGCGATGTGGTCGACCATCCTCGCCATCAGCTCGGGCTCCTCGCCGTCCTGCGTGAGGATCGCGGTGCGCTTGCCGGCACCGACGGCCCAGCCGAGCTCGAGGTGCGCGGAGCGGCCGCAGGGCAGGACCAGCACGAACGCGTCGGCGCGCTGCATCGCGTCGAAGTCGCGGCCGTAGCCGTCCTGGGCGAGCGGGTGCTCGAGCGCCGCGACGTACTGCTCGGCGGTCCAGTCCTGCCAGTCGGGGTCGATCTCCGACCACGAGAAACCGGAGACACCCGGCGCAGGGTTCCGGAAGTCGTAGTGGTCAATCCCGGCTGCGGTCAGGACGGAGGACACGGCGGGCTGGAGCGGGTTTCTCCAGGAGGAGGCGAGGTAGACGTAGGTCGGCTTGGTGGTGTTCTCGGGCATGGTCAGGCTCCTTCGGTGGTGGTGTTCACCCGCAGGTGGGGCAGGTGCCCGTGGTGAGGTGGGCCTTCTGCGCGGCGTCGCGCTCGTCGGCTCGGATGACGGATTCCCAGCAGGCGCCGCAGGCCTGGCCGCCGGCGACCTTGGTGCGGTGGCCGAGGCGCTTGCAGCGGGCGCGGGCGCGGACGGCGAGTTCGTGCACGGCGTCGAAGTGGTTCTCGACCTTCCGGCCGCGGCCCTGTCGGACCTTGCCGCCGTTCGTGCGGCCGAGGAGGGTGGCCTGGGTGATGCCGAGTTCGCCGGCGCGGACGGCGGCCTGGTCTTCTGGGGAGAGCAGGAGGAGCGCGAGGCGGGAGGACACGAACGGCTGTGTACGGCCGACGCGCTTGGCGACCTCCATGTCGGTGGCGCCGGTCTCGGTCTTGAGGCGGTTCAGGCCGCGGGCCTCCTCGATGGGGTCGAGGTCGCGGCGCTGGCCGTTCTCGACGAGCATCGCGGCGAGGACGTGGTCGGGCCGCATGTGGGTGCGGATGATGGTGGGGACGTGGGTCCAGCCGAGCAGCTTGACGGCGGTGAGTCGGCGGTGTCCGGCGACGACGACCAGGCCGCGGTCGGCCTGGCGGGCCACGATGGGCTGCAGAAGGCCGAGTTCGGCGATGGAGTCGGCGAGCTCTTCGACGTCGGTGTCGAGGATCTTCTCGCGGGGGTTGTCGGGGTCGGGGTGGAGGTCGGCGACGGCGACGTCGGCGAACCGGTCGGCGGCGTCGCGCGGCCTGTCGGTCGCCGCGGGTTCGGTGGGCTCGGTGGGGGCCGGGGCGGGCGCGGCGGCGTCGGCGGCCTGGTCGAGCTCGGCGAGGAGCCGGTCGCGGGCCGCGGTCATCCGGGTCCGGTCGGGGTAGCCGTGGTGGGAGAGCACGGTCTGGAGGTCCGCGATGGTCATGTGGGCGTTCGACGCGATGGTCGGGAG
>QFCS01001226.1_pt1 | contig 19004 bp, 16 predicted proteins | sample 3576561 | NCBI WGS metagenome assembly QFCS01 | reverse complement strand
CCCCAGGGTCGTCCCCGGGCGCCGGCGCGGGGTCCGGGGGTCGTCGGCGCCGCCTGAGAGGCTGGAGCCGTGTCCGACACCAACGACGTCTACGCGGCCGAGGACCTCTTCGCGGGGTGGCTCGACCAGGTGCGCCGCGCCCCCGGCGAGCCGCTGCGGGTGCGCGTCGGCGCCGAGGTCCGCACCTTCGAGCCCGAGACGGAGCCGCGCTTCACCGATCCGGCGCACGTGCAGGCCTTCGTCGACCGCGTCCTCGCACACGTCGCGGCCGCCGGCGGTGGATACGTCGACCGCGACGGCCTCGACCTCGCCACGGTGCCGGTCCTGGTCCGGCCGCGTCGCGGCAGCACGCGCGCCCACTACGAGTACGCAGAGCTGCCGCGACACGGGGTGATCGCGATCCCGCCGCGTGAGGTGGGAGGCGCGTGGTCGCTGCGCGGGGCGGTGGTCCTGCACGAGGTCGCGCACCACCTGGCCGGAGCCGCCGGGCACGGGCCGGGCTTCCGCACGACCTTCCTGCGACTCCTCGAGGACCTGGGCATGCCCGTCCTCGCCGAGCTGCTGCACACCGCCTACCGGCTCGGCGGGCTCGACACCGGCGTCGACGGCGAGGACCGGACGCTGCTGCGGATCGGCCGGCTGCTGCGCCAGGCCGAGCGCACCGCGAACACCGCCGAGCGCGATGCCTTCTTCGCCAAGGCGCAGACCCTCGCGACCCGTCACCAGATCGCCCTCGCCGTGGCCCGCGCCACCGCCGGGACCGAGGAGCGGCGGGAGGAGCCCACCTGGGAGACGGTCCTCATCGGGGAGTCCGGCAGACGATCGCTGGCTCGCTACGTGCGGCTGATCGTGGAGATCGCCCGGGCCAACGGCGTGCGGGTGGCGATCTACACCAGCAACACCCGGGTGACCCTCTACGGCTTCCCCGCGGACATCGCGATCGTGAGGGCCCTGTACGCGTCGCTGGTCACCCAGATGGTCGCCGACGGCGACGCCCACCTGCGCTCGGGTGCTCACAAGGACGACGTGCGCGAGGTGTGGAACGCCCGGCGGCGACGGTGGGAGCAGCGACCGGTGCACGGCTCGACGGCGCGGGCGGCGTTCTACGAGGCGTGGACCGACCACGTCGGCGTGCGGCTGGAGCGGGCTCGGGCCGAGACCCGTGCGGCCGCGATCGCGGCCGACCCCGGCGCCGGAGCCCGAGCCGCGGAGGCCTCCACGTCGACAGAGCTGGCCATCCGCGCGCGTGAGGTCGAGGTCGTCGACTACTTCGCCCGGATCAGCCGCGAGCACGGCGTGCGCGGCACGTGGAAGGGAACGGCATCCGCCGGCCAGGCCGCGCCCGGCTCGCACGCGGCCGGCACGCGGGCCGCGGCGCGAGCGCGCCTGGGCAGCGAGAAGGCGATCAACGGCCGGGAGTGACGTCCCCCAGCACGAGCGGTGGCACCACGTAGCGCTCGACGATCGCGCGCTCGGTCGCCGCATCGGCCCCTGGGAGGGCGATCAGGCCGAGCACCGAGCGCACGATCCAGGCGCCGTCCCGGTCGTCGAGATCCGCTGCGCCGCACAGGGTGCGGGCCATCTGCACCATCGCGGCGCCGCCGCCCTCCGCAGCCGCGGCCGCGCCGCGCCCGTCCAGCCACGCGGCGATCACCGGATCGGCCCGCACCGCCGCCACCGCGCTGAGGATCGCCTCCGCCACGCGGTCCGCGCCGCTTCGACCTGCGGTCGCCTCCTCGACCCTCGCGACGACCACCGCCGCCGCATCGGTCAGCACCGCCTCGACGAGGGCGGTGCGGTTGCCGACCAGGCGGTAGAAGGTCGCCCGCGAACAGCCGGCGCGGCGAGCGACGGCCTCCGCGGTGGTCCGCTCGATCCCGCGTTCGGCGAACAGCGTCCGTGCGGCGCGATGCACGCGTCGTACGGCCGCGTCGCGCCGGCCGCCGTCGATCAACCAGTCCGCCATGTCTCCCATTGTCTCGTGCTGAGACAGTACGAGGGCTGCTATCACGCTGTCGTTGAGACGGTCCGCGCACCCGGACGTCCGGGGTCGTCTCGTGCTGTTGTCCTGCCCGCAGCCACCGTTCCACCCTTGTGCGGTGATCGACGTCTTCGACCCGCCCTCGGTGAGCGACCCCTACCCGGCGCTGGCCCGGCTCCGCACGCACGCGCCGGTCCATCGGGTCCCCGGCACCCAGGTCCATCTCGTCACCTCCTGGGATCTCGTCCAGGAGGTGTTGACGGACACCGCCACCTACTCCTCCCACCTGCGGCGGGTGCTGCTGCGCGGCCCCGGCGGACAGGCGCGGGCGCTGCCCATGGACGGCGGCGGCACGGTCGAGCAGGTGCTCGCCACCGCCGACGACCCGGACCATCACCTCCACCGCGCGGCCGTGACGACGACCATCGGGCGCCGCATCCGGGCGATGGACGCGGCGGTGGACGAGGAGGTCGCGCGGCTCTGGAGTGCCTACCTCGGCGACGGACGCGGCGACTGGGCACGCGACATCGCCGACCGGCTCCCTCTCGCCGTCGTCGCGCAGCTGATCGGGCTCGATGCCGCCGACCTGCCCGCACTGCTGCGCTGGGCCTACGACAGCACCGAGATGCTCGGCGGTCTCGTCGACGAGCAGCGGCTCGGCACGTCCGTCGAGGCGTCCCTGGAGCTGCACGCCTACCTCGACGACGTGTTCGCCACCGCCCTCGCCGCGCCGGGCGACCACCTGATGGGCGAGCTCGCCCGCAGGTGCCACACCGGAGACCTCGCTCCCGCGACAGCGGTCCTCATGCTGCTCCAGCTCGTCGGAGCGGGCGGGGAGTCGACCGCGGGCCTCATCGGGACCGCCGGCCACCTCCTCGCCCGTGACGGTGACCTGCAGGAACGTCTGCGCTCCGCACCGGAGCTCGTCGCCCCCTTCCTCGACGAGTGCCTGCGCCTGGAGTCGCCCTTCCGCGGGCACTACCGCCACGTCGTACGGGATGCGGAGCTGGGGGGCCGGCACCTCCCGGCAGGCAGCACCCTGCTGCTCCTGTGGGGGGCTGCCAACCGCGACCCGGCACGCTTCGAGCGACCCGACGAGCTCGACCTCGAGCGGCCGGGCATCCGCAGCCACCTCGCGTTCGGGCGCGGGGCGCACTTCTGTCTGGGCTCGGCGCTGGCACGGATGGAGGCGTCGTCCGCCGTACGCATGCTGCTGGCGCGCACGAGGTCCTTCGGCCTCGACGGCGCGGACGCCCAGGAGTGGGTGCCGAGCATCTTCGTACGCCGACACGCGCGGCTGCGTCTGACCTGGACCTGACGGGGAGGTGACGGGGGTCCGGTCTCAGGCCGCCGCGCGGGCGGGCTCGCTGCGGAACCTGTTCGGGCGGCCGTCGATGCCGAGGAGCCGCCAGATGCGGCGGGAGACGGGGTTCATCAGGCCGATGTCCTCGGCGAGCATCCGGACGTCGCCGAACATGTCGCGCAGGAACGACCGCGACTCGGGGCTGCGCCACCACACCTCGCGCACGACGTCCTTCGGGATCCCCATGTCGCGGATCGCCTGCGGGCCCGGTACGACGATCGCGTCGCACAGCACCCGCATCAGCACGGGCGTGATCACCGAGGCGATCGCCCGGTCGATGGGACCGAGGTGCGGCGCGCGGTGTTCGAGGTACTGGTGCGCGAAGCCGATGTGACGCGCCTCCTCGGCGACGTGGATCTGGCTGATGCGCTCCAGCAGGGGGTGCAGCGGCGTGCCGGAGCGCAGCATCACCTTCTGGACGTAGTCGATCGGCTCCTCCCCGCCGAGGACGCCGACGAAGAAGAGGAAGGGCACGTGTCGTGCCGCCAGGGGAAGGAAGGGCCCGAGCGCCCGGAAGAGGCTGTGCGCGCCGGCGACGTCCAGTCCGGTGCGGTTGACGAACTCCTGGAACATCTGGGTGTGGTGGCACTCCTCGGTGGCCTCGTGGGTGGAGTAGCGGAACTCCGCACGACCGTTGGGCAGGGCCAGGCAGTACATCATCAGCCCGGCCACGAGCACCTGCTCGAACTGGAGACCGACCTTGACGACATTCGCCTGGCGGTAGAAGCCGACGGCGATCTGGCGCTCCACCGGCAGCGAGCGGTACCACTGCGTGCGACCGAGGGGGTCGACCTCCGGGAGGATCCAGCGGGGGTCCCGGGGATCGACCGCATTCGCCGGGTCGTCCCAGGCGATGTCGACGAAGGCGTCGAAGTGATGCTCGACCGACGCCTCCGCGAGGGTCCGCAGCATGTCCTGGTAGTCGCTCTGGGCGGTGCCGATGCCACTCATGACTAGATGCTACCGCGAGTAACACCTATCCGGGAGCGATTCAGGCGGACGGCTCCCCCACCCGCACCAGCAGCTTGCCGAAGTTGCGTCCCACCAGCAGGCCCCGGAAGGCCTCGAGCGCGTTCTCCAGGCCGTCGACGACGTCCTCGCGATAGCGGACCTCGCCGTCGCGCACCCACGGCGTCATCTCCTCGAGGAACGCGGGGAACAGCCGCTGCTCGAACTCGCTCTGGATGAACCCGCGCACCGTCAGGCTGCGGGTCAGCACCTGACGGAGGTACGCCGGCAGCCGGTCCGGGCCCTGCGGGGTCTCGGTCGCGTTGTAGTCCGCGACCAGCCCGCAGACCGGCACCCGGGCATAGGTGTTCAGGCGGCGGGTCACCTCGTGGGCCACGTGACCACCGACGTTCTCGAAATAGACGTCGATCCCGTCGGGCGTGGCCGCCGCGAGATCGTCGCGGAAGGTCGGCGAGCGGTGGTCCAGGGCCGCGTCGAAGCCGAACTCCTCGGTCAGCGCCCGCACCTTCTCCGGACCGCCGGCGATGCCGACCGCGCGCGCCCCCTTGAGGCGCGCGATCTGGCCGACCGCGGAGCCGACCGGTCCGGTGGCCGCCGCGACCACCACGGTCTCCCCCGCCACCGGGCGTCCGATCTCCAGCAGTCCGGCGTACGCCGTGAAGCCGGGCATCCCGAGGACGCCGAGCGCCGTCGAGACCGGTGCCGCGGACGGGTCGAGACGCCGGGTGTGCCGTGCGTCGGCCACCGCCAGCGTCTGCCAGCCGGTGTAGGCGAGCACCACGTCGCCGGGCGCGCGCCGGTCCGAGCGGCTCTCCACGACCTCGCACACGGTCGCGCCGACCATCACGCCGCCCACCGGTACGGGCTCGGCGTACGACTTCGCGTCGCTCATCCGCCCGCGCATGTACGGGTCGAGGGAGAGATAGAGGGTCCGCAGCAGGACCTGCCCCTCCTCCAGCGCCGGCACGTCGTCGGTGACGAGCTCGAAGTCGGCGTCGGCGGGCTCGCCGACGGGGCGGGACACGAGGCGGATCTGGGAGGTCTGCACCCCTCCGAATCTACCGAGGCCACCCTGCCCGGGCCCGGGCGGCGATGCGCACTCCCAGGTCCTCCAACTCGTCGAGCAGGGCGCCCGCCCCCCACACCTGGTTCCGCTGGCGGTGCGTGAGCGGGCGGACGACCCCGGCCGCCGCGAGCCGCTCGACGGCTCGGTGCGCGCCGGCGGACCCGGTGGCGAGGGCCGTCGTCACGTCCTCGGCGGTGAAGACCGGCGCCTCGGCGAGGCGGTCGAGGAGGCGCGCCGTCGCACTGCCCTCGCGCGGCTCCCCCGCCTGTTCCCGCCAGGTGGCAGGCAGTCCGGCGAGCACATCCGCACTCACGGTGGCCTCCTCCGCGGCGATCTGGGCCGAGCGGGCGAAGGCGCGGACGACGGGCGCCGCGTCCCCTGCCCGGAAGGCGTCGAGCGCGGCGAAGTAGCGCTCGCGCTGCGCGACCAGCGCCGAGGCGGTCGGTACGACGACGTGGCGGGCGATTCCGCGCCGGCGGACGACCGCGGCGGCGACCGCCCGCCCCACCCGGCCGTTGCCGTCCGTGAACGGGTGGACCGACTCGAACTGCGCATGGGCGACGGCGGCCTGCGCGATGATCGGCAGGTCGACGCGGGCGCAGAAGCCCACCAGGTCCTCCATCAGCCCGGCGACCCGCTCCGCGGGCGGCGGCACGTACATCGCTCCGCGCGGGGAGTGGTTCGACCCGCCGATCCAGTTCTGGACGTCCCGCCAACGCCCGGCGTACGACGCCTCCTCGGTGTCGTCGGCCATGAGCAGTCGGTGCGCCACCAGGATGCTCGCCTCGTCGAGCTCACCGTCGAGCAGTCGACTCATCGCGCCGCCGGCCGCCACCATGGCCGTGGCCGAGGCGTTGGCCCGGCTGCCGTGGAGCGCGCGGGCGTAGTCCTCGATCGAGGCCTCCTCGTGCTCGATCTTGGACGAGGCCACCGACTCCGCCCGCAGCAGCAGCGTCGCCAGCGGGCGCAGGTGCCGCCCGCGCGTGGCGTCGAGGACGGCGATCGCGCGGATGGCCTCGTCGCACTCCGCGACCAGGTCTCCGGGCACCGACAGGGTCAGTCCGGCGATCGCGGGCGGGAGCGCGGTCTGCACCGAGCGGAGCCTGCGGTCCTCGGCCGTGCCGGCCCGGTGGCGTTGCCGCCAGGGCACGGTCAGTCCTTCGTGGGGCGGGACGACCAGAACGGAGTCCGACATGAGAACAGCGTACCCACTATTCTCACTTACTCAGCCTAAGTGAGAATAGCGGCCCGGAATGACGGACGCGACGCTGGACGTCGCACACAGCAGAGGCCGCCCCCGCACTCGCGGAGACGGCCTCTGACCTGCACTTCTTCGGTCGGGCTGACAGGATTTGAACCTGCGACCCCCTGACCCCCAGTCAGGTGCGCTACCAAGCTGCGCTACAGCCCGAAGCTCCGTCCGGGATCGCCGTCCGAAGCGGACGGAACATTACCGCAGGCCCACCCCGCACCCCGAATCGGCTCCCCCCGGCGGCGCGTTGGGCCAGGATCGTGCTCATGCGCCACCGCTCCCCCCGCCTGATCGTCCTCGGCCTCCTGGCACCCCTCGCCCTCGCCGGCTGCGGCGACGGCGACGGCGAGGACGAGAGCGGCACGGCACCGGCCGAGACCGCGCCCAGCGGCACGCCCGACGGTGTCGGCGACCTCTCCCCCGCCGACGAGCACGCCATCGAACAGGCCATCACCGGGTGGCTGCTCGCGCCACGCTGCGACCTGGCCACCGACGACTACCTGCTGCGGATCTCGCTCTTCGCCGACGACGACACCACCCCCGACGAGGCCTGCCGGCAGTGGACCGACGCCTTCGTCACCCCCCAGTACGACGCCGACGACATCGAGCTCACCCACCTGGCCGGCGAGGGCGACCGGGCGACCATCGAGGTCGGCTCGGCACTCATCGACATCACCACGGTCTACGAGCTGACGTTCACCGACGGCGCATGGAAGGTCAGCGGCGACGACTTCACCGACGACGACCTCTGAGCCTGCCCCCGAACCGGTCCCGGCCGCTCAGCGGAAGTCGCGCGACGACTGCCGGGCCTGCAGGGCGTCGCCCGCGCCCGGCAGCACCGTGTCCAACGGCTCCACCCGGTCCGCGACCAGGTTGATCACCCCGTCCTGGCGCTCCAGCAGCCCCCGGATCACCACGGCGACCCGGTTGCGCGCAGCCTGGCGGTGCACCCGCATCACCCCCTGCGAGCAGACCACGTTGAGCATCCCGGTCTCGTCCTCCAGGTTCAGGAAGGTGACCCCGCCCGCCGTGCCGGGCCGCTGACGATGGGTGACCAACCCCGCGACGTGCACCCGGCGCCCCGACGCGGTGGTCGCCAGGTCGCCCACCGAGCGGATGCCGGCGGCTGTCAGCGTCGCGCGGAAGTGCTCCACCGGATGCACGTCGGTCGAGACCCGGGTCGACCACAGGTCGGCGAGCGTCACCTCCAGTGCCGACATCTCCGGCAGGAGCGGCGCCCGAGGCGCAGGGGTGCTGCCCGGCAGCTGTCCCTCCGCCTCGGCGTAGCCCGCCATCCACAGCGCCTGACGCCGGTCCAGCCCGAACCCGTCGAGCGCGCCCGCCGTCGCCAACGCCTCCAGCTGCGCCCCCGTCAGGCCCGCCCGGCGCGACAGGTCGCGCACGTCGGCGTACGGCCCCTCGGCGCGCAGCGCCACGATCCGCTCGGCGACCTCGGCGCCGATCCCCTTCACCGCGTCCAGACCGAGACGCACGGCCAGGCCGTCGTCGTACCGGTGGCGGTCGGTGCCGGCGGGCGGGCACGGCTCCAGTCCGGCCTGCGCGCCCGACCGGGCGAGGTCGGGGCGCAGCACCCGCACCCCGTGGCGGCGGGCATCGGCCACCAGCGACTGCGGGGAGTAGAAGCCCATCGGCTGGTTGCGCAGCAGCCCCGCGAGGAACGCCGCCGGATAGCGCAGCTTGAACCACGACGAGGCGTAGACCAGCAGCGCGAAGCTGAGGGCGTGCGACTCGGCGAAGCCGAAGCCGGCGAAGGAGAGGATCTTGACGTAGATCGCGTCGGCCCGGTCGCCGGTGATCCCCTTGCGCGCCATGCCCTCGTACAACGTGCCCTTGACGCGCTCGATGCGCTCGATGCCGCGCTTGGAGCCCATCGCGCGGCGCAGCAGGTCCGCGTCGTCCTGCGAGCAGTCGCCGAGCGCCACCGCCATCGCCATCAGCTGCTCCTGGAAGAGCGGCACGCCCAGGGTGCGGCCGAGGATCGGCTCGAGCAGCGGGTGGTCGTAGGTCACCGGCTCGCGACCCGTGGCCCGGCGGATGTACGGGTGCACCGCGCCGCCCTGGATCGGGCCGGGGCGGATCAGCGCGATCTCGATGGCGAGGTCGTAGAAGCACCGTGGCCGGAGCCGGGGCAGGGTGCCGATCTGCGCGCGCGACTCCACCTGGAAGACGCCGATGGAGTCGGCCCGGCAGAGCATGTCGTAGACCTCCGGCTCCTCCTTCGGCATCGTCTCCAGGGTCCAGCGCCGCCCGGTGTGCTCCTCGATGAGCCGCATCATGTGGTCCAGCGCGCCGAGCATGCCCAGCCCCAGCAGGTCGAACTTCACCAGGCCCATCGACTCGCAGCCGTCCTTGTCCCACTGCAGCACGGTGCGGCCCGGCATCCGCGCCTTCTCGATCGGGCACACCTCGCCGATGGGGCGCTCGGTCAGGACCATCCCGCCGGAGTGGATGCCCAGGTGCCGCGGCGCGCCCATCAGCTCCTCCGCGAGCTCCACGACCTGCTCCGGGATCCCGAGCCCCCTCTCGACCTCCCTGCCCCAGCCGTCGACCGACTTCGACCAGGCGTCCTGCTGCCCGGGCGAGAAACCGAGGGCCTTGGCGGCGTCGCGCACCGCCATCCGCGGGCGGTAGCTGATGATGTTGCACACCTGGGCGGCGTTGCGCCGGCCGTAGCGGTCGAACACCCACTGGATGACCTCCTCGCGCCGGTCGGAGTCGAAGTCGACGTCGATGTCGGGCTCCTCCTCGCGGTGCTGGGAGATGAACCGCTCGAACGGCAGGTCGAAGTACACCGAGTCGATCGCGGTGATCCCGAGCGCGTAGCAGACCGCCGAGCTGGCCGCCGACCCCCGGCCCTGGCACAGGATCCGCTGCTCGCGGGCGAAGGCGACGATGTCGTGGACGATGACGAAGTAGCCGGCGAAGTCCTTCTGCTCGATGATCGCCAGCTCGCGCTCCACCCGCTCCCGGGCCGCCGCGGCGTGCGGGACATGGGCGTAGCGCTGGGCGAAGCCACGCTCGGTCAGCTCCCGCAGCCACGTCGAGGGCGTGTGCCCTTCGGGCATACCCAGCTTGGGCAGGCGCGGCGAGGCCTTGCGCAGGTCGAAGGCCAGCTCCTCGGCGAGCACCACGGAACGGCGTACGGCGTCGGGCCGGTGCGCGAAGAGGCGCAGCATCTCCTCCCCGCTGCGCAGGTGGGCACCGCCGGACAGGTCGAGCCAGCCGTCGAGCTCGGCGATGCTGCGTCGCGCCCGGACCGCGGCCATCGCCGCCGCCAGCCTCCGCTTCTCCGGGGTGGCGTGGTGGACGTTCCCCGTCGCCACGACCGGCAGCCTGCGGTCGTCGGCGATGCGGGCGAGCAGGTCGTTGACCTCGTCGGCGCCGGGATGGCCGGCCACGCCGAGCTCGACGACGACGTGCTCGCGCCCGAACCGCTCGGTCAGGGCGTCCAGGGCGGCCGCGGCGGCCCGGGGTCCCCCGGAGGCCAGCGCCTGGCGGACAGCACCCTTGCGGCAGCCGGTCAGCACCACCCAGTGCCCGCTCCCCCGTTCGGCGAGCTCGTCGAGATCGTGGGCGGGACTGCCCTTCTCCGGAGCACGCAGGCCCGCCTCGGTGATCGCCCCGGAGAGCCGGTGGTAGCCCTCCACCCCTCGCGCGAGGACCAGCAGGTGAGTACCCTCCGGGTCGGGCACGCCGTTCTGGGTGCGCTGCAGTCCCAGGGACAGCTCGACGCCGTAGACGGTCGCCAGCGCGTGGTCGGCTCCGGCCTCGGCGAACAGCGGCGCCCCGGCGAAGCCGTCGTGGTCGGTCAGGGCCAGGCCGGACAGGCCCAGCCGCACCGACTCCTCGACCAGGTCGCGCGGGGAGCTGGCGCCGTCGAGGAAGCTGAAGTGGCTGTGGCAGTGGAGCTCGGCGTACGGCGTGCTCCGCTCCGGTCGCCGGATCGGCGCGGGCTCGACGCGGGGTTGCTTGCGGCGCGACACCGGCGCCTCCGGCGGCGCCAGCCCCGACAGCCGGCGCTCCAGCTCCCGCCACGGGACGGGTGGGTTGTTCCAGCCCATCCCCCGACCCTACTCGAACATCTGTTCGATCGACAGGTCGGGGCCGCCGCCCTCGCCCAGCGCGACCCACGTGACCCACGTCTCCGTCACCGGCCCGGTTCGTCCCCCGCCGCGACACTCCCCTACCGTTGGAGCGTGAAGGCGCTGCTTCTCGAGAACATCCACCCCGCCGCGGTCGAGTACCTGCAGGGCCGCGGCTACGAGGTCGACCTGCGGGCCGGATCGATGTCCGAGGACGAGCTCGTCGCCTCCCTGCCGGGCGTCGACCTGCTCGGCATCCGCTCCAACACCAACGTCACCTCCCGGGTGCTCGACGCGGCGAGCGACCTGGTCGCCGTCGGCTGCTTCTGCATCGGCACCAACCAGGTGGACCTCGGCGCGGCCGCGTCCCGCGGCATCGGCGTCTTCAACGCGCCGTACTCCAACACGCGCAGCGTCGTCGAGCTCGTGATCGCCGAGATCATCTCGCTGGCCCGCCGCCTGCCGGAGAAGACCCAGCGCATGCACGAGGGCGTGTGGGACAAGTCGGCGAAGGGCAGCCACGAGGTGCGCGGACGCACGCTCGGCATCGTCGGCTACGGCAACATCGGCACCCAGCTCTCCACGGTCGCCGAGGCGCTCGGCTTCAACGTGGTCTTCTACGACACCGCCGACCGTCCCGCCCACGGCACGGCCCGACGGGTCCGCACCCTGCCCGAGCTCCTGGCCGTCTCCGACGTCGTCAGCCTCCACATCGACGGGCGCGCCGGGAACTCCGGGTTCTTCGGTGCCGAGCAGTTCGCCGCCATGAAGCGGCGGGCGCTGTTCATCAACGCCTCGCGCGGCATGGTCGTCGACTACGACGCCCTGCGCGAGCACCTCGAGTCCGGTCACATCGCCGGCGCCGCGGTCGACGTGTTCCCGGCCGAGCCGAAGGCGCAGGGCGACCCATTCGACTCCGTGCTGCGCGGACTCGACAACGTGATCCTGACGCCGCACATCGGCGGCTCGACCCAGGAGGCGCAGGAGGAGATCGGCTGGTTCGTCGCCGAGAAGCTCGCCCGCTTCGCTCTCGAGGGCAGCACCGCGCTGTCGGTCAACCTGCCCGACGTGCAGCCGCCGGCCCTCGAGGAGGGCCGTCGTCTCGGATTCCTGCACCACAACGTCGCCGGCGTGCTCGCCGAGCTCAACGCCGCGTTCGCCGAGGAGGGCGACAACGTCACCGGGCAGGTGCTGTCCACCCGCGGCGACCTCGGGTACGTCGTGACCGACGCCTCCGCGCCCCTGTCGACCGAGGTCGTCGAGACGCTGCGGAGCTCGGAGCACTGCGTGTGGGTGCGCACCTGGTAGCAGCCGCGGGACGCCGCTCCCCGGCGACCTCGTGTGGCGCGGTCGGCCCTCGCATGCACCCGCGGCGATCGGGTAGTGCCGGACCATGGGACGAGGAACCGACGACGACCGGATCGCTGAGCGTGCCGAGCTCCTTCCCGAGGAGGTGGCGGCGGGCAGCGAGGACCCGGAGGCCCAGGCGGAGGCGATCTTGGAGGACTCCGACGAGCGCGTGGACGACCCCGAGGGGACGCGCCGCGCGAGCACCCAGACCCCGGGACCCTGACGACCGCCCCGCGGATCCCCCGAGCGGAAGGACCGATCAGTCGTAGGCGGCCTCAACCGCCCAGACCCCCCGGTCGTCCGGCCCTCGCGCCCGCCAGAGCAGCAGCCATGCGCGGCCGTCGACGCCCACCACCTGGAAGCGTGCCGCCCGTCCACCCGCACCTCGAGCGGTCCACCACCCCTCGTCGACCGGCCATGGCCCCGCCCACGAGGCGACCGGCACCCGCGGGAGCATCCGTCGACCGCTGAGCGGACCGACCCGGAACTGCCACGGCTCGCCCGTCACCGCGCCCCGGGCCGTCACCGCCACCACCACCCCGGCCTCGTCGACGACCTCCGCATCCAGCGGCTCGGCGAAGACCCGGCTCGGCGCCGGTCCGGGAATCCGCCCGGGCCACGGACGCTCGACCGGTCGCAGGCCCACCGGACGCTCCCCCCACGGCACCAGCGCCTGACGGTCCGCGGCCCCTCGCCCGCCCTGCAGCACCGGGACCCGCACCGCGTCGTACCCGACCATCGCCTGGACCCGGGCGACCCCGCGCAGCACCTGGTCGTCGGCTCCTCCGCCCCACAGGCCGTCGGCATGGTCGCCGGACGGCTCCACGGTGTCGGGCAGGAAGCGGACCAGGGTGACGGGAGCGCTCACCCCCGCGCCGGCCGACTTGCGGCTGCGCAGGCCGGAGGAGGCCATCCCGGCCTGCAGCTGCCAGTGGACCCGGTCGACGAGGTCGCGCGAGGTGAAGCAGCGCGGATGCAGCCAGGTCCGCGCCGAGATCCCGCCGCCCTCGCCGTCGCCGAGCGCCTCGAACTCCGCCTCGATCCGCACCCCCGTCGCGACCAGCTGGCGCGCCGAGAGGCCGGCGACGAAGCGCTCGGCGGTGGTGCGCACACTGAAGGTGACCGCCTCGGCGGAGTCCAGCGGCGGCTCGAAGGCGATCTCGCAGGCCAGCTCCGGCGGCGGCGTGCGCGACGCCAGGCGGACCTCTTCGCGCCCCTGGACCCGGCGCCACACGTCGCTGCCGTAGGTGCCGAAGCGGTTGGCCACCTCGCCGGCCGCCAGCCGGGCGAAGTCACCCAGCAGCGCCAGCCCCAGGCGGCGCAACAGGTCCGCGAGCTCGGCGCCCTCCGGACCGTCGTCGGCCAGCACCGTCACCGGCAGCCCTCGCAGGAAGGCGGCCGAGCCACCGTCCGGAACCGCCACGCAGGACTGCGGCAACGCCTGCCGGGCCGCGCGCTCGGCGGTGTAGAGGTCGTCGGCCGCCCCGAACCGGCTGTCCCACACGCCGGCGTGCGCCAGGTGCTCGGCGAGCAGCGCCGCGGCCGCCTCCTCGCCGTCCGCGCCCGCCCGTGCGAAGTAGCGCCCCGGCGCCGGCAGCGCCAGCAGTCCGGGTCGCAGCGGCGCCACCCCCGGGCGCACCTCCTCCACGGCCGCGAGCACCGGCTCGAACCAGCGCGCGTCCCGGTCCGGGTTCGCCTCCAGCAGGCGCACCTGCGGACATCGCGCCTGGGCGTCGCGACGTCGGTGACCACGGCGCACCCCCTCCGCCCGCGCGGCGTCGTTGCACACGACCACCCGGTTGTTGGCCAGCACGACGGCCGGAGCGCCCACGTCCATGCCCGCCCCACCCCCACCGCTCGCGGCCGGATCCAGGACCGGATCCTGGCGGGGATCCTGGGCATCGGCCAGCTCCAGCAACGCGGCGGTCACCGACCAGTCCGGGCACCACACGACCATCGTCCTCACCGGTCGAGCACGACCTCGGAGCGCGCGGGCATCCGCCCGCCCTGACGGGCCACGAGGGCCACCCGTCGCTCCCGCAAGCGCCCCCGGCCCTGCCCGATGCCCTCCCAGACCGGCCGCTCCGCACTGACCCGTACGTCGCAGCGCGGCCAGTCACCCTGCACGACCAGCACCGCCGACCGCGCCCGCAACCGTGCCTCGACGATCGCTGCGGCGGACGCGTCGACCGGCCCCGGCGGGCGCAGCACCACGACCTTGAGCACGTCGACGAGGGCGGCGGTGACCTCCAGCCAGTGCTCCCCGGGAGCGGGCACCAGCACCGTGCGGTCGAGGGCGACCCCTCGCTGGTGGGCGGCCTCCACCCCGAAGTCGTCCCAGCCGGCGAAGCCGACCCACGCGCCCGCCTGCGAGGCTCCGGCCGCCAGCGCCATCCCCACGCTGGCGGAGTCGACGCCGTACACACCGCCGGTACGCAGCTCCAGGAGGCCGTCGAAGATCGGCAGCACCGGCACCGTGAGCCGGCTCGGCCCGCCCTGGAGCGCCTGGATGCGGCCGCGCAGCTGCTCCACGACCGCATGCGGGTCGGCGATCTCGAGAGGGCGGGCGCTCACGCATCCATGTTCGAACATTTGTTCGAGTGATGCAAGTGGCGCTCGCGGCTCTCAGACTCCGCCCCGGCGCTGCCGACGACTACCGGCGCGCGCGCTTCTCCCGCGGCTGCACCTTGATCTCGATCGGCGTCCCGACGAACCCGAACTCCTCGCGCAGCCGGCGCTCGATGAAGCGCTCGTAGCCCTGGTCGAGCCTGCCGGTGGTGAACAGCTTGAACACCGGCGGGGCGCTGGAGACCTGGCTGCCGAAGAGGATGCGCGGCTGCTTGCCGCCGCGCACCGGGTGCGGGTGCTCGGCGACGATGCGGCCGAGGAAGGCGTTGAGAGCACCGGTGGAGATGCGGGTCTCCCACCCCTCGATGGCGCGGTTCAGCGCGGGCACGATGCGATCGATGTGCCAGCCGGTCTTCGCGGTGATGTTGATCCGCGGCGCCCACTGCACCTGCACCAGGTCGCGCTCGATCTCGCGGTCGAGGTAGTAGCGCCGCTCGGCGTCCACGAGGTCCCACTTGTTGAACGCGATGACCAGCGCCTTGCCGGCCTCGCGGACCTCCTGGAGGATCCGCATGTCCTGCTCGGCGACCGACTCGTTGCCGGCCAGGACCAGGATGCAGACCTCGGCCCGCTCGATGGCCGTCGAGGTCCGCAACCACGCGTAGTACTCGTGGCCCGACGCCTCCTTGACGCGCTTGCGGATGCCGGCGGTGTCGATGAAGCGCCAGGTCTCGCCGCCGAGCTCGACCAGCTCGTCGACCGGGTCGACGGTCGTGCCGGCGACGTTGTCGACGACGACCCGCTCCTCCCCGGCGAGCTGGTTGAGCAGCGAGGACTTGCCGACGTTGGGGCGACCCACGATCGCGATCCGGCGCGGTCCGCCGATCTCGGTGCCGCCGTGCTCGGGAGCCTCCGGCAGGACCTGCAGGACCGCATCGAGCAGGTCGCCGGAGCCGCGGCCGTGCAGGGCCGAGACGGTGTGGGGCTCGCCGAGACCGAGGTTCCACAACGCGAACGCCTCGGCCTCCGCCCGCTCGTCGTCGACCTTGTTGGCGGCGAGCACGACCGGCTTTCCGGACTTGCGCAGCACCCGCACGACCGCCTCGTCGGCGTCGGTGATGCCGACGGTGGCGTCGACCACGAACAGCACCGCGTCGGCGAGCCCCACCGCGATCTCCGCCTGCGCCTTGATGCGCTCCGCCATGCCGCGGGCGTCGGGATCCCACCCGCCGGTGTCGACGACGGTGAACGCCCGGCCGTTCCACTCGGCGTCGTAGGAGACCCGGTCCCGGGTCACTCCCGGGATGTCCTCCACGACCGCCTCGCGACGGCCGAGGATCCGGTTCACCAGGGTGGACTTGCCGACGTTCGGACGACCGACGACGGCCAGCACCGGTACGACGCCCGTGGCGTCGTCCGCGGTCGTCGGGGCGTCTTCACTCATCGTTGTCTCCTACCGGGAGCGGGCCCGGCAGGCTCCGCCCCGTCTCGTCGAGGGCATCGGCCAGCTGCGTGCGCATGTGCTCGCGCAGGGCGGCCGAGGTCAGACCTACATGATCCCTTGTCCGGGGCCACGGCACCGCATCGACGGCCATCGGCTCCCCCACGACGATGTCGATCCGTGCTCCCCTGGTGGGCAGCGACCCGCTCGCGCCGCCCGCGTCGCGCGAGCCTAGGAACGTCAACGGTACGACGGGCGCCCCGGTCACGAGCGCCAGGTAGGCCGCGCCGCGGTGGAAGGTCGCGAGGTCGCCGGGACCGCGCGTCCCCTCGGGGAACACCCCGACCGCACCGTCCTCGCGCAGCACCCGCAGCGCGGTCCGCACCGCGGCCGGGTCGGTGTGATCGCGGTCGAGCGGGATCTGCCCCGACCATCGCAGGAAGCGGCCCACGGGGCCGGCGAACATCTCGACCTTCGTCAGCGCGTGGACCGGGCGCGGCGCGAAGATCGCCATCAGCGGTCCGTCGATGAAGCCGATGTGGTTGCCGGCCACGACGGCGGGGCCGGTCGCGGGGAAGCGCTCGGGGTGGTGCACCCGCACGTCGTACCGGCGCAGGATGAGCCAGCGCGACGTGGGCCGCCCACGGTGCAACAGCCACCGGGAGGGCCGGTGGACGGCGTCGCTGCGCGGCGGGGCGAGGTGGGCGCTCACACCCGCTCCATCACCAGGCCCACCACGAGGTCGACGACCTCGGCCAGGGTGCGGTGCGTGGAGTCGACGTGCACGGCGCCGTCGGCCATGGTGAGCGGTGCGACGGCGCGGCCGGAGTCGATCTTGTCGCGGGCGAGCAGGGACTCCTCGGTCGCGGCGACGTCGGCGCCGCCGTTCTCCACGGCACGGCGTGCGGCGCGCGCGGCGGGATCGGCGGTGAGGTAGATCTTCACCGGGGCGTCGGGGCACACGACGGAGCCGATGTCGCGCCCTTCGACGACGATGCCGCCGGCGCCGACGATCTCACGTTGCAGGTCGACGAGGCGGGTGCGCACCGCGGCGACCGTGCTGACCGGGGAGACGGCCGCGTTGACCTCGTCGCTGCGGATCGCGACGGACACGTCGGTCCCGTCGACGGTGATCGTGGGGTCGAGCGGGTCGGTGCCCGAGACGACCCGTGGTGTGCCGGCGTGCGCGGCGACGGCGTCGGGATCGTGCACGTCGACGCCGTGCTGCAGCATCCACCAGGTCATCGCGCGGTACTGGGCGCCGGTGTCGAGGTAGCGCAGGCCCAGCCGGTCGGCGACGGCCCGGCAGGTGCTGGACTTCCCGGATCCGGAGGTGCCGTCGACGGCGACGACGACGGTGGCGGTGCCGGGAGCTGCAGCTGCTGCATCGAGGGGCGCGTTCACGGCCGCAGACTACCGGTGGGTCGCCCAGCCGTTCGACTCCAGCGCCACCCGCAGCTGCTCCGCCCGGACCGCGACGACGTCGAGCTCGACGAGGCCCACGGGGCGCCCGGGGTCGTGGTCGATGCGGACGTCCTCGATGTTGACCCCGCTCGCCCCGGCATCGGCGAAGAGCCGCGCCAGCTCGCCCGGATGGTCCGGTACGGCGACGCGCACCGCCTCCATGGGCTGCGGCGCGGCGCCGTGCTTGCCGGGGATCGCGCGGGTTCCGGCCTGCCCGTAGGCGAGCAGCGACTCCAGTCCTGCCCGGTCCCCCGCGGCGACGGCCTCGAGTACGAGGTCGAGCCGGTCGCGCACCTCGACGAGCAGGTCGGCGACGGCTCCTGCGTTGCCGCCGATGATCTGGCTGTAGAGCCGTGGGTCTCCGCCGGCCACGCAGGTGACGTCGCGCACTCCGGTGCCGGAGAGGGCGAGGTGGTCGGGCACGGCCCCGGCGAGCGTGCCGGCGACGAGCGCCGCCATCAGGTGCGGCACGTGCGACGTGCGCGCCACCGCCCGGTCGTGCTCTGTGGGCGAGAGCCGCACCGGCGTCGCGCCGCACACGCGCACGAGCGCCTCGACGACCCGCGACGCGGCGGGGGTGGCGTCCGGTCCGGGCGTGACGGCCCAGGGACGTCCCTCGAACAGCGCGGCGCTGGCCGTCAGCGGCCCGGAGTGCTCCGTGCCGGCCATCGGATGGCTGCCGACGTACCGGCTCACCGCCGGATGGGCGGCGACGGCGGCCAGCGGCGCCGCCTTCACGCTCCCGACGTCGGTGACGACGGTCTCGGGGCCGGCCGCGTCCAGCGCGTCCGTCACGGCCGCCCCCAGCGCGTCCGGAGGCACCGCCACCACGACCAGCTGTGCGACGTCGCCCTCCTGGCGCGGGCGTCCCGCGCCGAGCCCGGAGGCCGTGCGCACGTGGTCGGGCGCGGCGTCGGTGAGCAGGACCTCGATACCGGCGCGGCGGCAGGCCAGGGCGATCGACGTGCCGATCAGTCCCGTGCCGACGATCTCGACGGGTCCGGTCAGTGCTCCGGCGCTCACAGCCAGTCGGCTTCGATGCCCCGGCCGCGCAGCTCCTCGAGGAGCGACTCGTCGCCGGTGTGGATGAGCGTGACCTCCTCGAGCGCGGGCAGCTGCGCCGCGTCCGCCACCGAGCGGACGTCGAACGTGTCGTCCTCGCCGTCCCAGCCGGGGCACAGCTGCAGGTAGATCTCGTCGCCGCCGTCCTGGTAGAGCGAGGTGATGGTCGCGGCCAGGTCCTCGGGGACGTCCAGCTGCTCGACGTAGGCCAGCGCCTCGGCGCAGACCTCGCCGTACTCCGGCTCGGCGAGACCACGGCCGGCGAGGAAGGCGGCAAGGTCGAACGCGGGTCCCAGGACGGACTGGTTGTACATGAGCTCGTTCACGACGACGAGCTTGAAGTTCAGGTCGGTGAAGGTGAGGGCCACGCACCCGAGCCTAGTGG
>QFCS01000229.1_pt1 | contig 19061 bp, 28 predicted proteins | sample 3576561 | NCBI WGS metagenome assembly QFCS01 | reverse complement strand
GCAGCGACAAGCCTGCCGAAGCCACCGGCACCGAAACCAAACCCGCCGTTAAGCGCGTTCGCAAAGACGCCGCGCCCGCATCTGCAGCTGCGGACGGCAAAGGAGAATAAACATGTTGCAACCTGCTCGCCGCAAGTTCCGTAAAGAACAAAAAGGCCGCAATACCGGCGTCGCCACCAGTGGCGCCACCGTCGCGTTTGGCGACTTCGGCCTGAAGTCGACCGATCGCGGTCGTCTGACGGCTCGCCAGATCGAGGCCGCACGCCGTGCGATCTCCCGTCACGTGAAGCGTGGCGGCCGCATCTGGATCCGCGTGTTCCCGGACAAGCCGATCTCCCAGAAGCCTGCCGAAGTCCGTATGGGCAACGGCAAGGGTTCGGTGGAGTACTACGTGGCCGAGATCCAGCCTGGCAAGGTGCTCTACGAAATCGTGGGTGTGCCCGAACAGCTGGCCCGCGAGGCATTCACGCTGGCGGCCGCCAAGCTTCCGTTGCGCACCACGTTCGTGACGCGCATGTTGGGTCAGTGATTCAGGAGAACACAAGATGAAAACTGCTGAACTGCGCCAAAAGGATGTGGCCGGCCTCGAAGCCGAAGTGAAGGCACTGCAAAAGGCCCATTTCGGTCTGCGCATGCAAAAAGCCACGCAACAACTCAACAACAACGCCACGCTGGGTGACACCCGCCGTGCGATCGCTCGCGCCAAGACCATCCTGGCCGAGAAGCAGCGCGCCGCCGCCGCGGCCAAATAAGGAGTGACCATGACGGAAGCTAAAACATCCCTCAAGCGCACCTTGGTTGGCAAGGTGGTCAGCGACAAGCGTTCCAAGACCGTGACGGTGTTGGTGGAGCGCCGTGTGAAGCACGAGCTCTACGACAAGATCGTGGCGAAGTCCAGCAAGTACCACGCTCACGACGAAAAGAGCGAGTACAAGATGGGCGACGTGATCGAGATCACCGAGAGCCGCCCGCTGTCCAAGACCAAGAACTGGGTCGCCACGCGCCTGGTGCAAAAGGCCGCGCTGGTCTGAGCCCCATTGCGTTGCTTGCAGCGCAGATCGAAAAAGCGACCGACAATCCGGTCGCTTTTTCTTTTTCCGGCCCGGCATGAACGGGCCTTCCAGCCACGGCCTGCGGGCCACACAACGAGGAGCACGACATGATCAAAGTGGGTGACAAGATTCCGGCGGCCACGCTGATGGAATACAGCGAAGTCGAAGGCAATGGCTGCAGCATCGGCCCGAACCCGGTGGACGTGCAGAAGGCGTCGGCGGGCAAGACGATCGCCGTGTTCGCGCTGCCCGGTGCGTTCACGCCGACCTGTTCCGCCAAGCACGTGCCGGGCTTTGTCCAGCACGCCGCCGACTTCAAGGCCGCGGGCGTGGACGAGATCTGGTGCCTGAGCGTGAACGACGCGTTCGTGATGGGCGCCTGGGCGCGCGATCAGAAGACGGGTGACAAGGTGCGCATGCTGGCCGACGGCAGCGCCGATTTCGCCAAGGCCACGGGCCTGACCCTGGACCTGACCGGCCGCGGCATGGGCCTGCGCAGCAACCGTTACTCGATGCTGGTCAAGAACGGTGTGGTGCAGTCGCTGAACGTCGAAGGCCCCGGCAAGTTCGAGGTGAGCGACGCCGACACCCTGCTGGCCCAGGCCAAAGCCGGCGCCTGATCCGCCACCCAAGAAAAAAGCCGCCGGTGTCGCCACCTGGCGGCTTTTTTGTGGGCGCTTGTCCGGCTAGAGATCGACCTTGAGGTAATGCGCACCCGGAATGGGGTTGTGGTAATACGGCGCCACCTCGACAAAACCCATCTCCTGGTACAGCGCGCGCGCCGTTTCCATGTCGCTCAGGGTGTCGAGCAGCATGGTGGTGTAGCCCGACAGCTGGCCGTCCGACAGCACGCGCTCCACCAGCAGGCGGCCCAGGCCGAAGCCGCGAAAGGCCGGGCGCACGAACAGGCGCTTCATCTCGCAGGCGTTGAGGTGGTCGGTGTTGTAGAGCGGGCGCATGGCGCAGCAGCCGGCGGGTTCACTGTCCACGCAGGCCAGCAGCAGCGTGCCCGCCGGTGGGGCGTAAGCGCCGGGCAGTTCGGCGAGCTCGGCGTCGAAGCCCTGGAAGCACAGGTCGATGCCCAGTCCTGCCTGGTATTCCAGGAAGAGCTGGCGAACGGTCTGCAGATCGTCGGGAAACTGGGCCGGTCTCAGCGAGATCACGGCGGTTCCGGTGTCGGTCATGGCGGTGGGGAGGGCGGGCGCGAGGCCCGGTGGGTGGCGTGGCTGCCACTATACGACAGCATGGGCCGACCGCCGCCTCAGAAGGCGTTGCCCAGGCTGACCAACCAGCTCACCGCCGCGGCGCACAGGCCAAGCACCACCAGGGCCAGCAGGCGCGTGCCCGCCGTGTCGCGGGTGCTGGGCACGGGGACCGGCACCTGCTTGTCGCCCACCACCATGGGGCGCACGAGGCCCTGCTTCTTCACCCACTTGTAGTAGGCGATGGCCAGCAGGTGCAGGCCCACGAGCACGAAGACGATGAGCTTGCCGACTTCCTTGTGGTAACCGGTCGCCAGCGACACCGTTTCGCCCGAGACGAAGCGCACCAGCGGGCCGAAGAAGGCGATCTCGTCGTCGCTCATGAGACCGGTGCCCACTTGGGCGGCGAGGATCAAGAGGAGCGCGAAGACCGAGAGGGCCCCCAGCGGGCTGTGGCCCACCGAGTGCTCGGGCCGGCCCCGTCCCCGGAGGTAGGCCACCAGCGACGAGGGGGCATAGATGAAGCGGGTGAAGCGCGACCAGTGGCCGCCGATGAAGCCCCAGACCAGGCGGAACAGCAGCAGGGTCAACACCGCGTAGCCCAGGCGAAGGTGCCAGTTCATCCAGTTGCCGCCGATGCTGCCGGTGACGATCAGCCCGATGACGCAGGCCGCGAGCAGCCAGTGGAACAGACGGGTGGGCAGGTCCCAGACGCGGATGGTGTGCATGGTGATCGTGGAGGGTTGGATTCGGAATCGAGGAATAGAGAAGGTATATCGGAAAACGTTCCAGTGGAACTTTGGCCAATTCCCTACACTCCTGAGCGGGTGGCTCCCGGAGCCACGCCGCAACGCCCCACAACCTCCTCAGGAGTTTTCATGAAAATAATCGCTCCCCTCGCCTTGGCCCTGGCCTTCGGCACCCTGTCGGCACCCGCCTTCGCGCAATTCCAGAAGCCCGAAGACGCGGTGAAGTACCGCAAGGGCGCCTTGACCGTGATGGCCAACCACTTCAGCCGCATCGGTGCGATGGCCAACGGCCGCGCGCCCTTCGATGCCAAGGTGGCCGCCGAGAGCGCCGCGATCGTGGAGACCATGAGCAAGCTGCCGTGGGAAGGCTTCGTGCCGGGCACCGACAAGGGCGACACCGGCGCCTTGCCCGTGATCTGGACCGAACAGGCCAAGTTCAAGGAGAACTCGGAGAAGCTCCAGAGCGCCACCGCCCAGCTGGCGGCCGCCGCGAAAACGGGCAACCTCGACAGCGTGAAGACCGCGTTCGGCGCCACGGCCCAGACCTGCAAGGCCTGCCACGACGCGTTCCGCAAATAAGACGGATCGCCTCCAAACAAAAAGGCCGGGAACGATCCCGGCCTTTTTTCATGGAAGCTCGCGCGTGAAGGTTCAGGCCTGCTGGGCCAGCAGCTCTTCGATCAGCTTGTGCAGCGCGGGAAAATCGGGTTCCCCCACATAGCGTTTGACGATGCGGCCCTGTTTGTCCACCAGGTAGGTGGTGGGCGTGAGCTTGACGTCGCCCCATTGCTTGGCGATGTCGCCGGTGTTGTCCAGCGCGACCTTGAAGGGCAGCTGGCGCGACTGCGCGAAGTTGAGCACCCAGGCCGGCGGGTCGTACTCCATGGCCACGGCCACGGTCTCAAAGCCCTGTCCCTGGTACTTCTGGTACGTGGCGACGATGGAGGGCATTTCCTTCACGCAGGTGACGCAGGTCGTGGCCCAGAAATTCACCAGCGTGACCTTGCCCTTGAGGTCGGCGGTGGTGGCCTTGCTGCCATCGAGCAGCACGAAGGTGGATTCGGGCGCCGCGTCGCGGCCCGCGCAACCCGCCAAGCCCAGGGCGCCGAGGGCACCCAGCGCGGCGGCCGCTTGAAGGGTGCGCCGGCGGTGCTGGCCGCGGGGGCTGAGATCGGTCATTGTCTTTTCACTTCCCGGGGGCTACATTGCCCCACGTCATTCATTGAACAGCTTGCTTCCCGGAGGAACCGCCATGCAGCGCCGCCAGTTTACCCAGTCCACCACCGCGATGATCGGCCTTCTGGTCCTCGCCGCCCATCAGCAGGCCAGGGCCTTGTCCTTGGGCGATCTCACCGAAGGCGACGCCAGCCAGGGCATCAAGGTGGCCTTGGAAAAGGGCGCGCTGGCCGCGGTGGCCTTGCTGGGCAAGACGGATGGATTCCTGGGCAACCCAAAAGTTCGGATTCCCTTGCCCGGATTTCTCGAGGATGCGTCCAAGCTGCTCAAGATGACCGGCCAGGGCAAACGGGTCGACGAACTCGTCACCAGCATGAACCGGGCTGCCGAGGCGGCCGTGCCGATGGGGCGCGATGTGCTGGTGGGGGCGGTGAAGTCCATGAACGTGACCGACGCAAAGAACATCCTGGGCGGGGGCGACAACGCCGTGACGCAGTTCTTTGCTGAAAAAACGCGCAGCCCGCTGGGCGAGAAGTTCCTGCCCATCGTGACCAAGGCCACCGAGAAGGTGGGTCTGGCCAACCAGTACAACAAGGTGGCTGGCAAGGCCGCGGGCATCGGGCTGGTCAAGTCGGAAGACGCCAACATCCAGCGCTACGTCACCGGCAAATCGCTCGACGGGCTCTACACCATCATTGGCGAGGAAGAGCGCAAGATCCGCCAGGACCCGGTGGGCACCGGCAGCGCCATCCTGAAAAAGGTCTTTGGCGCCTTGAAGTAAGCGCCTCCTTGCGATACTTTTTCGAAATTACTTGAGCTTCTGCCTGGCCTCGGCCAGGCGGGCCTCCAGGTACTCACCGTAGAAGTCGGGCACCGCAATGCCGACCAGGCGCTCGGCGAGTTCCCGCCCGTCCGGGCCGAAGAACAGCACCGTCGGCGTGAAGCGGGCCTTCCACGCCCGGGCCAGCTCGGCCGGCGTGCTCAGTTGCCCATCAAAACCCTGCAGGTTGCCGGTGCGGTCCATCACGTCGATCTGCACCGCGTGGACCTTGCCCTCGCGCCGCATGGGCAGCAGGTAGTGGTTGCGCACGATGGCGCAATAGGGGCAGCCGGTCAGCGTGGTCATCACCACCAGAGGCTCGCCGCGGGCGGCCGCGGCTTGCGCGGCACCGCGCAGCGAGGTGGGGGTGGGCAAGGCCTGCGCGGCGGTGGCGGGTGGGGGCGTGGCGATGTCGCTCATGGGTGTCACGAAGTTGGGGCGTCGTGGTTCAGACCGCGCCGCGGCGTTGAAGTTCGGCCAGGCGCTCGGGCGGGCAGGCCAGCCAGTCATCCAACACCTCGGCCGTGTGCTGGCCCAACAGCGGTGGCGGCAGGTCGTTGCGCACCGGCGTGGCGCTGAGCTTGAGCGGGCTGGCGACGAGGTCGACCGCCTCGGCCAGCGGGTGCGACCAGGTGTGCACCATGTCGCGCGAGCGCACGTGCCCGTCGGCGAACACCTCGGCGAGGTTGTTGATCGGGCCGCAGGGCACCTTGGCGGCTTCCAGCGCGGCCAGCCAGTCGGCTTTGCCGCGCGTCTTGAGCAGGTCGGCCAGCAGGGGCACCAGCACCTCGCGGTGGCGCACGCGGTTCTGGTTCTGCGCGAAGCGCGGGTCGGTGGCGAGCCCGGGCCGTCCGGCCACCGCGCAGAACTTGGCGAACTGGCCATCGTTGCCCACGGCCAGGATGATGTATTGCGCCTGGCCTTGCGCATCCGGTGCGACCTCAAAGGCCTGGTACGGCACGATGTTGGCGTGGGCATTGCCCGCCCGGCCCGGCACCTTGCCTTCGTCCCGGCCGCGCACCAGGTAGTTGGCGCCCAGATTGGCGAGCATGGCGACCTGGGTGTCAAGCAGCGCCATGTCGATCTGCTGGCCTTCGCCGGTGCGCTCCGCGTGGCGCAGCGCGGCCTGGATGGCGATGGTCGCGTACAGGCCGGTGAACAGGTCGGTCACCGCCACGCCCACCTTCTGCGGGCCGCCGCCGGGCAGCGCATCGCGCTCGCCGGTCACGCTCATGAGGCCGCCCATGGCCTGGATGGCGAAGTCGTAGCCCGCGCGGTCCTTGTAGGGACCGGTCTGGCCGAAGCCGGTGATGGAGCAGTAGACGAGTCGGGGGTTGATCGCGCGCAGCGCGGCGTAGTCCAGGCCGTAGCGCGCCATGTCGCCGACCTTGTAGTTTTCGACGAACACATCGGCCTTGGCGGCCAGCTCGCGGATCAGGGCCTGGCCCTCGGGCGTGGCGATGTCGCAGGTGATGGAGCGCTTGTTGCGGTTCGCACCCAGGTAGTAGGCCGCCTCGGCGGTGTCCTGGCCATCGCGTCCCTGCAGAAAGGGCGGGCCCCAGCCGCGGGTGTCGTCGCCGCCGGGATGGCCCGCGCCCGGAGGGCGCTCCACCTTCACCACATCGGCGCCCAGATCGGCCAGCGTCTGCGTGCACCAGGGGCCGGCGAGCACGCGCGAGAGATCAAGTATGCGGATACCATCCAGAGCATTCATGTTGCCATTGTGCGCGACCCCGCCTTCGCTGCGGTGTCCCGGCGGTGGCCTCTCTGGCTGGAATTCCATGTCTGTCCCCGTTCCCGGCGGTGCGCCGCGCCGCCGCCTGCGCCCGCTGGGGCTCGCGCTGTCCGCCGGGCTGGTCCTCAGTGCGTGCAACCCCACCTTCAACTGGCGCGAATTGCGCCCCGAGGGCACGACTTTGCTGGCGCTCATGCCCTGCAAGCCCGAGTCCGCCGCGCGGCCGGTGCCGCTCGATGGCGGTGCGCCGGCCGAGTTGCACATGCACAGCTGCGACACGGGTGGCCTGACCTTCGCCTTGGCCTGGGCCGAGCTGGGTGACGCCGCCCGCGTGCCCGCCGCGCTGAACGGCTGGCGCCGCGCCTCGCTGGGGGCCGTGCGCGTCGACCCGGCGCGGGCCGACGACCCCGCGACACGCTGGCCGGCGGCCGTGCCCGGCGCCACCCAGGCCCTGGGCCTGGCGGCGCAAGGCACCGACCACCAAGGCCAACCGGTGCAGGTGCGCGCGGTGCATTTCGCGCGCGGCACGCAGGTGTACCAGGCGGCGGTCTATGGCCCCGCGCTGCGCGACGACGTGACCACCGCCTTTTTTGACGGACTCAAGCTGCCATGAACCCGACTGTTCGACCCGGTCCCGTGCGCCTCGACGGCGCGGTGGCGCCGCGCCCCCCGCAAAGCGAGTTGCTCGCGCCGCGCACGGTGGTCATCGTCTTCCTGACCTTCGCGCTCGCGTATTTCCTGTCGGCGCTGTTGCGCGCCATCACGGCCACGCTCTCGCCCACCCTGAGCGCCGAGATGTCGCTCAATGCGGGCGATCTCGGCCTGCTGGCCGGAGGCTATTTCTTCGGCTTCGCGCTCACGCAACTGCCGCTGGGCAACTGGCTGGACCGCCATGGCCCGCGCACCGTGATCCTGTGGTTCCTGGGGGTGGCGGTTGCCGGCTGTGCCGCGTTCGCGCTGGCCACCAGCTTCACCTGGCTGCTGGCAGCGCGCGTGCTCATCGGCATGGGCGTGAGCGCCTGCCTGATGGCCCCGCTCACCGGCTATCGGCGCTGGCTCACGCCCCTGGCGCAGATGCGCGCCAATTCCTGGATGCTCATGACCGGCTCGTTCGGCATGGTGGCCGCCACCTTGCCGGTGCAGTGGCTGATGCCGCTGACCGGCTGGCGCGGCCTGTTCTGGCTGCTGGGCGGGTTGATCCTGCTGTCGATGGTGGGCATCGTCTGGACGGTGCCGCGCTGGCGGCGGACCGAGCCGGCGGAGCCTGCTGCCCCAGTCTCCGAGCCGGGTTACGGCATGGTCTGGCGCCATCCCTATTTCCGCCAGATGGTGCCGATCGGTTTCGTCAACTACGGCGGCATGATCGCCGTGCAGACGCTGTGGGCCGGGCCCTGGATGGTGAAGGTCGCGGGCTACACGCCGGAGCAGGCGGCCGGCGGCCTGTTCGGCATCAACCTCTGCATGCTGTGCACCTTCTGGCTCTGGGGGGTCTTCAACCCGCGGCTGGCGCGCCAGGGCTGGCTGCCCGAGCGCCTGATCGCCTGGGGCCTGCCGCTGAGTTTCGTGGTGCTGGGCGCCATCGTGCTGCTGGGCGAGCGCGCCGGGTGGCCGCTCTGGGCCCTGTATTGCGTGAGCTGCACGGTCGGCTCGCTGTCCCAGCCCGCCGTGGCCCTGGCCCTGCCGGCCGAGGCCGCCGGGCGGGCTCTCTCGGGCTACAACCTGGTCATCTTCGGTGGCGTGTTCGTGGTGCAGTGGGGCATCGGGCTGCTGATCGACGCCCTGGGGCTGTTCGTGGACAACGAGGTCGCCCGCTACCGCGGCGCCATCACCCTCTTTGGCGTCTGTGGCGTTCTCGCCTACGCCGTGTTCCTGCGCGCCCACCTGCGCCGCGCGGCCGGCCGCGCGGGCTAAACTGGGGCCATGAACGGCATCCTCATCATGGCGCACGCGCCGCTGGCCTCCGCACTGCGCCAGTGCGTGCTGCATGTGTTCCCCGACAGCGCCGACGCGGTGTCGGCGCTGGATGTGCAACCCAACGTGCCGCCCGAGGAGTCGCTGGCGCAGGCCCGCGCGCTGATGCGCCAGATGCACCTGCCGCAGACGCTGGTCGTGACCGACGTGTTCGGCGCCACGCCCTGCAACGTGGCGCAGAAACTCATCGACGGCATCAATTCCAAACTCATCACCGGCGTGAACCTGCCCATGCTGTTGCGCACCGTGTCGTACCGCCATGAATCGCTGGATGCGCTGATCTCGCGCGCCATGATCGGCGCCACGCAAGGTGTCATCCAGGTGGCGGTGACCGCGCCCCAGAACCAGGCCAAACGAGCCACGCATGATCAAGACCACCGTGACCATCAGCAATAAGCTCGGGCTGCACGCGCGCGCCTCGGCCAAACTCACCAAACTCGCCGGCGGCTTCGCCTGCGATGTGTGGATGTCGCGCGGCGAACGGCGCGTCAACGCCAAGAGCATCATGGGCGTCATGATGCTGGCCGCCGGCATCGGCAGCGTGGTCGAGATCGAGACCGATGGCAAGGACGAGCAACCTGCCATGGACGCGCTGGTGGCGCTCGTCAACGACAAGTTCGGCGAGGGCGAATGACCATCTCCATCCACGGTCTGGCGGTCTCCCGGGGCATTGCCATCGGGCGGGCCGTGATCGTGGCGTCCAGCCGTGTGGACGTGGCGCACTACTTCGTGCAGGCCGAGCAGGTCGAGAGCGAGATCGAACGCCTGCGCCACGCGCGCAACGCGGTGGCCGAGGAAATCGTGAAGGTGCAGCACAGCCTGCACGACCTCGGCCCCAATGACGCGCACCCCGAACTCACCGCGCTGCTCGACGTGCACCTGATGCTGCTGCAGGACGAGCAGCTCACCAGCGGCGTGAAGCACTGGATCGTGGACCGCCACTACAACGCCGAATGGGCGCTGACCACCCAGCTCGAGGTGATCGCGCGCCAGTTCGACGAAATGGAAGACCCGTACCTGCGCGAGCGCAAGGCCGACCTGGAGCAGGTGGTCGAGCGCATGCTGCGCTTCATGCGCGGCGTGGCCTCGCCGGTGGCGCCGGGTGGCGAAGCCAAGGCGGTGCACGACAGCAGCATCGAGGCGCCGCTGGTGCTGATTGCGCACGACCTGTCGCCCGCCGACATGCTGCAGTTCAAGCAGAGCGTCTTCGCCGGTTTCGTCACCGACGTGGGCGGCAAGACCAGCCACACCGCCATCGTCGCGCGCAGCATGGACATCCCGGCGGTGGTGGGCGCGCGCTCGTCCAGCCAGCTGATCCAGCAGGACGACTGGGTCATCATCGATGGGGATGCCGGCGTGGTGCTGGTCGATCCCTCGCCCATCCTGCTGGCCGAGTACGGCTTCAAGCAACGCCAGGGCGAGGTCGAGCGCGAGCGCCTCTCGCGCCTGAAGAACACGCCGGCCGTCACGCTCGATGGCCAGAAGATCGAACTGCTGGCCAACATCGAACAGCCCGAGGACGCCGTGGCGGCGCTCAAGGCCGGCGCCGTGGGCGTGGGCCTGTTTCGCAGCGAGTTCCTGTTCATGGGACGGGCCGGCAAACTGCCCGACGAGGAAGAGCAGTACCACGCCTACCGGCGCGCGGTCGAGGGCATGCAGGGCCTGCCGGTCACCATCCGCACCGTCGACGTGGGTGCGGACAAACCGCTGGACCGAGGCGCCTCGCGCGCGGGCGAGGACCACCTCAACCCGGCGCTGGGTTTGCGTGCGATCCGCTGGAGCCTGGCCGAGCCAGCCATGTTCCTGGTGCAACTGCGCGCCATCCTGCGTGCCGCCGCGCACGGCCCGGTGCACCTGCTCATTCCCATGCTGGCGCACGCCAGCGAAATCCGCCAGACCCTTGCGCTGGTCAACCGCGCCCGCGAACAGCTGGACAACGCCGGCATCGCCCATGGCCACGTCAAGCTCGGCGCGATGATCGAGGTGCCGGCCGCGGCCCTGACCATTCCGCTGTTCCTGCGCTACTTCGATTTCCTGTCCGTCGGCACCAACGACCTGATCCAGTACACGCTGGCGATCGACCGCGCGGACGAAGCGGTGTCGCACCTCTACGACCCGGTGCACCCGGCGGTGCTGCACCTGCTGGCCAGCACCATCGAGCAATGCCGGGCCAAGGGCAAGGGCGTGAGCGTGTGTGGTGAGATGGCGGGCGACGTGAGCCTCACGCGGTTGCTGCTGGGCCTGGGGCTGCGCAGCTTTTCCATGCACCCCTCGCAGATCCTGGCGGTCAAGCAGCAGATCCTGCGCTGCGACACCACGCGCCTGCAGACCTGGGCGCAGAGCGTGCTCGCCGCGGAAGACCCCGCGGCCCTGATGACCGACTAGTTGCCGTGCTCCGGCGCCGGCTGCGGCTGGTGCGCCGAGATGCCCGCCAGCACGCTGGCGCTCACGAGCACCATGGCCAGGGCCTCCAGCGCGGTGGGCCAGCGCGCCTCCCACAGGAAGCCGTAGAGCAGGGCGAACAGGGTCTCGAACAGGATCATCTGCCCGATCATGGTCAGCGGCAGCAGGCGGCTGGCCCGGTTCCAGAACGCGTTGCCGAGGATCGAGGCCACGATGGCCATGCCGGCGGCCACGCCGATGAAGCTTCCCCATTGCGCGCCGGTGTGGTCGCTCAGGCGGCTGCCCATGAAGGCTGGCACCGCCAGCAGCAGGGCCAGCCCACCCGTCACCAGGCCGGTGAGCAGGCTCCAGTCGTGCGAGGACACATGGTCCAGGCGCACCAGCCAGCGGCTGTTGCTCACGGCGTAGGCGGTCCAGGCCGCCAGCGCACCGAGGGCGCAGAGAAAACCTGTGAGGCGGTCGGCCACCGGCGCCTCGGACGGCACGCCCAGCGCCTGCCAGGCCACGCAGGCGATGCCCGCGATGCCCAGCGCCAGGGTGAGCGCGAGCCGGCGCAGCGGTACGGCCCCGTGGCCCCGGCTGCCGATGAGCGTGACCGCCACCGGCAGGAAACCGATGACCAGCGAAGTCATGGCCATGCCACCGAGCTGAACGGCGGACGCCAACAGCACGTAGTACAGGATGTTGCCCAGCAGGCTCAGGCGCAGCAACGCCCACCACTCCGGTCGGCCCAACCGGGGCGCCACGGCGCGCCAGCGCGGCGCGATCAGGGCCAGCGCCACCAGGCCATAGGCCAGGTAGCGGGCGGCCGAGAGTTGCAAGGGCGAGAAGTCGCGCGCGAGTTCGGGGGCCAGGAACACGAAGCCCCAGGCGGCACCGGCGGCGGCGCCAAAGCCGATGCCCAGTGCCAGGGAGTGGTGATGCCGGCTCATCGGTGGCCGGGCAGGAAGGAGAGGCTCATGCCCGGAGCTTAGCCCGGGCCTTCGTCGCGATCCGCTGGTGTGTCGTCGCGTTTCGCGGGTCTTGAGTGGCGCTCAGCCGCGGGGCGGCTCGCGGCGCAGGGCGGCCGTCAGGGCCGAGGGCGAGCGGTAACCGATGCGCCGCGCCGTCTCGGCCACGCTCAGCCCATGGGCGCGCCAGGCGCGGGCCTGGGCCAGGCGCTGTCGGCGCAGCCACTGCATGGGGCTGTCGCCCTGCTCGGCCTGGCAGCGCGCGGTGAACTGCGATGGGCTCAGGTGCACCTGCGAGGCCAGGTCGGCCACGGTCAGCGGGGTTTGCCAGCGCGCTTGCAGCCACTGGTTCAGCGCGGCCCAGTCGATGGGGCGGCGAGGCCGTTCCAGGGGCAGGGCGGTGGCGGGGCCGTGTTGCAACCAGGCTTCGAGCAGCAGGCCGGCGCCGGCCTGGCGGGCGCGTGGCAGGCCCGCCGACACGGCGGCGGCCAGGTAACGCGCCAGGGGCTGCACGCCGGGGGGCGGCGCCGCGACGGCCCGGGCCCAGGCGGGGTCGTGCGAGTCCAGCACCAGGCAGCGCGTGGCGTCCCGTCCTTCGAAATCGTGGTGTTCGCCCGGCGGCACCACGCAGCCGTCGCCGGCGGCGATGCGTTGCCCGCGTCCCGCCACCTCCAGTTCGAGCACACCTTCCAGGCCCACCAGGATCTGGAAGTGGTCGTGGTCGTGGCTGCCGTGCGAGGCGCCGTAGTCGCGCACGCTCAGGTGGTCGTGCGCGGCGGGCATGTCACTTCACTTCGGGGTTGAGCACGCCATGGGCCTGCTGGTCGGCGTGGTACGAGCTGCGCACCATGGCGCCCACGGCGGCATGCGTGAAGCCCATTTCGTAGGCCTTGGCCTCGAACATCTTGAAGGTGTCGGGGTGCACGTAGCGGCGCACCGGCAGGTGGTGGCCGCTGGGGGCGAGGTACTGGCCGATGGTCAGCATGTCGATGTGGTGCGCGCGCATGTCGCGCATCACCTCGAGGATTTCCTCGTCGGTCTCGCCCAGGCCGACCATGAGGCCGCTCTTGGTCGGCACGTGCGGGAACAGCGCCTTGAACTTCTTGAGCAGGTTCAGGCTGAACTGGTAGTCCGAGCCCGGGCGCGCTTCCTTGTACAGGCGCGGCACGGTCTCGAGGTTGTGGTTCATCACATCGGGCGGCGCGGCTTTGAGGATGTCGAGCGCGCGGTCGTCGCGGCCCCGGAAGTCGGGCACCAGCACCTCGATCTGCGTCTGGGGCGACAGGGCGCGCGTCTTTTCGATGCAGGCCACGAAATGGCCGGCACCGCCATCGCGCAGGTCGTCGCGGTCCACGCTGGTGATCACCACGTACTTCAGGTTCAGCTGCGCGATCGTCTTGGCCAGGTTGTCGGGCTCGTTCACGTCCAGCGGATCGGGGCGGCCGTGGCCCACGTCGCAGAACGGGCAGCGGCGCGTGCACTTGTCGCCCATGATCATGAAGGTGGCTGTGCCCTTGCCGAAGCACTCGCCGATGTTCGGGCAGCTCGCTTCCTCGCACACCGTCACCAGCTTGTTGGTGCGCAGGATGTCCTTGATCTCGTAGAAGCGGGTGGTCGGGCTGCCGGCCTTGACGCGAATCCACTCGGGCTTCTTCAGCACCTCGGCCGGCACGATCTTGATCGGGATGCGCGCGGTCTTGGCCTGGCTTTTCTGCTTGGCCGTGGCGTCGTAGCTGGCAGCGGGCTGGGCGTCGCGGACGGTGCTGCTGGCGGGGGCCGTGGGGGTGTCGAGGCGGGTCATGGCATGGGCGCGGGTGGCGCGGTTGGGGTCAGGGGCTCAGGGTGGCGATGAGCTTCTGGCTCAGCACCGCCGCGGCGTCGTCCCAGGAAGCCGCGACCCCGATTGTAGAAAGGTCGACCGTGGGCAGGCCCGGGTAGCCGCAGGGGTTGATGCGATCGAAGGGTTGAAGATCCATCGCCACATTGAGCGCCACGCCGTGGTAAGTGCAGTGGCGGCTGACCTTGATGCCCAGCGCGGCGATCTTGCCCAGGCCGGTGAAGTCGGGTGGGGGCAGGGGTTCGCCCGGGTTCCGTTTCTGCGGCCGCTGCGGCAGCAGGGCGTGGCTGCCGGGGTCGTCCAGCCGCACGTAGATGCCGGGCGCGCCAGCCACGCGGTGGCCGGTCACGCCGAAGGTGGCCAGGGTGCGGATCACCGCCTCTTCCACGCGGTAGACATATTCCTTGACGAAGTAACCCGCGCGCTGCAGGTCGATCAGCGGGTAGGCCACCACCTGGCCCGGCCCGTGGTAGGTCACCTGGCCGCCGCGGTTGGTCGACACCACCGGGATGTCGCCCGGGGCCAGCAGGTGGTCTTCGCGACCCGCCAGGCCCTGGGTGAAGACGGGGTCGTGTTCGCAGATCCAGAGTTCGTCGGGCGTGTCGGCCGTGCGCGCCGCGGTGAAGGCCTGCATCGCCTCGTAGGTGGGCGCGTGGTCCACCCGGCCCAGTGTGCGAATGATCACAGCACGACTTTGACCATCGGGTGCGTGGTCAGCGTGCGGTAGAGCTCGTCGAGCTGCTCGCGGCTGGTCACGTGCACCGTGAGCGTGAGGCCCAGGTAGTTGCCGGCCTTGCTCGGGCGCTGTTCGATCGTGCTTTCGTCGAAGCCGGGGTCGAAGGCGCGCGCCACATGCGTCATGGCGGTGGCAAAACCTTCCACGTTGGCGCCCATCACCTTGATGGGGAAGTCGCTCGGGTAGGTGATGAGCGATTGTTCGGGGGGGATGTCGGGCGGGAGTTCCATCGGTCCATTTTCCAGTTCTTCAGATCGATTGAGCGGCCACCGCGCGCTGGTAGCCCGCATAGAGGCTCGCGCAGACGGGGCCAGGCTGGCCGCGCTGGGCGCCATGTCCCACCGGCGCGCCGTCCAGCGTGGTGATGGGCAGCACTTCCTTGGTGGCCGAAGACAGCAGCAGCTCGTCGGCCGACAGCACCTCCGCGCGCGTGACGCGGCGAAGCTCGTGCCGGAGGCCTTGCTGCCGGCAGAGTTCCTCGATGAGCCCGAAGCGGATGCCTTCGAGCACCAGGTTGTCCTTGGGCGGGCCCATGACCACGCCATCCTTGACCACCCACACGTTGCTGGACGCGCCTTCGCTCAGAAAGCCGTCGCGGAACATCACGACCTCCACCGCGCCCGCATCGGCGGCGATCTGGCGCGCCATCACCGAGCCCAGCAGGCTGGTGGCCTTGATGTGGGCCTTGCGCCAGCGAAAGTCATCGGCGGTGACGCAGGCCACGCCGTGGGCGCGTTGCCCGGGGTGGCCAGCTTCATCGGGTTGGCCATCGCGAACACCGTGGGTTGGAGGCCGGGCGGCATCACGTGGTCGCGCGGGGCCACGCCCCGGGTGATCTGTATATAGACGAGCTGGTCGTGCACGCCGCGGGTCTGCTGGTCGGCGATCAGGCGCCGCGCGATGCCCAGCCATTCGTCGGGCGAAAACGGGTTGGGAATGCGCAGTTCGCGCAGCGAGCGCTCCAGCCGCGCCATGTGTTCGGCGAAGCGGAACACGCGGCCGCCATAGGCGGGGAGCACCTCGTAGATGCCGTCGCCAAAGATGAAACCGCGGTCGAGCACACTCACGCGGGCCTCCCGCAGCGGACCGTAGTCCCCATCCAGGAAGCACAGGGAGTCGGGCAGGTCGGTCATGGCGGGATTATCGGCCGCACCCTCGGGGCGCGTGGCGGGCACGGTTATCCCGTCCGCCGAATATTGACGGAGGGCTGGGGTTTCTACGTATAATGAGCGGCTTTGCAACCCAGGCGCTTTGTCGTCTGTTTGTCACGCGCGAGGTCGAACATGACGCAAGGCCATTCGATCCCGCCCGGTTGGACAGACCAGGAAGATGGGGAGCAGGAATCCGATTTCAAGCCATTGACGCGCGAAGAAGCGCAGCAGTGGCGGGTTGGCCAGCCAGTGCTCTCGCTCTGGCGGCTGGTGATGGTGCAGTGGCTGGTGGGGCTGGCGGCGAGCATCGTGGGTGGACTGCTGTGGCAGTCGTCCTCGGTGGCGTGGTCGGTTCTGTATGGCGCGGCGGCGGTGGCAATTCCTTCGGCTCTCATGGCCTACGGGTTGACCTCCAGTGCAATGTCCCGTGTGTGGGCGAAGCACGCCAACGCGGCATTTGCCGGCTTCCTGCTGTGGGAGGGCGTCAAGATCCTGTTGGCGGTGGTCATGTTGGCCGCAGCCCCCTGGGTGGTCTCTCCCTTGAATTGGTTCGGCCTTCTGGTCGGGCTTGTGTTGGTTCTCAAGGTCTATTGGTTTGGATACCTCATCCAGGCCAAGCGATCAAATGCAAACGGTTGACTCTCCGGCTCATCGGACACACGAACATGGCTGCTGAAGGCACTTTGACCCCGGGCGAATATATCCGCCACCACCTCGTCCACCTGACGAACCACAAGCAGGAATCCATCGTCGATTTCTCGGTGATCAACCTCGACTCCGTCGTGGTGAGCGCGCTGCTGGGTCTGCTCACGGTGTTCGTGCTCTGGCGTGCCGCCCGCGTGGCCACGGCCGGCGTGCCCGGCCGCTTCCAGGCCGCCGTCGAAATGCTGGTGGAAATGGTCGATTCGCAGGCCAAATCCGTCATCCACAACGCCCAGAGCCGCAAGCTCGTCGCCCCCCTGGCGTTGACGGTGTTCGTCTGGATCTTCATGATGAACTTCATGGACATGATCCCGGTGGACCTGATTCCCCAGATCTGGCACAGCGCCGGCCCGGCCATGGGCTTCAAGGACTACCTGCGCGTCGTGCCCACCGCCGACCTGTCGACCACCCTGGGTCTGTCGGTGTCGGTGCTGCTGATGTGCCTGTTCTACAACATCAAGATCAAGGGCCTGGGCGGCTGGGCGCACGAACTCGTGAGCGCGCCTTTCGGCACCAGCAAGAACCCGGTCTGGGCCCTGCTGCTGGGCATCGTCAACTTCCTGATGCAGATGATCGAGTTCGTCGCCAAGACGGTCTCGCACGGCATGCGGCTGTTCGGCAACATGTTCGCCGGCGAGCTGGTGTTCATGCTGATCGCCCTGCTGGGCGCCTACGCCACCCTGTCGCTGGGCGGCTCGCTCTTCTTCATCGGTCACCTGATCGCTGGCACGGTGTGGACCTTGTTCCACATTCTGGTCATCACCTTGCAAGCGTTCATCTTCATGATGCTGGCCCTGATCTATCTGGGGCAGGCGCATGACGCGCACTGACGCGGCTCTCTAGGTCGCATTCGGTTTCTCTCGTTTCTTTCCTTTCTCAACAAACTTCCACTTCATAGGAGTCATCATGGAAAACGTTCTGGGTCTTGTCGCACTGGCTTGCGGTCTCATCGTCGGTCTGGGCGCCATCGGCGCATCCATCGGCATCGCGCTGATGGGCGGCAAATTCCTCGAATCGTCGGCCCGTCAGCCCGAGCTGATGAACGACCTGCAGACCAAGATGTTCATTCTGGCCGGTCTGATCGACGCTGCCTTCCTGATCGGCGTGGCCATCGCCCTGCTGTTCGCTTTCGCGAACCCGTTCACGCTGTAAATCGGCTCGCTGCCCCGCGCGGGCTGGTGTTGCGGTGACGGCCTTCCATCCCGTCGCCACCATCCGCCACCCGTGTCGGCAGTCGGTGCGTCACCCCTCTTGTCAACACACAGAAAGGCGTTGCGATGAACATCAATGCAACCCTCTTTGCGCAGGCCATCGTCTTCGCGATTCTGGTGTGGTTCACGATGAAATTCGTGTGGCCACCCATCGCCAAGGCGCTCGATGAGCGTGCGTTGAAGATTTCCGAAGGCCTGGCCGCTTCCGAAAAAGCCAAGACCGAACTGGCCGTGGCCAACAAGCGGGTGGAAGAAGAGTTGAGCAAATCGCGCAACGAATCCGCCACCCGCCTGGCCGACGCCGAGCGACGTGCCCAGACCGTGATCGAAGAAGCCAAGGCCCGTGCCACCGAAGAGGCTTCGAAGATCGTGGCGGCCGCCCGCCAGGACGCCGATCAGCAGGTCGTCAAGGCCCGCGAAGCCCTGCGCGAGCAGGTGGCTGCCTTGGCCGTCAAGGGTGCCGAGCAGATTCTCAAGCGCGAAATCAATGCCGGCGTTCACGCCGAATTGCTGGGCCGCCTGAAGACCGAGCTCTGATCCGAGCCTGACGCCACAGACCGGCATTCAAAGGACCACCATGGCAGAAATCGCCACCATTGCCCGCCCCTATGCGGAAGCGCTGTTCAAGGCCGCAGGCCCTGACGCGGCTGGCGCCGCGGCCTGGCTCGACGAGCTGGCTGCCCTGGCCGCCAATGAACAGCTGCGTCAGTTCGCCGACAGCCCCAAGACCGAACCCGATCAGGTGCTTTCGCTCATGACCGGCCTGCTCAAGAGCAGCCTGCCCGCCATCGGCCAGAACTTCCTGCGCACCGTGATCGAGAACGGCCGCATCGAGGCCCTGCCCGAGATCGCCGCCCAGTTCCGCGCGCTGAAGAACGCGCAGCTGGGGGCGTACGACGCGGTGGTCCACAGCGCCTTCGAGGTGGACAGCGCCACGCTGGCCGAGCTCTCCGGGGTGCTGGAAAAGCGCTTTGGACGCAAGCTCAACCTCCAGGTGAAACTGCAGCCCGATCTGATCGGCGGCATTCGCGTGGTGGTGGGCGACGAGGTGCTCGACACCTCGGTCAAAGCCCGCCTGGAACAAATGAAGATTGCCCTGACGGCCTGACGGCTGTTTTTCCGGGCGCGCCTGCACACCATTTAACGAAAGAAGGAAAGAGTCATGCAACTCAATCCCGCCGAAATCTCCGAACTGATCAAGTCCCGCATCGAGGGTCTGGGCGCATCCAGCGATGTGCGCAACCAGGGCACTGTGGTCTCGGTCACCGACGGTATCGTCCGTGTCCACGGCCTGTCCGACGTGATGCAGGGCGAAATGCTGGAATTCCCGGCCAACAAGGATGGCGTGCCTTCCTTCGGCCTGGCG
>QFCS01000572.1_pt1 | contig 19089 bp, 20 predicted proteins | sample 3576561 | NCBI WGS metagenome assembly QFCS01 | reverse complement strand
TTCTCGCGGCCCAGGTCCTGGGCGCGCTTGGGGTCGTTCCAGACCGTCGGGTCTTCGAGCGCGGACTCGACTTCCTTCAGCTTCGATGCCTTGGCATCGTAGTCAAAGATACCTCCGGAGCTCGACCACCCGGGTGGTCAGGTCTTCGAGCTGGCTTCGGATGGCGTTGCTGCGTTCGGCTTCCATGGGACGTTTTCCTGCTGTCTGTGTACAAAGACGGCGATTTTCTCATGGGCCGGCCCTTGGCCGGCAGGGCGCCGGATGTCAGAACCGCCAGTTGGCGCCGAACATGACGGCTGCAGTGCCCAGAATCTGCATTTCCAGCGACGACCGGGGTGAGAGCTGGTAGCCGACGGCCGGCACGATGGCCGGCGAGAAGCCGCCGACGTTCAACGGCACCTTGTTCTTGTATTTGCCCACGTAGCCATACATGATGCCGGCGGTCACCGAGGCGTAGACCCGGGGCTGGCTGGGCCAGATGCCCGGCCACGATTTGCCCACGAAGGCATAGGCCGAGGGTTGCCCGAAGGAGTTGCGGAACAGGCTGATGCCGCACTTGCGGTCGTTGGGGAGCAGGCGGCTCACGCTCAACGCCACCACCGGCTTGTGCTCTTCATCGTGCGACCAGTGGTGCGTGTAGGGGGAGAAGAAGGTCTCGTGGCGCGGTTCGATGGCGCCTTCGGGGATGGGGTCGTTGAGGCCTGGGCAGAGCGTCCAGTCGATGGCCAGCACCGGAGACGACAGCGCCGCCAGCAGCACGAACGAGGCCAGGGCGCGGGGTGCCAGACGGGGTGGGTGGCAGGGCAGATTCAAAACCATGGGCGCGAGTATGCCCGTCCCGCTCCGCGTCGAATGCAACAACCCGTATACCGGGTGTCGTGGCATCAGCCCGGTATCTGGAGAAAGTTCTCCAGCAGGCGGGCGAGTTCCTCGGGCTGGTCGTGGTGCATCATGTGCCCGGCATCGCGCACGTCGGCGCTGAGCAGGTTGGGCACCGACCGGATGCGCTCCTTGTACTGGGCCAGTGTGAAGGTGTTTTTCCACCACAGGCTCAGGCTGTCATCGCTGGCGGTGACCGAGAGCACGGGCGCTGTGATGCGGCGGTAGATCTCCAGGGTTTCGTCCAGCCGGTAGAGCTGGGCGCTGACGATCTTGTGCGCCGCCTCACCGAGGATTTCCCACTGCCCCTGCGCATTCGGCGCCGCCCACTGGCGCGCGAGCCAGTCGGCCTTGTCGCCGGGCAGGCGCGGGTTGGTCTTCATCAGGCGCTGGGCCACACCATCCGCCGACGCGTAGGCCTTGAGCGTGTTCTCGCCGCGGTGCAGCGCCTTGACCTCGTCGATCCACTGCGCGTAGCGCCCGGGCGCCTGCGCAGGTCGCGTCTCAGGCATGCCGAAGCCTTCGAGGTTCACCAGGCGGCGGATGCGCTGCGGGCGCACGCCGCTGTAGATCATCGCGGCGTTGCCGCCCATGCTGTGGCCTACCAGATCCACCACGCGGTCGCCCGTGTAGTGGTCGAGCAGGATGTCGAGGTCGGCCAGGTAGTCCGGGAACCAGTAGTTGTCGGGCGGCGGGCCGTCGGCCCGGGTCAGGCCGAAGCCGCGCCAGTCGGGCGCGATGATCCAGCGGTCGGTGCGCATCGCGTCCACCACGAACTGCCAGGAGGCGGACACGTCCATCCAGCCGTGCACCAGCACCAGCGGCGGCTGGGCGGCATCGGACTCGCCCCATTGGCGCACGTGGTACTGCAGGTGCCGGACCGGGACGAACTCGGTTCGGGAAAGCTTCCGGGGTTGGTACATTCGATCAATCATAGAGAACGACACGGAGACAAACCATGGCCCGGAGTCAAGCCAGAGACAAGCCACCCGCGCGTCCCGGAGACCTTTACCTGGATCTGCACCGCCACTTTGGCTGGCAGGTGCCCGACCACTTCAACATCGCCATGGCCTGCATGCGGCGCTGGGCCGAGCAGCTCGACACCGCTTCGCGCACGGCGGTGATCGCGTCTGCACCCGGCCGTTCGCCGCGCCACCACAGCTATGCGGCGCTGATGGATCAGGCCAACCGCCTGTCCAACGCACTGGCGGCGCTGGGCGTGCAGCGGGGCGACCGCGTCGGCATCGTGCTGCCCCAGCGTTTCGAGACCGCCGTGGCGTACATGGCGGTGCTGCAGATGGGGGCGGTCGGCATGCCGCTGTCGCAGCTGTTCGGGCCGGACGCGCTGGAATACCGCCTTCACGACAGCGAAGCCGTGGTCGCCATCTGCGACCAGCCTTCGCTGTCCGCCCTGCTGGGCGTGCGCGAGCGCTGCCCGTTGTTGCGTGCGGTGATCGGTGTGGACGGCGACGGCACCCCCGAAGGCATGCGGGCCGATCTCGATTGGGGTGATCTGCTGGCGCAGGAGCCGTCGGAATTCGATCCGGTGAACACCCGGGCGGACGAGGCGGCGGTGCTGATCTACACCAGTGGCACCACGGGCAACCCGAAAGGCGCCCTGATTCCGCACCGCGCGCTCATCGGCAACCTGAGTGGTTTCATCTGCAGCCAGAACTGGTTCGGCTTCGACCCGGTCGATGCCGCGGTGCCGTCGAAGGCGGTGTTCTGGTCACCTGCGGACTGGGCGTGGACCGGCGGCCTGATGGACGCCTTGCTGCCCACGTTGTACTTCGGCCGGCCCATCGTGGGTCACAACGGCCGTTTTTCCCCTGAGCTGGCGTTCGATTTGATGCAGTTGCATGGCGTGACGCACAGCTTCCTGTTCCCCACCGCGCTCAAGGCGATGATGAAGGCGGTGCCTGTGGTGCGGCCACGTTACCGGCTGAAACTCCAAGCGCTCATGAGCGCGGGCGAGGCGGTGGGCGACGCGGTGTTCGCATGGTGTCGCGATCAGCTGGGCGTGACGGTGAACGAAATGTTCGGCCAGACGGAGATCAACTACATCGTGGGCAACTGCGCACTGCTATGGCCCGCGAAAGCGGGCAGCATGGGCAAGGGGTACCCGGGCCACCGCGTGGCGGTGCTGGACGGTGAAGGCAATGAATGCCCCGTGGGCGTGCCGGGCGATGTGGCGGTACACCGGCTGGATGTGCATGGTGATCCGGATCCGGTGTTCTTTCTGGGCTACTGGAAGAATGAAGGTGCCACGCGTGCGAAGTACACCGGTGATCCGTCAGACAGCTGGTGCCGCACGGGAGATCTGGCCACGCGCGATGCCGACGGCTATCTCTGGTACCAGGGTCGGGCGGACGATGTGTTCAAGGCGGCGGGGTACCGCATCGGGCCGAGCGAGATCGAGAACTGTCTGGTGAAACACGAGGCGGTGGCGAATGCGGCAGTGGTGCCGAAGCCGGATGCGGAGCGGGGTGCGGTGGTGAAGGCGTATGTGGTGCTGGCGGCCGGCTTCGCGGGGAGCGATGCCCTGGTGAAGGCCTTGCAGTCGCATGTGAAGGGGATGCTGGCGCCCTACGAGTACCCGAAGGAGATCGAGTTCATCGATGCCTTGCCGATGACGACGACGGGGAAGGTGCAGAGGCGGGTGCTGCGGTTGCAGGAAGAGGAACGGGCGCGTTTGCGTTCTGCCATCCAGAAAAAAGCCCCGCGCCGAAAAAACGACGAGGGGCTTCGGAGAAACGGGGCTTAACGGGCGGCAGTCTGAGCCGGCTCGGCCACGTAGATCTCCACACGGCGGTTGGCGGCGCGGCCTTGCGCCGTGCTGTTGTCAGCGATCGGCTGGTGCGAACCGCGGCCGTCGGTGGCGATGCGGGTGGCGGAGACGCCGCGTGCCACGAGGTAGTCGCGCGTGGCGTTGGCGCGGTCGAACGACAAGGGGTTGTTCACCGCATCGCTGCCGGTGCTGTCGGTGTGGCCGACGATCGCCACGGCGGTCACCGGGTTGGCATTGAGCGTGCCGGCGAACTGGCTGAGCACGTTCTGCAAGGTCGGGCTCACGGTGGATCGGCCGGTGGCGAAGCCGGCATCGGCGGGCACGTCGAGCTTGAGGCGGTTGTCCGAGGTCTGGCTCACGCCGATGCCGGTGCCCGCGGTGGCGGCTTCCATCTGCTTTTTCTGTTCCTGCATCTTGTTGGACCAGACATAGCCGCCGACGGCGCCCGCGCCCGCGCCCAGCACAGCGCCTGTTGCAGCACCCTTGGACCCCCCGGTGGCGGCGCCCAGCAGCGCCCCCGCGACGGCGCCGATGCCCGCGCCCTTGGCCGTGCCTTGTTGCGTCTCGCTCATGTTGGCGCAGCCGGTGAGCGCCACGGCGGCCACCAGTGCGGTGACCGTCAGGCCACGGGTCAGTTGGATGTTGAAGTTGGTCATGGTTTTCTCCACTGCTTGGTTGAAGTCTGTTGAAACGTGCAATGCACCCTAAACTTATACCTCTGCGGTTTGTCAACTGCGCTTCCGTCCATCCTATTTACAAACACTTGCATGAACAACGTATCCCTGGGCAGCAGCGCGCTGCAGGTCACGCCCATCTGTCTGGGCACCATGACTTTCGGTGAACAGGTGGACGAGGCGACCGCGCACGGTATCCTGGACCGCGCGCTGGAACGCGGCATCCATTTCCTCGACGCGGCCGAGATGTACTCGGTGCCGGCAAGGGCCGAAACCAGCGGCTCCACCGAAACCATTCTGGGCAACTGGTTCGCGCGTCGCCAGGGCGCGCGCGACAAGGTGGTGCTGGCCACCAAGGTGGCGGGCCCCGCGCGTGGCATGCCGTGGATGCGGCCCGAGGTATCGAAGGCCGGCATCATCGAAGCCTGCGAAGGTAGCCTGCGCCGCCTGCAGACCGACGTGATCGACCTCTACCAGATCCACTGGCCGGCGCGCAACGTGCCTGCCTTTGGCGCCCTCTATTTCGATCCCGCCAAGGACAAACCCACGCCCCCGGTGCTGGAGCAGCTCGAGGCGATGGAGCAACTGGTGAAGGCCGGCAAGGTCAAGGCCTTCGGCCTGTCCAACGAAACCCCGTATGGCGTGCACGAGTTCGTGCGCCTGGCCGAGCAGCACGGCCTGCCACGCGTGGCGACGGTGCAGAACCCGTACTGCCTGATCAACCGCAGCTACGAGAACGGGCTCGATGAAACCTGCCACCGGCTCGGTGTGTCCCTGCTGGCCTACTCGCCGCTGGGCTTCGGCCTGCTGAGCGGCAAGTACGACCGGACCGGCCTGGTGGGCGATGCCGGCCGCATGGCGATCTACGAATCGATGCGCAAACAGCGATGGGGCCGCCCCGAGGCGCTGGACACCGCGCGACGCTACAACGCCTTGGCGCGTGAACACGGCCTCACGCCCACGCAGATGGCGCTGGCCTTCTGCTACGCCAACCGGCGCGTCGCCAGCACGATCATCGGCGTGACGACGCTGGCGCAGCTGGACGAGTGCCTGGATGCCTGGGGCACGACGCTGTCACCCGAACTCCTGACCGCCATCGACAAGATCCGCTGGGAGAACAGGGACCCCGCTCAGTGAGCGGGACACCCCCGCCGCGCTTCGCGCGACCCCCTCAAGGGGGCGATGCCAGTGGCCCGGCGAAGCCGGTTCCACGGCATCTCTGGTCGATGCCACTGCTTGCCTGAAAGTTCTCCATGGCAAAAAAGTCGCACGTCAGTGAAACGCCCGCCACCGCCTGGCTCAAGGCGCATGGGGTGGCATTCACGGAACATACCTACGAGTACGTCGAGCACGGTGGTGCGCAGCACAGCGCGCAGGTGCTCGGCTTCGATCCGTTCGCGGTGGTGAAGACGCTGATCATGCAGGACGAGGCCGCCAAGCCACTGGCGGTGCTGATGCATGGCAACCGCACGGTGTCGACGAAGAACCTCGCGCGGCAGATTGGCGCCAAGTCGGTGGAGCCCTGCAAGCCCGAGGTGGCCAACCGCCACAGCGGCTATTTCGTGGGTGGCACCTCGCCCTTCGGCCTCAAGCGCGCGATGCCGGTGTGGGTCGAGGCAACGGTGCTGACGCTGCCGAAGATCTGGATCAATGGCGGGCGACGAGGCTTTCTGGTCGGCATCGACCCCGCTGTGCTTGTGGGACCGCTCGGTGCGAAGCCGGTGAACTGCGCACTGGCAGAATAGCCAGCCACCGCGCGCAGACGCGGTCGACCACGAGAACGAGGAGAACCTTTCATGACCTATCCCCTGCTGGCCACGGTGGCCGCCTACCTCATTGGCTCGCTGTCGTTCGCCGTGCTGGTGAGCCGCCTCATGGGCCTGAACGACCCGCGCACCTACGGCAGCAAGAACCCCGGTGCCACGAATGTGCTGCGCTCGGGCAGCAAGGCCGCGGCCATCATCACCCTGCTGCTCGACGCGTTCAAAGGCTGGCTGCCGGTGATGGCGGTGAAGTGGTGGGGTGGGGCATACGGGCTCGGCGATGGCTCGGTGGCCCTGGTGGGGCTGGCGGCGTTCCTCGGGCACCTGTACCCGGTGTTCTTCCGCTTCCAGGGCGGCAAGGGGGTGGCCACGGCCGCTGGTGTCATCCTGGCCTTTGAACCCTGGCTGGGCCTGGCGGCGCTGGCCACCTGGCTGATCATCGCCATCTTTTTCCGCTATTCCTCGCTGGCGTCCATCGTCACGGCGGTGTTTGCCCCGGCTTACTTCCTGCTGGGCAACCGCGTGGCCTGGGATGCACCGGGTGTTCAGGTGTTGAGCCTGGCGGTCATGGGCCTGCTGCTGGTATGGCGGCACTCGGAAAACATCAATCGCCTGCTGGCAGGCACGGAAAGCAAACTGGGAGCGAAGAAGAAATGAGCACGTCCAGCGATATCACCCGCATCGGCATGGCCGCACGCTACAGCGAGGCCGCCGTGTTCAATGGTGTGGTCTACCTCGCGGGCATGGTGCCCGAGCGGGGCGACACCGACATCACCGGGCAGACCGAGGATGTCCTGGAACAGGTGCGGCAACGCCTGGAGGAGGCGGGCAGCGACAAGTCGCGCATCCTGCGCACGCAGATCTATCTGGCCGACATCGCCGACATCACCGCCATGAACGTGGTGTGGGACGCCTGGGTCGTTCCGGGCACGGCGCCGCCGCGCGCCACGGTGCAGGCCGCGCTCGCGGACCCTGCGTACCGCATCGAGATCGTCGTCACGGCCGCCGTGGCTGCCTGATCAGAACCGGCGGTCCAGTGTCAACTGGTCGTTGGTGCGCTGCATCTGGAAGCGCGTGAGGAAACTGTTGCCCAGCAGCACATAGGGCATGGCTTGCGGCAACACGACCGCATCCACGCCGTGCACCTGTGCGGCGCCCACACGCACGGAGTCCAGCCGCAGTTGATGGCCGATCACGCTGCCGTTGGCCGTGTTGATGTTGACCTTGCGGCCCTTGCTGTAGTCAAGGTGGATGCGCTGTGCATCGGCCTCGCTGAGGATCACCATGGTGGCGCCGGTGTCCACCATGAACTGCACGCTGCGCCCGTTGATCTGGCCAGCGGGCATGAAATGGCCCATGGCGTCCGCGGTGAGCACAATGCGCTGCGCGCCGGCGTCCTGATCAGGGGCGTAACGACCCACGCTCACGGGCGCATCGCCCACCCGCAGCACCTGGCGCTGGCCGTTGATGTCGAACACAGCCGAGTCGCCCTGTGTGCTGAGCAACCTCACACCCTGGTGCGCCTGGCCAGGCGACATGAAGCGCGGCGCCGCGCCGTCGATATGGACCAAGGCCTTGCCTCCGGCGACGCCGGAGAGGGCCACCTGCTGGGCCCAGGCACCCTGTACCGTCAGCCCCATCCCGATCGCCAGCAAAGCCTTGCGCACGACGTGAATCGCACCAGGAACACCGCGGAACCGGCTTTGCCGGGCCGCAGGTGTTGCCCCCTTGAGGGGGGATGCGGCTACACGCAGTGAGCAAGCAACGGGGATGGGCATCAATCCCTGAAGTTGTTGAACGAGAGGGGAAGGTCTTTCAGCTCGCTGCGGATCAGCGCCATCGCCGCCTGCAGGTCGTCGCGCTTGCCGCCGGTCACGCGCACCGCATCGCCCTGGATGGCGCCCTGAACCTTGAGCTTGCTGCCTTTGATGACCTGCTGGATCTTCTTGCCGTCTTCGGTGCTGATGCCATTGCGCACCTTGACGACCTGCCTGACCTTGTCGCCGCCGGCTTTCTCGACTTTGCCGACATCGAGAAAGCGGGCGTCCACACCGCGCTTGGTCAGCTTGCCGCGCAGCACGTCATCGATCTGCTGCAGCTGGAACTCGGCATCGCCGTGGAGAATGATTTCCTTCTCCTTTTCCTTGAGCTCGATGGCGGCCCCGGTGCCCTTGAAATCGAAGCGGGTGCCGATCTCGCGCGTCACCTGGTCCACCGCGTTTTTCACTTCGACGAAATCGGCTTCGAGTACGGTGTCAAAAGAAGGCATGGCAGATGAATCCTGAGGGGTGGGTGAGACAATCCCGGGATGGTAGTCGAGAACAACGTGGCACTCCAGCCATACAACAGCTTTGGCATCGTGGCGCGCGCGCTGCGGCTGGCGCGCGTGCGCGATGAGGCCGATGTGCGCACCCTCATGGCGGACGCCGGATGGGCCTCGCTCACACGCGAGGCCGCGCCTTTCGTGCTGGGCGGAGGCAGCAACCTGGTGCTCACGGGCGACATCAAGCCCCTGGTGCTCAAGGTGGAGATCCGTGGCCGCCGGCTGGTGGAGGAAACCGCCAAAGGCTGGCTGATCGAGGCCGGCGGCGGAGAAAACTGGCACGAAACCGTGCAGTGGACGCTGGAGCAGGGCTGGCCCGGACTGGAAAACCTGGCGCTGATTCCAGGCTGCGTGGGCGCGTCGCCGGTGCAGAACATCGGCGCGTACGGCGTGGAGCTGCAGGACCGCTTCCACGAGCTGGACGCCATTGACCTGCAGACCGGCCAGTCCTTCACGCTCAATGCCGCCCAGTGTGGTTTCGGCTATCGGGATTCCGTGTTCAAGCACACGCCGGCGGGCGACAAGGGCTTCGGCCTGGCGGGACGTGCGCTGATCACGCGGGTGCGTTTCTGGCTGCCCAAGCCCTGGAAGCCGGTGCTGGGCTATGCGGATCTGGAGCGCAAGATGGCGGAGACAGGGGTGTCGCACCCGGATGCGCGCCAGATCTTCGACTGGATCTGCGCGATCCGCCGTGCCAAGCTGCCGGATCCGGCGGTGATCGGCAATGCGGGCAGTTTTTTCAAGAACCCGACGGTGAGCGTGGAGCAGTGCGCGGACATCATCGCGCGCGACCCGAAGGTGGTGCACTACCCGATGGCAGACGGCAGCATCAAGCTGGCGGCGGGCTGGCTGATCGATGCCTGCGGCTGGAAGGGCCGGGGGGTGGGGAATGCTGGCGTGTACGAGAAGCAGGCGCTGGTGCTGGTGAACCGGGGTGGGGCGACGGGTGGTGAAGTGATGACGCTGGCCAAGGCCATTCAGACCAGTGTGTACGAGCGGTTCGGCATCTTGCTGGAGCCTGAACCGGTGGTGGTTTAGGGCCGGTTTTAACGCCTGCGCTTCTTCGTGGTCCGACGAGGTGGGGTGGCCGGCTCCGCGGCTGTCCCCCGACCCGGCAGCGCCGGGGCTCCTCCTTTTATGCCGCTGCGCCAGCCACCCCGCCTCGTCAGACCGCCTGCACCTGGGCACGCCAAAAAGAAAGCGCCAGCATCACCTTGGATCGGGGTGACCTGGCGCTCTGCGCAGCGAAATAAAGGAGGAGGAGGCCTCCCGCCGCCGGGGGACATTCGCGGAGCAGAGCGCCAGGGCGCCCCGATCCCGCGAAGTCTGGGAGAGAAGGGTATTACTTCCCCTCACCCTCAAGCTTCAACATCTGCGAACCCTCACCGAGCGACAGCAGCCCGGTCTTGGCATAGATGCCCAGCTTGCCTCGCGTGTCGGTGATGTCGAGGTTGCGCATCGTCAGCTGGCCAATGCGGTCCAGCGGCGAGAACGGTGCGTCTTCCACCTTCTCCATGCTCAGGCGCTCCGGCGCATACGTGAGGTTTGGGCTGTCCGTGTTCAGGATCGAATAGTCATTGCCTCGGCGCAGTTCGATCGTCACCTCGCCCGTGATGGCACGCGCCACCCAGCGTTGCGCCGTCTCGCGCAGCATGATGGCTTGCGGGTCGAACCAGCGGCCCTGGTACAGCAGCCGGCCCAGGCGCAGGCCATTGATGCGGTACTGCTCGATCGTGTCCTCGTTGTGGATGCCCGTGACCAGGCGTTCGTAGGCGATGAACAGCAGGGCCAGACCGGGAGCTTCGTAGATGCCACGGCTCTTGGCTTCGATGATGCGGTTCTCGATCTGGTCGCTCATGCCCAGACCGTGGCGGCCGCCGATCTCGTTGGCCTTCAGGATCAGGTCCACCGGGCTGCCGAAGGTCTGGCCGTTGAGGGCGACCGGCTGGCCTTCCTCGAAGCGCACGGTCACTTCCTCGGCCTTCACCACACAGTCCTCGCGCCAGAACGGCACGCCCATGATGGGGTTGACGATGCGGATGCCGCTGTTGAGGTGCTCCAGGTCTTTCGCCTCGTGTGTCGCGCCCAGCATGTTGCTGTCGGTGCTGTAGGCCTTCTCCGCGCTCATCTTGTAGCCGAAGCCATTGGCCGTCATGAAGGCGCTCATCTCGGCGCGGCCACCCAGCTCGTCGATGAACTTCTGGTCCAGCCAGGGCTTGTAGATCTTCAGGCTGGGGTTGGTCAGCAGGCCGTAGCGGTAGAAGCGCTCGATGTCGTTGCCCTTGAAGGTGGAACCGTCGCCCCAGATGTGGACGTCGTCTTCCTTCATGGCGGCCACCAGCATGGTGCCGGTGACGGCACGGCCCAGCGGCGTGGTGTTGAAGTAGGTGATGCCGGCGGTGCTGATGTGGAACGCGCCGCATTGCAGCGCGGCGATGCCTTCATGGGCCAGCTGCGTGCGGCAGTCGATCAGGCGGGCCTTCTCGGCGCCGTAGGCCATCGCCTTGCGCGGGATCTCGTCGTAGTCCGTCTCGTCGGGCTGGCCCAGGTTGGCGGTGTAGGCGTAGGGGATCGCGCCCTTCTGCTTCATCCACAGCAGTGCGGCGGAGGTGTCCAGGCCGCCGGAGAAGGCGATGCCGACTTTCTGTTGGGTGGGAAGGTTCTGGAGGATGGTGGCCATGTCGGTCTTTCGGCTCGGAAGATCAGCCGAAGTGGCAGATGTAGTGGTAGGGCTCGGTCACGCGGATCTGGAAGCTGCTGTTGCCAGGCACGTTGAACTTGTCGCCCGGGCCGGACTTTTTCCACTCGGTGGTGCCGGCCAGCAGGTACTCGCAGCCGCCGGCCACACATTCCATGATCTCGGGGGCGCCGGTATTGAAGGTGAGGGTGGCGGGCAGCACCACGCCGACCGACTTTTTCGTGCCGTCGGTCAGGGTGATGCCGTGGCTGACGCATTTGCCGTCGAAGTACACATTGGCCTGGGTGCTGACGGTCACGCCGTCGAATTGGGAGGTGCTCATGGTGTTGGGGGTGAAGCGGGAACAAGCGGGAGGCGAAACCGCGATTTTAGGCCGCGGCTTGCCGTCGGGCAGACGGGGTCAGACGCGCTGCTGCCAGTCGGCGGCGTTGAAACCCACGGTGATGGCGCCGTCGGCCCATTCGACGACCGGGCGCTTGATCAGGCTCGGGTTGGCGAGCGCCACGACACGGGCGCTCGCGACGTCCGAGACGCCAGCGCGCGTGGTCTCGTCCAGCTGGCGCCAGGTGGTGCCCTTGCGGTTGATGACCGTGTCCCACCCAGCGGCTTTCAGCCAGCGGTCCAGGTGGTCGGTCGGAACGCCTTGCTTCTTGAAGTCGTGGAAGCTGTGATCGACGCCGTGTTCCGCCAGCCAGGTGCGGGCCTTCTTCACGGTGTCGCAGTTGGGGATGCCATAGACGGTGATCATGGTGCGCATTGTCCGCCATGTCCCTCGGGCACCGGAGCATGGGCGCGAATGGGACAATCCCGCCCATGCTCGACATTCCCGTGCCCGCCCATCCCACCACCCTGGCCGACTGGCTCGACCACGCCGAACGCCTCCACCCCGTGACCATCGACATGGGGCTGGACCGTGTGCAGCGGGTCGCGCAGCGCATGGGTCTGACGCTGGATTGCCCGGTGATCATCGTGGCCGGTACCAATGGCAAAGGTTCCACCTGCGCGATGCTGGAGGCGGTCTACACCCAGTCGGGCTACCGCACGGGTGTCTACACCTCGCCGCATCTGGTGCATTTCGAGGAACGTTGCCGCATCGCCGGAGAGTCCGTCGCCCAGGAGGAACTGTTGCCCGCCTTTGCCGAGGTGGAAGTGGCGCGCAGGGGCCAGGCCGGTGACGAAGGGGGCGAGATCAGCCTGAGCTATTTCGAATTCACCACGCTCGCCATCCTGCGCACACTCTCCCGCAGCGGGCTGGATGTGGCGATACTGGAAGTGGGTCTCGGTGGGCGGCTGGACGCCGTGAACATCATCGACGCCGACTGTGCGGTCATCACCAGCATCGCGCTGGACCACATGGCGTTGCTGGGCAACGACCGCGAGGCCATTGGCTTCGAGAAGGCCGGCATCATGCGCACCGGCCGCCCGGTGGTGGTGAGCGACCCTGTGCCGCCGCAGAGTGTGCTGGATCGCGCGCTCGAGATCGGTGCCGAGCTCTGGCGACTGGGCAAGGACTTCCATTTCGCGGGCGACCAGCAGCAGTGGGGCTGGGCCATGCATCCCTCGCATGGCGGGCGGCGCTACGCCGGCCTGGCCTACCCGGCGCTGCGCGGTGCGAACCAACTGGTGAATGCCTCGGGTGTGCTGGCGGCGGTGGAAGCCCTGCGCGGCCGCCTGCCCGTGACGGCACAGGCGGTGCGCACCGGCCTGGCGCTGGTGGAGTTGCCCGGGCGTTTCCAGATCGTGCCCGGCACGCCCACCCTGGTGCTGGACGTGGCGCACAACCCGCATTCCGTGGCCGCGCTGGCCGCGAACCTGGACGCGATGGGTTTCTATCCCACCACGCACGCGGTGTTCGGGGCCATGGCCGACAAGGACCTCGCCGCCATGCTGGATCGCATCGCGCCGCTGGTCGACCGCTGGCACCTGACCAGCCTGCCATTGCCGCGCGCCAGCACGGCGGCGGCCCTGGCCGAGCAACTGGAGGCCCATCCCACCTGCCGGGGGCGGGTGGCAGGGCGCCACGACACGCCCATGGACGCCCTGCGGGCCTGTGTCGCCACGGCGGACCCCGCTGATAGAATCGTGGTCTTCGGATCGTTCTACACCGTGGGTGGCGTGCTGCAGGACGGCGTGCCCCGAATGTCGGCGAAACACCTGTCTGCCTAGCCCTTCATCGCCACGGCCCCACCCGAATGTTCAAATCCCGCTCCGGTTCCCAGGGTAACGCCTCGCCCTCCCCGCCACAGAGCATCGAGGCCGTGCGCCGCCGTGCACGCCATCGCCTGATCGGTGCCAGCGTGCTCGTGCTGGCCGGCGTGGTGGGTTTCCCGCTGGTGTTCGATACCCAGCCGCGCCCGATCTCGGTCGACATTCCGATCGAGATTCCCGCCAAGAACATCCCGACGCCCGCCAAGGTAACCAGCAAGCCGGCCGCCAGTGCACCAGTGACGACGGTGCGGGACGGCATCGGCGAGCAGGAAGAGGTGATCGAAACCGCGCCCCGGCCGGCACCTGCGCCTGCTCCAACTCCCGTTCCAACCCCGACTCCCACGCGGCCCCCTGTGGCGGCCGCTCCCGCACCGGCCGCTGCGGCGCCGGCCGCACCGCCTGCCAAGCCGGCGCAGCAGCCCTCGGCTGAGGCCAACCGTGCCCGTGCCCTGCTTGAGAACAAGCCGGCAGCCGCAGCGGCTGCCAAGCCTGCGGCAGCCACCGCGACGGCCGAGCGGCTGGTGGTGCAGGTGGGCGCGTTCGCCGAAGAGGGCAGTGCGCGAGCGGTGCGCCAGAAACTGGAAGGTGCGGGACTCAAGACCTACACGCATGTGGCTCAGACGCCGGATGGCAGGCGCATTCGCGTGCGCGTCGGACCGTTTGACAGCCGTGCGGAGGCTGACAAGGTGGCTGCCCGGGTCAAGGCCCTCGGCCTGAGCGCCGCCGTGCTCACACTGTGACCCCCCTCGGCCTGGAGCACTGATGGTCCTGACCGATTGGGTGCTGCTCACGGCGTTGCTGCTCTCGGTCGTGCTGGGTTTGTGGCGTGGGCTGGTGTACGAGGTTTTGTCGGTGGCGGGCTGGGTGGCGGCGTTCGTGCTGGCCCAGGCGTTTGCCGACCAGGCCGGGGCCTGGTTGCCGGTGGACGGCCTGTCGCCGCCGCTGCGGTTGGCGGCAGGGTTCGTGCTGGTGTTCGTGGTGGTGGCATTTGCAGCAGGCATGGGTGCCTGGTTGGTGCAGAAGCTGGTGGCCTCGGTCGGGCTGAGGCCGGTGGACCGTGTGCTCGGCGGCGCTTTTGGTCTGTTGCGCGGTGTGGTGATCCTGCTGGCGGTGGCGCTCGTGGTGAGCATGACGCAGATGCAGGCGGCCGCATGGTGGCGCGATTCGGTCACGGCGTCCGTGCTGTCGGCCACCTTGCACCAGATCAAGCCCTTGTTGCCCGAAGTTGTGGCCCGATATATCCGTTAGTTTTTCCTGAGGATCCGATCATGTGTGGAATCGTCGGCGTGGTGAGCAAGGCGCCCGTCAATCAGCTCATTTACGACGCGCTGCTGCTCTTGCAACATCGCGGGCAGGATGCCGCAGGCATCGTGACGCAACAGGGCCGCAAGTTCTTCATGCACAAGGCCAAAGGCATGGTGCGCGACATCTTCCGCACCCGCAACATGCGCGCGCTGCCGGGCATGTGCGGCCTGGGCCAGGTGCGCTATCCCACGGCAGGCAACGCGTTCAGCGAGGAAGAGGCCCAACCGTTCTACGTGAATGCGCCTTTCGGCCTGGTGCTGGTGCACAACGGCAACCTGACCAACGCCAAGGCGCTGGCGCAAGAGCTGTTCCAGACGGATCATCGCCACGTCAACACCGAGAGCGACTCGGAAGTGCTGCTCAACGTGCTGGCGCATGAGCTCGAAAAGGTCACGCGTGGCGTCACGCTGAAGCCGGCCGATGTGTTCGCGGCCGTGCGCGGCGTGCACAAGCGCGTGAAAGGCTCGTATGCCGTGGTGGCGCTGATCGCCGGCCATGGCCTGCTCGCTTTCCGTGATCCGCACGGCATCCGCCCGCTGTGTCTGGGCCACAACAAGGACGGTGGCGTGATGGTCGCCAGCGAATCCGTGACGCTGGAAGGCACGGGTTTCGAATTCGACCGCGATCTGCAGCCCGGCGAAGCGGTCTTCGTCGATCTGGAAGGCCGGCAGCAGTTCGAACAGTGTGCCGACCAGGTCAGCCACAACCCCTGCATCTTCGAGTTCGTCTACCTGGCACGACCCGATTCCGTGATGGATGGCATCTCCGTCTACCAGGCGCGCCTGAACCTTGGCGTGACGCTGGCCAAGCGCGTGATCTCCACCGTGCCGCCGAACGAGATCGATGTGGTCATTCCCATTCCCGAGTCTTCACGCCCGAGTGCGATGGAGCTGGCGCAACTGCTGGGCCTGCCTTACCGCGAAGGCTTCGTGAAGAACCGTTATGTGGGGCGCACCTTCATCATGCCGGGGCAGGGCGTTCGCAAGAAGTCGGTGCGCCAGAAACTCAACGTGATCGGCAGCGAATTCAAGGGCCGCAACGTGCTGCTGGTGGACGACTCCATCGTGCGCGGCACGACCAGCCGCGAGATCGTGCAGATGGCGCGTGACGCTGGCGCGCGCAAGGTCTACCTCGCCAGCGCCGCGCCGCCGGTGCGCTTTCCCAACGTGTATGGCATCGACATGCCCACGCCTGGCGAACTGGTCGCGCATGGCCGCACGGTCGAAGAGGTGCGCGAGATCATCGGCTGCGACGCGCTCATCTACCAGGATGTGGATGCGATGAAGCAGGCCATCGGCTCGCTCAATCCCCGGCTTTCGGGCTTTGATGCCTCGTGCTTCGACGGTGTGTACGTCACCGGCGACATCACCCCGGCCGACATCGCCCGCCTCAACGCCGGCCGCGACCAGGGCGAAGAGGGCGACGAAGACACCTCGCGCCTGGCCTTGCCCAATGCCCAGGTGGCCTGACAACGTAACTTTCCATGAACGACAACAACAAGAAGCCCGACCTGCATCGCGACACGCTGGCCGTGCGCGAAGCCGTCGAACGCAGCCCTTACGGCGAGAACTCCGAAGCCCTGTACCTCACGAGTGGCTACGTGCAACCCAGCGCCGAGGCCTCCGCGCGCCGTTTTGCGGGCGATGAGGAGGGCTTCACCTACGGCCGTTACGGCAACCCGACGGTGGCCAGCTTCGAGCAGCGCCTCGCCGCGCTCGAAGGCGCAGAGGCCTGTATTTCCACGGCCTCGGGCATGTCGGCCATCCTCATGATGTGCATGGGATTGCTCAAGGCCGGCGATCATGTGATCTGCTCGCACTCGATGTTCGGTTCCACGATCAAGCTGATCGGTTCCGATCTGGCCAAGTTCGGTGTGGAGTCGACCTTCGTCTCGCAGACCGAGGTGGCCGCCTGGAAGGCCGCAGTGAAGCCGAACACGCGTCTGCTGTTCGCGGAGACGCCCACCAACCCGTTGACCGAGGTCTGCGACATCCGCGCCATCGCCGATATCGCGCACGCGGCCGGCGCGCTGCTGTGCGTGGACAACTGCTTCGCCACGCCCGCTCTGCAGCGCCCGATTGCGCTGGGCGCCGACATCGTCATGCACTCGGGCACCAAATACCTCGATGGTCAGGGCCGTGTCATGGCAGGTGCCCTGTGTGCCAGCAAGGAGCTTGTGACCAAGACCTTCCTGCCCGTGCTCAAGAGCGCCGGCATGACGCTCGCTCCTTTCAACGCCTGGGTCGTGCTGAAAGGCCTGGAAACGCTGGACATCCGCATGCGCGCGCAGTCGGCCAACGCGCTTGCGCTGGCCCAGTGGCTGGAGGAGCACCCCTCGGTGGAGCGCGTCTACTATCCCGGTTTGAAGAGCCACCCGCAGCATGCGCTGGCCATGGCGCAGCAGTCGGACTGTGGTGGCGCGGTGCTGTCCTTCGCTGTGAAGGCCGCCGATCCCGATCAGGCCCGCGCCCGCGCTTTCCACGTGCTGGACTCGCTGAAAGTGATGTCGCTGTCCACCAACCTGGGCGACACAAAAACCTTGATCGCGCACCCCGCCAGCACCTCGCACGGCCGCCTCACCGAGGCGCAGCGCCAGACCGCTGGCGTGGTGCAGGGCCTGATCCGCGTGGCGGTCGGGCTGGAGCACCTCGGCGATATCCAGGCCGACCTCGACCGTGGCCTCACCACCTTCTGACATGTCCGCACCCATCCGCACCCGTTTCGCTCCGTCGCCCACCGGCTTCATCCACCTTGGCAACATCCGCTCCGCCCTCTACCCATGGGCGTTTGCACGTTCCACAGGCGGTGCCTTCATCCTGCGCATCGAAGACACCGACCTGGAGCGGTCTTCGCAGGCTGCGGTGGACGTGATCCTCGAAGGCATGCAGTGGCTTGGCCTGAACCACGATGAAGGCCCGTTCTATCAGATGCAACGCATGGACCGCTACAAGGCCGTGCTCGCCGAGATGGTGGCCGGCGGTCTGGTGTACCCCTGCTACATGAGCGTGGCCGAACTCGACGCGCTGCGCGAGAAGCAGATGGCCAACAAGGAAAAACCACGCTATGACGGCACATGGCGACCGGAGCCTGGCAAGACCCTGCCGCCCGTGCCCGAAGGCGTGAAGCCCGTGCTGCGTTTCAAGAATCCGCAAGGCGGCGTGGTGGCCTGGGACGACAAGGTCAAGGGCCGCATCGAGATCGCCAATGAGGAGCTGGACGATCTTGTGATCGCGCGGCCTGACGGCACGCCCACCTACAACTTCTGCGTGGTGGTGGACGACATAGACATGGCCATCACGCACGTGATCCGTGGCGACGACCATGTGAACAACACGCCGCGCCAGATCAACATCTTCCGCGCGCTCGGCAAGGAGCCGCCGGTGTACGCCCATCTGCCGACCGTGCTCAACGAGCAGGGCGAAAAGATGAGCAAGCGCAACGGCGCCAAGCCCGTCACACAGTACCGCGACGAAGGCTACCTGCCTGATGCCATGGTGAACTACCTCGCGCGGCTGGGCTGGAGCCATGGTGACGATGAGATCTTCAGCCGTGCGCAGTTCCTCGAGTGGTTCAACCTGGATCACCTGGGCCGCAGCGCTGCGCAGTTCGACGAAGCCAAGCTGCGCTGGGTCAATGCCCAGCACCTCAAGGCCATGGCCGACGACGCGCTCGCGCCGCTGGTGTCCTCGCATCTGCGGCAGCAGGGCATCGAGACCGATGCGCGCCTTCCACGCATCTGCGGTTTGTTCAAGGACCGGTGCGATACCACCGTAGCGCTGGCCCATTGGGCGCAGGCTTTTTATGCGGACATCACGCCCAATGCCGATGAGCGCGCACAACACGTGACCGACACCGTGCGCCCGGTGCTGGCGACGCTGGCCGAAAAGCTCACCGCATGCAACTGGGACAAGGCCAGCATCGCGGCGGCCATCAAGGAAGTGCTCGCCTTGCACAGTCTGAAGATGCCGCAACTGGCCATGCCGGTGCGGGTGCTGGTGATGGGCACGGCGCAGACGCCGTCGCTCGATGCTGTGCTGGAGTTGCAAGATCGTGAAGTAGTTCTGCGCCGTTTGCAGAATGCCTGAAAAAATCGCCTATAATCTGAGGCTTGCTGGAATGCACTGGGCGACGAAAGTGGCAAAGTGAATCGGCAAACCCTGTGGGGGTATAGCTCAGCTGGGAGAGCGCTTGCATGGCATGCAAGAGGTCAGCGGTTCGATCCCGCTTACCTCCACCAAGGATTGAAGTCGCAATGAGTCACTCATCGCGGCGGTCACAGAAAAAACAGCTTCTGTAACTGCTACAATGTGAGGCTCTTTGAGTCCAGGTTATGACCCTATCGTCTAGAGGCCTAGGACATCACCCTTTCACGGTGAGTACCGGGGTTCGAATCCCCGTAGGGTCGCCAAACAAGCCGCAAGGCAAGTAGGCAACAAGTGGTTGGCACTTGG
>QFCS01000454.1_pt1 | contig 19113 bp, 17 predicted proteins | sample 3576561 | NCBI WGS metagenome assembly QFCS01 | reverse complement strand
GTTCCCTCTTCGTCATGCTGAACTTGTTTCAGCATCCATGGCCGAACCTCTCGGTCAGCGTTGCGCCGAAGGAAACGGCGGGCCATGGACCCTGAAACAAGTTCAGGGTGACGAGATAAGAAACGGCTGATGTCGGTCGACTCCCGCCATAAGAAAAAGGGCGCGGCCCCGCAGCCGCGCCCCTCCCCTGTCCTCGCGCTTGCGCGAGGCCCCCAAATCGTTCAGCGCGCGGCCATGCGCACCGGCTTGGCCGCCGACGCCCACTGGATGCTTTCGCTACCGCCCATCTGGCGGATGAAACACACCTGCCCCTTGGCCTTGAGTTCGCCGCACAGCTTCGACGCATCGGCGCGGGTCGCAAGGCCGTTGACGGTCAGGCGATAGAAGGTGCGGCCGTTCACCACCGCGGCGTGGCTCGACGCCGGATAATTGCTGAGCATCGCGCTCCGCCGTTTCAGCACGCCCCATTTTTCCTTGGCGATGCCCAGGCTGTCATAGGCGCCGAGCTGCACTGCCCAGCCCGAGGGCTTTTTGGCGTCGAAAGCCATCGCCCGCGGCAGGATCTTCGTCGCCAGTTCGAGCGCTTGCCTTTGTGCCGGGCGGATCGCCTCGACATGGTCGCCCGCGACGCGCGGCGCGGCACGATAGGGTTTGGCGTCGGCCAGGATGATTTCAGCCGGCTTCGGCTGCGGCAGTTCGGTGACCGGCACCACACCATTTTCGTCGCGCGCCGGCATCGGCAGCTCGACGGTGCGGATCGGGCTCGGCACGGCCGAGGCCAGGACCGGGGCAGGCTCGACGAGCGGCGGCGGCGCAAAGGCCGCGACCGGCGCCGGGTCGGCGCTGGCGATTTCGACGGGCGCGTCGGCAGCGGCCATTTCGGTGCCGCTGTCATTGCTCAGCGCCAGGCGCACCGGCATCCCGGCATCGGCCCGCGCCGCGGTGCCGAGCAGGCTGGCGACGCGCATCGACGCGTCGGGCTGTTCGGCGAGTTTCGACCATTCGAGCATCCGCGCCTCGACCTTGTCGAGCGACAGGTCCTGCGCGGCGAGGATGCGCGCCTGCGCCCAGCGGCCCGACAGCGCGAGCGCGAGCGCCAGATTCTGCCGCGTCCGCGCAGTGGCGTCGGGCGCCCGCGCGGCTTCGGTCAGCATGTAGATTGCCGAATTACTGTCGCCGGTCAGCGCGAGCGCGAGTCCCATATCCGACGCCGGAACGACGTTGAAATTGCGCTTCAGCAGGTCGTTTGCCTGATCATTCTTGCCCTGCGCGATATAGGCGAGAGTCAGCGCGATGACGGTGTTGCCATCCTTCGCGCCCAATTCCATCGCATCGCTCAGCGCCGAGGTCGCCGAGGAAAAGCGCCCGTCATTGAGGTAAGCCTGGCCGAGCAGCGCGCGATAATTCGCGTCGCGCGGGCTCGCAGCGACGGCGGCTTCGGCGAGCGCCACCGCCTTGGTCGGCTTGCCGGCTTCGAGCGCATCGCGCGCCTTGTCGGCGGCCTTGGCGGCGGTCGCGGGCGCGCGGTTCGATTCGGGCGCGGCGTTCGCCATCTTCGCCATCCCGCTGCATCCGGTGACGACGCTCAGTGCGAAGCCCGAAACCGCGAGGTTCCTCAGCAATTTGCGGTTCATCGAAAGTCCCCCCATCTCGTTCAGGACGCCTGCGTCCGGCGCGCGGGCCGCGTCGCCGGCAGACGGCTCGCCATCGCGTCGATCTCGGGCAGCGAGGCCAGATAGTCGTCGAGCAGGTCGGTCAGGATGACCTGCGACGAGCGGTTCGTCACCGCGCTCGCGAGGCGCAGGCGCAGGTGGCGCTCGGCGTCGAGGCGCAGCGTGAAGGCCGCCTTCTCACGCGCCCGCAGCGCGCGCGGCGCGCGCTCCTTCTTCGCTTTCGGCGCGGGCCGTGTCTCGACCTTGCGCGCCACTGCGGCAACGCGGTCGAGCAGCGATTCCTGCTGGCGCACGATCTCCGGCACCGGCGCCGCTTCGGGCTCGAATCCGGCGGCGAGCGCATCGGTCAGTTCGTGACCCGCCGACTCCTCGACCGCATGTTCGGCCTCGGCATTATGCGTCAGCACCGATCCGGCGAGCAGCGGCTTCAGGTCGACCATGCGCGCGGGTTCGGCGGCGGCATTCTGGTCGGGATCGACGTCATAGCCCATGTCGTTCCAGCCAAGGTCGTCATAGCCTTCACCGGTCATCGGCGCGGCGGCGCCCATGCCCAGCGGGGCGCGGCGCATCGCGGGACGCGCGCCGCCCTTGCGGGCGAGCAGTCCGGCGGACAGCGAAGCGAGAGGTTTGGGTTCGCCCATCATTCCGCTCCCCTTACTGGCCGGCGATGCGGCGGCCGAAGCCACCGCCCATCGGGCGGACCGTGCCGTAACCCGGCTGCGCGGGCATCGGCGAGGAGAAGATGGTGCGGCGGAAATTCTTTTCGAGCCGGTCGTTGACATAGGTCCAGAGCTGGCGGATTTCCTCGGCCGAGCGGCCATTGGGATCGACCTCCATCACCGTGCGGCCGTCGATCATCGACGCGGCATAGTCGGTGCGATGGTGCAGCGTGATCGGCGCCACGGTGCCGTGCTGCGACAGCGCGACCGCGGCCTCGCTGGTGATCTTCGCCTTGGGGGTGGCTCCGTTGACGACGAACACCAACGGCTTGCCCGCGCGTTCGCAGAGGTCAACGGTGGCGCCGACGGCGCGCAGGTCATGCGGGCTCGGCCGCGTCGGAACGATGATCAGTTCGGCGACGCCGATGACGCTCTGGATCGCCATGGTGATCGCGGGCGGCGTGTCGATGACCGCCAGCTTGAAGCCCTGCTGGCGCAGGATCTCGAGGTCGGAGGCGAGCCGCGCGACGGTGGTCTGCGCAAAGGCCGGAAGGTCGGTTTCGCGCTCGTTCCACCAGTCGGCGAGCGAGCCTTGCGGGTCGATATCGATCAGCACGACCGGCCCGGCGCCGGCAAGCTGCGCCTGCACCGCCAGGTGCCCCGACAGGGTGGTCTTGCCCGACCCGCCTTTCTGTGAAGCCAATGCCAAAACGCGCACTGATGTCCCCCTCGACAATCTGAAATCGGCGACGGGATGCCATGCGGGGCGCTAAAATTGAGTTAACGATGATAAAAAGAAGGTGAACGATCCACGCACATCCATGGTAAACGGACCGTTGATACTATTGTGTCCCGATCCGGCACGGATGCGGCTCACCCTTAAGTGATGCTAACGCGCTGTTAGCCAATTACGGATAGGCCGGGTGCTCACAGGACCCCTGCGCCGAACCCGGGGCGCAAGTCATTGGAGAATCGACATGCCTTCTTTCCGCGCCGCCGCGTTCCTGGCCCTGCCGCTCCTCGCGCTTGCCGCGCCCGCGCACGCCGACGTCAAGAGCGGCGTCGAGGCCTGGCAGGCGGGCGACTATCAGCGGGCGGTCGCCGAATGGCGCCCGCTCGCCGTTGCGGGCGACGCCGACGCCGAATTCAACCTCGGCCAGGCCTACAAGCTCGGCCGCGGGGTTCCCGCCGACCTCGGCCAGGCCGAAAGCTGGTATCGCCGCGCCGCGAAGCAGGGCCACCTCCAGGCCGAGGACAATCTCGGCCTCATCCTCTTCACCGCGAACAAGCGCGATGAGGCGATGCCCTATATCAAGGCGTCGGCGGCGCGCGGCGAACCGCGCGCGCAATATGTCCTCGGCACCGCGATGTTCAACGGCGACTATGCCACGAAGGACTGGCCGCGCGCCTATGCGCTGACCAAGCGCGCGAGCGACGCGGGGCTCGGCATCGCCTCGGCGCGGCTCGTCCAGCTCGACAATCTGATCCCGCTCGACCAGCGGCAGGCGGGCCTCGCCATGCTGCCTGCGATCGAAAAGGACGAAGCGCGCGCGCGCCTCGCCGCGGTCAATGCCGCCGCGCCCGAGCCTGCAAAGCCCGCCCCCTCGCCGATCAGGACCGCAAGCCTTCCCGTCTCGACCCCCGGCGCCACCTACACGCCGCCGCCGGTGATCGCCCCGGCCAAACCCGCACCGGCGCTCTCGACCCCGGCCGCCGTCGCCGCCGCGGCCGCCGCCAGCGAAGCGACCGCCGCCGCCACCGCGGCCAAGGGCGGCGCCGCCCCCGGCACAACCTACGCCGCGCCGCCCGAAAGCGGCAAGCTGCCGCCCAAGCCCGCGCCGAAACCCGAACCGAAACCCGTCAAGGCCGCCGCCGTCCACGCCGGCACCAGCCCATGGCGCGCCCAGTTCGGCGCCTTCGGGGTCGAAGCGAACGCGCGCAGCCTCTGGAAGAGCCTCGAAAAATCTTACCCAGCCGTCGCCGAACGCACGCCCGTCTATGCCAAGGCCGGCGCCGTCACCCGCCTCCAGACCGCCGGCTTCGCGAGCAAAGCCGACGCCGAAAGCCTCTGCGCCGCGGTCCGCAAGGGCGGCCAGGCGTGCCTGGTAGTGAGCCAATAATAGAGGGCACCCACACCGACCGTTTTGGGGTGGGAAGCGGACGTCGCCGATCCTCCCCGTGCCGGGGAGGATATCCGTCTGTTCCCGGTCGAAAGCGAGCATCTCCCATCTTCGTCATTCCCGCGAAAGCGGGAACCCAGAGTGGGGTCAGCCGACGCACGCTCTGGGTTCCCGCTTTCGCGGGAATGACGAAATTATGGGACGATGGGCGCGGTGTCCGCCAGAACCCTGATTACCCCAGCACCCAGCTCCGCCGCGGATAGCCCTGCGCCCAGAGCAGCGCGGTCAGGTCGTGGTGGCGGACCACGGCGTCGGCGGCTTCGGCCGCGGCGGCGTGGGGGTAATAGCCGATACCCAGCCCGGCCGCGGTCAGCATCGGGATGTCGTTCGCGCCGTCGCCGACCGCCAGCGTCTCGGCAAGCGGCAGGCCGTGCTTCGCCGCTTCGCTCTTCAGCGTCTCCAGCTTCGCATCCTTGTCGACGATCGGCTCGTTCACCGTGCCGGTCAGCTTGCCGCCCTCGATCCGCAATTCATTGGCGACGACCCGGTCGAAGCCGATCGCCTCGCCCACCGGCCCCGCGAAGGCGGTGAAGCCGCCCGTCACCAGCACCGAATGCGCGCCGTGCGCCTTCATCGTCTGGACCAGCGTGCGCGCGCCGCGGGTCAGCCGGACGCGCTCCATCCGGCACTGGGTCAGCACCTCCTCGCCCAGTCCGCGCAGCAGCGCGACGCGTTCGGTCAGCGCGCCGCGGAAATCGACCTCGCCGCGCATCGCCCTTTGGGTGATCGCCGCAACCTGATCCTTGATCCCGGCGTAATCGGCCAGTTCGTCGATGCATTCGCAGCCGATCATCGTCGAATCCATGTCGGCGATGATCAGCTTCTTGGTGCGGTCGCCGAACGGCTGGACGACGATGTCGAGCGCGCCATGGTCCATCTTCGCCAGTTCGGCGCGCGCGCTGACCAGGCTGCCCTGAAAGAAAATGTCGGCGGCGTCATGCTCGTCGATCCAGTGCGGCGCGCCGACATCGTGCCCCGTCATGTCGAGCCGGTCGATCGCTTCGCGAACCACCTCGTCGGTGAGCTTTCCGGCTGCTATCAGCGTGGCAACGAACATGGCTTCTCCTTCTGTCTCTTCCGTTCGCGGGCGGCCGCCCGTCGCACTTATCGCCGGACCCACGGCCAGCGGCAAGAGCGCTTTGGCGGTCGCGCTCGCAAAAGCCTGCGGCCGCGCGGTGGTGATCAACGCCGACGCGAGCCAGGTCTATGCCGATCTCGCCATCCTCTCGGCGCGCCCGGCACCGGCCGAGATGGCGGGCGTCCCGCACCGCCTTTTCGGTCATGTCGATGGCGCCGACGCGTGCAACGCCGCGCGCTGGGCCGCCGAAGCGCGCGGCGAGATCGCGCGCGCACACGCTGCGGGCGACACCCCCATCCTCGTCGGCGGCACCGGCCTCTATCTTCGCACTTTGCTGTTCGGCATCGCTCCGGTGCCCGAAATCGACCCCGCCATCCGCGAACAGGTTCGTGCCCTCCCGGTGGCGGAAGCCCATGCCGCGCTTGCCGAAGCCGATCCCGCAGCCGCCACGCGGCTCCACCCCGCCGACGCCACCCGCGTCGCCCGCGCGCTCGAGGTCGTCCGCTCGACCGGCCGCCCCCTCGCCGACTGGCAGCGCGCGCGCGCGGGCGGCATCGCCGACGGCATCGCCCTCGCCCCGCTGATTCTCCTCCCGCCGCGCGACGAGCTGCGCGCCCGCTGCGACGCGCGCCTCGTCCAGATGTTCGAGCAGGGCGCCGTCGCCGAGGTCGAAGCGCTGCTCGCGCGCCGCCTCGACCCCGATCTGCCCGCGATGCGCGCGATCGGCGTGCCGCAGATCGCGGCCCATCTGGCGGGGGAGATCGCCCGCGACGAGGCGCTCGCAGAGGCCCAGGCCGCGACCCGCCAATATGCGAAGCGCCAATATACATGGTTCCGCCACCAGCCCCCCGCCGACTGGCCGCGTCACGAAGAATCATTAAACATCGAATGTGCCAAGAAATTAGTAATAATATTACGTGATAGACTGTTGACAAGATAGAATCATGCACCTATTGCCCGCAGCCCTGTTGCAGCGCACAAGCGCTGGCTTTCTGCTGTTGAAAGGAGTTTCGTCGTGACGGAAATGAGCGGTGCCGACATGGTGGTTCAGGCGCTGGTCGACCTCGGGGTCGACACGGTGTTCGGCTATCCGGGCGGCGCGGTCCTTCCCATCTATGACGCGCTCTACAAGCACCCGACGATCAAGCACATCCTCGTCCGCCACGAACAGGCGGCGACCCACGCGGCGGAGGGCTATGCGCGCTCGACCGGCAAGCCCGGCGTCGTGCTCGTCACCTCCGGCCCCGGCGCGACCAACGCAGTCACCGGGATCACCGACGCACTGATGGATTCGATCCCGATGATCGTGCTGACCGGCCAGGTGCCGACGACGCTGATCGGCACCGACGCCTTTCAGGAATGCGACACCGTCGGCATCACGCGCCACTGCACCAAGCATAATTATCTGGTGATGGACCCCGACCGGCTCGGCCCGATCCTGCACGAGGCCTTTCACATCGCGACCCATGGCCGTCCCGGCCCGGTGGTGATCGACATTCCGAAGAATGTGCAGGTCGCGACCGGCACCTATTCGGTGCCCGAGATCATCCAGCACGCCAGCTATCGTCCGCAGATCGAGCCCGACGCCGGCGCGATCGCCGCCGCGATCGACATGATCGCCGCGGCCGAGCGCCCGGTTTTCTACACCGGCGGCGGCGTGATCAACGCGGGGCCGGGCGCGAGCGCGGCGCTGCGCCAGCTCGTGTCGCTGACCGGCGCGCCGATCACCTCGACCCTGATGGGGCTCGGCGCCTTCCCCGCCGACGATCCGAAGTGGCTCGGGATGCTCGGGATGCACGGCACGTACGAGTCGAACATGGCGATGAACCGCGCCGACCTGATCATCGCGGTCGGCGCGCGCTTCGACGACCGCGTGACCGGCCGCCTCGACGCCTTCGCGCCCGAAGCGAAGAAAATTCACATCGACATCGACCGCAGCTCGATCAACAAGATCGTCCCCGTCGACCTCGCGATCGCGGGCGATGCCGGGCGCGCACTCGACGCGCTGGTCGCCGCATGGGCCGACAAGGGCCACAAGGCGCGCGACTATGGCGAATGGTGGCGCCGCATCGACGGCTGGCGCGCGGCGCGCTGCCTCGACTTCCCCGAAAAGAAGGACGCTGCCGCCGAAATCATGCCGCAGCGCGCGGTCAAGGCCTTATTCGACGCGACGCGCGGCCGCGACCCGATCATCACCACCGAGGTCGGCCAGCACCAGATGTGGGCGGCGCAGCATTTCGGCTTCTCGGCCCCGAACCGCTGGCTGACCTCGGGCGGACTCGGCACGATGGGCTACGGCTTCCCCGCGGCGGTCGGCGCGCAGATCGGCAATCCCAACCGCCTCGTCGTCTGCATCGCGGGCGAGGCCTCGCTCCAGATGAACATTCAGGAGATGGGCACCGCGGCGCAATATCGCCTGCCGGTGAAGATCTTCATCCTCAACAATGAATGGATGGGGATGGTCCGCCAGTGGCAGGAACTGACCTATGAAAGCCGCTATTCGAACAGCTATTCGGACAGCCTGCCCGATTTCGTCAAGCTGGCCGAGGCCTATGGCTGGACGGGCCTGCGCATCGACACGCTCGGTGAGCTGGAGGACGGCATCCAGGCGATGCTCGACACCCCCGGCCCAGTGATCGTCGACTGCCGCGTCGCCAAGCTCGCCAACTGCTTCCCGATGATCCCGAGCGGAGCGGCGCACACCGACATGATCCTCCAGCCGAGCGACGTCACCGGCACGATGGACGACGAAGCGAAAGCGCTGGTGTGATGAGGAAGCGCTGCGAAAATCTCCCCTCCCGCTTGCGGGAGGGGTCGGGGGAGGGCCTGTTTCATGGGCTCGCTCCCGCCACATTCCCTCCCCTAGCCCCTCCCGCCTGCGGGAGGGGGAGTTACTGACATGAAAATCACCACCGAAGCGGGCGAGCGCCATGTGCTCGCCGTCACCGTCGACAACGAAGCCGGGGTGCTCGCCAAGATCACCGGCCTGTTCACCGCGCGCGGCTATAATATCGAAAGCCTGACCGTGGCGGACATCACCGCCGACCATGCGCTGTCGCGCATCACCATCGTCACCTCGGGCCCGCCGCCGATCATCGACCAGATCATCGCGCAACTCGACCGCCTCGTTCCCGTCCACAAGGTCGTCGACCTCGCCGACCACGAGGCGCATGTCGAGCGCGAGATCGCGCTGGTCAAGGTCGCCGGCACCGGCGACAAGCGCATCGAGGCGCTGCGCATGGCCGACGTCTTCCGCGCCAAGGTCGTCGACACGACGCTGACCAGCTTCATCTTCGAGATCACCGGCAACAGCGACAAGGTCGACCGCTTCATCGCCTTGATGCGCGAATGCGGTCTCGTCGAGGTCGGCCGCACCGGCGTCGTCGCCATCGCCCGCGGCGCGGAGGCGCTTTAGAGTTTACCACCAACCTTCGTCATCCCGGCGAAAGCCGGGATCTCACCGTGGCGGCCTGCCGCAAGGGCGAGATCCCGGCTTTCGCCGGGATGACGATCAAGCAAATACACGAAGGGGTTTATCCAATGCAGGTTTACTACGATCGCGACGCCGACCAGGATCTGATCAAGAACAAGAAGGTCGCCATCCTGGGCTATGGCAGCCAGGGCCACGCCCATGCGCAGAACCTCCGCGACAGCGGCGTGCGCGAAGTCGCGATCGCGCTCCGTCCCGGTTCGGCGACCGCGAAGAAGGCCGAAGGCGCGGGCTTCAAGGTTTTGTCGAACAAGGAAGCCGCCGAATGGGCCGACGTCATCATGATCGCCGCCCCCGACGAGCATCAGGCGAAAATCTATTATGACGACCTCGCCGACAATCTGAAGCCCGGCGCCGCGCTCGCCTTCGCGCACGGCCTCAACATCCATTTCGGCCTGATCGAGGCGCGCCCCGACATCGACGTCTTCATGGTCGCGCCCAAAGGCCCCGGCCACACCGTGCGCAGCGAATATCAGCGCGGCGGCGGCGTCCCCTGCCTGATCGCGGTCGCGCAGGAAGCCAGCGGCAATGCGGGCAACGGCCACGCCAAGGCGCTTGCTCTCAGCTATGCGTCGGCCGTCGGCGGCGGCCGCAGCGGCATCATCGAGACGACCTTCAAGGAAGAGTGCGAGACCGACCTGTTCGGCGAGCAGGCCGTGCTCTGCGGCGGCGTCACCCACCTGATCCAGGCGGGTTTCGAAACGCTGGTCGAGGCGGGCTATGCCCCCGAAATGGCCTATTTCGAGTGCCTCCACGAAACCAAGCTGATCGTCGACCTCCTCTATGAAGGCGGCATCGCGAACATGCGCTATTCGATCTCGAACACCGCCGAATATGGCGACATCAAGACCGGCCCGCGCATCATCACCGACGAGACCAAGGCCGAAATGAAGCGCGTCCTCGCCGACATCACCTCGGGCCGCTTCGTCAAGGATTTCGTCCTCGACAACCAGGCCGGCCAGCCCGAACTGAAGGCGAGCCGCAAGGCCGCCGCCGCGCACCCGATCGAACAGACCGGCGCGCAGCTTCGCGCGATGATGCCGTGGATCGCCAAGAACAAGCTGGTCGACAAGGCGGTCAACTGACGGCTCCAACAGGCCGTCATCCCGGCGAAAGCCGGGATCCAGATGCAACGGCGCTTCCGCAATCGCGGGCAAGGGGCTAGGATCGGACCATGCCGTCCGACCTCCCCTTCGCCTGCGAATGCGGCGCCGTTTCCGGAACGCTGACCATCGACGCTGAGGGCGATCACGTCATATGTCATTGCACCGATTGCCAGAACCTCGCCCATTATCTCGGCCACGCGCGGGTGCTCGATCCAGCGGGCGGGACGGCGCTGTATCAGACGCGGTGCGCGCGGATGCGGCTGGCGTCGGGCCGCGACCGGCTCGCCTGCGTTCACCTGACCGACAAGCCGACGCTGCGCTGGTATGCCGGATGTTGCCGCACGCCGCTGTTCAACACCGTCGGGACCGGCAAGCTCCCCTTCATCACCGTCCAGCTCGCCGCCTGCGACGCCGCGGCGCGCGAACGGCTACTGGGCGCACCACGCGGCCATCTTTTCACGCAGGATGCTATCGGCGATGCGAGCAACCTGCGCAAGATGAGCAGGGTCGCCTTGATGGGCCGCTTTGCCGTGCGCGCGATCAGGGACATTCTATCGGGCGACCGTCGCCGCGCCGCGCTCTTCGATCCGAAAACACTCGCACCGATCGCCGTTCCGCACCGGCTGACCGCCGAAGAGCGGGAGGCGTTGGCGCACAACGGACCTGCCATTTAACAAATTTCGTCATTCCCGCGGAGTCGCAGACGGCGCGCAGCGCCAACGCGGGAACCCAGTTCTTTGCCTTCTTAGCGCCTTTGCGCCTTTGCGTGAGATTTTTCTGGTCTCACGCAAAGGCGCAAAGGCGCGAAGAAGAACTGGCACAGGTGTCGGTTGTCCGTCCAGATACAGCGCTATCGCGCTGGGTTTTCGTTTCGCTGAGTTCCCGCCTCTGCGGGAATGACGATCAGGGATAATATGACCGCCTCACCCTTCCACGCCCACCGCAAGGATCTCGACGCGCTCGCCGCCGCCGACCGCCGCCGCGCGCTCGCCCCGCGCGCGGGTGCCGATTTCGCCTCCAACGACTATCTCGCGCTCGCTGGCTCCTATGCGCTGAACGAAGCGTTGGCGGCGGGGCTTCAGCGCGGGCTTCCCGCGGGCTCGGGCGGCTCGCGCCTGCTGCGCGGCAATCATGAGGAGCATGAGGCGCTCGAAGCCCATGCCGCGCGCCATTACGGCAGCGAGGCAGCGCTCTTCTTCCCGACCGGCTTCGCCGCCAACGCCGCGCTGTTCGCGACGCTGCCGCAGCGCGGCGACCTCGTCGTCCATGACGAACTGATCCACGCGAGCGCGCACGACGGGATGAAGCTCGGCCGCGCCGGGCGCGTCGACGCGCGCCACAACGACGCGCAGGCGTTCGACGACATCATCGCGCGCTGGCGGCGCGGCGGCGGCAGCGGGACGCCGTGGATCGCGGTCGAAAGCCTCTATTCGATGGACGGCGACCGCGCCCCGCTAGCCGATCTCGCCGCGGTCGCCGACCGCCACGACGCGGTGCTCGTCGTCGACGAAGCCCATGCCACCGGGGTCTACGGCCCCGCGGGGCAGGGCCTCGCGCACGACCTCGGCCGCCGCGACAATCTGATCACCCTCCACACCTGCGGCAAGGCGCTCGGCTGCGAAGGCGCGCTGCTCTGCGGCCCGGCGATCGTCCGCGACTTCATCGTCAACCGCGGCCGCCCCTTCATCTTCTCGACCGCGCCGTCGCCGCTGACGGCGTGGCTCGTCCGCCAGGCGCTCGAAATCGTCGCGAACGAGCCCGAACGCGCCGCGCGGCTCCACGGCCTCATTCGCCATGCCGAAACCCGCCTCGCCGCGCTCGGCCTTCCCGCCAGCGGTAGCCAGATCATCCCGGTCGTCATCGGCGACAACGGCCGCACGATGCGGATCGCCGCCGCGCTCCAGGCCGCGGGCTTCGACGTTCGTGGTATCCGCCCGCCGACGGTGCCGGAGGGTAGCGCGCGCCTCCGCATCGCGATCACCCTCAACGTCGGGCCACGCGAGATCGATGCGATGACCGGCGCGCTCGCCACCGCGATGGCAGAGGCATGACCCGCTTCGTCGTCACCGGCACCGACACCGGCATCGGCAAGACGATCTTCGCCGCCGCGCTCGCGGGCGCGCTCGGCGTCCCCTATTGGAAGCCGATCCAGTCGGGCCTCGAAGAGGAGACCGACAGCGAAATCGTCGCGCGCCTCGCGGGCGTTTCCGTGCGCCCCGAAGCCTACCGCCTCGTCACCCCCGCCTCGCCACACCTCGCCGCCGAAATCGACGGCGTGACCATCGACCCCGACGCCCTGACGCCCCCCGATGGCGCCTTGATCGTCGAGGGGGCCGGCGGCGTCCTCGTCCCCGTCACGCGCACATTGCTCTACGCCGACCTGTTCGCGCGCTGGCGCATCCCGGTGATCGTCTGCGCGCGCACCGGCCTCGGCACGATCAACCACAGCCTGCTGACGATCGAGGCGCTGCGCGCGCGCGGCGTCCCGATCCACGGCCTCGCCTTCCTCGGCGACGCGGTGGAGGACAGCGAGGCGATCGTCGCCCGGATCAGCGGCGCCCGCCGCCTCGGCCGCCTGCCCATCGTCGATCCGCTGACCCCCGAGGGACTCGCCGCCGCGTTCGCGGCAGGCTTTGATTCAGCGGATTTCCGCTAGCGGCAGCAGTTCGAGCGTCGCAAGCCTTTGCATCTGCGCCGTCTCGGCCAATATGGCTTCCCGCTCCAGCCCGCTTTCCGCGTGCAGCAATTCGGTGGCGACATAGCCGAACTCGACCAGCATCCGCATCCGCAGCCAGATGCGCTCGCGCGGATATCCGGGCAGCATCGGGACATAGACGTCGGTCAGCTTGTCGGTGACATAGCGGTGCGATTCGATGCGGACATGTTCGAGGCGCGGGCTCGAATGGAGCGCGCGTTCGATCCAGATGCCGCCCGGTTCGGCCTCGGTGATTTCGGCGGTTTCGCGCAACAATTCCAGCGTGTTTTCGGCATAGGCGCGGATGCCGCCGCCCATATGCCGGTCGAGCCAGCGTTCGAGCGCTTCGTTCTGACGGTCCATCAGCCTTTTGCCGAGCGCGACGACGACCTCATATTTGTCGGCGAAATAATAATAGAGCGCGGGCGGGGTCACGCCGGCGCGCTCGCAGATCAGGTTGGTCGTGACGCGGTCGATACCGAACTCCGCAAGCAACTCACCCGCGGTATCGAGCAGCTTCTCGCGGGTCGACGGCTTGCGCTTGCCGGAAGGCATTCCATTCGGCTTCGCCACGCTGCTTCCCATCCTTTCCGCCCGCCCAATATCAGCCCTGCCTAGCACATTCGCCCGTCATCGGTGCAATCGCCATTGCAGGTTTATAGCAAACACTATAATATAGTAATAGCTATAACAGGTCTGGGGTGTAAAAATGTCGAAATTCAAGGGTGAACTGCGATTCTCCGCCGCCGTGCTGGCCCTCGCCGCACTGTCCGCACCGGCCGTCGCCACGGCACAGGATCAGGGAAATGGCGCCGAATCCGGCGAAGGCATCGGCGACATCGTCGTCACCGCGCAGCGCCGCGAACAGAATTTGCAGGACGTGCCCGTCGCGGTCACCGCTTTCTCGGGCGACACCATGGCCGAACTCGGCATTCAGTCGAGTTCGGACATCGCGGGCGTCGTTCCGAACCTCGAAATCGGCCTTCCCGGCGGCGAAGGCAACCAGCCGCTGATCTATATCCGCGGCGTCGGGCTTGCCGACACCAACTCCAACAATGCCGGGCCGAACGGCGTCTATGTCGACGAAGTCTATATCGCCTCGCCCGGTGCGCAGACCTTCCAGCTCTTCGATCTCGACCGCGTCGAGGTGCTGAAGGGTCCGCAGGGCACGCTCTATGGCCGCAACGCCACCGGCGGCGCGATCAACTTCATCACCGCAAAGCCGAGCCGGGATTTCCAGGCACAGGCCTCGCTCTCCTATGGCTCGTTCGACACGATCACCGGCGAAGCCGCGATCGGCGGGCCGATCTCCGACGCCGTGCGCTTCCGTATCTCGGGCACCGGCACCCATTCGAACGGCTATGTCCACAATCTGCTGACCGGGCGCCGCGAGAACGGCCAGGGCAGCTTTGCGCTGCGCGGCCAATTGGCCCTCGATATCACCGATAATTTCGACGCGCTGCTGGGTGTCCACGGCGGCAAGGTCGACGTCCGTTCGCCGCAATATCGCAGCCTCGGCCTGCTCGATCCCGACACCGGCTTTACGACGCCCTGCGCGCCCGATGCGATCATGGCGAACCAGTGCGGCAACGTCTTCGGCTATGTCAGCCCCGAAGGCTTCTACGACGGCAATTACGACCGCAGCGACCGGCTGGTGGTCAAGAATTGGGGCACGTCGGCGCGGCTCAACTGGCATTTCGGCGACATCACGCTGACGTCGATCTCGGCCTATGACTGGAACGACAAGCTGCACCGCGAGGACACCGACGCCAGCCCGTTCCGCCTTCTCGACATCGACTATGGCGTGCGGTCGAAGGCCTTCACGCAGGAACTGCGCCTGTCGGGCACGGGCGGCGGCGTCAACTGGGTGGTCGGCGGCTATTATCTGCACGAGACGCTGAACCAGAACCAGACCGGCGACCTGTTCGGCGAGGTGCGCGCCGCCCTGCCGGACGGCGCTGGCGATCCCGACGGACTGGCGACGGGCGGCATCCCCGTGCTCTTCTCGCGCACGCTCAATCGCCAGACCACCAATGCGGCGTCGATCTTCGGCCAGGCCGAGATCGAACTGACCCCGGCGCTGCGCGCGACCATCGGCGGCCGCTACAATTACGAGCGCAAGCGCTTCCAGGCCGCGCTCCAGCTCGAAGAGAATGAGATCCTCGCGCTCGACGATGACGACAATGTCGTCGTCGTGCCGATCCCCGGCGGCGTCATTCCCGTCTATGCCTTCGACAACCGCAAATCGTTCAGGAATGTCTCGTTCAAGATCGGGCTCGATTACGACATCGCCCCCGATGTCATGGCCTATGCGAGCATTTCGACGGGCTTCAAGAGCGGCGGCTTCAACGGCGGCTTCCTGAGCTTCGACCCCGCCGAAGCGGCGGTGCAGGCGCAGCCGTTCGACGAAGAGACGCTGACCGCCTATGAAATCGGGCTGAAGTCGACGATGTTCGACCGCCGCCTGCGCTTCAACGCCGCGGCCTTCTATTACGACTATAAGGATCTCCAGCTCTATACGCTGATCAACACCGGCGCGATTCCGCTGTCGCTGCTCGACAATGCCGCGAACGCGACCATCTATGGCGCCGAGTTCGAGCTGATCGCCAAGCCCGCCGACCGCTTCGACATCACGCTCAACCTGGGCCTGCTCGACACCGAGGTGAAGGATTTCGTCACCGCGACCGCCGACTATTCGGGCAACCGGCTCGCGCTGTCGCCGACCGTGACCTTCAGCGGCACCGCCAATTACGAGGTGCCGGTGTCGGCGGGGCTGGCGCTCGCGTTCCAGCCCTCGGCCTCCTATCGCAGCGGCCAATATTTCTCGGCCGACAACAATCCGCTGCTCAAGCAGAAGGGCTATTGGCTGCTCGGCGGGCGCATCGCGCTCAAGGATGAGGACGGGCGCTGGGAGGCGGCGGTGTTCGGCCGCAACCTGACGCGCAAGAAATATATCAACTACGCCGTCGATCTTTCCGACTTCGGCTTCATCGAACAGTTCCGCGGCGAACCGCGAATGTTCGGCGTCGAATTCCGGGTCAAATATTAATGCGCGCGCTCCGCTTCCTTCCCGCGGCGCTCCTGCTGGCCGCGTGCCAGTCGGAACCGCCGCCGGCCAAGCCGCTGACCCCCGAGGAGAGCGCGGCGCTGAAGCCCGCCGACGCGCGCATCGCGGGCCTCTACGATCAGGCGTGCAAGTCGTGCCATACGGTCGCCGACACCGGCGCGCCGCTCACCGGCGACCGCACCCAGTGGGACAAGCGCTGGGCGAAGGGCGAGGACGCGCTGCTCGCCAGCGCGGTCCAGGGCCTCAATGGAATGCCCGCAGGCGGGCAGTGTTTTTCGTGCACGCGCGACGATTATAAGGCGCTTATTCGCTTCATGGCGGGGAGGAATTGATGGGCAAGGTAACGCGGCGCGCGCTGATCGCAGGGGGCAGCGTCATCGGGATCGGCGCGATCGGCGCCGGCGGTCTGGCGGGACGCAACTGGCTGCGCGACCGCGAACCCGCGGCGCTGGCGGCAGAGGACGCCAAGGGCCATCTCCTCTGGTCGAACTGGTCGGGCATCGCGCACAGCTATCCCGAAAAGCGCGGCGCGCCGAAAAGCGAAGAGGAATTGCTCTCCATCCTCACCAAAGCACCCGCGCCGGTGCGCCCGGTGGGGTCGGGGCACAGCTTCACCGCGCTGGTGCCGACCGACGGCACGCTGGTGACGCTCGACGGCATGGCGGGGCTGGTCAGCCACGACGCCGCGAAGAACCAGGCGACGGTGCGCGGCGGCACCCGCCTCGCCGACCTCGGCCCCGCGCTCGCGGCGATCGGGCAGGAGATGATCAACCTTCCCGACATCAACAAGCAATCGATCGCGGGCGCGATCGGAACCGCGACGCACGGCACCGGACGCGGCATCCAGGCCGTGCACGGGTCGGTCGTCGCGATGCGGATCGCGACTCCGTCGGGCGAGATCATCGACTGCGACGCCGCCACCCGCCCGGAGGTGTTCAACGCCGCGCGCGTCGGGCTGGGCGCTTTCGGCGTCGTGACGCAGGTCACGCTCCAGAACCAGCCGCTTCACCGCATCCTCAAGCGCACCGAGGTGCGTCCGACCGACGAGGTGCTGGAGGATTGGCCCGCGCTGCGCCAGAAGCACCGCAACGTCGAATTCTATGTCCTGCCCTTCACCGGCCATTCGGCGGTGATCACCAACGATATCACCGACCGGCCGGTCAAGCCGCGCGGCCCCGACGCGGACACCGAAACGCTGATGGGCCTCAAACAGCTTCGCGACTGGTTCGAATTCACCCCCTCGCTCCGCCGCAAGCTCGCAGCCGAAGAGATGGCGAAAGTTCCGCCCGAGGAGATGGTCGACGAAGGCTGGAAACTGCTGTCGAACGAACGGCCGGTGCGCTTCAACGAATGCGAATATCATCTGCCGATCGAGGCGCAGATTCCGGCGCTGCGCGAAGTCATCGCCGCGATCGAGGAGCATCGCAGGGACGTGTTCTTCCCGATCGAGGTGCGCGTGATCGCGCCCGACGACGCCTGGCTCTCTCCTTTCTACCAGCGCGAAAGCGGGTCGATCGCGGTCCACGCCTATTACCGCGAGGACCATGATTTCTTCTTCACCATCGTCGAGCCGATCTTCCGCCGCCACGGCGGCCGCCCGCACTGGGGCAAGCTCCACAGCCTGGAGGCGCGCGACCTTGCGGCGCTCTATCCGCGCTGGAAGGAAGCCGACGAGGTGCGCCGCGCGCTCGATCCCGAGGGGCGGATGCTCAACGATTATCTGAAGGGAATTTTCCTCGATGGCTGAGGCTGGACGGACGAAGCGCTGGACCCGCCGCGCGGCGATGCTCGGCGGCGGGCTCGCGGTCGTCGGCAGCGCGGCGCTACTCGCCTCGCGCAAGAGCGACCATGGCGGCGTCCACGACGCCTATTTCCTCGCGCTGACGGCGGCGCTCCGCAAGGCGGGCGTCGCGCATCCGGTGCTCGTGATCGACCAGGTGCGGCTCGACCGCAACATCGCCGCGGCGCGCGCGACGCTGAAGCCCGCCAATCTGCCGCTGCGCGTCGTCGTCAAATCGCTGCCCGCGACCGGGCTGATCGACCATGTCGCGCGCGGCATGGCGACGAACCGCTTCATGGTGTTCAACGGCGCGATGCTCGACATCATGGCGGCGCGGCCGGGCGCCGACCTGCTGCTCGGCAAGCCGCTGCCCGCGATGGAATATGCCGGGATCATCGACAAGGTCGGCGCCGAGGCGGCGGGCCGCATCCAGTGGCTGATCGACACGCCCGCGCGGCTGAAGCAATATGCCGACATCGCCGCGGCGCGCGGCGCGAAGCTGCGCGCCAATATGGAGATCGACGTCGGCCTCCATCGCGGCGGCTTCGCCGACGGCCAATCGCTCGCGGCGGCGGTCGACCTCGCCCGCACCTTCCCGCATGTCACCGTGAGCGGCCTGATGGGCTATGACGCCCATGTCCCCAAGATGAGCGATCCCGACGAAGCCTATGCCGCATCGCAGGCGCTCTATCGCGCCGCGACCGGCGTGCTGCGCGAGAAGCTCGGCGTCGATCCCGCGACGCTGACGCTCAACGGCGCGGGCAGCCCGACCTATGCGCGCCATGCGCAGGGCACCGCCGCGAACGAGGTGTCGGTGGGATCGGCCTTCGTCAAGCCGGCCGATTTCGACCTCCCCTCGCTGGCCCGCCACGTCCCCGCCAGCTTCATCGCCACGCCGGTGATCAAGGCGAAGCGCATGGAACTACCCGGCAACGAATGGCTGACCGGGCCGCTGACCTTCCTGGACCCCAACGCCGCGCGCGCCTTCTTCATCTACGGCGGCCACTGGCTCGCGACCCCGGTGTCGCCGCCGGGCTTGCAGTTCAGCGATCTTTATGGCCGGTCGAGCAATCAGGAGATGCTGACCGGGTCGACCCATGTCGCGCTGAAACCCGACGACCGCGTCTTCTTCCGCCCCAATCAGAGCGAAGCCGTCTTCCTGCAATTCGGCGATATCCTGCTGTTCGACGGGGCGGCAATCACGGGCACCTGGCCGACCTTCCCGATGTCGGCCTGAACGGCCGCGCCGCTAGAGCGGCGAGCCCCTAATCTGACCCACCGTTCCGTTCGTGTCGAGCCCTTCGACTGCCTTGGCAGGCGCTCAGGATAAACTTCGGCCTTTGGCCGAAGTCGAGACACCCATCGGCTAGCGCTACGCCGATGGG
>QFCS01002110.1_pt1 | contig 19126 bp, 18 predicted proteins | sample 3576561 | NCBI WGS metagenome assembly QFCS01 | reverse complement strand
GGTGCGGGCGGTACGCCAGCGCCGCTCAAATCCGATCCCGATCGTCGGCTCGTTGTGCAACTGATTGGCCCAGCCGTTTGCCTGGGCGACACCGATGATGTTGTGGAAGTTGTTCTGGACGAAGGCGCCACCCGCGGCCGGCCCGATCAGACCGAGATCGAGCTGAAGGGTGTCGAGCCGCACCGGCTCCTGCACGCCGGTCTTCGAGTCGCGCCGCTTGTAGGTGTACTGCAATGCCAGGCTGGCGTAGAGCCACGCCGCGTAGGGCCGGTCGTCGTAGATCGGCTGCGCGGTGAAAGTGTCGTCGGGCGTATAGATGTTCTGGCCGATCGACACCCCGACGCGTCGCACTACGGAGTCCGACGGCGGCTCGCCGAAGAAGGTGGGCAGCGTGGTCAGCGCAACCAGCCCAGGCGACATGTCGGTGATAGCCGGCGAGAGCCAGCCGAGACGGATGCCGTTGGTGTAGTCGCGGTCGGTCGGGCCGAAGCGGTTGAAGACGTCATTCTCGACCTGGATGCTGAAGATGCTGCGGCTTTCGCTCTCGGTTGCGGAGGGCCGCGGCTGGCGTTCCTCTTCCTGCGCATGCGCAACGGATGCCCCGACGACCAGCGTGGTCGCCAGAGCGGCGAACGAGACGATACTGCCCTGCATCGTCGGCCAACGCCGGCCAGCCGACCGGGTTGCAGCGTGCCGTGGCAGGACGCCGGCCGGCTACCGGGCGTTGGCTTTCGCAGAGACGTCCCAGAGGTGGGTGCGCCAACAGGCGCCGATCAGCAGCGTGAAGACGATGCCGCCGAGGCTGAAGGTCGATCCGGTCACTGCGAAACCTGCGTGCTCGACCAGTGGCCCGGCCACGAGCAGGCCAACAGGCATGCCGTAGACCGCCAGCATGCGTACGCCCATGACGCGCCCTCGGAAGGCGGGATCGGTGACGCGCAGCAACAGCACGGCCATCGGGATCATGCAGAAGCTCTGAACGAACCCCGCCAGGAAAAGGACGACCTCCCCCCACAGCGACACCTCGATCCGGGAGAAGACGAGATTGAGGGAGAACCATAGAACGGCGCAGGTCAGCATGGTCCGCGCTGGCCGAATCCCGGCGCCATGCACGGAGAGGACGATCGAACCGGCCAACGCGCCCCCGGCGAAGCAGGCGATCAGCCAGCCCAGGCCGGTCTGGCCGAGGCCGTAGACGTCGCGGGCGACATAGGCGAGCAACGAGCCGACCAGAGGGTAGGCCGCGAAGTTCACCAGGAATGCCAGAAGCATTACCGCACGCATGTCGGGCGTCGACCAGACGTAGGCGAAGCCCTCGCGAAGGCCGCCAAGAAGCGAGACGGGCTCCGGCCGCTCGCCCAGGACACGCAGCGGCCTGACGCCGACCCTGAACGTAAGCGCAAGGCTCGCGGCATAGAAAAGGCAGACCCCGAGATAGGCCGGGCCCGAGCCCAGGAGGGCGACCAGCCCGGCACCGCTCAACGCGCCGACCACACGTGCCGAATCGGCCGTGGTGCGCGACACCCCCATGGCCCGCATCAGATAGTCCGAGGGCATCGTTTCGCCCACCAGCAGGCTGCGCAACGTGATGTCGGAGGGACGGACCAAGCCCATCACGGCGGCCAGGACGAATACCGACCAGGGCGTCGCCGATCCGGTCAGGAACAGCGCCGCCAACGCGGTCGCGACGGCCAGATACGTCATCCGCATCGCGCAGAGCAGGTTGCGGTTGCCGAAGCGATCCCCCGCCATGCCGAACAGGGGGGAGACCAGGGTTCCGAGAAACTGCAATGAACCGAATACCGCCAGCGCGAGCACCGAGCCGGTCGAAACCAGCACGAACCATCCCAGGATCACCCCCTCCATCTCGAAGGCCCAGGAGGCCAGGAGGTCGGCGGGCCACTGATAGCGAAAGCTGCGGACCTGGAACGGCGCCAGGGCCGGCACGCGTGCAATGAGGCTCACTCCACTTCGTTCCCTCGCCTCCGGCCGGCGTCTTGGATGCGCCGCGCGGACAAATCACACCGTGAACTCCGTCATCGCCTCCAGCAACGGTCGCTTTCTCATGGACCATGTTCGCAAATGGCGTGGCTGTCGAAATCCATAACCCTAAATCTTGTGTCCCTATTACCTCGCAGCACGTGTAATTTTCAATTGGACCGCAGTTGCGTTGCGAGGCGCCCCGGAGCATTGTGTTCTGGGGAAGCCGTCAAGCGGTGGCAAACGCTCGAGAGAGCCGCACGCGGATCTGTCCTTGGAGAGTTTTTCCGCGATGGGCGATGTCTTGGCAATGCGTACGAAGTTCCACTTGGTCTTGATCAAGCCGACGCATTATGACGACGACGGATACCCGATCACCTGGCTGCGCTCTCACATCCCGTCCAATACCCTGGCGGCGCTCTATGGCCTGGGCGAGGATTGCCGTCGTCGCGAGATCTTCGGGCCCGATGTCGAGATCATCATCAAGCCGTTCGACGAAACCAACACCCGGGTACGCGCTGACAAGATCGTGGCCGACATCCGCCGGGGCGGCGGCAAGGGGCTTGTCTGCCTCGTCGGCGTCCAGAGCAACCAGTTTCCCCGCGCCACCGATCTGGGCCGGCAGTTCCTGAAGCTCGGCGTACCCGTGGCCATGGGCGGCTTCCATGCCGCCGGCTGTCTGTCGATGCTGCCGGTCGTGCCGCCGGAGATTCAGGCGGCGATGGACATGGGCATCTCGATCTTCGCCGGCGAGGCCGAGGAAGGACGTCTCGACATCGTTCTGCAGGATGCGTGGAATGGCACGCTGAAGCCACTCTACAACTACATGAACGATCTGCCGGGCATCGAGAATGCGCCGACCCCTCACTTGCCTCCGGCCGCACTGGCGCGCAACGAAGGCAAGAAGTCGAGCTTCGATCTCGGCCGTGGCTGTCCGTTCCAGTGCTCGTTCTGCACCATCATCAACGTGCAGGGCCGCAAGAGCCGCTTCCGCACCGCCGACGACCTCGAGGCGATCGTGCGCGAGAACTACAGGCAGGGCATCACGTCGTTCTTCATCACCGACGACAACATGGCCCGCAACAAGCATTGGGAGGACTTCTTCGACCGCCTGATCGAGCTCAAGGAGAACGAGGACATCGCGGTCTCGCTGATCATCCAGGTCGACACGCAGTGCCATCGCATCCCGAACTTCATCCACAAGGCGCGCTGGGCTGGCGTGTATCGCGTGTTCATCGGGCTGGAGAACGTCAACCCGGACAACCTGCTGGCCGCGAAGAAGCGCCAGAACAAGATCACCGAATACCGCAAGATGCTGCAGGCGTGGCACACCAGCGGTGCCTCGACCTGGGCTGGCTACATCCTCGGATTCCCGGGTGATACGCGCGAATCGATCCTGCGCGACATGGAGATCATCAAGAAGGAGCTGCCGCTCGACATCCTCGAGCTGTTCATGCTCACGCCGCTGCCCGGCTCGGAGGACCACCAGACGCTGTGGAAGAAGGGCGTCTGGATGGACCCCGACCTCAACAAGTACGACCTGCATCACCGCGTCGTCCATCATCCCAAGATGAGCGACGCCGAATACGAGCAGACCTACCGCGACGCCTGGCGGGCTTACTACACGCCCGAGCACATCGAGACGGTGGCTCGCCGCCATGGCGCCATCCCCGGCCGCGACCCGGCAGAGCCGGCCCAGTTCATGACCATGTTCAAGATCATGTTCGAGGCCGAGGGCGTCCACCCCCTCGAAGGCGGCATCATCCGCATGAAGTACCGGCGCGACCGCCGCTACGGCATGCCGATCGAACCGATCGGCGTCTTCCATTACAAGCTCGCGCGCGAGACGTGGCAGAAGCTCAAGATCTACGCCAAGCTCGCCTGGCAGGGTTGGAGCATCGGCCAGAAGGTCAAGAACGACCCCAAGCGCCACGAGTACATGGATCTCGCCCTGTCGCCTGTCGTCGAGGAGGATCTCGACAAGCTCTCCCTGTTTGCCGAGACATCAGGTGGCGAGGCGGCGCTCAGCAAGCGCCGTAACGAGGACAGCGCGCGCGCGCGCGTGGTCGCGCGGCAGAACCAGCAGCGACTGGAAGCGGCGGAGTAGTCCGCACCGAAGATCTTGGCAGAAGCAAGCAATGTCACTTGTCAGTGACAAGATTGGCCGCCGACAAGACTAGTTTGGCGGCGGCTACCATCTACCTGTCAATGGATGACAGGTGGCTTCACCTCGGACAGACCGTCGGCATCCGTCGCCGAAATGGTCGTACGGATCATCGATCGCTCCCGGGTGTAATCCCACGGCCGGCCACGATGAAGCATGGCGCGGTTATCCCACATCACCGCGTCGCCCTGCCGCCATTTGTGAGTGTAGACGAACTCGCGCCGCGTCGCCTCATCGAGCAACTCCGCCAGCAGCTGACGGGCGTCACGATCGTCCATGCCATCGATGGCATAGGCGTGGCTCGCGACGTAGAGCGCGCGCCGGTCGTTGACAGGATTACGCCAGTTCAGACGCCAACGTACCGGCGGCAAGGCCTGGCGCTCCTCGGCGTTCGCGAGGTCGGGATGGATCTGATCGCGACTGTTGGCATAGGAGTGGGTGGCGACCGCATCCTTGAGCCGGGCCTGCAGGTCGGCTGGCAGACGGTCCCAGGCCAGGCGTGTCGAGGTGTATTCCGTCTCGCCACCCTCCCCTGGCAATACTCTCGCCGTCAGGACCGAAGCCAGCGCGGGCGTCTTCTTGAACGATGAATCGGTATGCCAGAGTGCGTTGGCCTTCGCGACCAGCACCTGGCGATGGTCGGGTGGCACGATCTCGCCGTTGGCGCCGATATTGGTCAGCTTGGAATAAAAGCCTCCAGCGCCCAGTGACGCGACCTTGGTGAGTTCGAGCGGCCCGAAGGCCCGGCTGAAAGCGACCTGGATGTCATCGGCGATGGGCTGATCGCGGAACACCAGAAGCGAATGCTCTTCGAAGGCCGCACGCACGGACTTGTAGGCATCGGCATCGGAAGCGACATCGAGAATGCCCATGCCCCGAACCTCGACACCGAACCCCGGCCCCAGCGGTATCAGTTCCATCGCGTTCCTCCTTATGATTATCCATTTGCGTAGATTTTATCGCAATGCGGCAACGGACGGCTATAGTACGACCTCGGCTGTTTGGGCATTGCAGACATACTGATGGCTTCCTCACCCTCGACCGCGCCGCGCCTGGCGTTTGTTTGCGCCACGACGCCCGCCGCACGCGAGGCGAGGGCCCGGCTGGAACGCCGCTATGGGGCGGTGACGCCGGCCCAGGCTGACATCATCGTCGCCCTGGGCGGCGACGGGCTGATGCTGCAGACACTGCATCGCAACATGCGACGTGGCACCCCGATCTACGGCATGAATCTGGGCACTATCGGCTTCCTGATGAATACCTTCCGGGAGACCGGCCTGCTGCAGCGCCTGCGCAAGGCGCGCCAGGTGACGCTGACGCCGCTGCGCATGCTTGCCACCGACACGCGCGGCCGGCAGCACGAGGCCACCGCCATCAACGAGGTCTCGCTGCTGCGGTCCAGCCGGCAGACGGCTCGCATCGCCATCGCCGTCGATGGCCAGACGCGCCTGCCCGACCTCTATTGCGACGGCGTGCTGGTCGCGACACCGGCCGGATCGACGGCCTACAATCTCTCGGCTCACGGCCCGATCCTGCCCCTGGGGGCGGGTCTCCTGGCACTCACCCCGATCAACGCCTTCCGGCCGCGGCGCTGGCGCGGCGCCCTGCTGCCGCAGCGTTCGACCGTCGACTTCGCCATCCTTGACCCGCGCAAGCGGCCGGTCGCGGCCGCCGCCGATTCCGTCGAGATCGCCAATGTCACCCAGGTGACGGTCACGGAGGCGGCGGACATCGTCCTGACGCTGCTGTTCGATCCCGAGCACGATCTCGAGGAGCGCATCCTCAAGGAGCAGTTCGATCCTTGAGCGACGGCAAGGCTCTTCCTTTCAAGTCCGAGAAGAAACGCATCATCGGCCATGACGGGCTGAAGCCGCTGGTTCTCGCCCTGACCATCGGCACGGTCGGCGGCTTCGTGTTCGACTGGCTCCGGATGCCACTGGCCTGGATGCTCGGCGCCTGCATCTTCTCGACCGTCGCCGCCTTCGCCGGCCTGCGGATCGGCATGCGGGCCCGCCTGCGCCAGGGCATGATCATCATCCTGGGCGTGCTGCTGGGCTCGAGCTTCACGCCCGACCTGGTGCACCAGCTCGGCAAGTGGGCCGTCAGCCTGTGCGTGCTGACCGGCATGACCATGACCGGCGCGACGCTGGGCTATTTCTGGTTTCGCCGCTTCACCCTGTGGGACAAGGTCACCTGCTATTTTGCGGCCATGCCGGGCGGCCTGAACGACATGACCATCCTGGGTGGCGCCATGGGCGGCCAGGAGCGCGCCATAGCACTGGCCCATGCCCTGCGCATCCTCACGGTCGTGCTGACCATACCGGTCTGGTACCGGCTGATGAACGGGGCGCAGACCAGCGTGCTCGCCGTCGGGCACGGGCCGGACCGGAACGACTGGCGCGACTATGCGATCCTGATCGCCTGCGGCATCGTCGGTGCAGCAGCCGGCCGGCTGCTGCGGCTGCCTGCCGCCTTCATGATGGGCCCGATGCTGGTGAGCGCCGCGGCGCATCTTGCCGGCCTCACCAGCTCCAAGCCGCCCGGCGAACTCGTCGCTGCCGCCCAGGTCGTCGTCGGCTGCGGCATCGGCTGCCGCTTCGTGGGTGCCGCCATCGACCAGCTCCATCGCGAGGTCGGCGCATCGATCGGCGCGGCGTTCGTCCTGATCGGCTGCGCGATCGGCTTCGCCGAGATCACCTACGCCCTGACCGGCCTCAACCTCGACGCGACGGTGCTGAGCTACGCGCCCGGCGGCTTCGCCGAAATGAGCCTGATCGGCCTGGCGCTGGGCGTCGAGGTGGCGATGGTCGCCACCCACCACCTGTTCCGTCTCATTCTGGTGATCCTCACAGGACCGTTCGTCTCGCGTTTTGTCCTCACGCGCGGACGGTGATGCCGCCGTCGACCACCAGGAGGTGGCCGTTGACGTAGGCCGCCTCGTCGGAAGCGAGGAACAGCGCGGCGTTGGCGGTGTCCCAGCCCGTGCCCATCTTGCCGGTCGGCGAGGCACGGTCGCGGATGGCGATCATCTTCTCGTAGGCCTGGTTGTGGTCCGTCTCGCCGCGCGCATACTCCTCGGCGAGGAAATCGATCATCGGCGTGTGCATCAGGCCGGGCAGGATGGCATTGCAGCGTATGCCCTTCCCGGCGTACTGCGACGCGATGGCGAGCGTCAGCCCGTTCACCGCCCCCTTGCTCGCATTGTAGGCGACGTAGGCCACGCCCTTGGGCGAGCGGATGGAGGCGATCGAGCTCACGTTGATGATGGCGCCGCGGCCCTGCTCCTCCATCACCGGCAGCACGTGCTTGGCCGTCAGGAAGAAGCTCTTCGCGTTGACCTCGAACACGCGATCCCACTCGTCCTCGTCGAGCTCGACGGGACCGCCCGTCGAGCCGATGCCGACATTGTTGTCGAGCACGTCGATGCGGCCCCACCGGGCAAGGCAGGCATCGACCATCGCCCTGACATCGGCATTCCGCGAGGAATCGGCCTCGAACGCGATGGCCTCGCCACCGTCGTGCCTGATCAGCCCGGCCGTCTCCTCTGCCGCGGCACGCCGCAGGTCCACGCACATGACCCTGGCGCCCTCGCGCGCGAACGTGACGGCCGTGCACTTGCCATTGCCCCAGCCGGGACCGCTCGAGCCGGCACCAACCACGATCGCCACCCTGTCCTGCAGGCGTCCCATCTCGTCCTCCCGTTTGCTCTTCTTTCGTAGATGATGGATCGAGCCCCGCGCAATGCAGCATGTCGGGCCACGCATCGGCAGGCGATCCATATCCGGCAGGGAACGCAGCGACATCGCTCTGGCGTCCATCCCGCTCTCATGGAATGCTCCCGACCAAGAACGATACCAGGAGGAAACGATGCGTCGTCGCGCTTTCACCGTCGGCGCGCTGGCGGCCATGACGGCCCCCGCCGCAGCGCAGGACTGGCCGAGCAAGCCGCTGCGCATGGTGATCCCCTACCCGCCCGGGGGGCCGTCCGACATCTCGACGCGGATCGTCGCGGACCGCGCCGCCCAGCTGCTGGGCCAGCCCGCGATCTTCGACAACAAGGGCGGCGCCTCCGGCATGATCGGGGCGGAGTTCGTGAAGAACCAGCCCGTCGACAGCCACACCTTCCTCACCACCACGACGGCCATGGTCTGCATCACCCGCCACCTGCAGCCGATTCCGTTCGACCCGGAGAAGGATTTTCTCACCGTCTCGCGCATGTGCACCTCGTGGGGCGTCCTCGCCATCCATCCCTCGGTTCCGGCGCGCTCGGTGGCCGAGTTCGTGGCCTACGCCAAGGCCAACCCCGGCAAGCTCAACTACAGCTCCGCCGGACTTGCCACGATCACCCATCTGTTCGGCGAGATGCTGTGCCTGGAGGCCGGCATCAGGATGACCCACGTGCCCTATCGCGGCAGCGCCCCCGCCACGAACGCACTGATGGCTGGCGAGGTTCAGGCACAGTTCGATCAGACCTGCCTGCCGCACGTGAAGTCCGGCAAGCTGGTGGGGCTCGCCATGCTGTCCGAGGTCCGCCATCCCGACTTCCCCGACATCCCGACGCTGCGCGAGCAGGGTTACGGCAAGGAAGGCGGCGATTCCTGGTTCGGCATCCTCGCGCCGGCCGGCACGCCGCCCGCCGTCGTGTCGAAGTTCGACAAGGCCATCGCCGAGGCGTTGCGCTCGCCCGAGGTCATCGACAAGCTGCACAAGGGTGGCGCACGCGTGACCTACCTCGACCCGGCGGCGTTCCGCGACCGGATCGATACCGAGACGAAGATGTTCGGCTCGATCATCCGCCAGGGCAATATCAAGCTGCCGTAGCCCGGCTACCGTGCGTGATGCCGCGACCAGGCGCGCGGCACCAGCGTCGACAGTGCCAGAACGACGAGCAGCCCGCCACCGGCCGCCAAGAAGGCGTGGCGATAGCCGGCCAGGAAACCCGCCGTCCCCGCCAGGCCGGCTGCACCGCTGGCCTGCAGCGCCGTGAGCACCGAGGCACCGCTGACGATGCCGAGGGTGCGCGTGAGCTGGGACAGGCTGCCGGCCACGCCGCGGTCGCGCACCGGCAGGGTCGCGGCGACGATGTCGATGTACGACACGGTGAGCAGGCCCTGCCCGATGCCTTCCAAGACCAGCAACGCCGACACGACCGCGACTGGCGTGGCGGCATCGGTGAAGGCGAGCGGCAGCAGGCCGAGCCCCACGATCGCGACTCCGGCGAAAGCCGTCGGTCTCTGGCCGATGCGGGCGACCAGCCAGGCCGACAGGGGCGCACCGGTCAGGCTGCCGGCGAAGGCCAGGGCCAGCACCAAGCCGGTCGACAGCGCCGAGAGCTTCAGCACGTTCACCAGATAGTAGGGGGTGAGCAGCAGGATGGAGAACCCCGCGAGGTTGGCCAGCACGTTCATGACGTTGGGAACCGCGAACGCGGGATCGGCGAACAGACCCGGCCGGATGATCGGCTCCGGCACACGGCCGGCGCGCCGCACATAGGCGAAGAGCAGCATCAGCGCGACCGCGAACAAGGCGAGCACCCAGAGGCCGGACGCCTCGCGCCGCTGCGATAGCACGAGCGACAGGAGGAGCATGCTCATGCAGGCCGCCACCAGCACCGCGCCGATCGCGTCGAACCGCCGCGCATCCGGTTTGGGTGACGGCAGCAGGCCTGACAATGCCAGCGTGACGAGGGCGATCGGCACGCGCACCCAGTAGACGGCAGGCCATCCCCACAGCTCGACCAGGATGCCGCCCAGGAAAGGGCCGACGGCCGCGGCGAGCGACATCGCCATGCCGAACCCCGCCAGGGCCCGCGTGCGGGCGCTCTCGGGGTACAGCGAGGTCGCGAGAGCGGGCGTGCACGACAGCGCCAGCGCCGTGCCGACGCCCTGCGCGGCGCGTGCCCACAGGAACAGCGGCCAGTCGGGGGCGACGGCGCAAGCCGCACAGCCCAGGGCGGAGATGACAAGCCCGATGCGGAAGATCAGGCGATGGCCGAACAGGTCGCCCAGCTTCCCGCACACCAGCATCAGGGAGCCGTAGACCAGCACGTAGCAGATCACCAGCCACTGCACGTCGGCCAGCGCCAGCTGGAAGTGGCGGGTGATCGCCGGCAGGGCGACGTTGACCGCGATGTCGAGCGGCGCGAGCGATGCGCCCAGCCCCACGATCGCGAGGCCGGCTGTGGGGCGGATGGTCAGAGGTGCTTGCCCAGGAAGTCCATCGTGCGCTCCCACGCCAGCCGCGCGGAAGGAGCATGGTAGGCCGGACTCTTCTCGTTGGCGAAAGCGTGCTGAGCGTCGTAGCGGTGCACTTCCGGGGCGTTGCCGCCAGCCGCCATCTTCTTCTCGAAGGCGTCGACGAATTGAGGCGTGCACCAGTCGTCCTGGTTGGCGAAATGGCCCTGCAGGGGGATCGTGATCTTCGTCGGATCGGCGAGCTGCTCGGGCGGAATGCCGTAGAAGGGCACGCCGCAGGCGATGCCCGGCACACGCGCGGCGGCGGCGATGGTGAGCGCGCCGCCCATGCAGAAGCCCATGACGCCGACCTTGCGGCTCGTGTCGCCCAGGTGCTTCACCGCACCGGCGATGTCCTGGTCGGCAGCGCCGACGAAATCGAGGCCGCTCATCATGTGGTTGGCCTCGTCGGGGCTTTGCGTCACGCGTCCCTTGTAGAGGTCGGGCGCCAGCGCGTTGTAGCCCGCGGCGGCGAAGCGGTCGGCGACGCCCTTGATCTGGTCGTTCAGTCCCCACCATTCCTGGAGCACGACAATGCCCGGCTTGCCCTGGCCTGCTTCCGCCAGGTAGCCCCTGCACGTCGTTCCGTCGGGGCGTCTGAAGTCGATCATGCTGCCCATGCGTTCCTCCTCCGCGTTTGGCCCGGACTCTAGAGCAGCTTGCGCAGTTCCGTCTTGAGAATCTTGCCGTAGTTGTTCTTCGGCAACGCATCGATGAAACGATAGTCCTTCGGCCGCTTGAAACGCGCGATGTTGTCGAGGCACAGGCGATCGAGCTCGGCGGCAGACGGAGCGCTGCCTTCGCGCGCCACGACGAAGGCCACCACCTCCTCGCCCCACTCCGGGTGGGAGCGGCCGACGACCGAGCATTCGGCGACGGCCGGATGCAGAGCAAGCACGTCCTCGATCTCCCGAGGATAGATGTTGGAGCCGCCGGAGATGATCATGTCCTTCGAGCGGTCCTTGAGCGTCAGCAGCCCCTCCCCGTCAAAGGCGCCGACATCGCCGGTCCACAGCCAGCCGTCCCGCAACGCCCGCGCCGTCGCTTCGGGATCGTTCCAGTAGCCCGCCATCACGGTGTCGCCCTTGACGATGATCTCGCCGACCTCGCCCACGGGCAGCGACCGGCCCTGCTCGTCGACGACCTTCACGTCGACGCACGAATCGGCGCGCCCGGCGGAGGCGAGCCGCTGTTCCCAGCGCGGATGCCGGCGGTCGGCATGCATCTCGCGCGACAGGTGGGTGATCGTCATCGGGCTCTCGCCCTGGCCGTAGAGCTGCACCAGCCGGTCGCCCAGCACGTCGAGGGCGCGCTTGAGGTCGGCGACATACATCGGCGCGCCGCCGTAGGTGATCAGCCTCAGCGCCTCGGGTCGCAGTTCGGACACGTGGTCGTGCTCGACCAGCCGCTTCACCATGGTAGGCGCGAGGAACAGGCTGCAATCGGGCCAGCGGTTCATCAGCGCCACCGTCTCGGGCACCTCGTACCTGCCGCTCTCGGGAAAGACCTGCACGGCGCCGCGGGTCAGCAGCGGAAAATTCCACAGGCCCGAACCGTGGCTGATCGGTGCGGCATGCAGGATCGAGCCTCCAGGCGACGGCCGGTCGAAGTCGGCGAGATAGTTGAGCGTCATCACCAGCAGATTTCGGTGCGTCAGCGTGGCGCCCTTGGGCCGTCCGGTCGTGCCCGACGTGTAGAACAGCCAGGCCGGGTCGGCCGGCTCCATCTCGGCCAGGGCGGCGGGATCGCCGATCTCCATGAAGGCATAGGCGCGCGTCGTGACGTCGACGATCTCCTGCAGCGCCGGCGCGTCGACGGCCGCCGCGGCAATGGTGCCGGCAAGATCCGGCGTGACGAAGCAGAGCCGCGCGCCTGAATTCTCCAGGATGAAGGCGAACTCCCGAGCATGCAGCTTGGCGTTCATCGGCACCGCGCACAGGCCGGCATGCCAGATCGCGTACATGACCTCGATCGATTCCACGCAATTCGACATCGCGAAGGCGACACGGTCACCGCGTCTCAGGCCGAAGCGGTCACGGAGCTGCATGCTCATCACCGAGACCTTTCGCCACAGATCGCGATAGCCGAGATGCACCGCCGGGCCTCGCGCGAGCGCGGGAAGTCCGGGAAATTCGCGGGCTGAGCCCAGCAGGAGATGGGCGATGTTCATGACGTGCCGACTATTGCAGGCCGGCGAACGACCGCGCAATGTGCCGGCCATGCAGCATTTCGATTTCGCCATCATCGGCGCCGGCATTGCCGGGGTTTCCGTCGCCTACCATCTCGCGCCGTCGGCGCGGGTCGTCATCCTCGAGCGCGAGCATGTCGCGGCCTATCACACGACCGGCCGCTCCGCGGCGCTGCATTCAGAGACCTACGGCAGTGCCGAGATCCGCGCCATCACCGTGGCCTCCGGTCGCTTCTACCGCCAGCCCCCGGCCGGCTTCTCGGATCATGCCCTGCTGACGCCGCGCGGCGCGCTGATCGCCGGCCGCGCCGACCAGCAGGCTGGCTTGCAGGTGGCCGCCGCGGACTATGCCCGCCTCGTTCCCAGCGTGCGGTGGCTCGAGCCGGCCGACGCGCTGCGCCGCCAGCCGTTGCTCAGGCCCGAAGCCGCCGCAGGCGGCGCGATCTTCGAGCCCGAGGCCGACGACATGGACGTCGCGGCGATCCATGGCGGCTTCCTGAAGGGCGCACGGGCCGCCGGCGGCGTGCTGCAGCTCAACGCCGAGGTCGAGCATCTCGACCGTAGCGACGGTGTCTGGACGATCCGCCTGCGCGGCGGCGAAAGCCTGCGCGCAGCCACGCTGATCAACGCCTCGGGGGCGTGGGCGGACGTTGTGGCAGGCCTTGCCGGCGCCAGGCCGGTCGGCCTCGTCCCGAAGCGCCGCACCGCCTTCACCTTCGACGCGCCGGCCGGCATCGATCTCGGGCCCCTGCCGATGGCGATCGATTTCGACGAGAGCTGGTACGTCAAGCCGGAGGTCGGCCAGTTCCTCGCCTCGCCCGCCGACGAGACGCCGTCGGCGCCCTGCGATGCGCAGCCCGAGGAGATGGATATCGCCATCGCCGTCGAGCGCATCGAGGCGGCAACGACACTGTCGATCCGCCGCATCAAGAACAAGTGGGCAGGCCTGCGCAGCTTCGTCGCCGACAAGAACCTGGTGGTCGGCCACGACCCCGAGGTGGAAGGCTTCTTCTGGCTCGCCGGCCAGGGCGGCTACGGCATTCAGACCGGCGCCGGCGCCGGCCGCCTTGCGGCGAGCCTCGCGCTGGGCAAGGGAATGCCCGAGGACATCGCCGGCCTCGGCGTGACGGAGGCCGCACTTTCGCCGCGACGGTTCGCCGGTCGATGAACCGATCCGGGGTTCACTTCACGGCTGCAGCCGCCTAAGTTCCCCGCACGCCCGCTTGATGGAATGGTAGACATACGGGACTCAAAAACAGCCATCTTTGGACTGTGCCATCCTGCCGCATTCGGTGGAATTGCATATAAGAACAGGGAGCTAGATAGAGAAATTCAATCCCACACTCGGTTCGAGCGTGATCGCCTAGGGGCCGACTAGGAGCAGCGAGCACTAGGGGGTACGTGCCTCTGCGTTCGCACGATTTGATGCGCTTGAGCACGACGAAGGAGAGCAGATCGAAATGCGGACGTGGCGAAATCGGTAGACGCAGCAGACTTCAATTGGAGTGCCCGCGGGGAAATCCGTGGAGCAGAACCGCTCAAAGTCGGGGAAAGCTAAGGGGTGAACCTAAGCCAATCCCGAGCCAAGCCCCCCCAGGGAAGGTGTAGAGACTAGACGGGCGGCGCCTACGGCCGGAAGGCTACGGCGAAGGGATAGTCCAGACCACGAACGCCGATGAGGCGGCGGCGAAAGCCGAGGTGGTACGAAAATCTGCTTCTCGAAAGGGAATGCGGGTTCGAGTCCCGCCGTCCGCACCATTGCATTTTCGGTGTCCGGATGGAGCATCGGTTGAAACCGGAGGCCATCAGGCAGACCGATATTTGCTCTCGTCACCATTTGAGTAATCCTAGCCAAACGGCCAGCGAAGGCGACCAGACGCAATCACTGAGAACCAAAGCGCTCTGCCGTTTGCTCCCGTCTAAACAGCTGCCTTACGTCGCGCCGGCCTCGGTGCCTTAAGCCCATCGAACGGCCGGCGCGCCTTCGCGATTTCTGAATGCAGCTGATGCGTTGGGATCGTAAGTCGGCTGTTGTCAATCTTGGTCATGCAACGCAGGAACTCCTCAGGGCCCGTCAGCAAGGCCATCATGTTCACTGGCGAGGTGGTGAACATTTCGAGGTGCGCGAGACCGTTATCCTTAGTCGCCAGCTTGTCCATGATGGAGAGTTGCTCCGCATTCGGATCAAGTGCCTCGATGAGCCTGCGGTCGTAGAGGCGCACGAGGGCGGCCATGACAAGGTTTTCGGAAATCCCGCATCCCTCGAACAGGCGGCACAGGTCCTCTGCGCGAGTTCGTTGTACTGCGAGCCAATGCTGGTTTTCGTGTTGTCGTCATCTGGCCAGACGGCGTTCAGCTGCTGTCGATGTACGGCCAGGATGTAATATGGCAGCAGCGGGAATATTCTGGAAGGTGATCGAGCGGTTTGGCCCAGTACGCCCGTTCGTGAACATCGTCGCGGCCGAGGAGCGGCACATCAGGGCATTGCTTGCCCTGCTCGCCCACTTCCGGGTCGAGCCGCCGCAGGACCCTTGGCCGGAGCGTGTCGGGATACCGCGCACCCTGCAGGCCGCCTGATCAGCTCGCACCGGCCTAGAAGCCGAGGTCGAGAACGATTTCGGGATCATTGCTGCATGGCTGAACGTGCTGCTGTTGTTGCTGGAGCGCCCGTCTGGATCCGCGTTGCCGTCGCCGTCGCAGCCCTCGCGGGCGGCATCTATTATCTGCGTGAATTCGCGCGAGGCGAGGTCGTCTGCAAGGTGGACGCTGACGAAGGCAGGCGGCGGCTCCTCGACCGTTTGAAGGGCATGGCCCAACGGCCGAACCTGCTGCTGGCGACCGTCAGCCTCGCAGTGCTCGCCGTCGCCGTCAACTTCATCGAGCTCTTGTGTTCGGCCGGATTGCCGGCAGTGTACACCGAGGTGCTGACGCAGAGCCGGCTTTCGGTCTCGAAGTACTACGCCTATCTTGCGCTCTACATCGTGGTCTTCATGGCCGATGACATGGTGGTGTTCGCCACGGCGGCGATGACGCTGGGCTTGGCCGCGCTCGGCCATGTCCGCATCCCCAGCCCGGTCGGCGGCATCCTCTTGACGGGCATCGGAGTACTCCTGCTCTTCCGACCCGAATGGCTTTCGTTCAGCTGACACACCTCCGGAGGCTTACGACAAGAGGCGCTGGAAATGGTCGAAAATTTTGATGGATATCAAATGGCTACGGCCGGCTATGTGCCGTCTTGCGCCGTTAGCCAGGGACCGCGGGTTTGACGTGCCCCAAATCGACGTCCTCTTGATCATGGAGAAGATATGATGCCTGCACGCATTGTAACGCTCACCGTCAATCCCGCTGTCGACTTGGCAACCCAAGCCGAGGCGGTGCGGCCTGGCCACAAGGTCCGGACGTTCGGGGAGCGCTACGATGCGGGCGGCGGCGGAATCAATGTCGCGCGGGTCCTCTCGGAATTAGGTGGGGAAACGCTGGCTCTTTTTGCTTCGGGCGGTGTCACCGGACGATTCGTCGAGGAAATGCTGACGGCAGCCAAAGTGCCATGGCGGGCCGTCTGGATACGGGAGGCCTGCCGGATCAGCGTCACGGTGCGTGACCGGTCGAACGGGCAAGAGTATCGATTCGTGCCGCGGGGTCCGCAGCTCACAGCGTCAGACTGCGCGAACATCCTCGCGGCTCTTGGCGATGTCGAAGCTGATTGGGTGGTCGCAAGTGGCAGCCTGCCGCCGGGCGTGCCAGCCGATTTCTACGGCAAGGCAGCGGGCATCGTCAGGGCGCGAGGTGCGAAGTTCGCACTGGATACTTCCGGCTCCGCGCTCACGAACTCGCTGGGAAGTGGCGTCTCCCTGCTGAAGCCCAGTCTCTCGGAACTGGAATCGATCGTCGGCCAAGAAGTGCGCAGCCTTCCGGAGCAGATGACGCAAGCCAGACGTCTCGTCGAGTCCGGCGCTGCCCAGATGGTTGCACTTACCTTAGGCGCAGGCGGTGCGATCCTAGCGACGGCAGAGCGGGTCATCCATTCGCCTGCTTTTGCCGTTACCGAACGGACCGGAGTCGGCGCGGGCGATAGCTTTCTCGCCGGCTTGGTCTTCGGCCTTGCGGGACAGCGAACCGTCGAGGACGCCCTGCGGCTGGCGTTGGCGTGCGGCGCTTCTGCAGTTCAAGGCGTCGGGACAGCCCAGGTGCGACGCGCCGCCGTTGAAGCGCTTTTGGCATAGACCGCGAATCCGCTGCGCCTCGCCGTTGACCGTCAGCACAGCGAACGCACCCCTTCGTATCAGGTCGAGGGGCGGCTCTGCTCCCGATGCAGGAACAGTCGTTCCAGAGGATCTCGCTGAGCCACGGCAGTCACGAGATGACGGCGACCGTGATCCTGGGCACCGATCTCAAGGTCTACCAACCCTTCATGCGCTTCGCGAAACCAGAAGAGGGGCACGTCGTCATTCTTGGCTTCGCCGCCATGCCAGATCCGAAGGAGCTTCCACCCAAGAACCTGTCGAGGCGAGCGGCCGCGTCGCTGAACTACCACGTTCAGGAAAGCCTCGATCTCGACGGGAAGAGACCGAAGCTCGGCGATGTCAACGTCATGCTGCTGGCTGCCCGCGACCGCGAGAACGCCGGAATGGTGAAGGAGATCGCGGAGAGAATGGTCGACTCCGCCTACAGCGAGTTTCTATTCGGTTTGTTTATCTCCAACCATCGCTCCGAGGAAGAGGTCCAGCCCCGTTGCCGACCCTGTCTAGCGCGGAGGTTCTCCCCAACTTCGTCCGAGGAGGATGCGAATGCTTGCCGCCGCCGTAAAAATGGCGTCCCGCTGTAGATGAAAGTGAGAACTGCATACTGCCTGAAGCGCTCTGAAGCGCGCGCCAAGCTGCCCCAGGACGTCGAGCGCCGTCCGGCTTCGACCGGGCACTGCACCCTCAGCGTATGCGCGATGCGCGCCCGCCAGCTACGCGACCACATCGGACATGACCAACGCTGGTCATATCAAACTCCAGGTTAGCCTCGCTCACTGGCTGGTTCAGGCCGGTTGCGCCCCTCCGGACGGGTTCAGCCCGGAGGGGCCTTTGCAACGGGTCCATCAGCGGATGACGGCAGCCTTGATGGCGGTCTGCTGGCTCCACACGGTGATGACCTGATCGCCGACCTTGACCGACTTCAGGGCGGCCTGGCCGGCGGCGGTCCGCACCACTGGCATCTGGATGACCTCGCCGCTGTCGGGCGCCGGCTCCTCTGGCTTGCCGCCCGAGGCGTTGATCAGGAAGATCGTGTTGCCGTCGACCTTGGTGACCATGCCGTCCATGCGCCACAGCCGGATCGGCTCCTGCATGCCCGGGATGCCCTGCAGGCGGGCGCCCTTGGCGAGCATCGCCTTGGCCCGGCCGTCGTTCTGCGGCGTCTTCGGAGCGATCATGAAGTCGAGGTAGTCGTACCAGTGTGTGTCGACGACGTTGCCGACCTTGAGCTGCGGGTAATTGGTCACGAGGTCGGCGGCGCGCATCTTCACGCGGCCGAGGTCCTCCCAGATGATGTTGAAGATCCGCCGCTCCGGATGGAGGCTGTGGATCGTGCCGCGCTTGAAGTTCTGGTAGGTGTTCGGCACGACCAAGTCATCCTCCGCCGATGCCATCTGCGGCAGCGCAACCACGCCTGCGGCCATTAACGTGGCCCCACCCAGCAACTTGAAAGTCGCACGACGATTAGTCAGAAACATAGCAACCCCCTCTATTGAATGTCTCGACTTCGGCGGAACGCACGCATTGGATCGTCCAAGGCGCAAACTATGCCGCTGTCACCAATCAATCCATCATTTCACGTCAAAGGGGACCTTGATCGAGATCAAAGGCTGCGCGTCAAGGTGAATGCAATTCGTCGCCTCCCTTGGCGTGCCGCAGCGATTGGATCTTGACCCAAGTCAATGTCTCTAGCGACGGACTGGGCATCCTGCTTTCGGAGGTTGTCATGTCCTGCGGTGTCCTCGCTTCGGTAGTAGCCACGATTGCCGCCATCGCCACGGTGCATGCCTTCACGCCGCCGTCCGGACAGGGCGCGGTTCCGTCCCAATCGGGAGGACAAGTCGCGCAGGAACAGCTCTCCCCGGTTAGTGGCTGCGTCACGCCGCCATCTTTAGAAGCAAATCGGTCGCCGATACCGATACTGTTCGCGCATCGCCCCGGCAACGACCCCATCAGCAGCGCGTCAAGCGATGATGTCTCTCGCGACGGCGCTGCGCCCATCACCAACGGCGTTTCCAGCCAACGCATCGCCAGGGCCGCGATCGAGCATGACGGCTACAAGGGTCTTCGTTCGCTGAGGCGACGCTCCGACGACTTGTGGAATGCGCGCACCTTGCGCGGCTGGGTCGAAATCGAGGTGACAGTCGATCCAGCCGGAAACGTTACGGTGAACCGACATGCGTAGACTCTGGGCGCTTCTGTCCGCCTGCCTGATCCCGGCATCGCTGCACGCTCAATGGGCGGACAGCATGTCTTCCTCTGTCCTCTCCCGCTGCGCCGGGAAAGCCGGTGGCCATGTCCGGCAAGGCGATCCAGCCTT
>QFCS01000728.1_pt1 | contig 19133 bp, 15 predicted proteins | sample 3576561 | NCBI WGS metagenome assembly QFCS01 | reverse complement strand
CTTTAAGTTCCGGGGAGTAGTAGTGCCGCTTGGGGCGCTGGGCGATCGTGTCGTTCGCCATAGTGTGCGTGATGTTCATCGTGCACACGATGCCTCGACACTGGGTCTATCTCAAGATGGGATTGCCGGACGCTTACAGTTGAGTACTATGGGCGCATGCCTAACCTCGCCCAAACTCTCAAGCAAGAGATTTCGCGCATCGCTCGCAAGGAGGTCCGTGAGGACCTGGCGGCGCTTCGCAAGTCCGTCACTGCCCACCGTTCCGAGATAGCCTTGCTCAAGCGGACAGTCAAGGAGCTCGGCACGCAGCTACGCTCGGCACAGAAGGCGGTGAGGCGCGCCGCCCCGGCCGTTGTCGAGCAGATGGACATGGAGCGCCCGGGGCGTAAGCGAAGCTTCAATGCAGATCGTCTCAAGGCGAAGCGCCTGGCGCTGGGGATGAGTCAGGCGCAGATGGCGCGGCTGCTTGGCATCTCCTCCCTCAGCCTGTGGAAATGGGAATCCGGTCAGGTTACCCCGCGCGCCTCGATGCTCGAGCGCTACTTTGCGGCTATGAGTATGGGCAAGCGCGAAGCTTGGAAAGTGATCGAGGCCAACTGACCTGGCGGCGCGAACTGCTCGCGCTGCATGACCTCTGCCGCTTTATTGCAAGGCGTGCATGGCACCCGCTTCAGACTGCGTGCCGCCGGCCAAGTCGGCGCCGTGAGCGTCCGATCTATACCACGTCACAGTCATTCGGATTCCAGCCTTGGACGTGGACCGCTCGCGTCCAACGATGTCTCCGCTAGGCTGCCGTAATCTGTCCAAGCGGCCGCTTCTAAGTCGCAGAAGCAGACGTTCAACGCTTGAGCGATGGGCTAGGCCTCTGCGTGCGACTTCCTCAGACATCTTCCTTGAGTTCAAGCGTTCTCGCGAACCGACGCGGTCAGCCAATTGATCGCACTCATTGCCGATTCGAATTCCTCTCGTTCAATTGGCTTAGCATGAGCATCAGCCCGCGCCTTATTTGCCACCTTCATCGACTCTGAGAAGCGATTGAGGTCGTCACTGAAGATGTTGTGGAACAGGCTCCAGTTGTTCTCCACTGCGCGTCGCAGGTCGGAGAAGTACAGCTCACCGTTGAACACTTGCTGGTAGTCAAGGTCGGTAGCCTTCTGGATCTGAGAGCTATTGACCATCGCCTTCAAGATGGCGGCCTTTGCAGAAGCTTGGCCAAGGGAAATCCGAAGGAGTCGCTTTACGAGGTCGCGTAAGGTCGTCTCGAGCTCGTTCCTCGCTTCGCTAAGCAGATCCCAGCGTGCTTCGTTACTGTCTGGCGACTTCAGGTGCCGAGACTCGGCTTCGATCGTGGACTGGACGACATTGATCCTGAAGTGGTACTTGCCAGAAACCTCCTCAATGAGTCCGTAGCCGAGCAGGTGCTCTACCCAAGACGAGTCCTCTCGGGCAAAGCGCGTAAACGTCTCATCTTGACCAGCAGCGAGGTACTGAAGCAGCTTGTACTCGTCGTTGTAGCGTTCGCGAAGAATGGCAAGTATCAGCGACACATAGTCATGTAGCGATCGCGACACTTCGGAGTACTTGTCTTTGTAGACATGCTTTCGGACTTGAATCTTGCGCGGCAGATCCTCCTTGGCGAAGGCCTTGTAAAGCTTACTGGCTGCTTGGCGAATCAAGAAAGGGTGACCGCCGAAATCGTCTGTTAGGTACGTGTAAACCTCGGGGTCAAAGGACATACCCATGTACCCGCCAATGCTATCGAGCATGGTGGTGACGTCATCGACTCGGAAGAAACCCAAGTACTTGGACTCGACATATCGGTACAAGGGATTGTCGTGACCGTCAGGTGTAATCGGCACCTCCAGGGCTCGCGGGTTGACTCCGCAGATGCAGAAAGAGAAGAGATTCGGTGACTGCTGATAGGTCGATCGGATGGTTTGCCAGAAAGCTAGGTAGTCGGGGCCACTGCGCCATTGGTTCGAGGAAGCGAGGTCGAAGCAGAGACTCTCAATCTCATCAAAGATGATGAGCGTAGGCTTTTGAAACGTCTGCTTGAGTAGCGTTAGGTCTTCGCGAAGTGCGATCGAGGCGTCAGCTTCGGTGTATCGGTTGTGATTGTTTCCCTTGCCTTTGAGGCCGTTGGCCTCGAAAACAGCCTCTTTGATCCGAAACAGCGTCTGATTCCAGCGTCGCTTGTGAAACTGTGTATCGGAGCAGTCGATGAACGCGACGGGGGCGTTTGCCGCCCGTAACTCTCGAACGACGGCCCACAGTACCGAGGTCTTTCCGATTCGTCGAAGACCGAAGACTGCACTGTTTTCTCCGGTCTGGTACTTACCAATTAGATGTCTGATGTCGTCCTTGCGGCCAAAGAAGTACCTGTCTGTCTTCAGGGCAGCGGAGATTGAGAAGAGATCTCGCGTGAACAGGTTCTGCCTGAGACGCTGGGTGACGATTGCGTCCTTGCCTTTCACGCCACCTACAAGTTCTTGATACTTGAAGGGGACCAAGATGCGAGCTTCACTGCTTCCATTCAGTCGATTGACCTCTACCTCGACTGAAGTTGCGTTGCTAACCAATAGCACGCAAAGGCGATCCAATCTATTCGGATAGTTGGACAGAATCCGTTCTATGGCGTCGATGACACGTCCATCGACTGCCGGATAGGGGTGCAGCAGTGCCAAAACGTTGGAGAAGAAGGAAAAGGTCTCCCGCAGAGAATCCGACGCCTTAAGGAACACATACGGATAAGTGTCCTTTCCGATCTTCTGCGTCGCTGCGTTCGTAACGAACCAAACCGTGCCGAGGTTGTGAACGATCTCGCGCTCGGCTGGGCCGAAGTCATCGAGTCGCAGGTTCTGCATCAAACCGGGTTGCTGCTGCATCGAGTTGCTCGTGTCTGCCAAACGGCGGTGAAAGATTGCGCGGGTGACGATAGGGGCGGTTCTGGTGACGCCTAACGTGCGACATGAGCGACGGCTGGAAGCTTGCGAAGCAAGTTGGAAGACGTCCGCTCGATGGATGGGCTATTGATCATTTATATCGCAGCCTTCTCGATGTTTCTCAATCTTGCGCCCTCTTTCAAAACCCGCTCCTGGCCGGATGCGGCAGTCTAGCCTCCACCCAGCTTCTGGCAACCGGTCGATCTAGTCGTCATATGGATGAACGACCGCAAAGTGGCGTAGAGGGCACACGTAGCGAGAAAGCTCGACCGGCCGCAACCGCTGCTAACTTGACTTCTGTGGGACGAGATTCTTCGGAGAGCGCGGACGGGGTACCGGCGTAACCACATTTTTTCGCCCTTTCGACACTTTCGAGTCGTTAGCTTGAAAACTATAAGCGAGTCGCTCCACCGACTCGCGCAATGCGAGAACTTCTGTCAATGTGGCGGTCAATTCGGCGGTCTTATTTACGTCCTGTGATCGCAGATCGGAAAGCCTTTGGTGTGCTACCAGCTCCGCTTCAGCCAACGCCAAGCGGGTCAGCAAGGTTTCTTCTCGCTGACGTGCCACCTCCTGCTGCTGTCGCGCACTCTTCTGAGCCGCTCCCTCCGCGTCTCTGGCGGCCTCTGCGGCTTTAAGAAGCATGTCGATCTGCCGTTCGGCTTTGGCTCGCGCAATGCGTTCTCGCTCGAGTTCCATAGCGACGCGCCGGTCTGCAGCGTCGGCCCGCTCGTTCGCCGCGGCCACCTGCTTCTTGAGATCCTCCAAATGGCCGGCAGCATTCCGGCGCTCATCGATCAACCGCTCCTTTTCAAGGGTGAGGGCAGCTCGAAGTTCCTGTAGTCGAGCTCGCTCGGCCGCCAGTTCTTCATGCGCTAGGCGGAGCAGCTGCTGCTGTTCGTTCAGCTCGTTCTGCAGCCGACCCGCTTTGGCGGTCGCTTCGAAGGCGGCCGCACCCGCGATTTCTGCACGCTCCTTCTCGGCCTCCACATTGGCCACGGCGTCCGCCAGGCCTTGGCGCAGGCGATCCTCGAAGTCCCCCCTCGTGTGCGCGAGGGCGGTCTCCCAGAAGTGCTGGGCAGCCTGCAGCACCGGTTCGGGCACGCCGGCAGGGGCCGCGAAGGAGCCAGGGTCCTGAATACGCCGCCCTAGGTGCTTGAACCACTGCTCCAGCAGCGGGCCGACGGTATTTGGCGAGCCGCTGCCAAGATGCTGGCGCACGCGCTCAATCGTGGGTTTTTCTCCCGCGAGCAGCACAGCGTCGGCCGCGGCCCAGACGTCTTCGCGCTGTACACCGCGTCGCGGGCGGATTTCGTCTTCGTTGACGCTCGAACTTTTCATTTGCACCGCCCTGCTCCAGGGTTTAAATTACCCACGATAAAAGAATGTTATCGTGATCTATATGATCAAAACGTACGATCTGATACGTAGTATGTATTGAATATCTCATCACATGAGCTCGACAGCAACATGGCGCTGCCCACCCTCCTGAAGACCCCAGCCTTGGCGCCGCACGAGCTGAGCGCCGTCACCGAGCAAGCGGTGGCGGATCTGCTGCGCGAAGGCGAGTCCGCCAACACCCAGCGCAGCTACCAAAGCGCGCTGCGCTACTGGGCCGCCTGGTACGCGATGCGCTACGGCGATCCGATTGCGCTGCCGCTGCCCGCCGCCTGCGTGCTGCAGTTCATCGTCGACCACGCCCAACGCACGACCCCCAAAGGCCTGGTGCACGAGCTGCCGCTCGAGATCGACCAGGCGCTGGTCGATGCCGGCTTCAAGGGAAAAACCGGTGCCCTGGCCAACAACACGCTCGTGCACCGCGTCGCCGTGCTATCCAAGGTCCACCAGGTGAAGGAACTGAAAAATCCCTGCCGCGACCCCAAGGTGCGCGAGTTGCTCTCGCGCACGCGCAAGGCCTACGCCAAGCGCGGCGAGCTGCCCAAGAAAAAGGACGCACTCACCAAGGATCCTTTGAAACTGCTGCTGGCCACCTGCGACGATTCGCTGCGCGGAAAACGCGACCGCGCCCTCCTCCTCTTCGCCTGGGCCAGCGGCGGGCGGCGGCGCTCCGAAGTCGCGGCCGCGGACATGAAGTTCTTGAAGAAAATTGGGCCGGGGGAATTTTCTTACGAGCTCGTGTATTCCAAGACCAACCAGAGCGGCTTGGATCAGCCTGAGAACCACAAGCCTGTACTGGGTACCGCGGGCGCAGCGCTGCAGGAGTGGCTGGCGGTCAGCAAGATCCGCGAGGGTGCCCTTTTCCGTCGTGTACTCAAGGGGGGCAAGCTGGGGGCGGCCTTGTCTGCAGCTGCGGTGCGCGACATCGTGCACGATCGCTGTCGGCTTGCTGGCCTAGCTGGGGAGCTTTCTGCCCACTCGCTTCGCTCTGGCTTCGTGACCGAGTCGGTGCATCGAGAGGTGCCGCTGCCTGAGACTATGGCTCTAACGGGGCACAGGAGCGTGAAGAGCGTCGTCATTTACTCGCGCCAATCGAGCGCGCATCGATCGCGAGCAAGAGACTTCTTCAGAGACCTGTAGGTCACAAGATGAGGACAACTTGCCGCAAATGTGATGACCAGCGCGAGCGAACCAGGGTGCTCGCTGGACGTTGCTTCCCGTTCAATTGAACGATCATCACGGGGGCGCAAAACACACAGCCTCTTGGTAGATGCTGTTGAACCAACATGGGCGGCACCGGCAACCCTCTCACGAACAGCATCGATCGAGTTCTGCCACAGCGGACGCATCGGCAGTAGCGGCTCGCGACAGTACTCGCCTGTCGGACTCGGCGTCGCAACCGCATCTGCCTTCCTTCGGTGTGCGGGCGACTTCGTCCCGCACGCAGCAGGCCTGGGCTTCGGTCTTGGCCTGCCCGCCACAGCAGCCCTGCGTGGCGCGCACCTCACCCGAGAGAAGTGTCTCGCGCAGATCGGTGGAACACACGCCGGTCTGCGGCAGATCCAGCTGAACGTCATCGGCCGCGGCCAGATCGCCGGCCAGCCAGGCAACCACCGAGCGCGCCGGCGCTTGTGGCCCACGGCACCCAGGACACGATGGTCCACGCCTACAACTCCTCGCGATGGTGCAGAAGCTGCCGAATGCGCAGCTCTCGTCCTCTACTCGGATGCGGGACACGGCCTCCTGTTCCAGTACCCGAGGCTTTCGGCCGCGCGGTGGTCGAGTTCCTGCGCTGAACCAGGCAGGTCGGGCGGCACACGCCGGACCCGTGGGTGAACAGGCATGGACATTGACACCGTGGTCACCCCGAGACTTCCCAGCCTTTCCGTTTGACAGGAGCGCTGCGATGTTCGCCTTCGGTTCCATGTTCCGCTTCGGTTTCAAGCCCACGGCTGGCGACGTACCACGTGTCGCCAGCGAATGGAACCTCTCCAGCGAACACAGCCTGCTGATGCACGTGCGGCGCGGTGACACGCTGCGCGTCGATCGCGGCACGGTCTGGATCGACGCGGATGTGCCGCTGGAGCTGGTGGAACTCGGTCAGGGTGACATGCACACCGTCGCAAGCGACACAGTGCTGCGAATGACCGGCATCGACGGGCCGCGCTTGAACGTATCGAGCCGGGTCCCCGTGAAGGTGAGCATCCGGGCCGACTATGGCGGCTGGCGCCACCAGCCGCCGGTGAAACGAGCGCGCCAGGCCCGCAGGCGACTGCTGCTGGCCTGAACGCACTCCATCGATCGCTCTGTCTTGCGCTTGCCATCGTGGCAAGCACCAGCATCGTGAACCTCTACAACCGTCGCGAGGTTTCACATGCCCGACCTACCCTCCCCCTCCAAGCCGCCGGTACGCAAGGCGATTGCCACCGCTGCGCTGCTGGCCGTGGCGTCCACGCTGACGCTGTACAGCACCGGTGGCAATCCGTTCTCACGCGCCGAAGCCGCCGAGTCCCCTGCCATGGCGCCCGAGGCGCCCGCCGTGGCGATCGCGACCGTCGAGTCGCGTGCGATCGCGCCCGAATCGACCTTCATCGCGCGCCTCGAAGCCGCCGGGCGGGTGGAACTCCGACCGCGCGTGGCCGGCCATGTGGAGGCCGTGCTGTTTCAGGAAGGGCAGTCCGTGAAGGCGGGGCAGCCCTTGTTCACTATCGACGCCCGCGGTTTCGACGCTGCCCTAGCCAGCGCGCAGGCCCAGCTGAAGCTGGCGCAGGCGCGTGAGCAGCGCGCCATCAGCGAAGCCCGCCGCGCGCGCGAGTTGCTGGCGCTGGACGCCATCGCCGCCGAAGAAGCCGAGCGGCGCAGTGCCGCGCAGACGGAGGCCCAGGCCCAGGTGGCGGCCGCCCAGGCTGCGCTGCGCGCGGCCCAGCTCGACCGCGAGTTCGCCACCGTGCGCGCACCGATCGACGGGCGCGTCGGCCGTGCGCTGGTGACCGCCGGAAACTACGTGGGCGTGGGTGCGGCACAGGCGCCGTTGGCGGTGCTGCTGTCCAGCCAGGCGCTGCAGGTGCATTTCGACGTCGCCGACCCCGCCATCCAGGCGCACCTGGCCCGCGCACGCAAACCCGACGCGATGAAGGTGACCCTGGTGGTTGAGCAGTCCGAGCAGCCCCTCGGCACGGCCACGCTCGACTTCGCCGACAACGAAATCGAACCGGGCACCGGCACGTTGCGGCTGCGGGCACGTGTCAACGCGCGCGACAGCGGCCTGCTGCCCGGCGCCTTTGTGCGCGTGCGGCTGGCCCACCCCCAGGCGGGAACCACGTTGCTGGTGCCCGACGCCGCCATCGGCACCGACCAGGGCCGCCACCACCTGCTGGTGGTGGACGGGCATGACACGGTGCAGTACCGCGCGGTGCAGCTTGGTGACCGCCACGGTGAGTTGCGCGCTGTCATCGGCGGCGTTCAGGCGGGCGAGCGCGTGGTGGCTTCAGGCCTGATGCGTATCAAGCCCGGCATGAAGGTTCGCGCCGCTGAACGCGCGGCCACCGCTGGCTGAATCCAGGGACCACCATGAACCACGCCTCATCCCTCTCTTCCCCTTCCTGGGTCGATCGCTTCATCGAGCGCCCGGTGCTGGCCATCGTGCTTTCGCTGCTTATCGTGCTGGCCGGTGCGCTCGCGCTGGGCAAGCTACCGCTGACCGAGTACCCCAACGTGATGCCCACCACGGTGATGGTGCGGGCCGGCTACCCGGGCGCCAACCCGCAGGTGCTGGCACAGACCGTGGCCACGCCGCTGGAGACCGAACTCACCGGCCTCCCGGGCCTGCAGTACATGAGTTCCAGCGCCTCGGGTGACGGGCGCTACGCGCTCACGCTCACGTTTGCAGCGGGCACCGACCCGGCACGCGCCGAGACGGAGGTGCAGAACCGCGTCACGCGTACGCTGTCGCGCTTGCCGCCCGAGGTGCAGCGCGCTGGCGTGGTGACCGAGCAGATGGCGCCCGACATCCTGATGGTCGTGCACCTGCTGTCTCCCGGGCAGCGCTACGACCTGCTGCACCTGTCCAACTTCGCCCAGCTGCAGGTGCGCGACGCCCTGCTGCGCGTGCCCGGCGTGAGCAAAGTGGTCGTGTGGGGCGCCGGCGAATACAGCCTGCGTGTCTGGCTGGACCCGGACCGCATGGCCGCGCGCGGCCTCACAGCGGGCGACGTGGTGGCCGCCATCCGCACGCAGAACCTGCAGGTCGCGGCGGGCTCGGTGGGCGCATCGCCCGATACCGCGTCGGCACGCCAGATGCCGCTGGCCGTGTCCGGGCGTCTGCAATCACCCAAGGCCTTCGGTGACATCGTGGTGCGTACTGGGCCCGAGGGTCAGGCGCTGCGCCTGAAGGACCTGGCACGCATCGAGATCGGCGCCAGCCAGTACGCCATGCGCAGCCTGCTGGACAACACACCCGCCGTGGGCATCCAGATCGTGCAGGACCCGGCCGCCAGCGCGCTGGAGGTATCGGCCGCGGTGCGCGCGGAAATGCAGCGCCTGCAGGGCGGCTTCCCGCAGGACATCGAGCACCGCATAGCCTACGACCCCACGGTGTTCGTTGAGAAATCGATCGGCAACGTCGTGCAGACGCTGGCCGAGGCGCTGGTGCTCGTGGTGCTGGTGGTGCTGCTGTTCCTGCAGAGCGCGCGTGCGGCGGTGATCCCCATCGTGGCGGTGCCGGTGTCGCTGATCGGCACGCTCGCGGTGATGCATCTGGCGGGCTTCACGCTCAACACGCTGAGCCTGTTCGGCCTGGTGCTGTCCATCGGCATCGTCGTGGACGACGCCATCGTGGTGGTGGAGAACGTGGAACGCCACCTGGCGCGTGGGCTCTCGCCCCAGGACGCAACGCGCGCCGCCATGCGCGAGGTGACGGGCCCCATCCTAACCATCACCGCGGTGCTGGCCGCGGTGTTCATTCCCACGGCGTTCATGGGCGGCCTCTCCGGCCAGTTCTACCGCCAGTTCGCGCTGACAATCGCCATCTCCACAGTGATCTCGGCCATCAACTCGCTTACGCTGAGCCCGGCGCTGGCCGCGATGTGGCTTCGCCCGCACGCGGCGACTCACAAGGGCTGGCTGGGCCGTGCCCTGGGCGCGTTCAACCGTGGCTTCGACACCGGCGCCGAGGGCTACGCCCGCGCCAGCCAGCGCAACTTGAGCCGACCCTGGCGCCTGGCCGTGCTGTACGCGGGCCTGCTGGCCCTCACGATGTGGGGCTGGAAGGCCATCCCGTCCGGCTTCGTGCCCGCGCAGGACAAGTACTTCCTCGTGGGGATCGTGCAACTGCCGCCCGGTGCTTCGCTCGATCGCACCGAGGACGTCACCCGCGAGGTCACCCGCATCGCGCTGGAGCAGCCCGGCGTCGAAAGCGTGGTGGCGTTTCCCGGTCTGTCCATCAACGGCTTCGTGAACAGTCCCAACAGCGCGGTGATCTTCACCATGCTCGATCCGTTCGAACAGCGCCGCGACGCCTCGCTCGCCGCCGGCGCCATCGCGGGCCAGCTAAACGGCAAACTGCAAGGGATCGACCAGGCCTTCGCCGCCATGTTCCCTCCGCCCCCGGTGCCGGGCCTCGGGCAGGCCGGCGGCTTCAAGCTGCAGATCCAGGACCGTCAGCAGCAAGGTCCCGCGGCATTGAACGAGGCGCTGGGCCGGGTTCTGGCGGCGGCCGCCAAAGAGCCGCGCCTGATGGGCCTGTTCTCGGCCTACCAGGTCGGGGTGCCGCAACTGGCCGTGGACATCGACCGCGACAAGGCCTTGGCCATGGGGGTGCCACTAGAGCGCGTGCATGAAGCGCTGCAGGTGTACCTGGGCTCGTACTACGTGAACGACTTCAACATGCTTGGCCGCGCCTGGCAGGTCAACGTCCAGGCCGACGCGCCCTACCGCGACGACGCGCAGGCGCTGCAGCGGCTGTGGACGCGCAACGATGCCGGCCACATGGTGCCGCTGGCGGCGCTGGTGAAGGCCACGCCCTCGGTCGGGCTCGACCCGGTGGTGCGCTACAACGCCCACATGGCCGCGGACATCTCGGGCATGGCCGCGCCGGGCGTGAGCACGGGCGACGCCATGGTGGCGATGGAAGCCATCCTGGCGGCCGAGCTGCCGCCCGGCTTCGGCTACGAATGGACCGATCTCGCCTACCAGCAAGCACGCGAGGGCAGCAGCGGCCTGTGGGTGTTCCCGCTGGCTGTGGCGCTGGCCTTCCTGATCCTTGCGGCCACCTACGGCAGCTGGTCCCTGCCGCTGGCGGTGCTGGCCTCGGTGCCCACGGTGGTGCTGGGGGCTCTGGCCGGTGTGTGGCTCAGCGGTGGCGACAACAACCTGTTCACCCAGATCGGCCTCGTAGTGCTGGTGGGCCTGGCCACCAAGAACGCCATCCTCATGATCGAGTTCGCGCGCAGCCGCCAGGCCGAGGGTCTGGACGCGCACACGGCCGTGATCGAGGCGGCGCGCCTGCGCTTGCGCCCCATCCTGATGACCACCTTGGCCTTCGTGATGGGCGTGCTGCCCCTGGTGTTCGCCAGCGGCGCGGGCGCTGAGATGCGCGCTGCAGTGGGCGTGGCGGTGTTTGCCGGCATGCTGGTCGTCACCGTGGCCGGCCTGCTCTTCACACCGCTGTTCTACGTGCTGCTGCAACGCCGCCGCGCACGGCACGCGGCACTCGATCTCGCACTGAACTGAACCGGAGGCTGACATGACCCGATCGAAGTCCCCCTGGCGCTGGACGGCCCTGGCCGCAGCGGCCCTGCTCGCCGGCTGCGCCGCACCGGGCACAGCGACCCTCGACCTGACCAAGTCGGACGCACCGCGATTCGCAGGCGCCCCCGAGCTGCCCCGCAGTGCACCCGCGGCCCGCTGGGGCGCCTTGGGTGACACCGCGTTGATGCACCACATCGCGCGCGCGCTCGCCGGCAACCTCGACGTCGCGCAAGCAGTGGAGCGCGTGCAACGCTCGCGTGCCCTGGCCGCTGCCGCGTCGGCCGCGCGATGGCCGGCGCTTGATGCCACCGTGGGCGCCAGCGAGCGCGAAGACCGGCAGCGCAGCGGCAGCACCAGCGCCGGCATCGACCTGGCCTGGGAGGTCGACGTGTTCGGGCGCCTGCGCAACGCAAGTCATGCACAGCGGTTGCGTAGCGACGCCTCCGTGGCAGACGCCGAAGCGGTGCGCCGCGCGGTGGCGGCCGAAGTGGCCCAGGCCTGGTACGCGCTGGCCAGTGCGAACGAGCGCCTGGCGCTCACACAAGCGGTCATCGAGAACCGCCGGGCCACACTGGCCCTGGTGCAGCACCGTGCGCGCGCCGGCCTGAGCGCGCCACTGGACGAAGCGCGCGCGCGCAGCGATCTGGCCGCCGTGCAAGCCGATGTGCCAGCCTTGCAGGCCCAGGCCACGCAGGCCATGAACCGCCTCGCCGTGCTCGCGGGCGACACGCCCGGCGCGCAGGCCATCCCTGCAAGCGACAGCGCCCCCGCGGATCCGGCTGCGATTACCCTGGGCCTGCCGGACGGCGAGACCTGGCTCGCGTCGCGTCCCGACATCGCGGCGGCCGAAGCCCGTCTGCAAGCCCTGGCCATGGATGCCGAGGCGGTACGCGCCGAGTTCCTGCCTCGCATCTCGGTGGGCGGCTTCGTCGGCTGGCTGGCCGGGTCGGCCGTCGGCCTGAGCTCGGCCGGCACGGGCGCCTGGTTGATTGCGCCTTCGATCAGCCTGCCGGTGTTCAATGCCGGACGACTGCAGGCCCGCCTGGACGCCGCACGCGCCCAGGAACGCGAGGCCCTGCTCCACTACCGGCAGCGCGTGTTGCTGGCCACCGAAGAGGTGGAGAACGCGCTGGCGCAGGTGAGCTTCGGCCGCGCCCGCCTGACGGCACTGCAGGAACGCAGCCGCGAAGCGGTGCGCGCGGAGCAACTGTCGCGGCTGCGCTACCAGAGCGGTGCGTCCGATCTGCTGGAACTGCTCGACGCGCAACGCAGCGCGCAGCAAGCCCAGCTGGGTTTGGCCGAGGCGCTCGGGCAGCACCGTCAGGACGTGGCCTTCCTGCTTCGCGCGCTGGGCGCGGTCTGACGAACGGCGGGTGGGCGCGGTCACACCGCCCCCTTCCCCCTCGTCCAAAGGACCATCGCGCGGCAAGGTGCCGCCTCAGGAGAAGCGATGGAGACTGTTCACTACCGCCGCGAGGACCGCATCGCGTGGATCACGCTGGACCGTCCGCGGGCGCACAACACCATCGACGACGCACTGGACGCTGGACTTCTCGAAGCCTGGCGTCGCTTCGCCGCAGACGACGAGGCCTACGTGGCCATCCTCCACGGCGAAGGTCCGTCGTGCTGCGCTGGCGCGGATCTGAAAACCGTGATCCCGCGCTGGAGCCAGGCCAACTTCGGCGATCAGCGCGCCAACGTGGCGCGCGGGCTGGGCGGTGGCATCACTCGCGGGGGCGACCGCCTCTACAAGCCCATCGTGGCGGCGGAGCACGGGCATACGGGTGGTACCGGCTTCGAATTGGCCCTGGCCCGCGACATCCGCCGGCTGCGATTGGTCGGCCATGTGGTGCCGCACGAGGCGCTGCTCGACAAGGCACTGGAGACCGCACGGTGCATCGCGGACAGCAACCGTGTGGCGACCACCGAACTGGCGCTGGTGTGCACACAAGGCATGCTGATGGCACCGGAGCCGGGTCAGCGGCTGGCCTACCTGCTCGGCGCCTGCAGTCGGTGGCCCCGCTGTTTCGCGCCCATCCGCAGCACACCGCGTCACCTGACCTCGCGCAGCAGGTGCGCGAGCAAGTGGTCTACACGGTGTTTGGCGGGCCGGGGCACAAGGCCCCGCCCGCCTGACGACAACCGACAGGAACAGCCGGCGTCAGCGGCGCCAGCCGCGCAGCAGCAGCGCGTTGCTCACCACGCTCACGCTGCTCAATGCCATGGCTGCGCCTGCCACCACCGGATTCAGCAGCCCGGCCGCGGCCAACGGGATGCCGATCACGTTGTAGGCAAAGGCCCAGAACAGGTTCTGGCGGATCTTGCGGTAGGTGCGGCGCGAGATGTCGATCGCGTCGGCCACCAGTGCCGGGTCGCCACGCATGAGCGTGATGCCCGCCGCGTGCATGGCCACGTCGGTGCCGGTGGACATGGCGATGCCCACGTCCGCCGAGGCAAGCGCGGGTGCATCGTTGATGCCGTCGCCCACCATGGCCACGGTGCGCTCACCGTCCTTCAGGCGGTTCACGATGGCGGCCTTGTCCGCGGGCAGCACCTCGGCCTCGACGTGGTCCACGCCGAGCTGGCTTGCCACCGCGGTGGCGCTGCCCAGGTTGTCGCCGGTCACCATCACCGAGCGCACGTTCATGCCACGCAGGCGCTCGATCGCCTGCAGTGCGCTGGCCTTGGGGGCATCGCCGAAGGCCAGCAGGCCGACCAACTGCGGGCGGTCGGTGACGTCCGCCAGCCAGGACACGGTGCGCCCGTCGTCCTGCAGGGCATTGGCTTGTTCGCGCAGGGCCGCGGTGTCCACGCCGAGTTCCTGCATGTAGCGCGGGCTGCCCAGACGCAACACGCGGCCCTGCAGCTCGGCCGACATGCCACGGCCCGCCACCGCGCTCACCTTGGCGGCCGACAGCAGCGGCACACCGGCGCGCTTCGCGGCGTCCATCACCGCGCGGGCCAACGGGTGCTCGCTGCCGGCCTGGATGGCCGCGCTCCAGGGCAGCAGGTGGGTTTCGTGTCCGAGCGCGGCCGTCGCTGCCACCAGCGTGGGCCTGCCTTCCGTGAGGGTGCCGGTCTTGTCGAACGCCACCGTGTCGATGCGGTGCGCGAGTTCGAGCGCCTCCGCGTCCTTGATCAGGATGCCGTGGCGCGCGGCCACGCCGGTGCCGGCCATGATGGCGGTGGGTGTGGCCAGGCCCAGGGCACAAGGGCAGGCGATCACCAGCACCGCGACGGCGTTCAGGATGGCCTGCTCCCAGTCGCCAGTGGCCACGCCCCAGCCCAGCAGCGTGAGCGCGGCCAGTACCAGCACCACCGGCACGAACACCGCGCTCACGCGGTCCACGATGCGCTGGATGGGCGCCTTGCGCGCCTGGGCCGACTCCACCATGCGCACGATGCGTGAAAGCGTGGATTCGGCGCCCACTGCGGTGGTGCGCACCAGCAGCAAACCTTCGGCGTTGATCGCGCCGCCCGTGACCTTGTCGCCCTCATGTTTGGCCACCGGCAGGCCCTCGCCGGTGATGAGCGACTCGTCCACCTGGCTTGCGCCTTCGACCACCACGCCGTCCACCGGCACGCGCTCGCCCGGACGGATCACCACCAGGTCGTTCACTTTCACGCGCGCCAACGGCAGGTCGATGTCGCCACCGTCGGTGCGCACGCGCGCCACCTCGGGCTTCAAGGCATTGAGCGCTGCGATGGCGGCGGTGGTCTGGCGCTTGGCGCGCGATTCCAGCCACTTGCCCAGCAGCACCAGCGTGATGATGACGGCCGAGGCTTCGAAGTACAGGTGCGGAGTGCCGTGCTCTGCGTGCTTGAACAGCAGGTACAGGCTCAGGCCGTAACCGGCGCTGGTGCCCAGCGCCACCAGCAGGTCCATGTTGCCGGCACCAGCGCGCACCGCGCGCCAGCCGGCACGGTAGAAGCGGGCGCCCAGCCAGAACTGCACCGGCGTGGCCAGCGCGAGCTGCCACCAGCCATCGATCATCCAGTCGGCCCCGAACAACATGCCGACCATGGGCAACACCAGAGGCAGGGACAGCGCAGCGGCCAGCAATACCGGCCAAAGCGATTCACCCCTGGATGCAGTGACCGGTCGCGAAGGGTTGTCCTCGAACATGACGGCTCGGTAGCCCGCCTTGTCCACCGCTGCCATCAGCGCACCTGCCGATATGCCGACAGCCTTGACACTGGCGCGCTCCGTCGCGAGGTTGACGACGGCCTCTTGCACGCCGACCACGGACTTCAAGGCCTTTTCGACGCGCGCCACACAGGACGCGCAGGTCATGCCCTCGATCAAGAACTCGAAGCTCTCGGCGGCCACGCTGTAGCCCGCTTTGTCGACGGCCGCGATCAACGCAGCGCCCGATGTGCCTGCGGCCACGTTGACCGTGGCGCGTTCGGTGGCCAGGTTGACGTCAACGCTCGCCACGCCCACAACCGACTTGAGGGCTTTCTCGACACGGACGACACACGATGCGCAGGTCATTCCCTCGATGGGAAACTCGTGTGCCACGAGGGTGCTGGAAGTGTTCATGCTGGATCTCCTTGAGAAGGGGTGGGCTGGATACTCGGCCTTGCCACGGGGGCAAGGTCAAAAGGCCGTGACCTGAAACCGGCGATGGGCCCAGGCCCGTGCCATTGGCAGCCAGTGGCGCCAGCCTTGCGAATCGCGCCAGGCGCGCGCCTGCACGGGCTGGCGGCCGAGCACCTTCAAGAAGGGGCCGAAGCCGGCGTGGGGCAGAAGGCAGTCGGTGGGCATGGCGGTGCTCCGGTAGAGGTTGGAGCTGCGCATGCTTGCGTTTGACACGTTGTCAAGGTCAAACGCCGTGCGTTGCCTTGGGGTGCTTGCGCTTGTCACTGTGGCAAGCCCCACGCTGGCAGCTCCTCAACCCTTCCGGAGCCCTCCATGCACGAATTCCACCTTCCCGACATGACCTGCGGCCACTGCGCCTCTACCGTCAACCTCACACTCAAGCTGGTCGACCCGGCGTGCGAGGTTTCTGTTGACGTCGCCAGCCGCAAGGTGCAGGTGAGCAGCCGCGAAGACCGTGCGGCGCTGGTCGAGGCCCTGACGGAATCGGGCTACCCACCCGCGGCCTGACCGTCGGTCGGCCAGGCCCGAGCCGGCACTTGACCTTCCCACGGGGTGAAGCTTCAAGCTTCACCCCGTTGCGCTTTCTTCGGAGATTCCCATGTCCACGCTCATGAACATCGGCCAGGCGGCTGCCGCGGCCGGCGTGTCGCCCAAGATGATTCGCCACTACGAATTGATCGGTCTGTTGCCCGAGGCCGACCGCAACGAATCGGGGTATCGCCTCTACAGTGAGCGCGAGGTATCAGTGCTCCGCTTCATCGGGCGTTCGCGCCACCTGGGCTTCTCGATCCCCCAGATCGCCGAGCTCATCGGACTGTGGAGCGACTCGGCGCGCTCCAGCCGCGAAGTCAAAACGGTGGCCGAACACCACCTCGCCAGCCTCGACGAGAAGCGGCGCGAGATCGAGCAGATGATGGCCGGCCTGTCTGAACTGGTGCAGGCTTGCCCGGGCGATGACCACCCCCACTGCGCCATCCTGGACACGCTGTCGCAGCACAGCCTGGACAAACACCAACCGCGGCACCGGCCGAAACTCAAGAAGGGCAACGCCAAGGACAGTGAGCAAGCCGCAACGGGCTCGGGTCACATCGATCTGATGGCCTGGATGCGCGGCGTGCACGTACATCACGGCGCTCACTAAGCGTTACATCGCCGGACAGTCAACCGGCAACGAATCCATGCCGACGCGTCGCGCGGCGTCAGCGTGATGCACCTTGCGGTGGATGCCGCTTCCCGAGACCATGGCGATGACGGAGCCATCGCGAGCGGCCACACTATCCAGTGACCTGTAGACCGCAGCAGTGGCCGATCGCCTGGGCTCTGTGTAGGGCGTCGGCTCAAGCGAGCGCGCCGTGTGCAAGAGCCAGGGTGCACAGGACAAGTCCCAAAGGCGGCACACGGATTGCCCAGAGGGCCGTGCATTCGACCCCTCCGCATGATGAGCCGCCTCGTCAGCTTCGAAAAATCGTTCTTTGAACGACCCCCTGTTCCCAAGGCACCCCCGCAGAGGAGCCGCTGGGCCGCGAGACTGCAAGCGTTACGGCACTTGTGGTGGCGTCGTGTGGTACTGGCTGTGGCGCTGGGGGTGTTCTTGCCAGTGGTCAGTGCCACCATGGCCTGTCAGATCGACTGCGTGTTTTCAGCGCTCCACCCTGCGGACACCACCGCAGGTCAGTCGACGTTACACGTGGCCACCGGGCACGAGACCGTGGATGCCGGTTTTGAACATTCGCAACATCTTGGGCCCTGCCACTTGGGCTTCATGACCTCGGTCGCCAGTGACACTCGTGAGGACCTGGCTCAAGCCCCCCGCTTTTGGCACGTGATGCCTTCGGCTCTGGTCCGTTCGTGTGTCTGGCCGCCGCCGCGGCACCCGCCACGAACCTGATCTATCCCCAATCCACCTCATTTCGCCCTCGGGCGAAGCCCTCTTCGCGCGCAGCGAGCGCGCGGAAACCGAACTTTGGGAAACAAGGAGATTGTCATGGCCCACGAGATTCACCAAGCCTGCGTCGATGCGTGCAACACCTGCGCTGACGCCTGCGACCACTGCGCTGCCGCCTGCCTGCAGGAACCCGACATCAAGATGATGGCCCGCTGCATTGCGCTGGACATGGACTGCGCGGCCATCTGCCGCATGGCCGCCGGCTACATGGCACGCGGCAGCGAGTTCGCCAAGTCCTTGTGTCAGTTGTGCGCCGAGGTTTGTCAGGCCTGCGGCGATGAGTGCGCGAAGCATCAGCAAGAGCATTGCCAAGCTTGCGCCAAAGCATGCCAGCAGTGCGCCGACGAGTGCCGCCGCATGGCCAGCTGAACCGGTGATGCGGATCGTCGCCTCTCGCGACTGCGACGAATGCCGCTTGCAAGTGCGTAAGAAGGGAGTCCTCGCCGGTGCAGCCGTGCGGGGGCTCCCATGATGCGCTCGACGTGACCCGAACACTGGGGCTTGACATTCCCATGGGGGGAAGCTTCATGCTTCGACTTCGCGCATCTGCGTGGAAGCGCGGATCGCAGCTGAGAACGACCGCGCAGACTGCGGAGAAGAAGCGGCCACAGCTACAAGTCGTATCCACCCGTGTGCCCGGAGGGAGAGAGCTTGCGGAAGCACCTGCAGTAGCGATCTGATGTCATTTTTCACATTCTTGGGAGCCATGTCGATGAGTACGCCCAACCGTCAGCACCACGACGATCATCACCATCACGCTGGTCACGAGACAGCGCATGCGCCTTCCGCGCCCTCATCCAGCGCAGGACTCAAGGATCCGGTGTGCGGGATGAAGGTCGATGAAAGTTCGAGTTTCCACGTCGAGCACAACGGTCGCCCCTACTATTTCTGCAGCTCGAAGTGCCTGAGTCGCTTCTCTGCGGAACCGGCGAAGTACGTTGGCCCGGTCGCTTCACCGACAGCAGATGCTCAACAGGCCGAGCAGGATGTACCGCCGCCAACGGACGGGACCATCTACACCTGCCCCATGCACCCCGAGATTCGCCGGGATGCGCCGGGTGCCTGCCCGATTTGCGGCATGTCGCTTGAGCCGCTGATCCCTGAGCTGGAAGCCGACGACAACCCCGAACTGCGCGACTTCGCGCGGCGCTTCTGGTGGACCCTTCCTCTGACCGCGGCGGTTTTCGTGCTCGGCATGTTCGGCCATCGCCTCCAGTGGTTCGACATGGTGACGCAGAGTTGGATCGAGCTGGTGCTCTCAATCCCCATCGTGCTCTGGGCGGGTTGGCCCTTCTTCGCGAGGGGGTGGCAGTCGCTGAGCAACCGCAGCCCCAACATGTGGACGTTGATCGCGCTGGGCACCGGTGCCGCCTTTGTCTACAGCGTGATCGCGACGGTCGCGCCAGGCGTCTTCCCGGAGTCTTTCATTTCAATGGGTCGTGTGGCGGTCTATTTCGAGGCGGCCGCAGTGATCATTTCGCTCACGCTGCTGGGGCAG
>QFCS01002109.1_pt1 | contig 19138 bp, 17 predicted proteins | sample 3576561 | NCBI WGS metagenome assembly QFCS01 | reverse complement strand
TCGGCATCTTGGCGACCAGCCGGTACGACGCAACCATCCGCTGATGCGGATCGTTGATGTCCAGCGAGTCATGGTAGAATGCAGATAGTGCACCGACGACGCCGCAGCATACCGCCATCGGATGCGCGTCGCGCCGGAACCCTCGGTAGAACTGGCTGATCTGCTCATGCACCATCGTGTGCAGAGTGATGTCGCGATTGAACTTCTCCTTCTGCGCCTTGGTCGGCAGGTCCCCCTTCATCAGCAGGTAGCAGACTTCCATGAAGTCGCTCTGCTCGGCGAGTTCGGCGATGTTGTAGCCACGGTAGAGCAGCACACCCTCATCGCCGTCGATATAGGTAATGCGCGAGCCGCACGAGCCGGTCGACGTGAAGCCCGGGTCGTAGGTGAACATGCCCGACTGGCCGTAGAGCTTGCGAATGTCGACCAGACGCGGGCCGATCGAGCCGTGGATGATCGGGAACTCGTAGGATTTCCCGGTTTCGTTGTCGGTCAGCGTGGCAGTCGACTTGGCCATAGCACACTCTTTCAGCTCGTTTTCACGGGTCGGCGGCACCCTAACAAGCTGCCCCCGCAGGCGCAATTGTGCCGGCTGAGCGCTATTTCGCGCCACGCATCCATCGCACTACCCGGCCGTCGACGAGGATCAGTCCGGTTCCGACGAGGGCCATGCCGGCGAGGTGGTTGGATGCCAGCCGTTCGCCCAGCACCAGCCCACCGAGCAGGGTAGCGGTGACCGGTATCAGGAAGGTAACGAGCAACAGATTCGTGGCGCCGGCAGCCGCCAGGATGCGGAAATACAGGACGTAAGCCAGCGCCGTCGACAGCAGCGCGAGTGCGGCCAGCGCCAGCCACGTCGTGGCCGACGGAACCGTGGCCAGGGTCCAGGGGCGGTCGACGAGTAGCATGGCCGGCAGAATCAACATGGCACTGGCCGCGAGCTGGCCGGTCGCCGCCTCGGCCGGTCTGACCCCGAGACGGCGGAAGCGGCGGCCGTAAACGCCCGCACAGGCGTAGGAGAGAGCGGCGGCCAGGCAGGCGAATTCGCCCCAGGGAGAGCCGCCGGCCAGGGCGTCCGGGCCGACCAGCACCGCCACGCCTGTGAAGCCGGTGGCCAGCGCCAGGAGCTTGGTGCCGTCGATCTTTTCGTCTGTGGTGAAGAAGTGCGCCATGATCAGCGTGAATAGCGGCGTCGTGGCGTTCAGGATCGAGGCCAGGCCCGATGTGATCGTCGTCTGTCCCCAGAAGATCAGGCTGAAGGGCAGGGCGTTATTGAGGAAACCCATCGCGAAGAAGGCGCGCCATGGCGCGTTCCGTCGCAGCGGAACGAACAGCGCAAGTACCGCCGCCGCCAGGGAGACGCGGATGAACGCCACACTGAGTGGCGACAGGTCCGCCAGTGCCACCTTGCCGAAGAAGAAAGAGCCGCCCCACAGGACGGATAGGGAAAGCAGCCAGAGCCAGACGCGCAGTGTCATCGCCGCAGTGTGGCGACACCCGGCCGTGGCCTCTATCCGGCGGCGGCCAGCAATCTTGCCGTCGTCTCCTGCGGGCCCAGGATCGCGAGCACCTCGAAGATGCCTGGAGACGCGGTCGAGCCCGTCAGCGCTACGCGCAGCGGCTGGGCCACCTGGCCGAGCTTCACATTCTCGGCCTCCGCGAAGCGGCGCACTGTGTCTTCGACGCCTTTCTCGCTCCAGTCCGCCGTAGTGTCTGCGAACGCCGTGGCGAGCCGGCCGAGCAGGGCCTTGCTGTCGGGCGTGAGCTGGGCGCGCGCCTTGTCGTCGGCGATCGGTGGCGCGCCGTGGCGAGCGTAGAAGACGAGGTTGTCGGCGAGTTCGACCAGGGTGCGCGAGCGTTGCTTGACGCCGGCCACGCCGCGCTCGATGCGGGCCCGGCCGATATCGTCGAGAGCGCTGCCGAGCTTCGCCTCGATCTGCGGCAGCACCAGCGGCAACAGCTCGGCATCGGATGCCTCGCGCAGATAGTGTGCATTGAGATTGGTCAGCTTGACGGTGTCGAAGCGCGACGCTGAGCGGCCGACGCCCGACAGGTCGAACCACTCTATCGCCTGCTCTGTCGAAATGATCTCGTCATCGCCATGCCCCCAGCCCAGCCGCAGCAGGTAGTTGCGCAGCGCCGCCGGCAGGAAGCCCATCTCGCGATAGGCGTCGACGCCCAGGGCGCCATGCCGCTTGCTGAGCTTGGCGCCGTCGGCGCCGTGGATCAGCGGGATATGAGCGTAGACCGGCTCGGGCCAGCCCATCGCCTTGATGATCTGCAGCTGACGGAACGCATTGTTGAGATGGTCGTCACCGCGGATGACATGCGTCACGCCCATGTCGAAGTCGTCGACCACGACGGCCAGCATGTAGGTCGGCGTGCCGTCGGCGCGCAGCAGGATCATGTCGTCGAGCTGGGCGTTCTCGACCTTGACCTCGCCTTGCACGGCATCATGGATGATGGTCTGGCCGTTCTGCGATGCCCTGAGCCGGATAACCGGGGCGACGTCCGGCGGCGCATCCTTCGCGTCGCGGTCGCGCCAACGGCCGTCATAGCGCATCGGTACGCCGGCCCGACGCTGCGCCTCGCGCATCTCCTCGAGTTCCTTGGGCGAGGCGTAGCAGTGGTAGGCTTTGCCGTCGGCCAGCATCTGGTGGGCCACTTCGGCATGTCGGGCCGCGCGCGCGAACTGGTAGATGACATCGTCGTCCCAGTCGAGGCCAAGCCAGCTCAGCCCGTCGAGGATGGCGTCGACGGCGGCCTGGGTCGACCGTGCGCGATCGGTGTCTTCGATGCGCAGCAGGAACTTGCCGCCAGTGTGACGGGCATAGAGCCAGTTGAACAAGGCTGTCCGCGCGCCGCCGATGTGGAGGAAGCCGGTCGGAGAGGGAGCGAAGCGGGTGATCACTGTCATCGTGCAGGAAGCGCGCGGGTTTTGCCGCAATTCGGCCGGAAAAGCGCGCCGTAGGTAGGCGAGCATTGATGCACTGTCAAACGAGGGAGACGGCGTGACGGGGGCGCGGGCACGGATCCTGACCTGGATCCTGGAGCGGCTCGACGCCGAGCGCAGCCGCTGGCTGCTGTGGCTGCCCGTCGCCATGGGCCTGGGCATCGCCGTCTATTTCGAGTTGCCGAGCGAACCTCCACTGTGGTTGGGACCGGTATTCGCCGGCGCTGCGTGCCTGCTTGCGTGGTTCGTGCCGGCCGGCACGCTGGCGCGGGCATTGGCGGTTGGCGTCGTGGCGATGGCGATCGGATTCGGACTGATCGCCTGGCGCACCGCCAGCGTCGCTGCGCCGACGCTGGCGCGGCCGTTGTTCAGCATCAACGTCGAAGGCCGCATCGCCGACATCCAGCGACTGCCGGAAGGCGTGCGCGTCGTGCTCGAGGCAGTGCGGCTGAAGGGCAGGGGCGCGCCGCCACCAGAGCTATCGCCCCTCAAGGTACGCGTGTCTCTGACGCGCGGTGCGCCGCCGCTGCAAGTCGGCGACCGGCTGCTGGTGCTCGCCAACCTGTCGCCGCCAGCGGGACCGGCGGCACCCGGCGCCTTCGATTTCCAGCGAGTCGCCTGGTATCAGCAACTCGGCGCCGTCGGCTATGCCCTGGCGCCGGCTGTGGTTGTCGAGCACGGCCGGCCGGACAGCTTCGTGCGCTCGCTCGATGCGCTGCGGGCCGAGGTCAGTACCCGGATCATGAAGGCGGTGCCCGGGCCAGCCGGCGGCGTCGTCGCCGCCCTGCTTACCGGCGAGCAGACCGCGGTCGACAAGCAGACCGCTCAGGCGATGCGTGATTCCGGTCTGGCGCACATCCTGTCGATTTCCGGCCTGCATATCGTGTTCGTGGTCGGGCTGGTGATGGCGCTGGTGCGCTACGGACTGGCCCTCGTACCGGGCGTGGCGCTGCGCGTCGACACCAAGAAGATCGCGGCCGTATTCGCTCTCGCCGCGGCGTTGTTCTACACGGCGCTGGCTGGGGCCCCGGTGCCGGCGCAGCGTGCCTGCGCCATGGCGGGCTTCGCACTGCTCGCCGTGCTGCTCGATCGCACGGCGCTGTCGCTTCGGCTCGTCTCCTGGTCGGCAGTGATCGTGCTGGCGGTTGCGCCCGAAACGCTGACCAGCGCCTCGTTTCACATGTCCTTCGCTGCCGTGATCGCGCTGATTGCCGCCTGGGAGGCCGCCGCGGACTGGCGCGCGCGACTCCACGAGCGTGCCGACGGGACGCGCCATCGCTGGTTGTGGAAGCTCGGGGCAGGGCTGGGCGCCAGCATTGCCACGACGCTGATCGCGTCGACTGCCACGGGCGCCTTTGCCGCCTACCACTTCAACCGGCTGTCGCTGCTCGGCGTCGTCGCCAACCTGCTCGGGGTGCCGCTGACCGGCTTCTGGATCATGCCCTGGGGACTTCTGGCGATGCTGCTGATGCCGTTCGGCCTGGAGCGCTTCGCCCTGCTGCCGATGGGCTGGGGGGTCGAGGGGCTCAACGCGATCGCCAGGCATGTCGGCGACTGGCCGGAGGCCGCGACCCTGGTGCCATCGCTTCCCGGCGCCAGCCTGTGGCTGTTCACCCTGGGCGGGCTCTGGCTCTGCCTGTGGCGGCGCCGCTGGCGGCTCGCCGGCCTGCCGGTCGTGCTGGTCGGTCTGCTGCTCGGACCGCCTCCGGCGCCCGACCTGCTGATGAGCGACGACGGGCGTGTGCTCGGGCTGCGTGACGAGAAGGGCGTTGTCCACGTCGCCTCGTCGCGCACCGACCGCTTCGTGGTGGACGCCTGGGCACGGCGCAGCGGACAGCAGGGCGCCAAGCGCTGGACGGTGAACGCCGACGAGGAGGCCGCCGGCCTGGGCTGCCACACCGGTCTCTGTCGCTGGCGTAAGGGTCCCTGGCAGATCGCGCTGGTGAGCGACGAACGGCGGCTCGCCGAAGCCTGCGGCGGTGCCGACATCGTCCTGTCCACGGTCGACGCGCAGCGCCGCTGCCGCGGTCCGCGGCTCGTCATCGATCGCCGAGACGCCTGGCGGCAGGGATCACAGGCGCTGTGGCTCGATGAGCAGGGCGTGCGACGCGAGACGGCCAACGCGCGCCGTGGCGACCGCCTGTGGGTGCCAGGCAGCCCCAGCCGTCAGGCGGTGCCGGTGAAGGCGCCGGGGATATAGGCGAGAGACGACGGACGAGGCAGCGTCAGACGAGGCAGCGTCAGTCGTAGCGGCGATAGACGCCGGCAAGGCGGCCCTGGATCTTGACCCGGTCTGGTCCGAAGATTCGCGTCTCATAGGCCGCGTTGGCAGGCTCCAGTGCGATCGAGGCCCCCTTCTTGCGCAGGCGCTTCAGAGTCGCTTCCGTATCGTCGATCAGCGCCACGACGATATCGCCCGAGTCGGCGGTATCGGCACTCTTGATGATGGCGACATCTCCGTTGAGGATGCCGGCCTCGATCATCGAATCACCCTGAACTTCCAGGCAATAGTGCGCTCCGGGGCTGAGCAGGCTGACCGGAACGTCGACCGTGGTCGAGTTGTCGCGCAGCGCCTCGATCGGTGTGCCCGCGGCGATGCGGCCATAAAGTGGAAGGCTGAGCGCATGGGCCTCGTTGGCGATCTGCACCGCGCCGGGCAGTGGCACTTTCTCGCCGCGGATCACCTGGGGTACGAAGCCCTCCCGGCTCTCGCCCATGCCGGCACGGCTGAGCAGGGGCGTGACATTGGGGGCCGGCAGCGCTGCCGTCTCCGGCAGCTTGAGTACCTGCAGCGCGCGCGCGCGATGTGGCAGGCGGCGCAGGAACCCACGCTCCTCCAGACCGGTGATCAGCCGGTGAATACCAGACTTCGACTTCAGCCGCAGTGCCTCCTTCATCTCGTCGAACGATGGAGACACGCCGTCGTCGTTGAGGCGCTTGTTGATGAACAAGAGCAGTTCATTTTGCTTGCGGGTTAACACCGTCTTCTCCCCAGACTGTCTACCAGATCTCGGAACAAATCCTGAAACCCGGCACATGTTCTAGTTTAGTTCCGCCGGAGTGTCAACTTATCCCGAGAATCGCGGGGATCGCGCCAGCCTGCTGGGGGTGAAACGGCAACGTTTCAGTAACTGCCGGGCAGGGCGCTCAGGTCGATGACGCGGACCTCTTCGCCGGCTTTGCGCGCCGGGTCGTGTGCCGGGCGTACCATCAGGGCAGAGGACCAGGCGAGCACCGACAGCATGGAACTGTCCTGAATCGGATGCGGCTCCACGGTCAGGGTGCCCTCGACGGTCCGGGACAGGCTGGAGCGTACATAATCCTCGCGCGTGTCGTTGGCTTTGACGTCGACAGCAAGGCGCGCGGGTACCGTGGCGACGAGGTCGCCAGGCTGGCCGAGCAGGCGCTCCAGCGCCGGCTTCACGAACAGGAGCGCGCAGACCATCGTCGATACGGGGTTGCCGGGCAGGCCGAGGACACGCGCGCGATCCCTGGCGGCGAACATCAGCGGCTTCCCTGGACGCATGGCGATGCGCCAGAAATCCATGGTGAAGCCTTGTGCCTTGAGCGCGTCCTGCACGAGGTCGTGGTCGCCGACCGAGGCGCCGCCCAGCGTGACCAGCAGGTCGTGCTGAGTGCCTGCGGCGATGCGGGCCTCGGTCAGTGCGGCATCATCGCGGGCGATATCGAAGAGGATGGGGTCGCCGCCCCAGGCCCGTACCAGCGCCGCCACCGCGATTCCGGAAGACGAGACGATCTGATTGCGGCCAACCGGCTCACCGGGCATCACCAGCTCGTCGCCGGTCGACAGGATGGCGACGCGCGGCTTGCGGTGAACGGACAGCCAGGGATGGTTCATCGCCGCCGCCAGGGCCACGTCGCGCGTGGTCAACGTGCGGCCCGACGCGAGCGGCGTATCGCCGGCGGCGAAGTCGAGCCCGGCCTTGCGGATGTGGCGGCCGATGCGCGGCGCCTCCAGGATCGTGACGTGATCGCCCTCGGTCGAGGTATCCTCCTGGATGACGATGGAATCGGCCCCCATAGGTAGTGGGGCGCCAGTGAAGATGCGCACGGCCTCGCCGGGAGCGAGCGCATGGTCATAGGAGCCGCCGGCCGGGACCCGGCCGACCAGCTTCAGCGTCGTCGGCGCCGCCGGCACGTCGGCGGCGCGCACGGCATAACCGTCCATGGCCGACAGATCGGCCGGCGGCTGAGTGAGCCGCGCTGCCGGGGCATGGGCCAGCACGCGACCGGCCGCGTCGGCCACCGAGACGAGCTCGGAAGGCAGGGCGTCGAAAGCCGCGATGATGCGGGCATGGGCGTCGCGAACGGTCAGCATCAGGTTCGGGCCTCGTACGTTCCGGATTTGCCGCCGGACTTGTGCAGGAGGCGGATGTCGGAAATCACCATGCCCCGGTCGACGGCCTTGCACATGTCGTAGACGGTAAGGGCGGCGACCGAGGCCGCGGTCAGGGCCTCCATCTCGACGCCGGTGCGACCCTTGAGTTTGCAGGTCGCCTCGATGTCCACAGCATGGCGTTTGGCATTGAGCGACAGCTTCACGTCGACCGAACTCAGCGCCAGCGGATGGCAGAGCGGAATGAGATCGGGCGTCTTCTTGGCTGCCATGATACCCGCGAGCTGGGCAACGGTCAGCACGTCGCCCTTGGCCGCCTTCCTGTCCTTGATCAATCGGAAGGTCGCCGGTTGCATGCTGACGCTCGCCCGCGCCACGGCGACACGCTCGGTGACATCCTTGGCGCCGACATCGACCATGTGCGCATTGCCGCGCGAGTCGAAGTGCGTGAGCGTCTTCGCCGTCGTCTTCGCCGTCGTCTTCGCCGTCGTCTTCGCGGCGCTCATGCCGCCGCCGCCGGCGCACGCACCAGGATCTCGCGTACCGCCGCCTCGACATCGGGCTTCCGCATGAAGCTCTCGCCGATCAGGAACGCCGCCGCGCCGACCCTGGCCATGCGGGCGAGGTCGGCCGGCGAGGCCAGTCCGCTCTCTGCGACCAGGACACGGTCCTTCGGCACGCGCGGCGCAAGCTGCTCGGTCGTCGCGAGGTCGACGGCGAGGGTCTTGAGGTTTCGGTTGTTGACTCCGATGAGACCGCCATCGATCGTCAGCGCACGGTCAAGCTCGGCGCCATCATGCACCTCGACCAGGACATCCATGCCCCAGTGATGGGCCAGCGCCGCCAGCTCCGCAGCCAGAGAGTCGTCGAGACAGGCCATGATGAGCAGCACGCAGTCGGCGCCCAGCGCCCGGGCTTCGACGATCTGGTAGGGATCGATCATGAAGTCCTTGCGCAGCACCGGGAGGGCAGTCGCCGCACGCGCCTGCACCAGATATTCGTCCTTGCCCTGGAAGTACGGTTCGTCGGTCAGCACCGACAAGCAGCTCGCGCCGCCGCGCTCGTAGGCACGGGCGAGGGACGGGGGATCGAAGTCGGGGCGGATCAGCCCCTTGCTGGGTGACGCCTTCTTGATCTCGGCGATCAGCCCGTAGCGGCCATCGGCGATCGCCGCCTTGAGGGCACGCGCGAAGCCGCGCGGCGCAGTGGCCGCCCTGGCCGCAGCCTCGACGTCGGCGAGCGGCCGGCGCGTCTTGCAGACCTCGACGTGCTTGCGGGTGTCGGCGGTGATCCTGGCGAGGGTGTCGCTCATGCGCAGATCCTCCTGAGCGTGGCGAGCGCGGCGGCGGCCTTGCCCGAATCGATCGATCGGGCGGCCAGTGCTGCGCCTTCCCTGAGGTCAGGGGCCTTGCCGGCTACCAGCAGCGCGGCGGCGCTGTTCAGCAAAACGATATCGCGGAAGGCGTTCTTCTCTCCGCCCAGAACCTTCTCGATGGCCTCGGCATTGTGGGTGGCGTCGCCGCCCTTGAGATCGGCCAGGGCCGCACGCGACACGCCGATCTCCTCCGGGGCGATCTCTATCTCGCGCACCTTGCCATCCTCGAGGAGGGCAGCCCAGCTCGCAGTCGTCGTGGTGAGTTCGTCCATACCGTCCTGCCCATGGACGACCAGGGCGCGGTCTAGTCCCAGCGTGCCCAGCGCTTCGGCAACGGGCCTGAGCCAGCGGCGGTCGAACACGCCGACGAGCTGACGCTTGACCAGGGCAGGGTTCGACATCGGGCCCAACAGGTTGAAGATCGTGCGTGACGGCGCGAGCTCGACGCGCGGGCCGGCGACATTGCGCATGGCACCGTGATGGCGCGGCGCCATCAGGAAGCAGACATTGGCCTCGGCCAGTGCCTGCTCAAGCGCTTCGATGGGCAGCTCGAGGCCGATGCCGAGGGCGGACAGGACATCGGCCGAGCCGGACTTCGAGGTGAAGGCGCGGTTGCCGTGCTTGGCCACCGGAACGCCGGCGCCCGCCACGACGAAGGCGGAACAGGAGGAGACATTGTAGGTGCCGTGGTGGTCGCCGCCGGTGCCGACGATGTCGATGGCGCCGGGTGGCGCCTTCACCACCTGCATCTTGGCACGCAGTGCGCGGGCGCCGCCCGCCAGTTCCTGTGCCGTCTCGCCGCGTACCTTCAGGCCCATCAGGAACGCGCCCATCTGTGCCGGGGTAGCGTTGCCGGAGGTCATGATGTCGAAGGCGCGTTCGGCCTCGGCGATGGTAAGGGACTGGCCGTTGCCGACCTTGGCCAGAAGGCCCCGAAAATCATCGATATCGCCGCTCACCTCGAACCCCGCGCAGAATTGCCCCTTGCCGGACGGGCCGGCGGGCGCGTAGCTATATCACATGACTCAGGAACTCATCCTCAAGGTCACCGGCATGGATTGTGACGGCTGCGTGAAAGCCGTCACGCGTGCCGCCACCGGTGCCGGTACGGCGCCCATCTCGGTCGATCTCAAGAGTGGGGAGATGCGTCTGCCCGCTGGCGCCGATGTGGCGGCCATCACCAAGGCCATCCAGCGCGCGGGCTTCGGCATCGCCGACTCGTAAGTCAATAATCACAGCCTAGAACGAAGTCGGAACGAGGGGAAGCCGCTTCCTTTCGTTGGCGACTTTTTGCGCTCCAGCGCCGGCCTCCAGGAAAAATGCGGACGCCTGGCCGAGGTCATAGACTATCCAGTGTTTTCAAAGACTTACCGCGCAGCATAGATATCTTGAAGAGATTATAAGCATGCCTATATTCGGCTTGCTTAGGAATGAAGGAAATGGAACGACCCGACCGGAACATCGGCTTTCTCCTGCACGATGTGGCGCGGCTGTTGCGGCGCCGCTTCGAGCAGAATGCGCGCGATCTCGGCCTGACCCGCGCGCAGTACAAGGTGCTGGCGCACCTGGCGCGCAACGAAGGCATCCATCAGGGGGCGCTCGCCGAAATCCTGGATACCGAACCGATCACCCTGACCCGCATCCTGGATCGCCTCGAGCGAGCAGGCCTGATCGAACGCATGAGTCATCCCAGTGACCGACGCCTTCGTCTGCTGCGGCTCACCGAGGCGGCGCATCCGCTGCTCGACGCGATCTTCACGGTCGGTGCCCACACGCAAGGAGAGGCCATGGAAGGAATCTCCGACGAGGAACGCAATCGCCTGCTCGATCTTCTTTTCCGCATGAAATCCAACCTGGCAAGCCGCCTGGCGGCGGGCAAAGCGGCTGCAGGTGGCGAGAGGAGCGCAAGTCATGGCTAACCGCAGCTTCTTCCGACGGGTCGGCCTCGCCGACGAGGTCGCCGCCCCGGCTGGATCGGCGCCCCGGCGTCGCCGGATCCTGCGTCCGCTGCTCCTGGCGCTCGGTCCGGTCGTCGTGCTGGCCGGTGCGCTGTTCGCCTATACGGCCGGCGGCCGGTACGTCTCGACCGACAACGCCTATATCCATGCTGGCAAGGTGACGATCGCCACCGATGTTTCGGGCATCGTGGCCGACGTCGCGGTGCATGAAAGCCAGACGGTGGCCAAGGGGCAGGTGTTGTTTGCGCTCGACCAGGAACCTTTCCGCATCGCCCTGGCCGGTGCCGAGGCGAATCTCGGTACAGTGCGCAACCAGCTCGCGACGCTGAAGGCCACCTATGGCCAGAAGCAGGCACAGATCGAGCAGGCCAGGACCGATGTCGCCTTCTACGAGACGACCTTTCATCGCCAGCAGGACCTCCTGAAGCGTGGCGTCGCCGCCCAGGCGACCTACGACCAGGCCAAACGCGACCTCGACGCGTCGCGCGAGCGGGTGCAGATGGCTCAGAGCGACGCGGCGGCGACCCTGGCCCAGCTCGGCGGTGACGCCACGGCGCCAGTCGAGCGGAACGCGGCGTTTCTCGCCGCGCAGGCGCAGGTCGACAAGGCACACCGCGATCTGTCGCGGACGACCGTGACGGCCCCGATGGCCGGCATCGTGACCAACGTGGATTCCCTGCAGGTCGGCGAGTATCTGCCCGCGGGCCAGGCCGCCTTCAGCCTGGTGGCGACATCCGATGTCTGGATCGACGCCAATCCGAAGGAATCGGACCTCGCGTACCTGAAGTCCGGCGATTCCGCGATCGTCACCGTCGACGCCTATCCGAGCCGCGAATGGCATGCGACGGTCACGAGTCTCTCGCCCGCGACCGGCGGCGAATTCTCCGTGCTGCCGGCGCAGAACGCGACGGGCAACTGGGTCAAGGTCGTGCAGCGGGTGCCGGTGCGGCTCTCGGTTCAACTGCCCGAGGATGCGCCACCGCTGCGTACCGGCATGAGCGCCAACGTCGAGATCGACACCGGCCATCAGCGTCATCTGGGCGACGTCGTCGCCGCGCTGCGCGGGTTCGTCGGGATGTAATCGAATTCCTCCCTCGCTTGGATGGGGAGGAGGGAGTCGAGACGTCGAATGTCCACCTTCGAGAAACCCAGGCACGTCGGGCTGCTGACGCTCTGCGTCATGCTCGCGACCATCATGCAGGCGCTGGACACGACCATCGCCAACGTCGCGCTGCCTTACATGCAGGGATCCCTGGCGGCGACGACCGACCAGATCAACTGGGTGCTGACCTCCTACATCGTGGCCGCAGCCATCGCGACGCCGGTGACCGGCTTCCTCGAGCAGCGACTGGGCCGCAAGCGGCTGTTCCAGATCGCCGTGGCCGGCTTCACGGGCGCGTCGGTGTTGTGCGGCATCGCCGTGTCGCTGCCGGAGATGGTGGCGTTCCGCCTGCTGCAGGGCGTGTTCGGCGCCTCGCTGGTGCCGCTGTCGCAGGCCGTCCTGCTGGATTCCTACCCACGGGAGAAGCACGGCTCGGCCATGGCGATGTGGGGCGTCGGCGTGATGGTCGGGCCCATTCTGGGACCGACGCTGGGCGGCTGGCTGACCGAGGTCTACGACTGGCGCTGGGTGTTCTACATCAACCTGCCGATCGGCATCGTGACTTTCCTCGGCCTGTCGGCCTACCTCGCCGAGACGAAGCGCATCAGGAGCGGCCTCGACTGGTTCGGTTTCGCCATGTTGAGCCTTGCCATCGGCTCCTTCCAGATGATGCTCGATCGTGGCGAGCAGCTCGATTGGTTCTCCTCGACCGAGATCGTGGTCGAGGCGGTGCTGGCCGCACTGGCCTTCTACCTGTTCCTGGTGCAGTCCTTCACGGCAAAGAACCCGTTCATCGACATGGCGATCTTCCGCGATCGCAACCTCACCGTCGGGCTCTGCTTCATCTTCGTGGTCGGCATCATCCTGCTGGCCTCTCTGGCGCTGATCACGCCGTACCTGCAGAACCTGATGGGCTATCCGGTGATCACGGCCGGGCTCATCCTGGCGCCACGCGGCATCGGCACCATGGTGGCGATGATGCTCGTCGGCCGCATCATCAACCGCGTCGATCCGCGCGCGCTGCTTGCGGCCGGCCTGCTGCTGACTGCGGCCGTGCTGTGGGAGATGACGGGATTCACGCCGGACGTCTCGGAGGCGACGCTGATCCGCACCGGCGTGCTGCAGGGGCTGGGGCTCGGCTTCATGTTCGTGCCGCTCAGCACCATCACCTTCGCCACCCTGCCGGCGCATCTGCGCACCCAGGGCACGGCGCTCTACAGCCTGATGCGCAACATCGGTTCGAGCATCGGCATCTCGCTGGTGATCTTCCTGCTCACTCGCAACACGCAGCTGGTTCACGCGGAGCTGGCGGGGCAGGTGACGCCGTACAACGACGCCCTGGCCGCCGTTGCGCCGGCCCACCTCTGGGATACGGTGACGACGCTGGGCTTGGCCGTGCTCAATGCCGAGGTGACCAGGCAGGCTGCAGTGGTGGCCTACACCAATGACTTCAAGCTGATGATGCTGGTAGCGCTGGCCGCGCTGCCGCTGATCTTCCTGCTGCGCAAGGCCAAGGCGCGAGCGGGGGAGGCGGCGGTTCTGGAATAGCCAGGACCGCTCGCCCTTGCATTTCATCGTCAATCATTGATGCGACGGTGACGGCGCCGCCGTCGCGATGGTGGCGCTGCTGATGATCACGCCTACGCAACATCAAGAAGCGGCAGGCCAGGGCAGCGCTTTGCGGACGCGCGAGAGCAGCAGATCAGGACACCGAAAGACCGCCATTTCCAGGCACCCGAATTTCCTGCCCCTCTCCGAGATGGCGCAGGATATCGCGTGCTGCGGCGAGTGCGATGTCGCGGCGCACGCTGTCCACGGCCGAGCCGACATGCGGCGTCAAGACGGTTCGAGGATGGGCGAGCAGTCGCGGGGAGATCTGCGAGGGCCGGTCGGGACGTGCCCAATCCTCGGTCTCGAACACGTCGGCCGCATAGCCACCAAGCCGGCCGGCCTCCAGCGCGTCGGCGACGGCCGACTCATCCACGAGGGACCCGCGGGCGGGATTGATGAGCAAGGCGCCGGGCTTCATGTCAGCAAGCGCAACCGCGTCGATAATGTGCATGGAAGCCGCCGTCAGGGGGAGGGCGAGCACCAGATAGTCGCTTCGGGCGAGTAGCTCCGGCAGGTCTCGGCGCAGAAGGCCGAGCGCGTCTTCCGCGGCGGGAGTGAGTGGGCAGGCGTCACAATAGGAGATGCGGCAGCGGAAGGGGCGCAGGCGATGCGCAATGGCCTGCCCCACCGCGCCCATACCCACGATGCCGACCTCCGCCCCGTCGAGCCCGAGTCCATAAAGAATCGGGCGCCATCCGGCGAATGGCCGCTCGCGGATCAGGTGATCGCCCGTGACGAGATTGCGCCCAAGGGCGATCATGAGCCCGACCGCCAATTCCGCCGTCGGCGCCGTCAGGAGATCGGGTACAATGGTAACTGCGACGCCACGCGCGCGACAGGCCTCGATATCGAAATTGTCGGCGCCCTTGAGCGCGCAGGCTACGATCTTCAGCTCGGGACAGGCATCGAGGAATGCGGCGTCCACGTGATCCGTCATGAAGGCGAGCATCGCATCGGCATCGCGTGCGCGACTGATGATGTCCGCGCGGGACCATGGTTCGCGTGAAGCATTGGCTTCGACTGCGCCGCCGGTCGCGAGAAGTTGAAGAACCTCCGGGTGGACCCAATTTGTCACGACGGTCTTGCGGGCCATGGTTTGTCCTCTGGGCACCAATGAACGAAGAGCAACAAGAAAGCGCCAGCGAGCTAGGTCATCGGCGCCCTGCAGAAGGCCGAGAACCGACGCGCCATCGAGCTTTGCGGACTTTCACGGGCAAAGCCTATGTAAAGGGTCTTGTAGATGTCGGCCTCCTCAAGCTCCAACATCATGAGGGAACCAGCCTTCACCTCCTCGTTGACCGCATAGGCGAAAACTACGGAAAGCCCGAGGTTGGCCTTCACCGCCTCCTTGACGGCGGCCGTGCTCCCGAGTTGGCGCGCGATCCGTAAACGGCCAACATCCGCGCCGAACACGCCGGCCAGTGCCCGGCCAGTGCCAGTGCCAGGTTCGCCGCCGATAACGGGATGATCGAACAAGGCTTGGCGGGGTATGTGTCGGCGCATCGCTAGGGGATGTTCGGGGGAGGCGATCACCACCAGCTTTTCCCGGCGCCAACTCAGCCATTCGACGGCTGGATGCTCCTCGCTCCATTCGGTCAGCGCCACATCCGCCTCACCGGACACCAGTGCGTCCACCGCGCCTCGATTGGTGCCGATGACGAGATCGACTGCCTCTGGCCTACCGATCTCCCTCTCGAAGTTCGCGACCAATCTCGGCGCGAGGAAGACTCCCACGTTGCCGCTCGCATGGACCACGAGGCGCCGGTCTGCGATGAGCGCGCGCGCACGCTCCGCTGCCGCGAGAAGGGCCCGGGCTCGCGGTAGAAACATTTCACCGTCTCGTGTGGGCAACGCGCGGCTGCGGTTGCGCACCACCAAGGGTACGCCGACGAACTCCTCGAGCTTGCGCAAATGCTGCGAAACCGCGGGCTGCGAGCAGGCGAGGCGCTCCGCCGCAGACTGAATACCACCCTCGTCGATCACCGCGAGAAAGGTCTGAACCTGCATAAGATTCAGCATGAGTGCACATCTCCTCCCAGTCGCGGGACCCGTCCGCCGGTCCCTTCTCCCTGATGTAGGGGTACTGTGTGATTTAACTGTATGAAGCATTACAAATGAGAATGCAATTTGAGAAGTCACTAAAAATTAGGACATTCCGCGAAAATTAAGTAAGGACGGCATGTTTCTCGCGATGGCATGTTCAAATTACTAGAGCTGCGGCGACTTTTCGTGGCGAGAATCCAAGGCCGTCATCAAAAGTAAACATAATTATATCTCTATTTTCATTCGAATATGTAATTGAAAAGGCGTCATTTGCCTGGGCTTTCCATGGCCGTCCCGACTCAATGCCAACCCAAGAGGTCTTCATGATCACACGCCGTCACCTCGGAGCGCTCACCGCCTCCACTTTGTCGCTTCCTCTTCTTGCCGGCGCGGCGCGTGGGCAACAGATGCGCAACGGCAAGCTTCATCTACGCTTTGCTATCGCTCCGGTACGGCCCACTCCGGCAATTACGATCAAGGAATTCGAGCCGGTGTTCCGCTATCTGGCGGGTGAGCTCGGGGCCACGTACGAGCTGGCGAGCCCTGAGAGCTGGGCCGCCGTCTCCGTCGCCATGAGCAATGGCCATGTGGATATCGGCTGGCTCGGCCCGTGGGGATATGTCCTCGCCAATCAGCGGGTCGGCACCGAAGTGATCGCCACCGCGAAGTATCGCGGCAAGCCGGTCTACCGCGCGATCATCGAAGGGCGACCTGGACTGCCGATCAAGGAGTTCCCCAAGGATGCCAAGGGCATGAAGCTGTCCCTCAGCGACCAAGGCAACACCTCGGGTTGGCTCATCCCCTATGCCTTCCTAGTGAAGAGCGGCATCAATCCGCGCGAGTTCTTCCAGCTGCGCGAGGGCGCCACCTTCGGCAACAACGTCTCCATGATCCAGCAGGGTCTCATCGATCTTGGCTCCAACATGGACCGCGGCCGCAACGGCATGATCGAGGCAGGGGAGATGGATCCTGCCAAGGTGGCCGTCTACTGGACATCGGAGGAACTGCCCAATGACGCCATCTGTGTGCCCAAAGGCTTCGATCCCGCGCTGAAGGCGAAGATTCGCGACATTCTGGTGTCGCTGCCGGAGGACAAGGCTCAGGCCCTGATGGGCAGCGGCTACAACGGCTTCGTACCGGCGACCCATGCCAACTACGGCATCATCGAAGAGGCTGGGCGTATCACGGGCAAGCTCAAGTCCTGATGCCGCTGTGGGCACGCGTGGGTGCCTGTCCTTTTCCATGCTCCGCCCCCGGCGCCGGAACCGCGCCGGGGTGCGCAGGAGATTGCGATGACCATCGCCAGATTCGACGAACGGCGTTATCGAGAGCCCGCTCGGCCCCACTTCGGCTGGCACAACCTGAGGCGCATCATCGTCTTTCTCGCCGTCGCCCTGTTCCTCGGCGCGTGCTTCTCGGCGGCTAAAGTCGATCTTGGCAAGCTCGCCGACGGACTGCCCAAGATCGCCTCGTGGTTCACGCAGATGTTCCCACCGGACCTACGGGACATCGACCAGGTACTGCGGGACGCTTTCCAGACCCTCGCCATGGCGACCGTGGGCACCATCGGCGCGCTTCTGGTCTGCATCCCGCTCGTGCCGCTCGCGGCGCGCAACACCACGCCGAATCTCCTCGTCTACCGGTTGGTGCGAGCCGTGTTCGGGGTACTGCGGGGCACCGAGATCCTCGTGTTCGCCCTCATCTTCGTGGCGGCGGTGGGCTTTGGGCCGTTCACCGGGGTGCTCGCCATCATGTTCAACATGGTCGGCGCACTCGGCAAGCTGCTCACCGAAGTGATCGAGCCGGCGGATCCCGGTCCGGTAGAGGCGGTGGAACTTACTGGCGCCGGTCCGGCGCGGGCGTTCCGCTACGCGTTGCTGCCGGATGTATGGCCAAACATCGTCGCCGTAACTCTCTACATATGGGAATTCAACGTGCGCGCCTCCACCGTGCTCGGAATCGTGGGGGCCGGAGGAATCGGGCAGACGCTGAAGGATTCCATCGATCTGCTCGACTTCCCCAAGATGGCTACCGTGCTGGGCATCATTCTCGCCATGGTAATCGCCATCGACACTCTAAGTGGCTACCTGCGCCGTCTCGTGCTCAGCCCCAAGACCGCTGCCACCCGCGCCGGCAGCCCGACGCGCCTCTCCGAAGTCGAGCCTCGCGCCTGATCGGCCGATGGGACACAGACCTATGGATATTTCTCCTACATATCTCTCTTCCCGTCCGTCGCCGACGGGGAATGGCGGCCCGGCTATCGCCGTGCGCGACATCGGCAAGGCGTTTCAGGGCCGCGTTGTGCTGGAGCGCATCTCCTGCGATGTGCCGAGAGGCCAGTTCGTAGTGCTGCTGGGCCCGTCGGGTTGCGGCAAGTCCACCTTGTTCCGCTGCCTCACGCGTCTCATCGAGCCCGACAGCGGCACTGTCACCATGCGTGGAACCGAGGTGACATCGCTGCGGCCCGCCGCCCTCAAAGCGCTCCGGCGCGAAGTGGGTTTCGTGTTCCAGCAGTTCAATCTGGTCAAGCGCTTCAGCGCCATCGACAATGTGCTAGCGGCCCGCCTTGCAACGGTGCCCCTCTGGCGAGTGTTGCTGCGCCGCTTCAGTGAACAGGACCGGCAACTCGCCCTCGCATGTCTCGACAGTGTCGGCCTGATCGACCAAGCCTACCAGCGGGCGGAGCGACTTTCCGGTGGCCAGCAGCAACGGGTGGCCATCGCCCGCGCCTTCGCCCAGCAGGCGGAACTGATCCTCGCCGACGAGCCCATCTCCAGCCTCGATCCGGAGTCCTCGGAAAACGTACTTCAGATTCTCCAGCGGGCGGCTCGCGAGCGCGGGTTCACGGTGCTGTGCAGCCTGCACCAGGTGGACCTCGCCGTGCGCTATGCCGATCGCATCATTGCCTTGCGCCGGGGGCGGTTGTTCTTCGATGGACCGGCAACAGCCTTTACTTCGGACCTGCGTGAAGAGCTCTACCGTGCCCAGCGCGCCTGACCTTGCGGAAATCGAGCACAAGGCTCTCGCCTTGGCGCTCGAACGCGATGCGGATCGGGGGCGCCTCCTGGAGATCCTGCTCGAAGTCCGTGACGCCAAGAGCGGCGTCGGTATCTCGCAGCAGGGCCTCCTGCAGGTTGCCGAGCGCCTGCAGCTGTTTCCAGCCGAGGCCTATGAGGTGGCCACCGCATATCCGGCAGTGAACTATGCCGCAGCGGCGCCCTACGCCACGGAACGGTGCGGGGATCTCGTCTGCGCCCTGACACACGGGACCGATGCCGGCGTGGGCGTATGCCGCAACCGCTGCGACGGCGCGAGGGTTGAGCCGGAACCGCGCGGCTTTGCCGCCTATCGTGCAGCCGGAGGGTTTCAGGTGCTTGATCGTCTGCGGGATTGTCAGGAAGAGCGCCTCTCCCTCTTGGCTCGCATAGCTGCGCATCAGGCAGTAGGGCGTGCGGGGATAGGCTTTCCGGTCGCCGAGAAGTGGCGCCAAGCCATGGCCACGGGCCGAACGCCTGTCGTCATTGTGAATGGCGACGAAGGCGAACTCGCCATGTTCAAGGACCGCTTCATCCTGGAGAGCGATCCCCACGGCGTGACGGAGGCGGCACTGGTCGCAGCCCGCGTCACCGGCGCTGACAAGATCTTCTTCTACGTGCGGGACGACTACGCACCCATCCACGGCATCGTACGGCGGGCGATCAGGGACATCGTCGAGGAAGGCCTCGCGGATGGGATCGCC